>Ga0213839_1000631_pt1 | contig 35882 bp, 30 predicted proteins | sample SWPATP21_FD_160075 | JGI IMG/M metagenome (GOLD analysis project Ga0213839, IMG submission 160075) | Coastal seawater microbial communities from Marineland, Florida, United States - SWPA TP2 #1 | ecosystem: Environmental > Aquatic > Marine > Coastal | place: USA: Florida | collected 2016-08-14
GCCGCGGTTCGGAACGGTGCGGCCTGGATGCTGGCCTCGGCCATCTGCTTCGCGGGTCTCGGCGTGCTCGTGAAGCTGACGGCGCCGGTGGTGGGCGCGACTCAGGTGGCCTTCTGGCGCGGGCTGATGACGATGATGCTGGTGCCCTTCCTGGCCCGGGCCACCGGCGGCACGCTCACCATGCACAACCGCTGGGCCCACCTGGCGCGGGGGGTGTTCGGACTGGCGGCCATGCTCCTGTACTTCCTGGCCATCGACCGGATGCCCTTCCTCGGCGACGCCGTGGTCATCACCTTCCTCTCGCCGATGCTGGTCGCTGGCTTCGCCCGCCCGATGCTGGGGGAGCGGCCGTCGCCGTGGGTGTACGGAGCGCTGCTGCTGGGCTTCCTGGGGGTGGCCCTGGTCGTGGGGCCCACCGGCGGCTGGGAGCCGGTCGGGGTCGTGGCGGCGGGGGCCTCGGCGGTGTTCGCGGCGGCCGCCTACGTGGCGGTGTCGGTGGCCACCCGCACGGACTCCACAGCCTCCATCGTGTTCTGGTTCAGCGTGTGGTGCGTGGTGTGGACGGCGCCCAGCCTGCTGTACGGAGGCGCTGGCGAGGTCCCCTGGAAGCTCCTGGGGATCGGCGTGCTGGGCACGGCGGGGCAGTGGTCCCTCACCAACGCGTACGGCTCGGCGCCGGCCAGCCGGGTCGCGGTGTTCGCCTATGCGACGCCGGTGTTCGCCTACCTGCTGGCGGCGGTCCAGCTGGGGGAGACGCCGCCGCTGCGGACGCTGGTGGGCGCGGCCATCGTGGTGGTGGCCGGAGGGCTGTCGACGCGGATTCGTGCTTCGGGCTGACGGTCCGCCGCTCGGGCGCTCCCGGACGCCGCGGATGCCACCGGCGCTCTCGGAGGGTACGACGCCGCGACGGGTCGACGAATGTCCCGGTCCCACGGGAGTCCTCATGTGGATGTTGCTGCTCGCTCTGATCCAGCCCGCGCTGGCCCACGACTACTTCCTGGAGGTGCAGCCCTCCGCGATCGCCGTGGGCGGCAAGGCCAAGGTGTACGGCATCGTGGCCCACGAGACCGAGCGGGACGTCCGCGGGCAGCGGCCCGACACCCTCAGCCGGCTCGATGCGTCGGCAGGGGGCACGGTCACCGCGGTGGCGCCGGCCCCTGCGCTGCGGGGGGCGCCCACCTACTGGGGGCTCCTGCCGGCGACGGCCCCCGGCGTGGTGGCCGTGGCCTATGCCAACACGGGCTCCGAGGTGTCGCTGCCTCACGAGCGCTTCGTGCGCTACGTCGCGGGGGAGGGGGATGACCGGAAGATCGAGGTGGCCAAGGGGCTGAGTGGCGATCAGGTCGAGCGCTACCGTCGCAGCCTGAAGGCCTTGCTGCGGGTGGGGGACGACACCACCGGCTGGGACGCGGTGCTGGGCCTGCCCTTGGAGCTGGTCCCTCAGAGCGACCCCTTCGCCCGGCCGGCGTCGGGAGAGCTGTCGCTTCAGCTGCTCGAGGATGGCCAGCCGCAGGCCGGGGTCAAGGTGCGCGCCTTCCCGGCGGTGGGGCACGCCCAGGCCGAGGCGGTCACCGGCCGCACCGACGCCGAGGGCAAGGTCTCGCTGGCGATGCCGGCCCGGGAGGGGGGCTGGGTGGTGGCCGCGGTCACGATGACCCACGAGGCGGGTCGCGAGCATCCGTGGCACTCGCTGTGGACCACGTTGCGTCTGCCCTGACCCGCTCAGAACGCGGCCGGCAGCCGAAGCACCTCTCCCTCGGGCGGCAGCTCGTGGGGCACGGAGCGAAGGTCGACGGTCCCCATCCAGATCCACGACGGGTCGTCGAGGTCGGCGTCGAAGCGGACGTGGAACTGATCCACCCGCTCCTCCTCGTTCCACGACGTGACCCGGACGGTCATGCCGTTCATCGCGACCTCGTGCCCCACGGGCATGGCGACGTCCACCCGGTGGAGTCGGTCCGCCTGGGTGCTCTGTAGGCCGGCGGGGACGTCGATCTGCAGCGTGTGGGCATCGAGGCGCCGCACCTCGATGTCGTAGAGCGCGGACGAGAGCAGGCGGACGGCAGCGGGTCGGGGGCGTTGGCGCACGGCCAGCTGGTAGGCGAGGTCGCCCGCACAGAGGTCGTTGCTGTTGACGAAGACGACGGTCTTGTCGGGCAGGCCCGGGTCGTCGGGGAGGGTGTGGGCGCACGGGTCGACGAGGGTGGCGCTGATCCCGCGGATGCTCCAGGCCTGTACTGGCAGCTGCGCGGCGGCCAGGGGACCGTGCACGATCAGCAGGGTGGTCGCCAGGACGGGACGGCCGCTCCCCTGGAAGGCTTGCTCGATGAACAGAGCCACCAGCGCGGCGCCGCCGAAGCCGACGAAGGTGAGGAGCCTGGCGCCAGGGGTGGTGGACGCGACGGGGAGGACGGACAGCACGGTCCCCAGGCCCCAGAACCAGGCAAGGGGGGAGGCATGCAGGCGTCGAGCCCCCTGGACGACGACCAGCAGGACGAGGGGGAGCGCGACCGCCACGACCAGCGTGCGGCTCGACGGCGCGAGGAAGTCCGCGGCGGTGCTGGGCACGGACCACAGCTGATCCGCGAGCAGCAGCACGACCCGGGCGGGAAGCTGGGTCAGGAAGTCCCCCGGGGAGGTCGCGGGGTCGATGTACACCCCCGAGCCCGCGGTGCCGTAGCCGAGCCAGCGGTAGGCCGCCCGCCACGCCACCAGCACGGTCGCCGCCGGGGCCAGCGAGCCGAGGCGGGCGCGCCAGGACCCCGTGTCGACCACGAGCCCGTAGGCGACGAGCCAGGCCATGGTGGCCACGGCCGCCTCTCCGGCGAGCAGGGCGGCCCCGAGGACGAGGGGGGCCAGGAGCGGGACGCCGCCGCGCCGACGGGCGCGGTCGTGGAGGAGGAGCGCGGCCAGGCCGAGGGTGCCGGTGATCAGCGCGTTGCGGTTGGCGATCCAGCCCACCGGGATGCCGTGGGCCTCGTCGACGGCGTACAGCAGGGCGGCGAGGCCGGCGACCCAGGATGCGCCGAGGAAGCGTCGGTAGCAGGCTCCGGCCATCGCCACCAGCGCCCCGAGCCACAGCAGCGAGTGGAGGTGGGCGAAGACCGAGGAGCCGGGAAGGAGGGCGTGATCCAGCACGTGGGAGGCGGCGCTGAGGGGCCGGAGGAAGCGGACCTGGAGCTGGGGCCAGGACCACCAGGGCAGCACGCCGAGCTCGGTGAGGACGCGGTGTCGCTCCGGGTCCCCGTCCACGAAGGTGAAGTACTCCAGGAACACGGAGCCCTGGCGAGGGGAGGGCTCGACCCCGTGCAGCATGGCCTGGTGCATCCAGTCGTCGATCCGAAAACCGACGCCGAGGGCCGGCAAGCACAGGACCATCGCCAGCACCGGGGCGATCCAGGGCACCCATCGATGGCCGCACACCGAGGTGAGGAGCGGGGCTAGGCGATGTCGCGGCATGGCCGGCGGGCTAACCTCCGTCGCTCCACCCCACCAAGAGGAGCCAGAGCATGCGCCTGACCGATCCCGTTGCGGCATTTCGGCGGTTGCAGGCCTTCCGTCGCGACGCGCTGGTGCTCTTCTCGTCCCTGGGGGCGTACACGGAGGACGTGGTCGAGGTCGACTTCGGGCTGCGCACGAGCTTCGTGATCTCCGAGCCGTCGGTGGCCCTCGGCATCCTGACCTCCGACGCCTTCGACAAGGGGAGTGCGTCGTACGGACCCCTCGGTACCTTCGCGGGCTTCGGGTCCCTGCGCTGGCTGGTGGGGCCTTCGCTGCCGGTGCTCGACGGTGCCCCAGGTCTGGAGCGCCGACGGGCCCTGATGCCGCTGTACGGCGACGTGCTGGCCCGCTTCGACGCCGCTCGGCAGGACGCTCCCCTGGCCCTCGACGCGGTCGAAGGCGACGACGTCGACCTGTACCCGGTGCTCTCCCGGGCGGTGTTCCAGCGCTTCTGTCAGACCATGTTCGGCCGCACCTACCCCGAGTGGGCCGACCCGATCTCCGAGGCCGTGTCCTCCGCGACCACCAGCCTGGACGCGCTGTCCAAGAGCTGGCAGCCCTACGCCGGCGCCTTCGGTGCGGCCTCGTCGAACCTCCAGCGGTGTCGCGGCGTGATCGCGGCCTTCGCCGACGCGGTCTGCGCGGACCTGGAGGCGACCGCCTCCGACACCCCGATGGCCCGTCTCCTACGGGAGGGGCTGCCTGCCGAGGTCGTGAAGGACGAGATCCTGACCCAGATCGTGGCGGGGACCGAGACCACGACGATCACCTCCTGCTGGGCCATGGTGGAGCTCGCTCGAAGCCCTCGACACGTCGCCGAGCTGAGGGCAGCGAGCGAGCCCCAGGCCCTCGCGACCGCCGTGGCCCGAGAGGCGCTCCGCATGTACCCGGCCTTCTGGACGATGATCCGGGTGGCCCGCGAGGACGTGGAGGTCGGTGGCCACCCCTTCCCGGCCGGTGCCGTGGTGTTCGTGAGTCCGTTCTGCATCCACCACAACCCGCGCTTCTGGCCCGACCCCTGGACCTTCGACCCGGGTCGCTACGAGGGTCGAAAGGGGGTCCGCGGCGACTTCATGCCCTTCGGCTTCGGAGCACGCTCCTGCATCGGCGGGCGCCTGGCCCAGGCCATCGCCACGGAGTGCATCCTGGAGGGAGCCCGACGCCTCGATCTGGCCTTCGTCGACGGTGAACCGGACGGGCCCACGATCGACCCGCTGATCGTGGTCCTCAAGAGCCGCACGGGCTTCCGTTTCCGTGCGGCACGCGCCGCAGGTGTTGCGTAGCGCGCAACGCCCTTGCCTCCTACGGACGAGGACCCAGCGATAGCCGTTGCCCTCGTCGGAGGGGGGCTATGCACGTCGCGGTGGTTGGCGGAGGAATCACCGGCCTGGGAACGGCGCTGCTGCTGGCGGCCGAGGGCCATCGGATCACGCTCCTGGACGCACAGCCCGAGCTCGGAGGCGTGGCGCGCCCGGTGACCTACGGCGGCCACACCTTCTCGCCGGGACCCCAGTTCGTGTGGGGCTTCGACGACGACGGCCCGGGCCGCGCCATCCTGGCGAAGGCGGGTGTCGACGTTCCGTTTCGCACGATGAGCCTGGACTTCGAACAGCTGTCCATCGGGGAGGGTCCGTTCCGTCCGGTCCATGGGGGCGAGCGGGCGTCGACCCCGTTCGAGTCGGCCCTCGACCGGCTGGGCGAGGCCGAGGCGGTGATCGCTCATGGGGCGACCTTCCGTCGGTCTGGAGCGGCCATGCTCCGAGCCGTCGCGCTCTCCGGTGCGGTGGCCGCCCCCGAGCAGCTGGAGTTGCTCCGGGCGCGCCACGAGAGCGTCGCGGAGCTCGCCGCGCGGCACCGCAGTCCGGCCCCCACGCTCCGTCGGGTCCTGTACAGCCAGGGGATCTTCGCGGAGTCGCTCCGAGACCTCTCTGCCGTGGTCTTCGCCGCGGCTCGCAAGCACCTCGTCCGTCCGCTGCACGTGCCGAAGGGCGGCATGGCCACCCTGGTCTCGGCGCTGATCGACGCGACGCTGCGGCATCCGCGGATCGACGTGCACCTCGGGTGTGGGGTGCGGGCCGGGGACCAGGACCCGTCCGGGCACCGTCTGATGACCGACACCGACGTCCTCGGGCCCTTCGATCACGTCGTGGCGTGTTGCTCCCCCGCGGTCGTCTCCCGCATCACGGGCCGACCCCTCGCCTTCGAGCCCTCCCACAGCATGGCCGTGGCGTGCCTGGCGGTCCAGCTGACGGAGGCGTCCCGCGAGGCGCTCCGGGGGCGGAACTTCACCTGGTACCGGTCGGACGACGACGTGGAGTTCCGCACGCCTCCAGGGTCCGAGCCCCAGTACGTCAACTTCGTCTGCCCCACGCTCAACGGCGGGGAGGATGGGCGGGAGCAGGTGATCTGTGCCTATGTGCCCGCCGATCGGACCGCGGGAGCCGACCTGGACCTCGATGCGACGGTCCGGCGGACCCTGGACCTGCTCGGGAGGGTGACCACCGGGGTGGAGGTCGTGGACACCCGTGCCATCGGGCCGGCCCAGTGGACCCGGTCCTTCGGTGCTTTCGAGGGGGCGATCTACGGACGCCGGCTGACGGCGGCGTCGCTGCAGCGGAGCGCCCTCGATGGACTGCCCCGCGGCTGGAGCCTGGCCCACAGCGGGGCAGGCATCCCCGGCGTCCTGGGCTGTCTGCAGATGGCCGCAGCGGCCGCCGAGGAGGTCGCGGCGTGACCCGCATGGACGTCGACCTCCGCACCGGGCTGATGTTCGCCCTCGGCGTGGCCCTGTCGTCCGCCGTGCTCGTGTCGGTGTGGGGAACGATGCGGGGCGCCGTCCCCACGGCGGTCCACCTGGTCGTGTGCGTCCCTGCGCTCTACTTCCTGTGCATCTGCGTGCACGACGGCGTCCATGGCGTGCTGCTACGCCCTCGCTGGCTCAACCAGTGGGCGGCTGGCGCCTTCGGATGCCTGCTGGGGATGCCCTTCCCGCTCTTGCAGCGTGCCCACCTCGAGCACCACCGCATGGTGGGTCGCCCGGAGGATCCCGAGCACATCATCTACTCCGCGGCCCCCTGGCAGCTCCCGTGGCGGCTCCTGCTGGTCCCGCTGTACTACCTGCGGAGCGCCCGGCGTCTCTCTCGGCCCCTGCAGCTGGCGACAGCGGCCCAGCTCGTCGGGACGGCGGGGGTCCTCGTCGTGGGGGGAGCCGAGCTGGCGGCCGCGTGGCTGACGCCGCTGATGCTGGCCGTCGGGTGGTTCGGCTTCACGACCGTCTACGTGCCGCACTCCCGGTATGCGGACCGCTTGATGCCTTGGTTGAACTGGCACTCGGGCTGGCACGACGACCACCACTTCGACGTCCGCTACCCCTACCCCCAGTACATCGACATCCGTCTCTGGCGCATCCGACACGGCCTCGAGACGGTCTCCGATCGCGAGCTGCGCGTGCTGCAGTGGCTCGCGGCGGACGCCTTTCGGACACCCAACGCCTCCTGGAGGAGACCATGAACCCCACCCGTTCCGCCCTCGCCCTCGCGCTGCTCACTGCGTGCGGTGGCTCGTCGTCGGACCCCACCACCTCGGACAGCGGCACGAGCGAGCCTCGCTTCGACGGAGCGGCCTTCGAGATCGACCTGACGGCGTCGACCCTCGTGAAGCCCGAAGGAGACACGGCTCAGGCCCTGATGGATCTGCTGCTCGACGACCTGACCATGGTGGTCCAGTTCCGAGGGGACGAGGCCAGTCCATCGGCGATCTCTGCGGTGGGCTTCATCGAGGCCGGGGTCTTCACCCAGGACCTGTGCTCCCGGACCGTCTCCTTCGACGGCTCCCTCAGCTGGTCGGACCCGGACGTCGTGATCGCGGCAGAGAACTGGACCTTCGAGGCCTACGATCTGTCCGTGCCCATCCGGGAGCTCGACATGTCGGCGGTGCTCTCCGCCGACGGCCAGACCCTCGAGGACTTCGCGCTGTCCGCCCACATGGACAGCGAGGACTTCGTGGTGCCCAAGGGGGAGACGCCCCCCTGCGAGCTGGTCGGCACCTTCGGCGTGGACTGCATCGCCTGCGACGACGACCCGAACCGTCTCGAGTGCCTGTCGGTCGAGCTGTCCGACGGGACGGCCTCCAGGGTGGAGGTCGGCGTGGACCTCGTGACGGTGACCGCCGCCGACGTCGCGGCCCGCTCGGACTGCGAGACCAGCGACTGATCGTCAGTCGGGGCCGCTGCTCCAGGGGTGCTTCCAGGCGGCCAGCAGGTCGAGGAAGGCCCGCACCCGCGGGGGCAGCGGGTCCGAGGCGGTCCACAGGACGGAGAGCCGGACCGTGGGCGTGCTCCACTCGGGCAGCAGCCGGACGAGCCGCCCCTCCGCCACGGGACCGTCGGCCAGGAAGGGCGGGAGGAGGGCGACACCGTGCCCGGCGATGGCCGCCTGTCGGACCAGCATCAGGTCGGAGAGGCGGAGCGCGGGCCCCACGGGCACCTCGATGGTGCCGTGCTCGGGGTGCTCCAGCGACCAGTGGTTCCGGAGGAGTCCGGCCCCCATGCTGACGATGGGCAGGTCCGCGAGCTGGTCTGGGTGGGCGAGCTGCCGGGCCCGGACGAGGTGCGGGGCGGCGTAGACGTGGCCCCGCAGGCGTCCGAGGCGCCGGCTCATCAGCGAGGGGGCGCCGCGGAGGGGCGACAGGTGCAGGCGAAGCGCCACGTCGATGCCGTTGGTGGTGAGGTCGACCCGACGTGCGGAGCTCTCGAGCTCGACCTGCACATGGGGGTGCTGGGCCCCGTAGGTGGACAGCAGGCCGAGGAGCCCGTCGGACTGAGCGAGGGCCGGGGCCGCGATCACCCGTAGGACCTCGGGCTGGCGGCTGACCTCCCGGCGAAGCGCGGTCACCTGGTACAGGATCCGCTCGGCGCGGGCGCGGACCTCGGCGCCCTGTGGGGTCGGTCGCACGCCGACGCTCTCACGGACCAGGAGCGGGACCCCGCAGGCGTGCTCGAGGCGGGTGACCCGACGGGCGACGGTGCTCGTGGAGACCCCGAGCTGCGCCGCGACCGAGGTGAAGCTGCCCTCCGAGCACACGGCGACGAAGGTCTCCAGCTCGTCGAGGCGCATGGGCGTGTCGTCGTCCTCCGACATCAGCGCGCTCCCAGCCAGGCGTGGGGGAGGGCGTGGAGCACGTGCCCGTCTCGGCCGGTCAGGGTCTCCGCGGCGACCATGGCGTTGAGGATGGCCTCCTCGGTGGCCTCGATCACTGCCTCGAAGACCGGATCGATATAGGCGTCGTGGAGGAAGCGGGCGTCGACGAACACCTTGTCCTTGCCGCGGGGGACCCGCACCGACCCGGCGTTGGAGAAGGCGAGGAGCAGGTCGCCCGAGGTGTGGCCGGCGACGCCTCCGGTCCGAGCGATGCCGAGCATGCCGCGACGAGCGAGGCGACCCAGCTGGCGGTCCGACAGGGGGACGTCGGTGCCGATGATGACGACAACGGAGCCCTCACGGCCGGGGTCGGTGCGGACGGGGAGCAGCTCGTCGAGGTGCTCGCGGCCGACGGGACGGCCCTGTACGAGGAGGTGGTGGCGACGACCGAAGTTGCCCTGGACGAGGACGCCCACGGTGACGTGCTCGCCGCCGAGGGACAGCCGGCGGGAGCTGGTGCCGATGCCCCCCTTGAGCTGGAACAGGGCCATGCCGGTGCCGCCGCCGACATTGCCCTCGGGGACCGGGCCGGTGGTGGCGCTGTCGAGGGCGGCGTGGACGTGCTCAGGGCGGACGTGCTGGCCGCGGATGTCGTTGAGGAAGCCGTCGTAGGTCTCGGAGACGATGGGGATGACGAAGTCGTCGACCAGTCCTTCCTCTCGCACGATCCAGTCCACGGTGGCGCGATGGGCGACGCCGACGGACAGGGTGTTGGTGAGCACGATGGGGGTCTCGAGGAGGCCGTGCTCGTCGACCTGGGAGCGTCCGGTGATCTCGCCTGAGCCGTTGAGGACGGCGATGGCCGCCGGGCAGCGGTCCCGGAGCGCGGAGCCGTCGTGGGGGTGGATGGCCGTGACGCCGGTGCGGACGGCGTCGCCCTCGACGAGGGTGGTGTGGCCGACCCGGACGCCGGGGACGTCGGTGATGGCGTTGGAGGGGCCCGGCGGGTGGTGGCCGGGGGCGATGCCGAGGTCGCGGAGACGCATGCTGGCTCCGAGGTGGTGGAGGGACCGTAGCACTCGATAGGCCCGTCGTGGAGGCGCGTTGAACCTCGTTCCGAACCAGTGGTACGCCGTGCTCGATCCCGATCAGGTCCCGTCGGATCGTCCGGTGGGCTTCCGTCGGCTGGGGGAGGATCTGGTGTTCTGGCGGGACCGCGAGGGCGCGGTTCGCGTGGCGGTGGACCGCTGCCCCCATCGCGCCGCGGCGCTGTCGATCGGGTCGGTGGAGGGGGGCGAGCTGGTCTGCCCCTTCCACGGGTTCCGCTACGCCGTCGACGGGCCCTGTGTGCACGTGCCGGCCCATCCGGATCGGGCGATCTCGCCGAAGCTGCGGCTCGACACCCGGGCGGTGCGGGAGGCCCACGATCTGGTGTGGCTGTGGAGCGGTCCGGACGCGCCCGACGAGGGGCCCATCCCCTTCCTCGACCGCATGGAGGGCTTCGTGTGGCGGGGCTCGCAGCACGTCGTGGCCTGGCCGGTGCACTACACCCGCGCTGTCGAGAACCAGCTGGACTACGCCCACCTGCCCTTCGTGCACGCCACCACCATCGGGCGCTTCACCACCCCCGACGTGGCGATGGAGGTGACGGTGGAGGGCCGTCGCATCTCCTACAAGAGCGACAAGAACCCCGTGGACGGCATCCAGTTCGTGGGGCCCAACGTGTGGCGGCTGTGGCTGTCGGACACGCTGTTCAACTTCCTGGCCTTCGCCCCGGTCGACGACGAGCAGATGGTCTACTACCTCCGCACCTACCAGCGGCGGGTGACGGCGCCGGGGCTGTCGTGGCTGGCCTGCAAGCTGGCGTCGGCGCTGAATCCGACCATCCTGGCCCAGGACGAGCGGGTGGTTTCGACCCAGCGGCCGAAGCGGTCGTCCCTGGACAACGGGGAGGTGTACGTGAAGAGCGACCGGCCGCTGATCGAGTACCTGATGTGGCGAGAGAGGTCCGGGGCGAGCTGACGGTGAAGGGGTGGGACGGGCATGGTGGGCCGTGCGCGTCCTCCTGATCCTTCCCCTGTTCGCCGGCTGCGGCTGGAGCATCCCCCGGTGCGAGCCCGTGGCCGACGAGACCGTGGCCGACGACGAGGAGACTCCGGTGGGATCCGCGTCGGACATGCTCGACGCCCTGGTCGGCGACGTGCGCCTCGACGGGGCGTGGTGGGACGGACGCCCGGCCTCGGCGCAGGTGACCGTGACCCGTGGCGTCGGCTCGGCCCGCTGGGTGGAGACCGATGGGCGGAGCCATCGGCAGCTCGGGGGCACCAACTCCATCTTCGTGCAGTGCCACGCCTTCCTCGAGGTGCCGATGCACGCGACCGTCCACAGCGACGACGACAAGCTGTTCGTCGACATCGAGGCGCTGCACGTGTGGCCGTACCGGGGCGACGAGCCGTATTGGCTCGAGCACGAGGCCCACTTCCGCGGGCCGTACCTCGGTCAGCGGATCCCCGACGGCGACGAGGACCCGGGTCGGCACACCGACCTGTCGACCCGCATCAGCACCGAGTACCTCGACGGGGAGCTCGTCTACGGCAACGTCGGCTGGAGCGGCAAGCTGGAGACCGACGAGTACGTGCGCTTCGGGGGACCCGACGTGCTGGTCCTCGGGGAGAAGCCAGCGCTGTCCGAGATCCTGGAGGATTGAGGGCTACCAGGCGGCCTCGACGGTCCCCTCGACGCTGACCGTGGTGCCCGACTTCGCCTCGTCGGTCCAGGTGGAGGTGGCGATGGGGCTGACCCAGCCGGCGCCGTCGACGGTGACGTCGAGGGTGCCGCCGTCGGGGCTGAGGAAGTTGAGGCCCTGGTGGGGATGCCCGGTGTCGAGGAAGAAGGTCATGTAGCCGCTGACCTCGCCCGGATCGGTGGGGAAGCGGTTGCTGGTCCAGGTGAAGCTGCCGGAGCTTCCGGGGGCGTCGGTCATGGACAGGACGACGGCGAGGGTGGAGTTCTGGCCCTTCTCGGTGGGGGTGTCGCCGAGCTGCTCTTCGGTCCCGTAGTTGACCTGGAGCCGGAAGTAGTTGGGGTCGGCCTGCTGGGTGACGGCGACGACGTAGTAGTCGACGCCGTCGACGGTGAGCGCCTCGCCGAGGGTCACAGGGGTGGTCTGGGTGTCGGTCGTGCCGGTGTCGGTGGGGCCGGTCTCGCTGGTGGTGGTGCCGTCCTGGTCGCCGGCGCAGGCGATGAGGAGCAGGGCGAGGGGCAGGATGCGCATGGAGTCCTCCAGCGGACACGGTAGCCGCAGGGCGGGGCGGTGGGCTTTCACGGCGGTTTCAGGGCCCCCACCACCTCCATCGGTGTCAGAGCAAGAGGGCTGGGCGCGGCCCCGGTGGGCTCAGCCGAAGACCCTGTCCGTGAAGGCGTTCCGGAACAGGCCGTCGGGGTCCAGATCCTGCACCAGCGCCCACCAGGCCTCCGCCTTCGGGTAGCGACCCCGCACGGTCGCACCGTCGGCCCCGAACTCCTTCCCCCAGTGTGGGCGCCCTCCCAGGGCCAGCATCTGGGCCTCGAAGCCGTCGAAGTAGGGCCGCAGGTCGCGGCTCTCGGCCATGTACGCGCCGAGCTGGCAGACGTCGTGGCCATGGGCCGGGGAGAGCCAGCCAGGGTCGGCCTTCACGAAGCGGACTTCGCAGATGAAGTTGACGGCCAGACCGTCGCGACGGACCCGCTCGACATGCCCCCGCAGCGCCTCGCTCGTCTGCTCGATGGGAATGGCGTACTCCATCTCCCGATGGACGGGGGGCATGGCGAGGTGGAAGACCTCGTGGCTGCGGCCCACCCGCTCCTGGGGACGAAAGTAGGCGGCGCCGACGAGCTTGTTGACGGGCCCGACCAGCCCCGGCGCGAAGCGGGTGGCACCCAGCGCTCCGCGGAACAGGACCCGGTTGACGACCCGCTCGTCGACCCAACGCCCGAGACGGGAGAAGGTGGAGGGGGCGTCGGTCCTCTCGGCGGCGAAGACGATGGCACGCCCGCTGCCAGGAAGCCACCACAGCTTCACGAACTCGGCCTCCTGGGACAAGGCGTCGACCTGCTCGATGGCCTCTCCGATCGGCACGGTCCAGGTCCGCTCGCGCAGCCGGAAGGCGGGAACGACATCGAGGGTGAGCTCGGTGAGGATGCCGGTGGCCCCGAGACCGACCCGCAGGGCGTCGAGGCGCTCGTCGTCGATCTCCAGCACCTCGCCGGTGCCGGTGACGAGGCGCAGGCTCCGCACGATGCTCGCCAGGTTGCCGTGGCGCCGCGAGGAGCCGTGGGTACCGGTGGACACGGCCCCCGCCACGCTCTGGTGGTCGACGGAGCCCAGGACCGGCATGGCGAGGCCATGGGCGTCGAGGAGGTGGTTGAGGTCCCGCAGCCGCGTGCCGGCCCGCACCGTGACCCGGGTGCCGTCGACCCGCACGAGGCCGGCCAGACCGTCCAGCGTGACCGCGACACCGTCGGTGAGCGCAGCGTCGGACCAGCTGTGGAGGGCCCCGTGGGCGCGGACCCGTCGACCTTGGTCCCGAGCCTCCCGAACCACCGCCTGGACCTCGGCCTCGGAGGTCGGCGCGGCGAGGTGGTGTACGTCGACGCGGTGGGTTCGACCCCAGGTCGTCAGGGTGGTGGTCGGCATGGGGTGAGCGTACCGGATCTGCCCGGCTCGGGCCGGCACGGCGATGGGTTAGGAAGCGGTCTTCATGTCCACCCCCCCTCAACCACGCGAGCTGCTGGCCAAGGCCAGTGCGGCTCGTCGCGACGGGAACTACGTCCGTCAGCTGGACGCTGCGCGGAAGTGCGCCATGTTGCCGGGGGATCACCGGGAAGCGGCGCTTCTCGAGGCTCTGGAGGCGCTGGTCTTCCTGAGCCGCTTCGGCGAGGCGCGGGCGCTGATCTCCATGCTCGGCCGCGTGGGCGGTCCCCGCACGAAGATCCGGGTCACGGCCTGGCACAGCTACGTCGAGGTCCTCGAGGGGCACCCCACCCAGGCGAGAGAGCTCCTCGACGGGGTCGCCGAGCTGGTGGAGCAGCACGCTCAGCCCCACGACCGCTTCCTGATCCTCATCTCCCGCTCCCGGATGGAGCAGGCTGCCGACGAGCCCTTGCCCGCCATCGACCACGCCGAGCAGGCGATGGCCCTCGCCCCCGAGGCTGGCGGCGAGGCGATGGTGATGGCCCACGAGCACCTCGGGCACCTGTGGCTCGACCTGGGGATGATCGACCGCGCCGTGGCCACCTTCGAGGCGGGGCTCGAGCTGGCCGATCTGCCCGCGGCCCGCCGCGCAGCCCTCCATGTGGGGGCGTGCATCGCGCTGCGGAAGGCCGACCGACCCAACGCCGCCGTCCGCCATGGGGAGAAGGCCGTGGCGCTGCAGTTCGCCGGCAAGCGCACGTACCGCGAGGGTGTGGCCCGACTCGCCCTCGCAGAGGCGCTGTTGGCCGCCCGACGCCGGGCCGAGGCCCTCGCCGAGGTCCAGCGGGCGATCGAGCGGGTGCGCACCGGGCGCTCGATCGTCACCGAGATGGAAGGGCGTCTCTGCCTGGCCAAGGTCCTCCTGGCCGAAGGGCTCCACGAGGCCGCCGCCCACGAGCTCGAGCAGGTGCGCTGGTCCCAAGCCACCCGGCTCCACGACGAGGCCGCGGTGCTGTTGGCGGAGATGTCGGACGACCCCAGCGACCCGGATCTGAAGCGACTGGTGCTCCGCTACGACACCCTGGGTCCGGCCCTGCAGGCCCGCGTGGCCTGGGTGATGGGCAACCTCTCCACGAACCAGGGGCGTCGGGAGCAGGGTCTGGACTGGTTCGGCCGCTACGGGAGAGCCCTGGAGGCCGCTGCCACCCACGAGGCCCGTCGCCACTACCGGGTGGTGGAGCTCCGAGAGCAGATGAACGCCCTGCGTCGGGAGCGCGCCCGCGGGGAGGAGCTGGCCGAGGCCCTCCGCACCCAGGAGCAGCTCCGGGAGGCGGCCGAGACGGCGGAGGCCGAGCGTCGGGACCTGATGGAGCTCGTGGCCCACGACCTGCGCAACCCCCTGTCTGCCCTGCTGCTCATGCTCGACAGCGTCGACGAGGCCGAGGATGTCGACGAGGTGCGGGAGCTCGTCGTGCTCGGCAAGCGCTCGGCCCAGGCGATGCGCTCGGTCCTCGACGAGGCCCTCGACGCCTCGGGCTCCATCGGAGAGCTGGGAGACACCCAGCCCGTGGATCTCGACGAGGTGGTGAGGGCGTCGGTCGGGGCCTTCGAGGCCGGTGCACGAGCCAAGGGGCAGACGCTGGTGCCCCCCGAGCCCTCCGGGGCCGTGGTGGAGGGGGTGCCGGGCCTGTTGCGCTCGGTCCTCGACAACCTGCTGTCCAACGCGCTGAAGTTCACGCCGCGGGGAGGCTCGATCCAGGTGTACGTGGCGCGGGCCAGCGGCATCGTCGAGGTGTCGATCCAGGACGATGGGCCCGGTCTGCAGCCCGGGGAGGCCGAGCGGCTCTTCGACCGCCGGGTCAAGGGCTCGGCCCGACCCACCGATGGCGAGGCCAGCACGGGCCTCGGTCTGTACCTGGTGCGGAAGGTGGTGGAGGGGCACCGGGGCACGGTGTCGGCCTGGTCCGAGGGGCCCGGAGAGGGGGCGACCTTCTCGGTGCGGCTGCCGGTGACCGGGCGCTGAGCGACGCCTCGGGGCGCTCGCTGGCGGCGCCTCAGTCGTTGTCGCCGGCGGCCTCCGCAGGCACGCTGAGGGACAGGACCGTGGCCACGTCGGCCTCGAGGAGGGTGGCGAGCGCTGCCACCGCGTCGTGGGCCGCCACCACCGCTGCGTTGTCGCTGTCGGCTTGATCCCGCACGGAGGACAGGCCGTCGAGGGCGGCTCGGGCATCCGCCACCCGGGTGCGCAGATCCTCGGCGAGTCCCTCCTCGCCGGCATCCTCGAGGAGATCGTCGAAGCCGTAGCTGTCGGCGGGGGTGAGGATGGCCTCGAGGGCCCGGATGTTGGAGCGGAGAAGGTCGGCCGAGAGGTTCGCGGCCTGGCTCTCTGCGAGCTCCGGGCAGGTCTCGGTGCCACACTCCCGCAGCCCCGAGGGGTAGGCCAGCTTCTCGTCCTTCATCAGCTCGATGTAGAACGTGGCGCGGAAGAGGTCGTCGAGGGCTTCCTGCCCATCGGCGTACGGCCCGCCCCCCGCGACGAAGTCGTCACCGAAGGTGCCCTCCCACTCGGCGGTGAGGGCATCCAGTCGGTCCCGCAGGTGGTCCACGAGGACGACGGCGTAGTCGGCCCGCGCCTCTTGCACCGAGGTGGGGCCCAGCTGGTCCCAGGTGCCGTCGGCGTTGATGTCGACCTGGCTCGGGCACGCGTTGTCGGGGCCGGCGTAGAGCAGGTGCTCGATGGCGTCGAGGCCGTAGACGTTCACCAGCTCGGTCTCGAAGAAGGACGGGGACGTGAAGTCGCCCGACACGGTCTCCTGGTCGACCCGACAGGGGTTGACCGTGGGCCACGAGTAGAGCTCGTCGCGCAGGTCCTGCCCCGCAGGGGAGTCGAGGGAGGGGGCTCCCGGTCCGACCTGCAGGGCATCGAGGGCCCCCCACTGCACGAGGGCCTCGCCGAACGCCACCCGCGCATCGGTACGCACCCCGTCGTCGTCGGGGGCCGACGCCCACGCTTCCAGCGCGGGCGCCAGTTGGTCCAGCTCCTCGGACATCGCCGCGAGCTCCTGGAGGATCACCCCCTCCCGCGCGTGGCCCAGGACCTCGGTGAGGAGGTCCACGTCGACGGGAGGTTCGGTGGTGCCCGGGTCTTCGAGGGGGCCCGCGCAGCCGCCGGGCTGCAGGACACCGGCGACGCCCAGGGCGGCGAGCACGATCCACGAGGTCTTCTGGCGCATGGTCTCGTCCGGAGAGGGGGGAGGTGGCTCTCTTACCAGTTCGCGGTGTCGGCTGGGTCGAAGCCGAAGGCGGCCTCGAGGATGTCCCGCGCTGCAAGCAGATCGGCCTCGTAGGCAGCGAGGGCGTTGGGACCGTCGGACTGGATCGCCGGCCGGATGCCCATCAGCGCATGGAGCTGCTGGAAGTCGCTGGGGGAGACGGCCGAGCGCCGGTTGAACTGGAAGGCGAGGGCGAAGGCCTTCATCTCGGACCAGTGCTTGGCGTGGTCCTCGAAGGAGTACTTGGCCGTTCCGATCTCGTCCATGTCGGCGAGGGTGTCGTTGATGTAGTGGACGACGGTGGCGCCGTAGACGGCATCCCAGGCGGCGAGAGCGTCGTCGCGGTGGCCCTGCAGCTCGGCCATCTCGGCCGCGGTCAGGGTCGTGGTCGTGGTGGAGAGCAGCTCACGACCGGCGTACATCGCCTCCCACAGGTCCTCGGAGTACTGGGTGCCGGTGGTCGAGCCGTCGTCGCGCTTGGCGGCGTTGACGGCCGAGTGCCAGGCCTTCTCGGAGAGCAGGTCGATGGCGCCGTCGCTGTCGTCGTCGGCGTAGGCCGTGAGCCGGTCGTCCACCGTCCAGGCGTCGAAGCGGGTGCTCATGCCGATGTAGCCGAAGCCCTCGTCCCACTGGTGCTCGAGGGAGGTGTATGTCTTCCCCTTCTCCAGCGCCGTGTGGTCGGAGTTCAGGCCCTTGCCGTCCTCGTCGTCGTCGAGGTAGTCGTCGGCGCCCTGGCTGTAGGCGACGCCCACGCGGAGGAGCTTGTCGATGAGCTGCTGCAGGTCGCGCCCGTCCTGGGTGACGTAGACGGCGGCCACCGGGGTGCCATCGGGCTTGCGGGGGTAGTTGCCGGAGGACCAGGCCACGGCCTGGGCGTCGAGCTCGTCGAACCAGATCTCCAGCAGGGACTGCGGGGTGGTGACGCCCGGCTGGGGCCAGCCGTTGAAGTCCGTGCTCCAGTCGAGATGCTGGCCGACCTCGTCGTTCCCGGCGAGCTTGCCGATCAGGTCCTTGTCGGAGCTGATGTCGCCGTAGGTGACCTGGAGGGGGTCGGGGGAGGTGGACACCTCGTGGTCGATGCTGCTGCCGACGGCGTCGTCGAAGCGGAAGTAGAAGTCCAGGCCGCTGCGCACATCGCCCGGCGCCGGGAAGTAGCCGGCGTCGATCCGGCCGGTGAGGTCGCCGATGTAGGTCTTGGTGTCGGCGATCAGCACATGCCGGAACGTCTGGCCGGTGAAGGACACGCTGTTGGCGCCGCTGCCATCGCGGGACGGGAAGGCGTAGCCCTCCAGATCGGTGTCCGTGTCGGCGTCGGTGTCGGCGTCGGCATCCGCGTCGGCATCGGCATCGGCATCGGCATCGGTGTCCGCATCCGCGTCGGCGTCGGTGTCCGTGTCGGTGTCCGCCACGGAGTCGGTGGTGTCATCGGTCTTGTCGTCGTCGCCGCCGGAGCAAGCCGTCGCGAGGAGAAGCCAGGGAAGGATGCGCAGCATGTCTTGTCGTCCTTGTTTTGAAAATGAGTTTCATTTTCATGGACTGCGCGGGTAATCGGCCACATCCCGCGCGTCAAGGGAGGGTGAGATCGCGACCCCTTCGGCGGGATGGGTCGTGACCGGCCTGCGAGCGCGAAGGAGCACGCCTCGACCTTCAATGGGTCTGCGGCACGCCGAGCATGAGCTGCCTCACTCGACGGTCACACGACAGAGGAGGGTGTTGACGGACTCGAGGTCGTCGCCCCAGATCAGCTCGGCCGATGGAGCCCAGTCCACCCTGTCGAACCCTTCCTTGGGGGACACCTCGGCCTCGGTGTAGGTGGATGCCATGGTCCAGCTGCTGTCGTCGAAGTCCGGCTCGGTCCAGTTCTCTGGGGTCTCTGTGGTCTCGAAGAGGCAGTCCGCGTCCGGGTCGGAGGAGGACTCACACTCCTTGTTCAACGGTGCTTCGTGGGTGACCATGCACCGCCACGTGCTGTCGCTGACGAGGGCTACGGTGCCATCCGCTGCCATGAACTGCGCGATGTACCCGCCGTCGCCCATCTGCTGGTTGGGCTCTCCGATGTACTCCAGACCCGAGTCGGTCTCCTTGAAGTCCTTGAGCTCGACGGCCACCTGGAAGGGTGGCGTGGCGGTAACGACGAACACCTCTTCGTTGAAGGAGCGCTCGGTCGTGATCGGAACGGAGTCCTCCATCACCAACGTGCCGTCGATGTACATGGACGACCAGTTGTCCGCCCACACCGACACCGTGTAGGTCGTCGCCTCTCCAGTGACGTCGGTCGGGGCTCCGCTCGAGGATGTGTCGTCGGGCGACGAGGTGTCTCCAGAGGGGGTGCTGTCCAGGAGGGACGAGTCGCCCGTGTCGAAGGTCTCGGGGGCGTCGTCGCTTCCCGAGCAGGCAGCGATCCAGGGAAGCAGGCAGAGAAACGAGAAGATGCGCATGAAGGGCTCCGAGGGTTCAGGGGTGCACGGATACACGGGTGGTCTGGGCGAGCTGGACGCTGAAGTCGAAGGCCAGGTCGATGTCTCCGACCGTGGCGAGCTCGATGCCATCGAGGCTGCGGGCTGGGAAGCGTGTGAGCCGAACCGTGGCGGCGCCGGAGGGGCGTGCGTCGTCGAGGACCACGAGGGTCCGCAGGGCGGTCGCTGGCACGGAGCTGGAGGCCGCGAAGCTCGTACGGGGAGCCGACCCGAGCTGGTACCAGCCCTCGAGGGTGGCCACCCGATACGTGTCGGAGGCCAGGGAGAGGAGCTCGTAGGTCACGCAGTACGGTGTGTCTCCGGTCTCCGCAGAGCCCAGCTCGATCGGCATGTCGCCGAAGAGGTCGATCCCTCGATCGACGACGATCTGCGAGATGTCGTGCTCATGGCCGCTGTGGGCGAGTTGGGCGTCGGGGACGAAGACGAACGAGAGCTCGAGCGCGTCGCACGGGACCAGCTCGAGGCTGCTGGTGGTGAGGGTCGCGGCCTGCAGACCGACGGTGTAGCCGAGGTCCGTGACGAAGACGTAGGCGTCGCCGTCCCAGGTCGCCCCGTCCCAGTCCAGGTCGAGGACGTATCGGGCCGATCGGACCTCGACGTCGGACTCCACCCATGACAGGGCGACGCCGGTGTCGACTGCGCCGGTACTGTCGGGCACCAGGGCGAGCCTGGCACCGTCTCCGTCCTCACACGCGAACAGGACGAGAAGCCACATGATCAGGGCATGCCGGGGCCACCGGGGCCGCCGGGGCCCGGGGCGTCACCCGCATCGAGGCGGATGTAGGTCTCGTCGAGGGCTGAGGAGGTCGGGGCATCCCGGTAGCAGCTGTTGACGTACGGAAAGGTCGGGGTTCCGACATACTGGTAGCCATCGGCCGTCTCGAGGCCGTTGCAGCGGTCGGCGTAGACGTAGCCGTCGCTCTCCACCTCGCTCTCGTGCTCTACGAACGCGTGGGAGCACCAGCTGTAGTCCGGGGTCACGCAGCGCCCCTCCATCACCACGTCACCCTCCTCTTCGACGAGCAGGGGGTGGCAGTACAGCTCGCACCTTCCGCCGTCGGGGCAACAGTCGGCCGTCTCGGAGCAGGTCTCGAGCTCGTGGGCCAGTCCCGAGGCCGTGACGGAATCGGTGTGGACGTTGGCGTCGCTGTGGGCGTCGTCTGCCCACCGGGCGAGGCCGGCGTAGACGTAGCCCGACCGCGCCCGGCGGACGTCGATGCAGTCGCCTTCGTCGTCTCGCTCCATGCACACGCAGGTGCCGGAGATGGGGTGTCCGTCGTAGGACCAGCCGAGCACCGCGCTCGGCTCGGCGCAGACCACATCGTCCATCGCCTCGACGTCGAACGTGGAGGCGCCCACGGCGTAGCTGTTCTCGGGCTTGTTGTCCTCGTCGAGGGCCAGGCAGGCCTCCACGAGCCAGTGGTTGTGCGTGATCGCGGCGGGATGGGTCCCGCACAGATCCACGAACAGCGAGACGGGATCGGCCCAGGTGGCGAACAGTGGTGAGCCGTAGGGGTCCGGCTGGGCCTCTTCGCAGGGTGCGAAGGTGGGGACGCCGGTGATCACGGTGCCGGTCTGGCCGTAGCAGTGCACCTTGTGGACGGTCTCCTCGCCGTCCGTGATCATGGTGGATCCCGTGTTGTAGCTACCATCCTCCGTCTGGTACCAGCAGTGGTTGGATGGCGGAACTTCCGGCACGACAGCGCCGACCCAGTTCGACAGGGCGACGTCGCACCCCTGTGGGGAGCGCCAGTCGTCCGCGGTCGCGCTCTCGACGTTGGACGTGGGGTACAGAGGGACCTTGTGCACCACGGGCGTGGGGGTCGTGCTGAAGATCGGTTGGGCTTGGGGGTCGTAGTGAGGGAGTGCGTTCGATGCGATGTAGATGTGGTCGGCGTCGCAGGCGACCTCTACGCAGGGCTCGGCGCTGGTCCCGCCGTCGTCGCCGACGACCGATGCGCCGGTGATGACGAGGCCGTCCATGTTCATCAGCGTGGACTCGATCCACAGGGCCGTGGGGTCCGAGCATGCCTCGAGGTCAGCCAACTCGAGTCCGTGCATCTCCGTGAGTGCCTCCCAGCCTGAGCAGCTGCCTGTCGCGTCGGTGTCGGTGCCGGTCGATGGAACGGAGGAGTCCCCGGTGTCCGCGATGGTCGCGGTGTCCGCGGTGTCGCTGGGAGGCTGGGTCGTACCATCCGTCGTCTCGGTGGGGACCTCCTCCTCTCCGCTCGAACAGGCGGAAAGTAGGAGTAGGATGCCCCAAGGGGCTGCATTCATTCGGATCACGACTCGCCTCCGCGCAGGTCGGGCCCGACCGTCGATCGGGCTTGGGTGAGTGCACCGGGCCAGCGCCCCGTGCCGTCCGGGACGTGGGCCCGGACAGTGGAGCCTCAAGCAACCACCGTGCCAACGATGAAGCTCCAAGACTCGGGACGAGAGCTGCAGATCTGGCAGGTTCTGGCCTGCGATGGTGCAGCAACCGCACCGCTGACCGCCCTCCGACTGTGCGCCTCGGTGTCGCTCCGAGCAGCCCGACGTGGCCTACCTGTCGCATCGCTACATGGCTCAGCCCTACCTAGGCATGGTCGTGCGCCGCTCGTCGCTGTACATCTACGGGGAGCTGGTCGACGCAGTCCAAGTGCGCCAAGACGAAGCGCCGGCTGCCCCTGCGGTCCGCATCGAGATCGTTCCGAGCGGGGTCGTGTCGCCGGCGCGCCAGGTGGGCGCCGTCGTGACGTCCACCCAGCGCGTGCGGCTGTGGAGGTCAGACGGCTCCCTGCTCGCCGGCAAGCCCGCGCTCGAGGTGGTCTGGGACTGCGAGACCGCCCTGCAGGCCCCCCGGCCTCGAGCGGATACGGTCGGCGGACGAGGTGCTCCCTCGGTCCGCTCTGAGCTCACCGGCGAAGCCGCCGCGACGATCGCCGAGGGGCCGAGCGCAGGCGTTGTCTCCTGCGGTCGCTACGCACCGACGGCGCGGCGATCCGGCGCATCGTCGGGACGACAGGCCAGCGGGAGCTCGGGGCGTGGTCCAGCCGTGCACACGCCTGAGGTCTCCTCGTCGTCGATCACGAACGAGCAGGCGTCGTCCTCCGCGAGGTCGACGCAGGCCTCGATGGCCTCGACCGGAGGCTTGGGGGGCTTGCCGTCGCGACCGCCGGGGGCCGCGAGAACGGACAGGGGGAGTCCCAACAGGACGGGCACGGACAGGACACGGATGATGCGCTTCATGGCGAACTCCTTGTGTGGGGTGCTCTCAGGAAGCTGCAGGTTCCGTGCCGTTGGGTGGCGGGATGATTCTCGGCGTTCTCAGGTTCGTGGAGAGGGGGGCGGCACGCTCGCTCGCACTGCAACTGCTGCATGGCGACTGCGGAAATCGCAGGGTCTGGGGTGCGAGGGCGGTCGCAGCGCCATGCTCACCTCGGTGGCGAGTATGGCACGCTGGATGCAGGTCCCCTGAAGGGCTCCCAACCCGGCGCCCCCCCTACGACCAGGCCGGTCGTTCGCGCCCCCTTCCGGAGGACTCCATGGCCCGTTCTGCGACCCCGTCGCTCGCGCTGCTCTCCCTGCTGGTCGGCTGCTCTGGCAAGGCTGACCTCTCCCTCACGGAGCTCACGTGCGACATCGACGGCGTGAACACGGATCCGTTCGCGGTCTCCGATGCGCGTGCCTCTCTCACAGCCGACCACGAGAGCACGGACGACTACGTCTACGACGAGGCGACAGCGACGATCGTGACACTCGACGGAACCACGGTGACGGTGGACGGGGAGGGGGCAACCGCGGAGGACGGTGTGCTGACCATCACATCGCCAGGGACCTTCGTGTTGAGTGGCGTCCTCAGTGAGGGTCAGATCGTGGTCGACGCCGGGGACGAGGGGCTGGTCCAGGTGGTGCTCGACGGCGTCTCCATCACCAGCTCCTCCGACGCCGCTATTCGTGTGGACCAGGCCGATCGAGCGGTCCTCATCCTGGCCGAGGGGAGCACCAACCAGGTCCACGACGGGGAGAGCTACCCGACCGACGCCGAGCAGGACGCTGCCATCTGGAGCGATGACGACCTCTCTATCGGCGGGCGTGGGACGCTGGTTGTCGAGGCGCACTTCGAGGACGGCATCGCCAGCAAGGATGGCCTGGTGATCCGCGATGCCGACATCACCGTCTCCGCCCCGGACGAGGGCCTACGAGGCAAGGACTACCTGGTGGTGCGTGGCGGGGTGCTCGATGTGTTCGCCGGTGGGGATGGGCTGAGGTCGGACGAGGACGGAGAGGATGGGCTCGGCTACGTGCTGGTCGAAGACGGCGTCATCTCCGTCGATGCGGCCGGAGATGCTGTCAGCGCCGAGACGGACGCGCTGGTCTCGGGAGGCACGCTCTCGTTGACCTCGGGGGGCGGGGCGTCGGTTCTCCCCGACGGCGAAGCCTCCTCGAAGGGGCTCAAGGCAGGTCGCCTCCTCGTGGTGGATGCCGGCGAGCTCGACATCGACGCCTCTGACGATGGGGTGCACGCGGACGGAAATGTGGTCATCAACGGTGGCGTCGTTCGCATTGCCACCGGGGATGACGCCGTCCACGCGGAGCTCGGTCTGACCATCAACGGGGGAGAGGTCAGGGTGACCGAGAGCTACGAGGGGATCGAGGTCGTCGCTGGAGATCTGGTGGTCAATGGTGGGACGGTGGACGTGGTGGCCGTCGACGACGGCTTCAACCTGTCGGGCGATGGCGATGACCCCAACGGCGTGGAGTCGGCGGGCGACCCCTACGACATGGTCTTCAACGGGGGGAGGGTCTCGGTGACGTCGGGGAACGACGGCATCGACTCCAACGGCTCGATCGTCATGACCGGGGGATGCCTGGCGATCAGTGGTCCCGCGCCGGGTACGAGGCCGGAGCAGGGCGCCATCGACTACAATGGAAGCTTCGAGATCAGTGGTGGACTGCTGGTGGCGGCGGGTGCCGCCGGGAGGATGGCCCAGGCGCCGAGCAGCTCGTCGAGTCAGCCCTCGGTGGCGATCACGTTCTCCGCAGAGCAGGAGGCCGGTACCTTCGTGGCTCTCGAGGATGGAGTGGACGCCCTGGCCTTCGCTCCGACCAAGGTGTTTCAGTCAGTCGTCGTCTCGGCACCCTGGCTCGCGACGGGGCAGGACGTGTCGCTGTACCAGGGGGGCGACCTGACGGGGAGCGCGTTCGGGGGCCTCGCCGAGGGCGGGACGCTCATCGACGCGAAGCTGCTGGACGCGGTCAGCGTCACCTCGGTCGTCACAGAGGTGATGCTCTAGCTGCCGCTCTTCCTGGTCCTGATCTGCCCGTTCCCTGGAGGTCCTCCGTGCGTTCTCTTCTTCCTTTCTCGATGCTGGCCTCGGCCTGCACGGCACAGCTGGACACCACCTCTGGGCCGACCTTTGGCGGCGACCAGCGAGCCCGCGAGGCGCTCACCGTGCTGGATGCCGACGATCCTGAGGCGATCACGGAAGCTGGTGTCCTCGCGGCCTGGCCCGTCGCGGTGGGTCGCTTTGCCTGCGCGTCGGGCCCCTGCCTCGACACGCGCTCCACGTGGATGCCCGGTGGGGACCTCCTGGTGGCCATCGCCCTCGACGCCGTGGTGGAGCGAGACCCGGTGGACCTGGCGTTCGCGCTGGATGCCAGTGGGTCGATGTCAGGGGTCGAGGACGCCCGATCGGCGGCCGTGGAGGTGGCGCTGGACCACCTGGACGACGAGGACGTGCTGGCCGTCTGGGCCTTCACGGGCACGGTCGAAGAGCTCGTGCCCGCCGCCCCGGTGACGGATTCACACCGAGCCCAGGTTCGGTTGGCCCTCCGCGCCCTGGACGGACTGCCGCTCCTGCGTGGGATGGTGGCCCGTCCGGGAGCCTGTGAGGGGACCTTCGACGACCTGTTCGATGGTGTCGTGGACACAGCGGACACCGGCGACACGGGGTGGGACACCGGCGACACGGGCTGGGACACCGGCGACACCGGCGGCATCGGATGGGGCGCGACGGGTGGTGGTTGGCCCGACGGTGGCGAGGTCGTCGCGCTTCGGGAGCTCGTGCGGACGTCGCAACACACCGAGCTGGGGGACATGCTGCTGAACCTCGCGTGCGAGGATGGAAGCGCCATCGGCGATGCGGTGGCGCCGGTGCTGGACTCGCTTCCGGATGGCAGCGGTGATGCCCCGAGCCGCATGGTGTTGGTGACCGACCTGGGCGGGCCCAGTGCCCTCGACGCCGTCGTCGAGGCGGCGAATCGCTTCGTCGGCACGTCGCTGCTACGGGTCTCGGAGGTGGGGGATGTGGAGGAGGCCCTGGCCATCGCCGAGGTAGCGGGCGCCCACACGCTGGAGGCACCGACCCTCGCTGAGGCTCTCGTCACCTGGGATGCGCGCTTCGACGCCCTCGTCGATCCTCTCGCCTGGGACGTCGACGTGGCTCTCGCCGACTCCAGCTCGAGTCAGTGGTCCCTCGAACGGGTCGCCGGCACGACGGACGCGGATGCGACGGGCGCCAACGCGTGGTTCGCCAGCGAGGGCCATGGCGTCCTCGGGGCCATCCTGGAGCCGACGGCCTCCGACCCGGAGCCTCCCGTGCTCCGGCTGACGTTCACGACGCCCGAGGGAGCGCACGTTGTCCGTGTGCCCGCGCGGCTCCCCGTTCGTCTCATCCGGACCCGCTGGGGAGAGGGAGACGACGAGGTGGCCCTCGCCGTGGCGTGGCGCTTGGCCCTCGTGGCGGCCCTGCAGGATGGAGACGCGGACGCGGTGGAGCGCCTGCTGGACGAGCGGCGTCCGGAGATCGGGCCCTGACAGGAGGGCGGGGTGTTCGCACGCCCCTGCCGGGTCAGCCGCCAGGCGGACCTCGAAGGGGACGCGGCGTCATCCGCTCGGTGAACTCGTCGGCCAGCTCGGGGTCGTCGAGGACCATGTCGACCTCGTCGCGAAAGACGTCGAACGCCTCCTCCAGGGCGTCCATGGCCTCTGGCGACGGACCCCCGGGCCCGGGAGGTCCCTGCGGGCGCAGCTCCTCGAGGCGATCGTGCATGCTGGCCATCGAGGACTCCAGCGAGGAGCGCGTATCGTTGTCGAGTCCGTACTCGTCGGCGAACGCGGCCACGTCGTCGAGAAGTCGCTCGAGGTGTCGCTCGCTTCGCTCCTGGCGTCGCTCGGCGCGCTCTTGCTCGACCTCCTCCAGGACTTCCTGTCGCACCTGGTCCCGAAGTGCGGCGAGCTCCGGACCCTCGGTGGCGGGGGCGGCGGACGTGTTGCGTGGGGCGACCGCGGGGATGGGCCTGGGAAGGGCTGGAGCACCGCGTCGGTGTCTCGTTCGAGCGTCCGCAGCGGACGCTGACCGCGCGTCGACATGGCTTGTCTGCGGGCTGGACAGGGCCCAACCCAGGGCCGTCGCCCCCCATCCGAGGGTGGCGACCAGGGCCGCGGTCCGCCATCGAGCCAACGGGGTCATCCTTGCCTTCCTGGTCGTGGTCATGGGGTGGTGGCTCCATCGAAGCGAATGGGGATGGCGCGGTTCTGGGTGCCGTTTCCTCCGCCACCTCCCCCGCCCGGACCTCCGCCGGTCGCGCAGTCGCCGTGGAGCGACCATGTCGCCTCCGCCGCGCCCCGTACCCACCAACGCACGTCGTTGGCGGAGGCGCAGGTGCCGAGCACGCCACCCCCGACAGGGATGGCGCCTCCTTGAACGTCGCAGCGATCATCGAAGGCGTAGGTCTCCACCAGGATCACCTCGCCGTTGGCCAGCTCGTAGCTCGCTGCTCGGGAGTACGAGCTGGCGCCTCGGTTGTCGAAGAGCCAGAGCAAGCCATCCACGTAGCTGGCGTTGTGCTGCGAGGAGAAGCCCTGGATGGTGGTGGGGGGGGGCCCGTAGGTTGGGTCGGGCAGCGATGTCTCGCCTGCCGCGGACCACAGGACGTCCAGGAAGGTGGCGGAGTCCGGGTCCCCGTCCACGGCGACGACGGCGGAGTGGTTCAACATCGAGAGGATGACCACGCCGTCCTCCGTGGCCTCGATGCCGTTGGCGTGGGACCACTCTCCGTTGCCGCTCACTGCGTAGTGATCACCGAGGGAGAACGTGCCGAGGTGCTGCGAGCCCTCGAAGACGAGGATGCCGTCGACGATGGTGCTCCCTTCGCTGTACTCGAACAACAGGTAGGTGTAGGGACCCCAGGTCTCGACGTCGTGGTGGAGGCCTTCGCTGAAGTCCGTGCCCCGGGCCAGGGCGAGGCTCTGGCTGCCGTCCATCTCGGTCCGCTCGACACGGGAGGCGCTGGCATTGAGAACGGCGGGCCCCAGGTCGTCCCAGTCGTAGCCACTCATGCCACTGCTGAACAGGGCCGTGGGCTCGTACCAGACGATGTGGCCCTCCGCATCGATGAGCACCATCCACGTCGTGCCGGAGCATGTCAGCGGCCGGAGAACGGCGTCGAAGGCGTTGGTGGTGCCGGTGGTGTAGACCCCCGCTGCGGCCAGCTCGGTGGGGACGGAGCCCGTCGTCACGGTGCCCCGGACGTCTCCGATCGACCATTCGTAGGTGGTGTCCTCCCGCAAGGCCCAGCCGGTGAGGTCATGCACCGTGCGGACCTCGTCGCTGCGAACGACGCGTGTGGGGGCGTCGGCGGCGGAGAGCACCAGCGTCGCGGAGCCTGGCTCGGACAGGGTCACCTCGCACCCCACCCGCAGGCTGTTGGACGTGAGGCCGCAGCTTGCCTCGAGCACGTGGGGCGTAGCGGTGTCGACGAAGTCCGTGGTGTACGGCTGACCCGTGTCGGAGGAGGAGGGCTCGACGGAGGACGTCGTGCCACATGCCGCAGCCAGGAGTGGGGGAATCCATGGGAACAGTGGCGCTCGCATCAGGGCCTCCGAGCCGAGAGCAGGAGCAAGATGTGTGCCAGGGGACTGTCGCGTCTCTCGGCGGTCGGGCGTGCGAAATCCGCAGTCGGGGTGCGGTCTCTGCATGCATCGTGAGTGGGAGACCCTGAAGCCCCGATTCAGTGGATGTCGTAGCGCTTGAGCTTGTCGTACAAGGTCCGCAGGCCGATGCCCAGCGTCTTGGCTGCGAGCCTGCGGTTGCCGTCATGGTGGGCCAGAGCAGACGCGATGGCGTGGCGCTCTGCCTCCTCCATGGTCATCACCGGTGGAGGCGCCTGCGAGGGGCGAGCAACGACCGCTCCGAGGTCCGCGGGCTCGATGGTGGAGCCATCTGCCACGATGCAGGCGCGCTCGAGCGCGTTGCGCAGCTCCCGCACGTTGCCGGGCCACCTCCGGGCTCTCAGGTGGTCGACGGTCTCCGAGGAGAGCTCCATTCGGCGCCCGAGCTCCCGTCCTACCTGCTGGACGAGCGCTTCCGCGAGGGGGCCGATGTCTTCGACGCGTTCCCGTAGCGGTGGGAGTCGAATCGGAAAGACGTTCAGGCGATAGTAAAGGTCTGACCGGAACGTACCTTCATCGATCATCTCCTGTAGGTCCCGATTGGTGGCAGCCACCCACCGCACATCCGCCGTGAGGGTCTTCTGCCCGCCGACGCGCTCGTAGGAGCGCTCCTGAAGAACGCGAAGCAGCTTGGCTTGGAGCGCGGGGTCGAGCTCTCCGACCTCATCGAGGAAGAAGGTGCCGCCCTCTGCGAGCTCGATCTTGCCACGGCGCGTGCCGACGGCGCCCGTGAAGGCCCCCCGCTCGTGGCCGAAGAGCTCGCTCTCGAGGAGGCTGCTCGACAAGGCGGCGCAGTTCACGGCCACGAAGGCGCCCGAGCGACCCGAGTGGTGGTGGATCTGGCGCGCGGCGACTTCCTTGCCGGTGCCAGATTCTCCTGTGAGGAGCACGGTGGCTCTCGTTGGAGCGACCTTCTCCAGGTCTCGGAGGACGGCCTCCATCGCTCGGGCGCCGTAGCTCAACATGGGTCCCTCGGCCGGAGCGAGGGCCTCCATCCTCGTCTGCATCGTCCGGTGGCGTGCCGCCAGCCGGATGACCTTGCGAAGCTCTGCGGGCTGCTTGACCGGCTTGGTCAGGAAGTCGATGGCGCCTGCCTTCATCGCATCGACGGCTAGATCGACCGATCCGAACGCGGTGAGCACGATGACCTCCAGGGCGTGGTCTCGCCGCTTGGCCTCGTGGAGGAGCTCCATGCCCCCCATTCCCGGCATCCTCATGTCCGTGAGCATGACCTCGACATGGTGCTTCGAGAGGACCTCGAGGGCGGACGGACCATCGGGGGCTGCCTGGACCTCGTGGCCATCGCGCACCAGCACTTCCACGAGGAAGTCGCGTATGCCCGGCTCGTCGTCGACCACGAGAACGCTTGCCATCAGGCCGGAATCCTTGCGCGAAACAGGGCTCCGCCGCCAGGCGCGTCGTGGGCTGACAGCGTGCCCCCGTGAGCCTCCACGATCTTCCGAGCAACGGCCAGCCCGAGGCCGGTACCCTGGGTTCGCGTGGTGTGGAATGGCTCGAAGATGGCCTCGTGCATGCCCTCTGGTATCCCGTCTCCATGGTCTCGAACCTCGATGACCAGCGCGGCATCTTCGACACGAAAGTCGACCTCCACGGGGCCGTGTGGACCAGACTGGGCGGCATTGTGCACAAGGTTCACGAAGACCTGGGTCATGCGCGTGGGATCGAGGCTCCACTCCCTCACCGACCGTTGGACCCGGACCTCGACGCCCGCGTCGGCGGCCGCCATGGTCAGGAGCTGCGTAGGGTCGCAGGGACGCCGCTTCACGTCGCTCGTGCGGGCGAAGGCAAGGAGCGACTCCAGGAGGTCGTCGAGGCGATGGGCGCCCTCCTCGACCCGCTGAAGGCTGCGGCTCTGGGGAAGCTCTTCTCTGAGCAAGCTGACGTGTCCGACGAGGATGGTGAGTGGGTTCCGAAGCTCGTGGGCGATCACGGCCGAGAGCGTACCGAGGTGGGCGAGGTGCCGCGTTCGTTCGGACTCCAGGGTCAGCGCCTCCAAGCGCAGGCGGTAGCGGGTCCAGAGTGCGACGAACAGCACGAGCAGGGTCGAGGCGACGATCGAGAGGAGCAGTCCGGTGCGGGCTCGGCGCTCCAGATCATTCGCGAGCATCGGCACGAACTCGACCACGAGGGTCTCCGCCCCAAGGGGCTCCTCCACGAGATAGCGCCCATGGGCCGTGGGCTCGAGCCCATGGGGGGCACGGGCCCCGGGATCGGTGGCGGGGCCGGCGGTCTGCACGGCTCCGTCCTCGTCGAGGAGCGACAGACTCCATGCGCCGAACGGATGCAGGCGGTGGAGCTGGTCCTCGAGGGATGCCTCCGTCTCGAGGTGGGACAACAAGAAGCTCCCGTGGACGTCGGCCAGCTCGTGACGGTGGGACAGGATGCCCTGGTACACCCACGCCACGCTGATGCTCAGGAGCACTGCCGTCGCGAGTGCGACCCACAGCAACCCCCACCTCCGCAGGTGGCTCTCCAGGCTCGAGGGCTGGGGTTGGGGTTGGGGGGGTGGGGTCACGACGTCTCCTCGGGCTGGATCGTCGCAAGCGGGTGCATGCATCATGCCACGCGGTTGTGAGGCAGGATCGCGCTTGGCTGGCTCCACTTCCTGCGGAGTTGGCACGTCCAGGTCGGCGATGGCTGTGAGTGTGGGCGTCTGCGGAATGCGGAATCTGCAGCCCTGATGCGGGATCCGACGCGTCCGAGGTTCTCACTGGACGACCGGCTCGCCGATGCCGATGGAGAGACGCAAGGAGGAAGATGACATGTCCATCTCGATCACGTCCATGAGCAGCTACCCGACCCAGAGCATGGGCGCCGCGCAGGGAGGCCCCCCTCCTCGCGGTGGCGCCGGGGGGCCTGGAGGCACCAGGCCCTCTCACGAAGAGGCGATCCAGACCCTCGGCTCCCAGCTGTCGGAGGAGGTTCAGACCGAGATGTTGGAGACGGTAGAGTCCATGCAGCAGGACGGTGCCTCCTTCGAGGACATCCAGGCGTACGTGGACGGCGAGCTCGAGAGCCATGGCGTGGACCTCGGACGTCGCCGCGGCCAGCTCGTCCACACCACCCTGTGACAGGGATCCTGCCCCAGCAGGTCCGCCCACCGCACCTGGTGCGCCCCTCGCGGCGGAAGCGCACGTGTGGTGCTGCTGTAGCGATCAGTCTTCCCGTGCGCAGTAGAACATCCACAGGCCCTCGGGGGTGAGCACATAGGCATCTTCGCCCTGGCCCGCGTCGACCACGCGGCGATGGGGCGCCGTGTCGGCGTAGCGCCAGCCTTCCCCTACGCGGATGAAGGTTTGGAGCTCGTTGGTGAGCACGCCGAGGCGACCGTCCCAGTGACGTCCGATGCCCAAGAGGGGAGGGCCTACGTAGTGCTGGTCCCCCATGGTGCCGGAGGAGGTCTTCTCGAACACCGCACCGGTGGTTCGGTCTTCGTCGGAGGCGGCGACAAAGAGGTGGCCGTACGCGTCGTGAGACATGTCGTCGACGTGGGGAAAGGGAATTTCGCCGTGATTGGACCAGCGCCCACCGCGGTAGGTCAGGATGGTGGTCGCCCCGTCGGCCGCGCCGATGGCCACGGCGTAGTTGTTCCCGTCTGCCAGGGCCATCGACAGCACCGGACCGTCGACCGGGGCGTTCTCGGTGGGCATGTCCTTCCATGTGCCCAGGGCCCTGTCGACTCGAATGGTGCCGCTGGTCCTCAGCATCGCCCCCGGCTTGGCAGCTCCCACCCCGTCTTCTCCGCTGACCACCAGCCAATCTCCTTCGAGAGCTTCGGTGGGGATGAGCTCCTCGCCGGTCCACCAGAAGGCGTGGGGACCTGTCTCGAAGCGCGCCTTTTCGGAGCTGGAGTGCAGCCGATCGACCGGGAACATCTCCTCATGGGGCACACCGAGGTCCGGCAGGTCCAGAAGGGCCCAGCCTTCGTCTTCGATCCACAGTCCTTCCGCGGACGACCCAATCCGGGCCCAACCGCTCGGCATGTCGATCCCGTCCGGCAACACGGATGTGAAACAGGAGGGGGTTTCTCTCAAGAAGCTGCCGCAATCCTCGGGCGGTTCGTCGGGCCAGGGCGCGGCATCTGGGAAGCTGGTGAGCGCCTCCTCATCGCACACGTCGGCGTCGTCGGTCGTGGTGGATGCGTCCGGACGTCCCTCTTCGGAGGCAGCGTGGAGGCAGGCGGTGACGGGCAGGATGAGGAAGAGACGGTGGGTGCGAACGGACATGACGAACTCCGGCGGGACAGCGGACAGGTGACTCCCACGAACTTTTGGAGCATACCGGGCCAGCCCTGATGTTGCAGATTCAGCGAATCGTGGCCCGAGTGAGTACCAGGTTGTCGAGCACCAGGTTCGAGCTCCAGATGAACTGGGCATCGGCGCCCGGGGCATCGAACAGCTGGGTGAAGTTGGTGTAGGCCGGCTTGTTGTCCACCCCGACGGTGTCGTTGGTGTAGGTGGTGGCCTGCGGCCAGTCGCTGTCGTCGAACGAGGGGGACGTCCAGTCCTCGGGAAGATCCCAGAACAGCGCGGAGTACCCGGAGGCGTCGTCGCTGTCTGAGGTGGAACAGGCGGAGCTGTCCCGGACGTGGCCCTCCAGCTTCACGCACGAGGGATCGATCAGCGGCGAGGTGTAGAAGGTCTGGGCCTTCCAGCGCTCGTCGGTGGTCAACACGGTCTGACCCGCCGCGTCTTGCACGAGCATCACGAGGCCCCCGTCCCCAGGGTGGAAGGGCGTGCCGCGGCCGGCCTCGGAGCCGAGGCCGAGGTTCTCTTCCCAGTCCACCAGCTGCACGGCGAGGGTCACTGGGCGGGTGGCCTTGAACCGGAGCACGCTGGAGTTGAAGGGGGTGAAAGGCACCGCATCGACGCCCACCAGCGTTCCGTTGGCGTACAACTCGAAGTAGTTGTCTGCGAATACGTACGCGACGAAGGTCTCTTCGCCACCGGCATCGACCACGGGCACGGCTGCGAGGTCGAGGTCCTCCAGTGTGGTGCCGCCGCTGGTGCCGCACTCGTTGTACAGGTCGACCGCCTTCGGACCCGCCGTGAAGTGGGTGGCCGCTGGTACCGTCCACTGTGTGCCGTCCTCAGCCGTCGCGACACCCACGGCGCTGGGGCGGGACCGGGGACCGCAATCGATCAATCCCTCGTGGGTGGTGGCTGCGGGGCCGACACTGAGGTGGGCGCCTGGCACGTGCACGGGTTCAGGCGCGGGAGGAGGCGGTGAAGCGCTGCTGCACGCCCAGAGAAGGAGACACCACATGGCGGTCACTGGCCTGCCGAGGTGCGTGTCGCCCACACCTGGCGAGGTGCGGCGTCGGAGCTGCACGGCTCCAACGTGAGGGTCTTGATCTGGTGCGTGCTGCTCTTCCCGGACTTCGTGGCCTTGGCTGCGGTCAAGCACATGGTGGGGGCCGCCTTCGAAGCGATGGTTCCGCTGCCCGAGAAGATGAACTGCTGCTTCTTGCTGCCATCACATGGGCTGAGCGCCACACTCGAGCCCGCCGACAGGTCGGTGAGGGTCGCGCACACGTCGTACCTGGGAAGCCGGATGGTGCCCTTGGCGAACAAGGTCGAATCGATGATCTGGTCCGTGCCGAGGGTGCCTGTGTAGCTGTAGCAGGTGTGGGCCTGCAGGCCCTTGGAGGTGTCGACGTTCTCTCGGCCGCCGGCGATGTCGAGGCAGTACCCAGAGGTGACGCCGTCGAGCTTGTCGGCCAAGAAGACCTCGACCTCCCCCGGCGCCAGCGACACGGGCTGTGGGGTGGTGGCGGTGCAGCCACCGACCAGAGCGAAGAGATGCAGGGCGAGCATGATGTTCCTGAGAGCGGTGATGGGCGGGAGCCCCGCGTAACCAGAGGCGCCCCCGCTCGGTCCTGCCACGTGGAGCCTCTGCGGGGATGGTTTGGTCCTCTCTCCCTTGAGGCGGGCGGAAACGATGGTTCCCGAGCGGGGTCCATCGCCGTGAATCGCAGAGGCGTCTCGAGCTAGTGCAATGGCGGTCAACGATAGTCAAGATTCTGGTGGGCGCGATACGCTTCATCCAGGAGGTTTCGATGGGGGGTGCCCAGACGTACGCCATCGGTGATGGGTGGAAGGCGATCCTCGCCGAGGTCGGGGTCGACCACGCCGACGTGCTCCGGCGCGCCCAGCTCCCGGAAGACATCCTGAACCGCGACGACGTGCGTCTCTCGGAGACGTCGTTCCTCGGCTTCTTCCAGGCCCTCGACGCGAGCGTCGACGACCAGGCGTTCTGGGTGCGATTCACCGAGGCGACACGGCCGGAGTTCTTCACGCCGCCGGTGTTCGCTGCGCTGTGCAGCCCGAACCTCGCCACGGCCGCAGAGCGCGTGGCCAAGTTCAAGCCGCTCCTCGGACCGATCGCACTCGATGTGCGGGACATGCCCGACGGCCTCGAGCTCACCTACCGATGGAAGGACCCCGCCGTTCGGCAGCTGGCCTTCATGAACGGCGCCGAGGCCCTGTTCGTGACCCAGCTGGCGCGGCTGGGAACGCGACAACGGATCCAGCCGACCTCGGTGGTCGTGCCGGTGCTGTCTCGCGATCCGCTGCCCTTCGAGAACTTCCTCGGCATCCGGATGACGCGAGGGACCGTCATCCGCGTCACGTTCAGCGCCGCCGACGCCCATCGTCCCTTCCTGACCGCCAGCCGTTCCATGTGGGACATCTTCGAGCCCGAGCTGCGCAAGCGGCTGGCCGACCTCGAGGGCGACGCGACCTTCGCGGACCGCACCCAGGCCGTGCTCATGGAGGGCCTGCCCAGCGGCCACTTCGTCATGGACGTCGTCGCGCGCCGACTCGCGGTGAGCTCGCGCACCCTCCAGCGGCGCCTGCGGGGAGAGGGCACCAGCTTCAAGGCGGTGGTCGACACCACCCGGGAGAGCCTCGCTCGAAACTACCTTCGCCGCACCCAGCTGAGCTCCAGCGAGATCGCCTACCTGCTGGGATTCGAGGAGCCGAACTCCTTCTTCCGGGCCGTGCAGCGGTGGACAGGGACGACCCCCGAGCGCCTGCGGCGACAGCTGGTGGCGGAGCCGGTCCCGGCCGCCTGAGGTCACCGGGCAACGTGCCCGGTCCGGCGGACGACTGGCTGGCACTGTTGGCGCGTAAGGAATGGGTGTTGGCGCCTGAAGATGGTCCAGTGACGCCCTGAAGCAACTAGGTTGAGCCTGTCAGCAACGAAGCGCCGTTCCGAGCGGCGACCGGACCCCACTCATCGCCGGGCCTCCCGGCAGGAGCACGACATGGCAGACCAGACCTTTGGACCGAACGGCTGGACCCCCGAGCGACTGGGTTCCCTCGAGGGCCAGACCTTCGCCATCACCGGCGCCAACGCCGGCGCGGGGTTCCAGGCGAGCCGCATCCTCCTGAGCAAGGGAGCCCGGGTGGTGATGCTGAACCGCAACCCCGACAAATCCGCCGCGGCTATCGCCAACCTCAGGGACGAGTTCGGCGCCGAGGCGAAGGTGTCCTTCGTGCGCATGGACCTGGCGGTGCTGGCCAGCGTGCGCGAGGCCGCCGCCGAGGTCCTCGAGACCGTCCCGACGATCGACGCGCTCATCTGCAACGCAGCCATCGCGCAGGTGCCCACCCAGACCTTCACCGTGGACGGCTTCGAGAGCCAGCTCGGCACGAACCACTACGGCCACTTCCTGCTCTGCGGGCTGCTCTACGAGCGGATCGAGGCCTCGAAGGGCCGCATCGTGGTGGTCTCCAGCCTCGGCTACAAGATGGGGCTGCAGACCATGCAGTTCGACGACATGAACTGGGACGCGAACTACCACCAGAACCGCACCTACTGCCACAGCAAGCTGGCCCAGATGATGTTCGCCTACGAGCTGCA
>Ga0213839_1000633_pt1 | contig 35807 bp, 30 predicted proteins | sample SWPATP21_FD_160075 | JGI IMG/M metagenome (GOLD analysis project Ga0213839, IMG submission 160075) | Coastal seawater microbial communities from Marineland, Florida, United States - SWPA TP2 #1 | ecosystem: Environmental > Aquatic > Marine > Coastal | place: USA: Florida | collected 2016-08-14
GCCTCGCGTACCCCGTCCCGGCTGTGCCATTCGCTGTTGAACTTCGTGGTGAGGAACAGTTTGCTGCGCTCGATCCCGCTGCGGCGGATCCCTTCCCCCACGGCAGCCTCGTTGGCGTAGTTCTCGGCCGTGTCGATATGCCGGTATCCGTTGCCAATGGCCTGGGCCACTGCCGCCGTGGCATCCTCGCCCGTCAGGGGCCAGGTTCCGAGCCCGATGAGCGGGATGCGGACGCCGGACGTCAGCTCCGTCGTCATGATGTCCACGTTGGTGTCATTCATCGGGGGCCTGCTTCCTGGAGGTGTTCTGCTTCGCGGAGGGTGCCGGCGGCAGCCAGCACGGCCTCCATGCCTGACTTGAGCCGGTGCGCCCAGCCGAGTTCGCCGAGTTCGGCCACGCGCCGGTCCGACGGCGTCTCCGCACTGAGCGGGAGGCCAACCGGAAGGGCGGCCACTGTAGCGGCGAGGTTGAAGTCGCCTTCGCCGGGCACCTGGCGTTCGGAGCGGGATTCGATGACGAGCTCCTCACGGCTGGCCGGCCGCCGGGACGGTCCGTCGCACAGCTGGAGCAGCGGCACGAGGTCTGCGTTGGCGCGCAGCTGGTCCCATTGACCGGCGTCGTCGCCGGCGTCGTTCCCGCTGAAGCGGTTGAAGTGCAGGGTGTCCACCACGATCCGGCAGCCGGCCTGCCGGGCGATGTCTACGGCCTGGGCGATCGAGGCGACGGGCTGGTAGGAGATCGCTTCCAGGGTCGGGGTGATGCCGAAACCGCGGCCGTCCTCGGTCATCCGGGCCAGCGTGTGGACCAGCCGGGAGCTGTCCGGGTCGGCTGCTGCGACGGTCAGGGAGCCGGCTCCCAGTGCCTGCCCGGCTTCCATCATCCGCAGCCAGGCCTCGCGCTGGTCGGTGCCGTCCAGCAGCAGGAATTCGATGTCACGGACGCTCACGCCGGTGTCCCTGATCCGGGCCAGGGTTTCCCGCAGCATCGGCGAGCCGGGCTGGAGGTCGTAGGGCCGTTCGGAGGGGGTCACGGGACGGACCCGTGCGCCGATGAAGTCAAACCCTGCCTGGGCCGCGATGCCGAGCAGTTCGGGCGGGGCGGTGCCCAGGAGGGACAGTTGGGCCAGCCCCAGTAGTGGCCGGGTGGCGTGGGTCATGATGCTGCTCCGTTCAGGGTCATCGTTGTGCGGTCAGTGGCGCCGGGGGCCAGGAGCGCAGCGATGCGCTGGGCCGCGTCGTAGCCGCTCTTGACGGCGTTGGAGGCAATAGCCGGCGTCCGGTCCACGACGGTTCCGGCCAGTGTCACCGGCACCCCGGCGGTGCCGCTCAGTTGCGCGTCGCGGATGTCCGCCGGTACCGGGCCGTCGAGCGGGACCACGGACCGTGAGACCAGGAGGGGTCCCGGTGCGGCCAGCCATTCGCCGTCGGGCGGAAGGTCCGGGCCGCTGATCCGGACGCGGGCGCCGTCGTACTCCTCGATCACGGACGCCAGCCGGATCCGCACCCGGGGGTTGGCCGTCAGCCGGGGCACGGCCAGGATCTTGGCGCGGCGGCCGGATTCGGGGGCGATGACGTCCTGGGGGCCCACCAGGAGGACGGCGGTCCCACGGTCCGCGAGGGTGTCCGCCACGCTCATGGCGACGGAATCAGCGCCCCAAATAGTCACGGCCCCGGGCACGGGGGCGCCGGTGGACGCGCTGGCGTCAAGGATGTCCGGGTGGGCGGCGAGCCATTCGCGTACATCGAGGACGTTCGGGGACTCGTCGCCGGGGAACCCGGCGGCCGGCCGGATCCCGCCGGTGGCGATCACGACGGCGTCTGCCGCGGTGGCGCGGACCAGTTCGCCGAGGTTGCCCGTGTCCGCGCGCGTGCCCAGCCGGACGTCGATGCCGAGGCGGGTGTTTTCCTCCGCGGACCACGCGGCGAAGCGGTGGAAGTCCGGGGTGGACTTCATGCGCTCGGCCAGGGCAAACTGTCCGCCGGGGCGGGCACCGGCGTCGAGCACGGTCACGGAAGCGCCGGCTTCGGCGAGTTCCCGGGCGGCGGTCAGGCCCGCCGGACCGGCGCCCACCACCAGCACGCGGGAGCCGTCCCGGACGGCCGGCGTGGGGACGGGGACGCGGGACCGGCCCACGGCCGGGTTGACCGTGCAGGTGACCTGCCCCTGTCCCAGGTTGTCGATGCAGACATTGCAGGCAATGCAGGGGCGGTAGCGTTCGCCGTGCAGGACGCCGCCCACGAAGGCGGGGTCGGCGTGGATGGCGCGAGCCAGGCTGACGAAGTCGCAGGTCCCCTCGCGGAGGACCTCCTCGATGATCTCCGGGGCATTCAGCCGGCCGGCCATGCCCAGCGGCAGCCCGAACCGGCGGTAGGCCCTGGCGTAGTCGGCCAGGATGCCCGGCTTCCATTCACCGGACTGCACGATCCATTCGCCGGCCTCGTAGCTGCCTGCGGAGATGTCCAGGAAGTCCAGGTGCTCCAGATGCGCCTTGGCAATGATCTCCACTTGCTGCTCTGCGGTAAGTCCGTCCGCCGGGCCTTCCACCACGGAGACGCGCAGGCCCACGACCGTGTCGGGGACCGCCGCCCGCACCGCGTCGATGACCAGGTTCATGAAGCGTTCGGGCGCGGCGAACTCGTCCGTGCGGTGGTTGGAAATGGGCGACATGAACTGGTGGATCAGGTAGCCGTGCGCGCCGTGGATGTTGATGACGTCAAAGCCCGCCTGCACGGCCCGGCGGGCCGCCTGGGCGTAGGCCTCCACGAGTTCGTGGCACTCGGCGATGGTGAGTTCCCGGGGAACCTCGCCGCCCGCCGTCGCGCACGGTACCGGCGACGGTGCCAGGTTCTTGAACCCGGACACGGCAGCCTGCGCGGTGCGCCCGCCGTGGTTGAGTTCGACGGCGGCGAGCGCCCCTTCGGCGTGCAGGGCGTCGGTGAGACGGCGCAGGCCCGGGATCATCGCATCCGTGTGCAGCCCCAACTGGTGCGTGCGTCCCTTGCCGTCGGCACGGACGAAGGTGGCTTCGGTGGTGACCATCCCCAGTCCGGCCCTGGCCCGGGTGACCAGGTAGTCGATGTACTGCTCCGTGATGGCGCCCTCGGTGGTGCCGTAGTTGCGTTCCATGGGCGCGGAGGCGAGCCGGTTGCGGAGCGTTATCGGGGTGCGGCCGTTGCGGCCCAGTGTCAGGGGCTGGGCACTCAGGGTTTGGGCGCTCAGGGTTTGGGCGGCGTGGCGGGTGTTCTGTTCCATGATTGTTCCTTAGCCCGCGACGAATGCCGGCGTTTGTAGATTGGACTGCGTATCCAGGGCATCGGCGAACCGCACCGGGAGCCCGGACCGCGAGGACTCATAGACGGCCAGCAGGATCCGCAGCGCCTTGGTGGCGTCCTGGCCGGTGATGGCCGGGTCCGTGCCGTCCCGGAGGGCCTGGACGAAGTCGCGGACCTGGGTGGTGTGGTGCGGGATGAGCTGGCCGTTGATGCTGGCAAGGTCCACGTTCGGGTGGCTGCCTTCCGGGTGGGCGGGTTCGGTGCTGATCGTCTCGCCCACGGCCCACAAATCAACCCGGGCGTCGCTGCCTTCGGGGAATTCGGTCAGGGAGGCGGAGGCGCCCGTCTCCCCCGTGATGCGGAGCTGCACTCCCAGGCTCGGGGACACCGCCGTCGAGGCTTCCAGGGTGGCCATGGCCCCGGAGGTGAACGTGATGACGGCGGTGGCGGAGTCCTCCACTTCGATGTGCCCGCCGTGCTTGTAGGTGTTGATCTTGCCGTAGACCTCGGCCACGTCCCCCAGGAACCACTGGAGCAGGTCGATGTAGTGGATGGCCTGGGTCATCAGCACCCCGCCGCCGTCGCTGGCCCAGGTCCCCCGCCAGGCGTCACGGGAGTAGTACTCGGGTTCACGCTGCAGCATTACCGAGCACTGGCCCATGATCGGCCGGCCCAGGGTGCCGTCGTCGATCGCGGCACGGATGCGCTGCGCAGCCGGCCAGAAGCGGCGCTGGAACAGCACGCCCAGCAACACTTCCGCGGCGTCGCAGGCGGCCACCATGCGCTCCGCGGACGCGAGTTCGATGGCGATCGGCTTCTCGCAGAGCACGTGGACGCCGGCCGCGGCAGCCTGCAGCACCACATCCTCGTGGGTGGGATGAGGCGTGCAGACCGACACGAGGTCAAGGCCCAGGGCCAGCAGCTCGCCCACGCTGCTCACGGCGGCGGGAACATCCCAGGCCGCAGCGGTGGCCCGGGCCCGCTCCGGGTCGACGTCACACACCCCGACGATCTGCACGTCGTGCAGGGCACGGAATGCCTCGAGGTGGTTGCGGGAAATGGCGCCGCATCCCGCGATTCCAACGCGGAGGGTGCGGGGGGCTGTGGATGCTGAGGTGGTCATCGGAAGGGCCGTCTTTCTGATGCTGGGATCGTGGAGGACTGTGGTGGTCTGGGTTGCCCGTGAAGGGCCGGCAGCGCCACTAGTACGTGGCGCGGCCGCCGGAAAGGTCAAAAACGACTCCGGTGGTGTACGACGCGGCGGGGGAAATGATGAATTCGATGAGTGCTGCCGCCTCGGCGGGCGTCCCGAACCGGCCCATCGGAATCCTGGCCGCTTGTGCCGCCTGCTGTTCCGCCGGCACTTCCTGGAAAAGTGGTGTCATGACGTTGCCGGGGGCCAGGGCATTCACAGTGACGCCGGAGAGGGCAAACTCCTTCGCCAGCGACTTCACGAGGCCCAGGATGCCGGCTTTGCTGGCCGAGTAGGCGGGCATATTGATGACGCCTTCCTTGCCCGCCGTCGACGAAATGTGCAGGAGCCGGCCGTACCCCGCCTCCGCCATGGCGGGCAGGACGGCCTGGGAGACGATGAACGCTCCTGTGAGGTTGATCTTCAGGATGCGGTCGAAGTCTTCGACCGAGGTGGTGAGGGCCGAGGCCACCGGGCCGAGGATGCCCGCGCAGTTCACGACGGCGTCGAGGCCGCCCATCGTCCGGACGGCTGAGGAAACGGCCGCCCGGACGGACCCGGGGTCCGTCACGTCCAGGGGAAGGGACGAGCCCGGGGGAAGGGACGAGCCGGCGTGGTTGCCGGGCCAGCGGGCTGACGGGAGATCCGCCCCGATGACGACGGCGCCCGACGCCCGGAGGCGTTCTGCCGTTGCCAGGCCAATGCCGCTTGCTGCCCCGATGACGAGGCAGCGTGACTCAGCGATGGTGCCGGGTGCTCTTGAGACGGTGACCGGTGCTGGTGCTGAATTCATGGGCGGACCGCGTCCCGGAAGGCGGCCAGCATGCGCCCGGCGTCGGGTTGGATTCCGGTGAAGAGTTCAAAGGCCGCGACGGCCTGCCCCACCACCATTCGTCCGCCGTCGAGCACCTCACAGCCCCGGTCCCGGGCGGCCTTGATCAGCTGGGTTTCGAGGGGCCGGTAGATGACGTCCGCCACCCAGAGCCGGGAGTGGATGTGCTTGGGATCGACCGGAAGACCTGGATGGCCGCTCATGCCGATCGGCGTCGTGTTGACCAGCCCGTCGGCCGTCAGGAGGCTCAAAGCCACGGAGTCGGTCCGGCTGACGGAAACCTCACTGTCCGGAAAGTGCGGGGCAAGCCGCCCGGCGAGGCTCTCTGCCCTGGCTGGTTCGATGTCGGCGATCACCAGCTGTTTGGCGCCGGCGCGCAGGAGTCCGTAGGCTACCGCCGCGCCGGCTCCGCCCGCGCCGATCTGGACCACCAGGTTGGTGGCGGCGGTGGGGAGACCGGCCCGGAAGCCGCCGATGAAACCGATGTGGTCCGTGTTGTGGCCGACGGCCTTCCCGTCGTGGAAGGTGATGGTGTTCACGGCACCCAGGATGCGGGCGTCGGGTGAGAGATCGTCCAGGCCGGCCTGGACCAGCTGCTTGCTGGGATGGGTGACGTTGAGCCCGTCGTAGCCAAGGTCGGCCGCGTTGCGGACCAGGGCGGCAGACCGCCCGGCTGGCTGGCCGACGGCGTCGAGGTCGATCACGCGGTAGGTGTAGGACAATCCCAGCCGGTCGGCTTCGGCTTCGTGGAGACCGGGTGTCAGCGATCCGCCGATGCCGGCGCCGAGCAGGCCGACGAGGTGCCGATGGGTGCGGTCAGCAACGCGGGGCTGGAACGCCCACGTGCTCTCCTGTAGCTGGAGGCTCATACCGGCGCCTTTTCCGACCCGACGGCAGCCGACCCTCCAGCCTCTGACCCGACGGCCTCTGACATGCCGGCCTCTGACATGCCGGCCGACGGCGCCTGGAGCCGCCTGTGGGATTTCTTCAGCCCCAGCAATGCGGTCGGAGTCCGGAATGTCTCGGGTCCCGTGAGCGTCGCGATCGCGGAGATGAGGCAGGCCACGGCCGCAAAGGTTGCCACGGGTACCCAATTGGCCTTGTTGCCACCGATCAGGAGTTCGGCTATCGCGGGAGCGAACCCTGCCAGGAGCAGGCCGAACATGAGGCTGATGGCCATCCCCGAGTAGCGGACCTTGACCGGGAACTGCTCCGGGAAGTAGGCGGGGTAGATCGAATTCGCGCCGGTGTAGGCAACGCCGATCAGCAGGATTCCGGTCAGAAAGATCAACGGAACGTTGGCGGCGGACAGGGCCGCGAAGAAGACGTAGATCATGCCGATCTGCAGCACGAGCCCGGTGACGAAGACAGGCTTGCGGCCGATCCGGTCCGAAAGGATGCCGGCCAGCGGCCCCATGGCGACGGCGGTGAGGTTGGCCACGGCGATCACCACCAGCATGAGTCCCTTATCGACGCCGACCACCGACGTGGCGTACGAGAGCGCGAAGACGTTGACGATCGTATTGATGATGGTGAACAGGGACATCGCGGTGATGCGGAGCACTGTGACCCAGTGGTAACGGAACAGGGTGACCAGGGGTACCTTGACCACTTCGTCGTTCTCTTTGACTTCTTCGAAGACGGGCGGCTCTTCGAGGAGGCGCCGCAGCACAAAGGCGATGACGGTCACGACGGCGCTCGCGAGGAAGGGGATGCGCCAGCCCCAGGCCAGGAGCTGCTGCTCCGGCATGGATGCCACGGGAATGAAGACGAGGGTGGAGAGCACGATTCCGAACATGATGCCGCTCATGGTCCAGCTCGTGTAAAAGGCGCGCTTCGTGTCGGGGGCGTGCTCGAGGGTGAGCGAGCTCGAGCCGGGCGATTCGCCGCCGGCGGAGAGTCCCTGGAGCAGCCGAAGGGCCACGATGAGGACGGGTGCTGCCATGCCGATCTGGCTGTAGGTGGGGAGGCAGCCAATCAGGAAGGTCGAGGTGCCCATCAGCAGCAGGGTGAAGAGCAGCACCCTTTTCCGCCCGAACTTGTCGCCGAGGTGGCCGCAGATGACGGCCCCGAGCGGCCGGGCGACGTAGGCGACGCCGACCGTTGCGAAGGACAACAGCATCGACGACGGGCCAGGGGCGAAGAACAGCTTCCCGAAGATCAGCGCTGCCGCTGAGCCGAAGATGAAAAAGTCGTAATACTCCAGAGCGCTACCGACAAACCCCGAGACCGCCGCGATTTTGGCGTTGTTCCTGGGCTGTACTGACGCCGATGTCGACATTGACATGGTGTTCCCTTCATGTGACCGGGAACCGAAACCACGCTGCCTCGCAGAGCCAGCGACTATCCGGATCGGTTCCGCCGCTTTGTGCGGCTCATCCACAAGTGTGATGCGTGGCACTGTGTAAGTCCACGACAGAAATGATCTATCACTATGTAGATTTCAGTCTCAATTTCGCTCAACCGAGCGGGTTGGGAAAAATCTCTTCGACGACGGCGAGGACTGCCGCCAGGACGGCCGAGTCGTTTTCTGTGGACCAGGCGATCGCGTGGTTCATGTAGTGCTGCGGGTCCTCCAGGGCCACGTAGGTGGCGCCCGAAGGGATGATGCCGGCTATTCCGCTGCTCATCAGCGTGACGCCAACGCCTGCGGCGACGAACGTCAGGACCATGTAAGGATCCGAAAGCTCCTGCACGACGCGCGGCCGGAACCCCGCCGCCATGCATGAGGCGAGGAGCACCTCGGTCATGGCGGACGAGCCGTCCATGGGCGGCGAGATGAAGTCATCCCCCGCCAGGCTCTGCAGCGGTATGGACGTTTCGCGAGCCAGCGGGTGATCCAACGGGAGCACGGCCCCGATTTCCTCGCGGGCCACCAGCCGTGCCGTGACCGAGGGCACCGGGGATTCGGGGAACCCGACGAAGGCCAGATCCAGCGTGCCGTTTGCAACGCTGGCCAGCCCGTCCGCCGTGCGCACCCTGCTGGTGAGGTCCAATTCGATGTCCGGGTAAAGTCGCCGCACCGCGCGGGTTAGCGGCGGCAGGGTCAAGTGGTTGACCGCCCCGGAGAAACCGATTCTGATCTTGCCCCGGATGCCGGCAACCTCCGTCTGGGCGGCCTCTCGGGCCAGACGCATCTCCTGCAGCACGCGGTAGGCCCTCGGCAGGAGGGCATGGCCGGCGGGAGTCAACGCCACGCTTCGGGTGTTCCGTTCGAAGAGCCGCGTTCCCAAGTCGGACTCCAGCTTGCGGATCGTCTGGCTCAGCGGGGATTGGGACGTATGCAGGCGCAGCGCCGCACGGCCAAAGTGGAGTTCCTCGGCAACCGCAACGAACGCTTCAAGCCATCGGATTTCGGTCACTTCGCTCGTCCTCACTGACAGTTGCCGCGGCCCACGCGCGGGCGCCGCTCCGGCTCGATGCCGATGCAGATGCAGATGCAGATGCAGATAATGATATGAATCAAAACAATAGTGGGGTTATTGAACTTGATTCAAGCCTGATTCCGGGAGGAAAGCGGATCGGCAGTTGGGCGAGTCGAACTCGTTGGCACCCGAATCGACAGCGGTCTACCCGGCCATCCGATTACTCAAAGAATTATGTTCAGGTTACCGGCGGGGACCATCCTGTTCGGGTGAGGCGCCGGGCGGCGAAGCGGCCCTATGGTCAGGACGTGGGACTACCACACCACCGGCATGACGAACCCGTAGGCGTGCGGTTTCAGATGCGCGAGAAACTGCTGTCCATCGAGGATGACTTCTGGATCGAAAACGACCAAGGCCAACGCGCCTACAAGGTCGATGGCAAGGAGCTCCGCATCCGGGACACCTTCGTTCTGGAGGACGCGGCGGCGACAGCGCGGCGGGCGAGGACGTTCCGCTCATGCTTGCGATCACCGTGGCCATCGACTCGTTGACGTAGCTCGTTCAAGAAACATGGCGCCCAGGAAACGAACCGGATCCCGACTGGCCGCGACCGAGAGTAGTACGTGACCAACGTGCTCTATGAATCCCCTGCAACGTCGGACCGGCCACAGCGGCGGCCAGAAGTGTCACCTGTTCGCTGGCCGCCATAGCGGTTCCGCTTCTGCACGCTGGCTCAGTCGGGCCGATTGGGGGATGCGCATGATTCCGATGCTGACGCCGGCTTTTGCGGTGTTACTGCTGCTAGGCGTTCTCATTTCAGAACGCGCCAGCCGGACGGTGCTTTCCACAGCGGTGTTGTTTCTCCTGGGGGGCGTAAGGAAGTTCCGGGGCGCTTACGTCACCTCCTCAATGTCGAGTCAGGACTCAATCACGGGCTGGCCCTGCCCATAGTTCTCGTGCTGCTGGCCCTCGGTGGCGGAACGGATGTCGGGATCGGAGTTCTGGCCGAGGAAATCGCCCTGGGCCTACTTATCGGAGTCCTGGTCCCGCTGATCATCATCTGGCTGGAGCGGCTTCCCTTCTTGATGGCAACGAAAGGGCTGCAACCGTTGGTGGCCGTATCCATCGGCCTGCTCCTACTTGCCATCTGCCTGGTGACCGGGGCCAACCTCTTCCTCGCATCCTTCTCGGCCGGCATCACGGTGGCCACCCCGGGCCCGGGCTTCAGGGAGGAATTCGAACAGTTCGGGGAACTGGTGTCCGAACTGCTTAAGCTGGCTGCCATCCTCGTGTTCGGGGCACTGATCACTCCAACGTTCCTGTTCGGAGAAATCGCATGGGCAGGGTGGGTCTTCGCAGTCCTGGCGATCGTCGCGGCCCGCCCGGTGGCCCTGCTGGTCTCTTTCCTCGGCACCCGGCTGCCAATCAAGGAACAGCTCGCAGCTATGTGGTTCGGCCCCAAAGGGTTTGCCTCTGTGGTCTACGGGCTTCTCGTTCTCGAATCAGGAATGAAAGGCGCCGATGAGCTTTTTCACCTCGTGGCGCTCGTTATTGTGCTGTCCATCCTCGCCCATTCCTCAACCGACGTCCTCGTCGCCAGACAATTCGACAGCCAGCTTCCTCCGACGACGCCGACGTAGGAGACCGGCGGTTCACGCTTAGCTACGACCAGGCTTTGATCGTCTGCCCCGTTTCGGAACCGTAGACGCTGCGAACAAAGGCCGCGGCCGCCACGGCGCCGGGAATGGCAGCGAAGCCGGGAAACACCGCTGCATATGCATCGGCGGACTCTTCCAGTACCGTGGCGCTGACGGTATTCAATCGCATGTGCGGCAGCTCCGCGGCGGCACTCTTCACGAAGGCGTCAAGACCGATATTGGCGATGGCGCTGGGTGAGCCGCCTGGGAAGGCATAATTTCCCACGATCCCGCTTGTCAAAGTGATGGACCCGCCCGGCCGGACATGGCCACGGGCCGCCAGGGTGATGCGAACCTGGCACAGCAGCTTGCCATTCACAGTCGACGCGTAGGTTTCCAAGGTCGCATCCGTTGCCGACGCCCACTTGGCTCCGCCAATGGTGCTGACCACCGCGTCCACCGTCCCCACCCTGTCAAAGAGTGCCTGGACGCTGGCATCGTCCCCGCAATCTACGGGATGTTCGGTGGATGACCGTGACGCGCTGATGATTTCCAGCCGCCCTTCACCAACCTTTTCGTGGTGTTCGGACAACGCCCGGACCACGTTTTGCCCCACAGTTCCGGTGGCGCCGATGACGAGAATTCGCATGAATGTGCCCTTCGTTGTTGTTGATAATTTGCAACCTGAACCCCGTTTGGCGGTCCTATTTGCGCAACGGGTTGAACGCCGCCATCTGCCGCGGCATGGCACCCGTCACGATGTGCTCGGCTAGTAACCTCCCCGTTGCCGGTCCTAAGACCATCCCCCACATGCCGTGTCCCCCGGCCGCAAAGATTCTGCTCGAGGCCAGTCGGCCAACGATGGGCAGCCCGTCGGGCGTGATCGGGCGGGAGCCGACCCACGCGTCGCGTCGTGATGACCAATCGATGCCCTGCAACAGTGGACGAATGGCCTTTGCTACGGATTCAAGCCTGGAAGAATCCAGAGGCTCGTCGGGATCAAGGAACTCCATAGTTCCCGCGATCCGAAGCGCACCCTGGTAGGGCGTGCAGACAACTCGTTGTTCGGGAAAGTACAGGGGTCCCTTCGGCAGGCAATCGCCGTCGACAGTGAACGAGTAGCCTCGGCCCGCCTGGACGACAATTTTCATACCCCACTTATTGGCCAGCTTGGGCAGCCAGGCACCGGTGGCAAGGACGACGACGTCGGCCGTGAGAAGGCTTCCGTCGTCGGTCGTCACGGCTGCCGACGACGGCCCAGCGTCAATGGAACTCACATTTGTGCCGTCGATGATCCGACCGCCGCACGCTTTGAAGGCCCTGGCAAGGTCCCAGACAAAGTCACCCGGATCAAGATAGCTCTGGCCGGATATTTCCAGGCCGTGCACGACGGCGTCGGAGAGCACTGCCGGGCGGTTCCCGTCGGCCAGTGTGCTGACGCCGATGCTCTGTCCCATGGCGTGGAGGTGTTCGAGCTCCGTCCGGAACGCTGCGGCGGCCCCGGCGCTGCTGAAGCCTGCAACGTAGGGCGCCGCAACGACCGGTGAGGCAATGCCATCCGCTTTCAGCTGGGCGAAGGACTCGTCCACGATCCTCGTGATGGGCTGGAGCGCTGACATGGTTTGCTGCCACTTCCGGGCGTTCATGTTGGCGGCGAAACGCAAGAGGAACTTCCACAGCCGCGGGTCGAACCTCAGCGGCACGTGCAGCGGGGCGTCTGGATCGGTCAGACTTTGCAGGGCGTACTTCCAGGCGCCCGGCTCCGCCAGGGGCATGACCAGGCCCGGGGTCACCCAGCCGGCGTTGCCCCAGCTCGCCCCGGCAGCCGGCCCGACCCTGTCAATGACTGTGACCGATAGTCCCTGCTGCTGCAGGTGCCAGGCCGTCGACAGACCGACGATGCCGGCACCGACGACTATGGCTGATTGCGGCGTCTTCATCTGATTGGTCGCTGACATCGGCTAAAGGTGCCGGCTCAGCATGCGTTCCGCATAGACGGACAGCCACGTTGCGGGGATCGAGATGGCGGCGTAGAGCAGGCCGGCAATGATGAAGACCGGCAGGTACTGGAACGTTGACGAGCCAATCGAGTACGCCTGGCTCATGAGTTCCGGCACGGCTACTGAATAGGCCAAAGACGTCGCCTGAAACAGGAGCACTGCGAAGCCCATCAGCGAAGGAAGGGCGATGCGTAGTCCCTGCGGGATGACTACGAACCTCAGGCAGTCCCGGTAGCTCATGCCCAGGGCATGGGACCCCTCGACTTCACCCGGCGGCACCGACTGGATGCCACCGCGGATCAGCTCGGCGCTGTATGCCGCCGTCGTCCATGTCAGAGCCAAACACGCCGACGCCAGGGAACTCAGCGTGATGTCGGCATTCGGAAGGCCGTAGTACATGAGCTGCAGGAGCACCAGTGCCGGAGCGCCACGGCCCACTTCAACGAAGAACACCGAAACATAGCGGAAGGTCTTGTTTGCGGCTGTGACACCGAACGCGAACACGAGTCCGACGGGCAAGCCAAAGGCCAGGCTGAGGAGAGTCAGGGTAAGGCTGACCTTGAGGCCATCAAAGAGTGTTGGACCAAATTGGATCGCGACATCGACCAGGTTATTCATCGGGCCACCGCCTTCCGCATCTTGACGTCAAGATGCCTCGAGAGCAGTCCCAGCGGAACGCTCAACAGAATGTAGACGCCCGCAGCCACAAAGAACACCATGATTCCCTCGCCCGACTGCCGGGCATATTGGCTGGACATGAAAACGATTTCGGCGACGCCGATGGAGGAGGCTATGGACGAATCCTTGAGCAGCCCGATGGCAAACGTCGTGTAGGCGGGGACGACAGCCCGTGCTGTTTGCGGACCGATGACCCGGCTCCAGACCGTGGCCCGGTGAAAGCCCAGCGCCGAGCTGGCCTCCCATTGCCCCTTGGGAATTGAGGAGATGGCTCCGCGAAAGATCTCGGCCAGATATGCCGCGGCCACAACGCCAAGTCCCAGGACGCCGGCCTGCAATGCCGTGAGTCGGATGGCGCCGATGGAGACGCCGTAGTAGAGGATGAACAGCCACACCACGGGCGGGACTCCTCGCAGCAGGTCAACCAGCGCGCGCGACATCAGCCACAGGATCCGGTTCTTGCTCCGCAGTCCGGCCACGATGGGCAGCGCCACCACCGTCCCGATCATGAGGGCCAGGATCGTCACGAGGACTGTGAGCGGCAAGCCAATGGCGATTGCCCTGAGCATTTCCACGGCTCAGCGCTCCAGCACAGCGCGAAGGAACCGGCGCGTGCGGTCGTGCTGCGGATCCTGCAGGATTTGCCCGGGCTCGCCCTTCTCGATGATTCCGCCGTCGGCCATCACCACGAGTTCATCGGCAACGCTTCCCGCGAACGCCATCTCGTGGGTCACCACCACCATCGTCATGCCGGTGGACGCGAGCTCTTTCATGACCTCGAGAACTTCAACCCCGACTTCGGGATCCAGCGCCGAGGTTGGCTCATCGAACAGCATCACCCGGGGGCCAAGAGCCAGTGCCCGGGCAATGGCGATGCGCTGCTGCTGGCCTCCGGAACACCTGGACGGATATTGGTCGGCCTTCTCTGCCAGCCCCATGCGCTTGAGAAGCTCCATGGATTTCTCGTTGGCCTCGTCGCGGCTGCACCCAAGAACACGTTCCTGGGGCAAACTGACGTTCCGAAGAACCGTCATGTGGGGGAAGAGGTTGAAATGCTGGAAGACCATGCCGGCGCTTCGGCGAAGGGCTGCGAGATTCTTGGCGTTGGGCTTCCTGCCGGCAACGATGCGATGTCCGTCGATCTCGATTTCGCCGCTGTCAGGCTGCTCCAGCAGATTCATGCATCGCAGGACGGTGCTCTTCCCCGCTCCGCTGGGCCCGATCATCGCAGTGACGGACCCTTCCTGCACTGACAGGGAGACGTCTCGAAGCACCACGTTTGAACCGTAGGCCTTGGCAAGATTCTTTACCTGGACCACGGTCGTTCCGGTCCGGATATTCGGCTCAATCATCAGTTGTTCCATTTCTAATAGTCGTGCCGGGTGCAGGCTTCGTAGAGGGCGGTGGCGACCGCAAGGTCCTCCCACGGCATGCCGGTGGTCTTGAATACGGCCGGACGGTCCGCGGCCACCTTCCGGCGTTTCAATACCAGGTCGGACAGGGTGATCAGTTGTGCGGGCCCGGCAATGGCACCCGATTCCATGGCCTGGATGACATCGCCGGCCTCACGCCCTGCGGAGTCCTTGGACTCCACGCACACCGTGGCCCTGGCGAGAAGCGTGTCATCGAGCTCGCGGTGCTCCCTGTCATGCGACCCGATGGCCACCACCACGGCGGATGCCTTCACCATGGACCCTTCAAAAAGGGCAGTCGGCGACGCCGTGGCACAAATGACGAGATCGGCCTCCCGCACGGCTCCCGGGCCGGCCACGGCGGCGGCCAGACCGATTCCTTCGGTCCTTTTCACAAGCCGCTCCGCTGCCTCCAGATTGCGGCCGACGATTTCCACGCTGTCCAGTTCAAAGAGCTCGGCAAAGGCCACAATGTGGGCCCATGCCTGCACCCCTGTACCAAATACGAGGAGACGCTTGGGGCCGGGCGAAGCCAGGAGCATGGCCCCCATCGCCGAAACCGACGACGTCCGCAGCTCGGTCAACGCCACTCCGTCGAGCACGGCCACCGGCCGCTGGTCGTGCCCGCCGAACAGCGCATAGAGTCCCTGGATGACCGGAGACGCCGAGCCGGCGTTGCGCGGCGTGATAGTCAGGAGTTTGGTTCCGACGTACTGACCGTTACTCGCCGGCATCTGCATGAACGTCCCGGCGTCCGTTTCAACACGCGTCCTTGGCGCACTCATTTCAGGATCGAATCCGGACGCCAGGACCGATTCCATGGCGGCCACCGCCTCGCGCGCCGTCAGTGCCGAGGCAATGGTGGCGCCGTCCAGGAAGACGGGTGTTGACGGTTGACGCCCCGAAGAGCTGGTCGTTGAATCCATGGAATCGGTTTCCTTTGCTCGCGATGCCGGAACGTCTACGGGAGTCGTCCCTACTTCACCAGACGGGGTTCACCGGTTTCGACAGCCGACTGGGGCAGGCCGTAGGACTTCACGATCTGCGCGATCTTGCCGCTGGACTTCATGGTTGCGATGGAGGAATCCACGGCCTTGGTCATGTCGGTGTTGTCCTTTCCGATCGGAAACCCGATTTGGGCAGGTTCTTTGGAAGCAATGACGCGGGGGTCGGCACTGGCGCCCGCGACCTTGTACTTGGCGTCGCTCTTGTACATCTGGACTGCGGAACCAAACCCGTCGATACCGGCCTGGATGCGTCCGGACTTGAGGTCGGCCTGCATTTCGACGGCGCTGGGGTAGATGGTCAGGTTGGCGCCCATGACCTTCTTCATGTCCGGCACCCACAGGTAGCCGTCGACGGTGCCCACCTTCATGCTCTCGAGTTCCTTGATGTCCTTGACCCCGGACGCGGAAATGATCCCCATCTCGTCGGTGTAGACCGGATCAGACAGGCTGACGATCTCGGCCCGGACCGCGGTGCGGTAGTAGCAGCCGATCGCCACATCGGCGCGTCCGCTCTGGACCGCCGGGATGGTTCCCGCGTACGACGTCGACTCGACCTTGATGTCCAGGCAGTTCTTGGCGGCGAACTCTTTGATGATGTCGGCGTCGACGCCGGTGAGCTTGCCGTCCTTGTTGGAGGCAAAGGGGGGGAACTCCGGCGCCGCAACGGTCAGGAACCCGGCGGAAATGGTCTTGAATGTGGATTCCGGCTGGCAACCCTTGGCAACGGCGCTCTCCGCTGAACCGCCGCAGGCGGACAGCGAAAGCGCAAGCAGTGCCATTGAAGTGCCGCCCACCAGGATTTTGCGAGTGTTCATAATGATCCCCTTTGATCAGTGCTGAAGTTTGGTCAGAGCCCAACGATTCAATGTCATCGCCAATTATCTGCTTGGTGATGTATGACACACTATCGATTGTCGATTACCAATCTCTATCCATTACCCGTGGATGTCAAGCACTAAGATCGCCGCGGAATATGTGGAAACAAGTCGGAAATCGTCACAACCCTTCCCGTTGGCGCGCACGTTGTGACTTAGTGTTAGCCGTGAGGATCACCGTCTGAGGAGCGAAATGCAGGAACAGCGAATAGCCGTTGCCGGGATATCTGAGCTGGGCGAAGGCCGGGTCACCCTCAAAGACGAGGCCACCTCCATAGTTCGGCACGCCCTCATGTCCGGTGACATGCAGCCAGGCAAGATCTATTCAGCCAATGCCCTGGCCACCCAGCTGGGCGTCTCCAACAGCCCGGTCCGCGAGGCCATGATGGCCCTGAGCGAAAAAGGTCTCCTCGAAGTGGTGCGGAACCGCGGGTTCCGAGTCGTGGAGATGACCCCGAAGGACCAAAAAGAGGTCTATGATCTCCGCCTGCTGATAGAGGTGACCGCAGTGGGCCGCGTTGCCGAACAAGGTGTCTCCCCCGCCGATGCCGAGCGGCTCACCGAACTGGCAGAAGCCGCGCTTGCGACAGCCAAGCCCGACAGCATGGTCGACTACCTCGAACATGATCAGCAATTTCACCTGGCCATCGTTGAATTGCTGGGCAACACCCGAATGACGAAGATCATTGAAAACCTTCGGGACCAAAGCCGGATCAGCGGCTCCTACCATTTGGCCGAACGCGGGCTGCTTGCCACCAGCGCCGCCGAACACGGACCCATCCTGGCCGCCCTGATTGCCGGCGACCGGAAGCTCGTTGAGTCCCTCATGGTCGAACACCTCAGCTACTCGCTGCCCTAAGCAGGACACCTCGGCCGTCCCGCCGGCCCATACGGACTCCCCCAGCGCCACCTCGCACGGCGGCCCCCCTTGCGATGCCCGATATCCCCGTGTGCGGCGCGCACTTTCCGGCACCCCTTGGCGTTACTCACCACCCCGGAATCTGGTGGAACATTTTGCTTGACGTAGATCACATCGGACCCCAAGATGGTTATATATAACCCGTTACCGATAGTTGATACCCACAGAGTGGTGGGTATGCTTCCACAACTGAGACAGGACGATCAATGTCAAATGTGGTCTCTCTCCAGCTTCCCGCCGGAATCCGGCAGCCTTCGCATGCAGCCGTCGTCATCATCGGTGGCGGCATCATGGGAACCAGCATCGCGTTCCATCTGGCCGAAGCCGGTGTGCGCAATATAGTTCTCGTTGACCGGTCCGATCTGGGCGCGGGATCGTCCGCCAAGCCGCTCGGCGGCGTGAGGGCGACGTTCTCGGATCCGGCCAATATTGTCCTGGGCCAGCGCAGCCTGCGCGCATTTGAGGGATTCGGGCAGCGCTTCTCCACGGACATCGGACTGCGCAAAGTCGGCTACCTGTTCCTGTGCCGCAGCGAATCCGAAATCCTGGATTGTGAGCGCAGCACCGTCATCCAAAACGGTCTTGGCAGCAACAGCCGAATGATTTCTCCCGCCGAGGCAGTCGAAATCAATCCCTTCCTGCGCCAGGAAGCCCTCATCGGCGCGTCGTTCTCACCGGAGGATGGATTTGCCGAACCGGGGAAAGTGGTCCATGCCTACGCCGACGCGGCCGCCGCGTTAGGCGTGTGCATCCTTGAGCACACGGAAGTCATGGATGTGGCAGCTTCAGGCGGAAACATCAGTTCAGTGACCACCAACCGCGGCACCATCACCACCGATGCCGTCATCTGCTGTGCCGGCGCCTGGTCCCAGCGCGTGGGCGACATGGTCAACGTCAATCTGCCGGTTGTCCCGGTGCGGCGGCAGATCGGCATGACCCGCCAGATGAGCTCGCCCATGCCCACCGTGCCCTTCACGCTGGATCTGTCGACCACGCTGTACTTCCACAACTATCGCAACGGCATGCTCGTTGGGATTTCCAACTCCAACCAGGAGCCTGGTTTCGCCTGTGACTTCACACATGGATGGCTGCCGGAGTTCAACGCGGCTGCCCGCGTGTGCGCCCCCGCGTTGGAGGCTCCGGAGCTGGAGTCCGGCTGGGCTGGACTGTATGAGAACACGCCGGACCACAATGCACTCATCGGTGTGTCCAGCTCGGTGGGTGGCTTCTACTACGCCACGGGATTCTCCGGCCACGGCTTCCTGCAGGGACCGGCCGTCGGCGAACTCGTCCGGGACCTCTACCTGGACCGGGAATCCTTCATGGATCACACCTCCTTCTCCGCCGATCGTTTCCGCACGGCCGATCAACTCATTCAAGAAGTGCACATCATCTAGCGCGGAACGCCACCGCGCCGCATCCTCCGCTCTAGCAGCAATGATCTTGAAAGGAACCACGCCATGACCGCCCTTGAAACCTGGGAACTTCGAGCCGAGTTCGCGCGGCGGCTCTCCGCCATGTACGGCAGGGAAGTTCCCGCGTACAACACGCTCGTCGAGGTTTCCACCGAAGTAAACGAAGCGTACGTCGCAAAGCACGGCGCCGAAGCCGAGAGGCTGGGCAGCATTGCACGGGTGACGGCGGAGCGCCACGGCGCCATCCGCGTCGGTTCCCCGAAGGAGATGGCCCAGGTTGCCCGTATTTTTGCGGCCTTCGGCATGTACCCGGTCGGGTTCTATGATCTTCGCGATGCGTCCTCAAGCTCCGTGCCCGTGGTCTCGACGGCCTTCCGCCCGATCGATGGCGCTGAGCTGGCCAAGAATCCGTTCCGTGTCTTCACCTCCATGCTGGCGGCCGAGGATCCGCGGTTCTTTGACCGCGAACTGCGCGCCGAGCTGGCCGAATTCATCGGCGCCCGGCAGCTGTTCGGTGAGGAACTGCTCAACCTGGCGGACAGGGCCGCCGCGAATGGCGGTCTCCACGCGGACGACGCCGACCGGCTGCTGGAGCTGGCCACCGCGGCCTTTGAACTGTCCGGGGACCCCGTGGACTACGAGTGGTACAAGAAGCTTGAGGCAGTCTCCGCCGTCGCCTCCGACATCGGCGGCGTTTCCACAACGCACATCAACCACCTGACACCCCGGGTGCTGGATATCGATGAGTTGTACAAGCGCATGAAAGCGCGCGGCATCAGCATGATCGATGAGATCCAAGGACCGCCCCGCTGGGATGGGCCGGATCTGCTCCTGCGCCAGACTTCCTTCCGGGCGCTCGGTGAAAACCGGGTGTTCCGCTACGCCGATGGGTCCACCAGCGAAGGTGAACTGCGTGTGCGCTTCGGCGAAGTCGAGGCCCGCGGAATTGCCCTGACAGTGGCGGGCCGCGACCTCTACGACCGGATGGTCGCCGAGTCCGACGCCCGGCTGGCGTTGGCACCGGCCGGCACGACGCGCGTCGAGGTCGCCGCCGAGGTGTGGGCGGAATGCCTGCCCCGCACCGAGAAGGAGCTGGCCCTGCAGGGACTGGCCTTTTTCACCTACCGCCTCGACGAAGACGCCCTGGACAGTACATCCCTGGCCGGCACTGCGACCCTGGCCGATCTTATCGAAGCCGGAATCGCCGTCCCGGAACCCATCGTCTATGAGGACTTCCTCCCCCGCTCGGCCGCCGGGATCTTCCAGTCAAACCTGACCGAGGAGGGTTCAAAGGACGAAGCACAGACGGGAACCAGCTACGACATCCACCGGATGTCCCGGATTGTCGGCTCCGAGGTCCACGACCCGAACGATCTCTACCAGCGGCAGCAGGACGAATCGATCGCGGCCCTGGCCCACCGCCTCAACATCACTGTCACCCATTAATCAGCCCACCAGAACCAAAAACCACAGGAGATCACAATGACTGAAACTCTGACCCAAACGTCCGAACTGGCAGCGATCGTCCGCGGCGCACTGGAAGCCTGCGGCGTCAATGTTGACGCCCTCGGCGGCCCGCACGAGGCGTCCTCGCCGCTCACCGGCGAAGTCTTGATGACCCTGCCGGTCACCACACCGGCGGATATCGACACGATGATCGGCCAGGCGCACAAGGCGTTCACGACGTGGCGTGATGTGCCCGCGCCGCTCCGCGGCAACCTGGTCAAGCGCTGGGGCGAGCTGCTGACCGAACACAAGGAGGACCTGGCCAGGATCGTGACGGCCGAGGCCGGCAAAATCCAGTCCGAGGCTCTCGGCGAAGTCCAGGAAATGATCGATATCTGCGACTTTGCGGTCGGCCTGTCCCGCCAGCTCTATGGCAAGACGATGCCCTCGGAGCGCCCCGGACACCGTCTCATGGAGACCTGGCACCCCCTGGGCGTTGTCGGGGTCATCTCCGCCTTCAACTTCCCGGTTGCGGTCTACTCCTGGAATACGGCGCTGGCTCTCGTGTGCGGCGACACAATCGTGTGGAAGCCCTCGGGGATGACCATGCTCAGCGCACTGGCCGCCGATGCCCTGCTGGCCCGCGCCGTCGCGGACGTTGGCGCTCCCCTGGACCTTCACAAGCTGGTCCTGGCCGATCGTTCCGGCGGCCAAGTGATCGTCGATGATCCGCGCGTTGCCCTGCTCTCCGCCACCGGCTCGGTCCGGATGGGCCAGGAAATTGCGCCCCGCGTGGCTCGCCGTTTCGGCCGCGCCCTGCTCGAACTCGGCGGCAACAATGCAGCGATCGTTGCGCCGTCGGCCGATCTCGATCTGGCCCTGCGCGGCATCGTCTTCGCGGCCGTCGGAACCGCCGGCCAGCGCTGCACGTCCATGCGCCGCCTGATTGTGCACGAGTCGATCGTTGATGAACTAACGGACAAGCTTGTCAGTGCCTACGCCACGCTGCGCATCGGGACCCCCTTGGACGAGGAGAACCTGATCGGGCCGCTGATCAACAAGTCCAGCTTCGATGGCATGCAGAACGCCATTAAGTCGGCACAGGAACAGGGCGGCACAGTCCTCTGCGGCGGCGGCCGCGTGAACGCCGATGACGAGCCCGGCGCCTACTACGTGGAGCCTGCGATCGTACGGATGCCGGCCCAGACCGCCGTCGTCAAGGACGAGACCTTTGCACCCCTGCTTTACGTGATGACCTACACGGACTTCGACGACGCCATCGCCATCCAAAACGACGTTCCCCAGGGTTTGTCCTCGGCCGTGTTCACCAACGACCAGGCCGAGGCCGAACGCTTCATGTCAGCCAGCGGATCGGACTGCGGCATCGCCAACGTCAACATCGGCACCTCGGGGGCCGAAATCGGCGGCGCATTCGGCGGCGAGAAGGAAACCGGCGGCGGCCGCGAGTCCGGTTCTGACTCGTGGAAGGTCTACATGCGCCAGGCGACCAACACCGTCAACTACTCGGGACAGCTGCCGCTCGCCCAGGGCGTGAAGTTCCTCTAGAAACCCCGGCGGAGACGGTTCCGGCCGGTTCGGCCGGCACCGTCTCCGCTGCCCGCCCTCAGTCACATCACTTAGCCCCCGGCACACAAGGAGTATCCAGCGATGACCAGTCTGTTCGACATGATGGATGAATGGGGACCGGAAAAGATCGTTACGGTCAGCGACGCAAAAACGGGAATGAAGGGCGTGCTGGTCATCGACAACACAGCCCGCGGCATGGGCAAGGGCGGTACCCGGATGCAGCCGGGCGTTACAGTTGAGGAGATAGCCCGCCTGGCCCGGGTCATGACTTGGAAGTGGGCCGGCGTCGACCTGTTCTTCGGTGGCGCCAAGGCCGGCATCCGCGCCGATCCCACCTCACCCCACAAGGAAGCCATCCTCCGCTCCTTTGTCCGGGCCCTGAGCAATGAGGTTCCGTCCGAGTATGTCTTTGGCCTGGACATGGGGCTGACGGAAAACGATGCGGCCATCATCATCGATGAATTGGGCGACCGCGGCGCAGCGGTGGGGACTCCGTACGACCTCGGCGGCGTACCCTACGACCAACTGGGCATCACCGGCTACGGCGTCGCTGAAGTCACGGATGAGGCCGCAGCAACCATCGGTCTCCAGGGCCAGCGCGTGGCCATCCAAGGTTTCGGCGCCGTTGGGCATGCCACGGCTGCCCGGCTTCATGAGCTCGGTTACAGCGTCGTGTCGATTTCCACTGCTGAGGGCGCGCTTCACAATCCCGCCGGGCTGGACATCCCCAGGCTGCTGGCCATGCGGTCGCGGCTCGGCGACGGATTGGTCAAAGAGTTTCCGGAGCTGGCCATTCCGGCTGGCTCCGAGTTGTTCGTCGACGCCGAAATCGCGATCCCGGCCGCCCTGCAGGATGTCATCCATGAGGGAAACGTTGGCGGCATCTCGGCCAAGCTCGTGGTGGAGGGCGCAAACCTCCCCACCAACGCCGCGGCACAGCACGCGCTGCGCGCGGCATCCGTGACGGTAGTGCCCGACTTCGTCGCCAACGCCGGCGGTGTCGTCAGTGCGGCCTTTGCCATGGAGTCCCGGTATTCGCCGTTCCGCCCCGAGACTGATCAGATCTTCACCACCGTCTCTCACAAGCTTCGCGAGAATACGGGCATCGTGCTGGCGGAGGCGGAGAAGCTGGATTCCACCACCCACCATGCCGCCCGTTCGCTGGCACAGGGCCGTGTCCGCCGGGCCATGGAACTGCGGGGCAAGCCCCTGCAGTACTAGCCTCCCACCACGCACCGCCGCAGGGACAAGGAAGAGCACCACGGATGAATATTGACCAGATTGTTGAAGAACTCACCGCAGCAGTTGCGGGCATCGTTGACAGCAGCACCCGTCGGCGTGCGGAATATTCGACGGACGCCTCGAACTACCGGGTGGTGCCCCAGGTGGTGGTCATGCCCAAGAATGCGGACGATGTCGTCGAGGCGGTCAGGATTGCCCGCCGGCACGGACTGGCTGTCACCGGCCGCGGCGCCGGCACGTCGTGTGCCGGCAACGCGGTGGGGCCCGGATTGGTGCTGGACTTCAGCAGGTTCATGAACCAAATCATCAGCATTGATGCGGAGAACCGGACGGCGGTGGTCCAGCCTGGCGTTGTCCTCAGTGACCTGCAGCGGGCCGCCGCCGTCCACGGGCTGCGGTTCGGGCCTGATCCGTCCACGTCCACCCGGTGCACCATTGGAGGCATGATCGGCAACAACGCGTGCGGCCCCCATGGGCTCTCCTATGGGCGGACGGCGGATAACGTGCGCCGGCTGCGCTGGCTGACAGGCTCGGGACAAGTTGTGGAGCTGGGCTCGGGCAAGGACGCCACGGCCCGGATCCCCGGACTCGATGAGTTCATCACCGCTAATCTGGACGTCCTCCGGCTGGAATTCGGCCGGTTCGGCCGCCAAATCTCCGGCTACAGCCTTGAGCATCTCTTGCCGGAGAACGGTAGCAACCTGGCCGCTGCCCTGACTGGGACGGAAGGTACCTGCGGCATCATCCTGGAGGCCGAGGTCCGGCTGGTGCCCCAGTCGGCTGCCCCGGCCTTGGCCGTGTTGGGATATCCGGATATGCCGGCTGCGGCCGACGCGGTTCCCGGCTTGCTTCCGCACCGTCCGCTGGCCTTGGAGGGCCTGGACGCGCAGCTGGTCAGCGTGATCCGCAACGCCAAAGGCGAGCACGCCGTCCCCAGCATGCCGGCCGGCAACGGCTGGCTCATGGTGGAAGTGGGCGGAGCGACGTCGGATGAGGCGGTGGCGGCCGCCGAGCGGATGGTCCTGGATGCCGGTGCGATCGACTCGCTGATCCTTCCGGCCGGGCCGGAGGCCAAGCGGCTGTGGCAGATTCGGGCTGACGGCGCCGGTCTGGCCGGGAGAACCGCCGCCGGGAACCAGGCATGGCCGGGCTGGGAGGATTCGGCCGTCCCGCCGGAACATCTGGGCGCCTACCTTCGTGATCTTGAACTGCTCATGGCCCGCGAAAACGTCTCAGGGTTGGCCTACGGCCACTTTGGTGACGGCTGCGTTCACGTCAGGATCGACTTCCCGCTTGACGATGATGCCGGAGTGATGCGCCGCTTCCTGACGGCCGCGGCGGGCCTCGTCGCCAAGTACGGCGGCTCGCTCTCAGGCGAACACGGCGATGGCCGGGCGCGCGGCGAACTGCTGAAAACAATGTATTCGTCCCGGGCCCTGGCGGCGATGGCCGGGTTCAAGGCACTCTTCGACCTGCAGGACATCTTCAACCCGGGTGTCATCATCAATCCTGACCCTTTCGACGCGCACCTGCGCCGTCCGCAGGCCGGCAACCTGCTGGCTTCGGATGGTTTTGCGTTTGCACACGACGGCGGCAACATCACCAATGCGCTGCACCGCTGCGTAGGCGTGGGAAAGTGCCGGGCCGATCTCCGCGGGGAGGGCGGGTTCATGTGTCCGTCGTACCTGGCCACCAAGGATGAAAAGGACGCGACCAGGGGCCGGGCCCGCGTCCTGCAGGAAATGCTCAACGGCGGCATCGTGGACATGTCCTGGAAGTCCCCGGAAGTCCATGAGGCCCTCGATCTGTGCCTGAGCTGCAAGGCGTGCGCCAGCGACTGCCCCACCGGCATCGACATGGCCATGTACAAGTCGGAGGCACTGCACCAGACGTACAAGGGCCGCCTGCGTCCGCTCAGCCATTACACGCTCGGCCGGCTGCCCACCTGGCTGGGACTGATCGGACCGCTCGGCCCCCTGGTGAACAAGGTTGCCTCCATCGGGGTCCTCCGCCGGACCATGCTGCGGCTGGCCGGGGCGGATCCGCGCCGGTCCCTGCCGACGTTCCCCAAAGCGCCGTTCCATTCCCTGCCGACGGCTCGTCCCGCAACACTGAACACAGCGCGGGTTCCGGTGGCGGCAGGCGGGCCGGCACGGCACACGGCGGCCTCTCCCCACAGGGTCCTGCTCTGGGTGGATTCGTTCTCTGACGCGCTGAGCCCCGATGTCCCCCTTGCCGCGATCACGGTACTGCAGGCCGCGGGATGTGACATCGAAATTGCCGGCCCAGGCGCGTGCTGCGGATTGACACTGATCTCAACAGGACAGCTGACCGCGGCCAAGGCCGCCCTCAGGAAGACCCTTGACGTATTGCACCCGCATGTAGCCGACGGCAGGACCGTGATCGGACTCGAACCGTCCTGCACGGCAGTGCTCCGCTCGGACCTGCTCGAATTGCTGCCCGACGACGAACGCGCCCGGCAGGTCTCCGCCCGGACCCAGACCGTGTCGGAGTTCCTGACGTCCATCAACTGGCAACCACCCACCAGTGAGGAACGGATTCTTGCGCAACCTCACTGCCATCAAAACGCCGTCATGGGTTACGGGAAGGATCTGGAGCTGCTGGAATCCATGGGCTGCGACGTGGACGTCTCCAGTGGATGCTGCGGCCTCGCCGGCAACTTCGGCATGGAAAAAGGCCACTATGAAGTCTCTGTGGCCATTGCCGAACACGGCATTCTGGGCAAGATCGCGGATGCCCCGGACCGGGCCATCCTGGCCGACGGGTTCTCCTGCCGGACCCAAGTGGCCGATCTGGCCAGCCGCGACTCCCGCCACATCGTCCAGATCATCGCGGAGGCGCTGGGCAATTCCGCGGCGTCCTCACCGGAGCCTGTTTGACCTCGGGTGGGAGCGCCACGATTTTCGCAATGTTGCAGACGGTGTCTGCAACATTGCCGTGGAGCCACCATGCGGGCTTCTTCCGGGACCTGACCGCCCGCGGCTTGGCCGGGGTAACGCTGGTGACCGCCGATGCAGTAGAACTATCCGGGTGCGACGGTGCGCTTCTGGTGTAGAAATTCGGATTTGGCGCCATTAAGTCCTTCTTGCCGCGCCGACCACCCGCCCCAACCGCGCCAGCCGGGGTCGTCCCCCCGGACCATCCGGTTCGGGTGAGGCGCCGACCGGCGAGGCGGCCCTATGGTCAGGACATGGGACTACTACACCACCGTCACGACGAGCCCGCAGCCGAGCGGTTTCAGATGCGCGAGAAACTGCTGTCCATCGGGGACGACTTCTGGATCGAAAACGACCAAGGCCAACGCGCCTACAAGGTCGACGGCAAGGCGCTCCGCGTCAGAGACACCTTCGTTTTGGAGGACGCCTCGGGCAATGAGGTGGCGCGTATCCAGGAACGCAAGCTCTCGCTCCGGGACAAGGTCGCCATCGAACGCGGCGGCGACACCGCGGCGACGGTCCACAAGGCGCTGATCGGGCTCCGGGACCGCTTCGCCATTGACGTGAAGGACGGCCCCGACCTGAAGGCACACGGCAACATCGTGGACCACGAGTACGAGATCGAGCGCGACGGCCGCACGGTCGCCACGATCTCCAAGAAGTGGTTCCGCGTGCGTGAGTCGTACGGCGTGGAAGTCGCGGCGGGCGAGGACGTTCCGCTCATGCTCGCGCTCACCGTCGCGATCGACTCGTTGACCTAGCCTGTTCAGGCACCATGGCGCCCGGAAAACGCACCCGATCCCCGCTAGCCGTGACCCTGTGGGGGCTTTTCGGCTTCTTCACAGCGAGCGCGGTCTGCGGCGTTTTGGCCGCCAGCCTCCTGGTCCCTCCCGTGGCCGCTGCCGGCGTCGCCGTCAAAGAATCGATCGCCCTGTTCAACAGCCTTCCCTCGGAACTGACCGTTGATCCGCCGTCGCAGTCGACAAGGGTGCTCACCGCCGACGGGAAGCCCATTGCCACCTTCTATGCGGAGAACCGCGTGAAGGTCAGGCTCGACCAGATGTCCCACTACATCAAGGACGCCATCGTCGCGATCGAGGACCGCCGCTTCTACGAGCACGGCGGCATCGACCCCCAGGGAATTGTGCGGGCGCTGGTGTCTAATCTGCGAACCGGAGGCAGGCAGGGCGCGTCCACACTGACCCAGCAGTACGTGACCAACGTGCTCAATGAATCCCTGGTCTCGGCGGACCGGGGGGATCAAATTGTCCTCAACGGTCAGAAGACCATGGCGGACAAGATCCGCGAGATGAAGCTCGCCGTCGAACTGGAGAAGAGGTACACGAAGGACCAGATCCTCGAGGGGTACCTCAACATCGTGTTCTTCGCCCGGGACGCCTACGGCATTGAAGCCGCGTCCCGCTACTTCTTCAGCACCACGGCCATGGACCTCACGCTGCCGCAGGCTGCGCTGCTCGCCGGCCTCGTGAACAGCCCCAGTTTCTACAATCCTGCCGTCCATCCGGAAAATGCCGTCCTGCGCCGCAACCAGGTTCTCGGCCGGATGCTCAGCTACGGCGCGATCTCCTTGGCCGAGCATGATGCCGCCGTCGCCGCCCCGGTGGATCTGAAGATCACCCCGGGCCGGCAGGGCTGCGCGGGCGCGGAGATGGCACCGTACTTCTGCGACTACGTTTCGCATCTCATCCTCAACAACCCGGCCTACGGCGTCGACGTTGCCGAGCGCGAGAGGAAACTGTTCCGCGGCGGCCTGACCATCAGCACCACACTGGACAGCCGGCTGCAGCTGGCCGCGCAGGCGCAGGTCGATGCCACGGCCGGGGCCAACCCGGACAAATGGGGCGCATCGTTGGTCTCGATCGCCCCTGGCACAGGCAAGATCCTGGCGATGGCGCAAAACACCGTGTTCCTCCCTGCACCCGGGAAATTCGATACCCAGCTGAACTTCAACGTCGATTCCAAGGACGCCAACGGCAACGACCTGAACGGCGCCGGCGGGTTCCAGCCCGGCTCCACCATGAAACCGTTCACGTTCGCGGAATGGCTCAACGAGGGCAAGTCCCTGGCCGCCATAGTCGATGCGTCCCGGCGCTCCTATCCGCTCGGGTTCCGCTGGAGATCAAGCTGCGGGAGGGTGCTCGGGGCCTATAGCACCAGCCAGAAGAGCCTCGGCGCGGCGGACGACCTCCAGAACAACGATGCCGGGTACTACCGCCGCATGCGCGTGGATTACGGGCTGTACAACTCCATCAATACCGCCACCTTCGCCGAGGCCGCGCAACTGGACTTCTGCGGCATCCAGAAGATGGTCGATGCTGCGGGGCTCCACAGCGGCGTGGACAACGCCCAGATCAACATGCACCAGCTGGGCAATCTGCTGGGCGCCATCGGGGTGGCACCGCTTCATCTGGCCAACGCCTTTGCCACGTTCGCCAATGACGGCAAGTACTGCGCACCGATCGCCATTGTGGCCGTCACCGACGCCGCGGGACGAAGTCTTCCGGCCGAGACCAGCTCCTGCCGTGATGCGTTCAAGCCCGAAATCGCCCGCGGGGTGAACTCCGTGCTGCAGGACGTGCTGAAGCGCGGGTCCGGCGTCTACATCAAACCCAAGGTCCAAACCCGTTTCCCGGTCGCGGCCAAGACCGGCACCTCCAACACCAACGGCGCGACCTGGGTGGTCGGCTACACCAGTGGCATCGCGACTGCATCCTTCTTTGGGGACGCCTTGGAAGGCCAGAAACGGCCCGGCCAGAACATCACCATCAACGGCAAGTTCTACAAGGCCATCGACGGCTACATGCTCGCCGGCCCGCAATGGGCGAACTACATGCTGGAGGTCGCCGGATACTACCCCGCCGCGGCCTTCCCCACGCCGCCCGAGTCCATGACCCGGACGCCCGGGTCGGCGCCCTCCAGGACCCGGACGCCCTGCCTTCCCGGTGCCGACCGTGCGTTGTGTCGCTAACGGTGGCCCGAAATGGCCGGAAGTTGGCCGGGCATGGCCCGAATCAAGCACGCACCCTATAGCGGAGGTGAAGCACCCGGTTGCCCTGAATCACCACGTCAGGATCCTCCAACAGGTGCTGCGCGTTGGCCGACCCGAAGTAGCGCTTGCCGGACCCGAACACGACGGGTACGACGTCCATGCGCACATCGTCGATCAGGCCCGCGGCAAGCACCTGGCCACCGACGTCGCCGGCGGCGACCTCGACCAGGCGGTCACCCGCAAGCTCCTGCGCCTTGGCTACGGCTGCCTCGACGCCGTCGACGAAGTGAAACGACCCCTCGGGCTCCCAGCCCTCGGGCTTCGGCCGATGCGTCACGACGACCACGTGGTCGACCCCGGCCGGAGGCTTCCCGTCCCAGCCGTCCGTCAGGTCGAAGACGTGGCGGCCGACGATTGTCGCCCCGATCTGGTCCCAGTACGGCCGGGTGTAGTCGTAGGAGGTCTGCGACACCTTCAACTCGCCGTTCTCGTCCAACGGAACGTCGCCGCTGGACAACCAGTCGAACAGCGGTCCGGGCTGGTCGTGCTCGTCCGCGATGAAGCCGTCCACCGACACCGAGCTGTACATGACCACCTTGCCCACGGGGCTCTCCTTTGCTTTGGGTGCCCCCAAATTGGCGTGTCGTGAGCTCTCGCTCCTGTAAGAAATCATCGGTCGGCAGCGGCCAGCTGTCCAGCGCGTGGCCGGGATATTCGCGCGGGAACCGCCGCCGGACTTCGACGTACCGGGTTGGCGGAGAACCCGCTGTAGGCCTCGGCCTTGTTGGTGGCCGCGGTCACCCGTGCCCTCAGCCCCGAGTCGGCGAGGAACCGCAGCAGCGCCACGGTCCGCATCACGCCCGACCTCCGGAACGCGTTGTAGATCTGGTGTTTGCGCGATTTCGACGACAATCGGCGCATCAGCGTCACCGAACACACTTTGCATTGTGCACGAGCCCCTATGCCATCGGGCCCGGAGCCCCTATTCTCTTGCCATGAGAGATGGGGGCAAATTCCGGCGAGGGGAATCGCGCCACCGCGCGCGAGTGGCTCGTGAATACCGATAACACGCAGCCCCACGACAATTACGACGCCTTCCTGTCGAGGCTGGACGCCGCCACAACCAGCCTGACCGCCCGGGCCGGGTCGTTGGACAAGGCCTTGGCAGCAGTCACGCTGCTCGTGGAACCGTATGAATCCGCCGTCTGGAATTGGGAACGACGCCGCCATTACGTCGGTGAGCAGCTCGCCGCGCACTCCGGGTCACCGCAGTCCTATACCGCGCTGTGCGAACTCCACATCGTGGCAGGAAAGATGGAATCGATGCTCCGCGGCCGCGTCGAGCGCGTCCGCGAGAAGCTCGCGGTCATTCAAAGCCGTCGCGAGGCCATCGACAAGTCACTGCTGGAGCTTGAGCTGAGCAGAATCAAGCTGACGTCGTCCCGGATGCTTTCCCAGGACCGCGAAGAGCTGAGCAGCATCTTTTCTGATCTTGCCGGCTCCCCCGCTGCCACCGGAGGCATTCCCGATATGGGGCTGCTGGACGATCTCAAGGAAGCACGCGAGGCAATCATCCTGGCCGAAGCGCTGATCGAAGTGAAGGGGTACTAATCATGAATATTTCCAGGCGCGATCAGCCCCGCAAGGACACCGTCGCCCTCGTTCGCTGGTCTAAGCAACCCGGCGAACACCCCGCTACCAAGTTCATCATGTCCAGTATTTTGGGATTGATCCTGTGCCTGTTCCTGATGATCTTCCTGTCCGGACTCAGAAGTTTCCTTGCCATGGTCTTGTTTACTTTCTGCTTCGCCGCGCTTCTCACGGTGCGCTCGGTCTCGGCCCAGAGAAGGTTCATGCGGGGGCTGACCAAGAGGATCAATGACGCCATTGCCGAAGTAACGAGTAGGCCCGGCGACCAACTCTCGGTCAAGCAATTTCGGCACATGGCCAAGAGCGGCGAGAAGCTTCCGCTCGTTGTCAGCGGCGTGCCCGGGCTGCATCTGCATGTTGCCAGGGCTTCAACGCTGGAGAAACATGCCCCCGAGAAATGGGTGGCAGTCTTCACCGTGGTCCCTCCGGAGAACGGGACCGCGAGTTTTGACCGCCTGGTGGCAGCGGCAATTAGTGCCGGCCCCGGCACCGCTAGCTCCGGCACCAACGCCGCCTAGCCGCCGCGTCACGAATCAGGAATCGGCCAACGACTTCCTGATCACTTGTGACCCGGCGCGAAGCGCCCGCTAGGGGACCCCGGGTTCATAGGTTCCGGCACTCCATTCCTGTCCTTGAGGGTCCAGCACCCGCGCGCGCCGTGCACCCCATTCAGTGTTTTCTGGCTCGATTACAGTAATTGCCCCCGCGGCTACGGCATTGCGGTAGAAAACGTCGACGTCGTCGACGAGCAGGTAAAGTCCCTGGCCCGTAGATCGGCCGACCAGGGCGGGCCGCTGATATTCGGCATCATTGCTCGCGACCATGAGCACAGCATCACCGAGGCGGACCTCTGCGTGGAGGATTTGACCCGGCGCCCCATCTTGACGGCGGACCACGTCGAACCCGACCTTCTCCATCCATTTCAGTGCAGCTGGTGCATCCTGGTAGCTGAGGTAGGCAAAGAGTTTTGCGTTCATAACGGGATGGTATTTCGGCGCGCGACGCCTGCGCCACATAGCGCTAGCCGCTCGACACCACCGGCGCCCCCTACGGCGTGAGAGCGGCCGCCCGTAGTTCCCTCTTCCCTTGGCCGCCCTCTAGGGGGATGATCGGTTTCAGGTGTGGGCGGTTCCCGGCGGGGAGGTGTCAGATGTCCCGGAATCTGGTGATGTGCCTGGATGGGACGGGTGCGCAGCTGCGTGCCAAGGGCAACACCAACGTCCTTCTGCTGTACAAGCTCCTCGATCACTCCGATCCCGCCAAACAGATCGCGTACTACGACCCTGGAGTCGGCACGTTCGCCAGTGAGGGCGCATGGACTCCGCTGGCTAGATCGATCTCGCGGATAGGCGGCCTTGCATTCGGGTGGGGTCTGCGGCAGAACCTGGGGCAGGCCTACACATGGCTGATGCAGAACTGGGAACCCGGCGATCAGGTCTTCATCTTCGGGTTCAGCCGTGGCGCCTACACGGCCCGTGCCTTGGTGGGGATTCTTCGAGCCGTCGGTGTGATGCGTCCAGGCTCGGAGAACCTCGTTCCGTATGTCGTCGCCACGTACGCCCGCCGAGGTGGTGAAGCAAAGCTGGACTGGGACGAAGTGCACCTCACTTCGGAAGTGTTCGGGCGGCAGGTCGACGGCAAATCGACGGTGCCGGTGAAGTATTTGGGCGTATGGGATACCGTCAAGGCCGCCGGGTTCCTCCGCTGGGAGGTCCGCTGGCCGTTTACCCGCGAACTCCCCAACGCCCTGCGGATCCGCCACGCAGTGTCGATTAATGAGAAACGTGCCCCCTTCAAGGAATACCTGGTCGATGCCCGCACGGACGGATCCCTGGAAGAGGTTTGGTTCGCCGGTGTGCACAGCGATGTCGGAGGGACTTTCATCGACAAGCCACCCGCCGGCCAGCCAGCCCAGCCGGGCAGGAAGAATCCTGCTCCCCGGCTGTCGGCCATCGCCTTGAAGTGGATCATCGAGGGCGGTATTGCAGAGGGTTTGCGGGTTCGACCCCGTGCAGTCGTGGCTGCCTGCGCGGTCACAGCCGCTGATGCGACCGCGCAGCTGCACCGCCGCGGCCCGGCATGGGTGTTGCTCGGTACGCGCAACAGGAAGGTCCCCGATGGCGCCTCTGTCCACTCAAGCGTGAACACCCGGGCCGCGGCTGACCCAACGTTCAGGGCACCGGCCAACGTAGCCTGGGTCGATCCAGACTGGGTCGGGCCACCACTGTTACCGGCGTCGGCCGGGGCTGAGCCGTGACTGCCGCGAAGAGGGACCGGCCCCAACCTGCCCTGCCGGGCCGGCGGCTGCTTCGCGCGTATGCTTTCGATCCGATGTCGACCCGTCTTTCCGGCAGGTTTCTCACCATCGACATCCCGTTCGAAACAGACCTTAGGCCTGGTCCGGCCGGTCGGCTCCTGCAGGTCGTCGATTATGACGTGGTTCGTGACCTCTGGTATTTGCCGGTTGATCTGAACGACGCCGCCATCCTCGCTCAACGGGGTATGCAGCCCGCGGAAAACGACCCCCGAACCCATCAGCAAGTCGTCTATGCCGTGGCGATGAGTGTGATCGAACGATTCGAACGATTCGGCGGCCGCCGCTTCCGCTGGCGTGGCGACAACAAACTCCGCCTCGTCCCGCATGCGTTCGAGGGACGTAACGCATATTTCGACAAGGATCGGCGGGCCGTCCTCTTCGGATACTTCCGTGCCGACTTGAGGGACCCTGGCGCCAACCTGCCGGGCCAGATGATGTTCACCTGCCTGTCCGTTGATGTGGTCGCGCATGAAGTCACCCACGCCGTCGTGCACCGCATGCGTAAGTACTTTTCAGAACCAACCCACCCTGACGTGCTGGCATGGCATGAGGCGATCGCCGACCTCGTTGCGCTGTTCAACCACTTCGGCTTCCCGGAAGTCGTCTCTGACGCCGTGGAGAAATCGGAAGGGACACTTGAGAAGGGGTCGGCGCTCTTGGATCTCGCAAGCGAGTTTGGCGAGTCCACCGGCCGTGGCGCGGCATTGAGGTCCGCGATCGGATCCCCCCGCACCCCGGACGCGTTCCTGACAGCGGTCGAACCACATGATCGGGGGGCGTGCTTCGTCGCCGCCGTCTTCGATGCGTTCATTGACACCTACAAGTCGCAGATCGCCGATCTCCGGCGTATCGCCAGCGCAGGCACCGGCGTCCTCCCGCCGGGGGCGCTCCCAACAGACCTGGTCAGGCGCGTCACCGCCGCGGCGGCGATGAATGCCGACAGGTTCCTGGAAATGGTGGTCCGGGGGTTCGAATACCTCCCCGTCGTCGATGTGACCTTTGGTGATGTCGTCCGGGCGATCGTCACCGCTGACCAAGGACTCTACCCCGATGACGTTGCACACCTCAGGGCAATTCTTGTCGAGGCATTCCGTCGACGCGGAATCTACCCTCCAGGAGTGACCTCCCTCGCTGACGAGTCCCTTCTCTGGTCCAAACCGCCGTTGGACTTGAACCTGCGGGGTGGGATCAATGCCATCGATTTGGCACCCCTCATCCTGGAAGCAACCCTCGACCTTGACACCGGCAGCACCGTCTACTTCGCCGACGATCCTGACACCGCTCCTTCCTCGGGAGTAGCTGCCCCCGGTCGGGTGGTCCCTGACCAGTCGGACGCACAACCCAAGAGCAGAAGTCTTCGGGACGTCATTCACGACTGGGGCGTGGAACACGCCTACGAACTTGGCTTGGACAAAGCCGCAGGGAAGATCGAGATGGTCAGCGCCCGGGTTGTCTACCTCCGGGCCTCCGACGGGCAACCCCGACCGATCGTCGCCATCCAGTTCGCCCAACGTCGGGACGACCTGGAAGATCAGCGAACCGACGAGGCCGGTGTGCAGATCCCGCGATCCCAACGCGCGGCGATTCGCGCTGGCACAACCGTCATCGCCCGCGTGGACGGCCGGGTCGAGTTCCTCGTCACCAAACCGTTGCCGCTTTCGGACCGCGCGAAACTCGACGAGCTCTCATCGGACCTCAAGGAGTGCGCCCTCGAGTTCGACAAGGCTGGCACCGAACGCCTGGCGTCGATCCGCAACTGGATGGGCGACGTCGAAGACATGGACGCCCTCTCGGCATGGACCGTCGAACCCGCAACTCTCCGGCTGTCTTTCGCGCGCCTGCACGCCGGCCAGGACGGAGCCTGAGAATGCCGGCACCCTCAGTCACCGTCCGCATGTACGACGTCGGCTTCGGCGACGCCTTCCTGACCACCGTCAAACAGGACGATCAGGCCTGGCGGTTGCTGGTGGACTGCGGCGTCCACAGCCAGGGCAAGGCGCGGCCCCTCCTCGACGTCGTCCATGCGATCATCTCCGACCTCACCGAGGCGGCCGAACCAGGAACACCACCCACCCTCGATGTGGTCGTGGCAACTCACCACCACGCCGACCACATCACCGGATTCGCTTACGACGATTGGGAAAAGGTCCGTGTCGGCGAAGTCTGGGTCTCGTTCGTCGAAGACGAATCCGACGACGACGCCAAGACTCTGAAGAGCGGGCTCGCCCGGGCAGCAAGAAGCTTGAACACCCTGATCGGCCGGGCTGCCGCTGCGCTGAATGACGAAGCACGATCCCTGGCTCTCGGGCTTGCCGGTGCTCTGGCCCTGAACTCGCTCGGAAACGATGACGCCATGGACCGTCTGCTCGGACGCAACGGCAAACACTTCCTCAATGTCCCGAAGGTCCGCTACCTCCCGGACAAGTTCGCCCAGCTCAACGTCATCCGCACAGCAGTGCCAGGCGTCAACGTGCATGTCCTCGGCCCGTCCCGTAACCCTGATCAGCTCAAACGGATGAACCCTCCCGCGTCGGCCCGCTGGCTCGCCATGCAACAGGCCTTGGGCGCCGGACCCGCGACCGACTCCGCTGGCGGCCAGACGCCGGCCACGCCCCTCTTCGACGGGATCTACGGTGTGACGCCCGACGAGGTGAGCCACGACGTCGGAATTGAACTTGTCAGCACTCTGGCAACACTCAACCTCACGACGCTCCTCGACGACGCCAGCGAACTTCTCGCGGCCGCATCCATCCTCGAGCGCTCGGTCAACAACACCAGCGTCTTCTTCGTTCTGGACGTCGATGGCACCAGGCTCGTCTTCGTGGGCGACTCACAACAAGGCGCCTGGGAGCATGTCCTTCAAGACCCGGCAGCCCGCGCCCTCGTCTCAGACCCTGCCTTCTACAAGATCGGCCACCACGGCTCCCACAACGCCACACCACGCGATTACGTCACCAACGCCATCGGCAATCACGGAACCTACGCGATGCTCCA
>Ga0213839_1000634_pt1 | contig 35807 bp, 21 predicted proteins | sample SWPATP21_FD_160075 | JGI IMG/M metagenome (GOLD analysis project Ga0213839, IMG submission 160075) | Coastal seawater microbial communities from Marineland, Florida, United States - SWPA TP2 #1 | ecosystem: Environmental > Aquatic > Marine > Coastal | place: USA: Florida | collected 2016-08-14
GGCGGAGCTTCCCCTGGAGGCCCTGGAGCCCAGCGAGGCCCTCCTCGGCGCCCTCCGTTCGGTGGGCATCGAGCGGGTCGATGCCTTCGCCCGCCTCGACGGAGCGGCGGTGGCCCATCGCTTCGGGGCCGAGGGGGCGTCGCTGCACCAGCTGGCCCGGGGAGAGCGGGGCGCCTCGCTGCCGGAGCTGGCCGACGACGATGCGCCGGTGCGGGTGAGCACCGCCCTGGCCGGCGCCACGAGCCTGCTGCAGATCCACTTCGTGCTCCCGGGGCTCCTCGGCGAGCTCTCGGTGGCCCTGGCGCAGCGGGGGCTGGCGGCCGTGCGGCTCCGGGTGGTGCTGCAGCTGGACCGGGTGGGGGAGGGGCCCAGCCACTGGGGCATCGGGGTCACCGTGGGGCGCCCCACCCGGGATGTGCCGACCCTCGAGCGGCTCGTGCGGCTGCGCCTGGAGGGCACGAAGCTCACCGCCCCGGTGGAGGAGCTGGCCATCGAGGTGGTGGAGGGAGTGCCGGAGGTGGGCTGGCAGCCGGGCCTCACGGACCGCACGGAGGCTACGGAGCCCCTCCCGGATGTGCTGGCCCGCCTGACGGACCACCTGGGCCCCGAGGCGCTCTGTGGGGCCGAGCTGGTGGAGCGGTGGAAGCCGGAGGCGGCCTGGCGTGCGGTGGCCTGGCCCCCGGGGGCGCTGTTCGGGGCCCGGAAGAGGGGCTCCAGGGCCCGAGCGACCCGGCCCGACCCCGTCGTGCTCCAGCAGGAGGCCGAGGCCCCTACGCTGTTCCCCCGGCCGTCCGTGCTCCTGCAGCGACCCCAGCAGCTGGAGGTGCGGGTGGAGGGCGTCGTGCCCCGGTCCGTGCGCCTGGAGCAGGGCTGGGTGCCGGTGTCGCGGGCGGAGGGGCCCGAGCGGCTACGGAGCGACTGGTGGTCGGTGGAGGCCTGGCAGCGGTCCTACTGGGTCGCAGGGCTGGGAGACCGCACGGCGTGGCTCTACCAGGACGAGGTGGGGCGCTGGTTCCTGCACGGCTGGTTCGACTGAAGAGGGTGGCCGTTTCGGCAGGGCGGGGTTGGGTCGAGAGGCACTGCCGAAGCGGGCTTCGGGCTCCGGGCTTCGGGCTACGGCCTGCACAGCAAGGCGTCGCGCGAGGCCGCTCGGTTCACCCAGCCCGTTGGTTCAGAGCCGCTACCAACGGCTCACCACGCAACCCTGACGTCCGAAGCCTGCAGCCTGGAGCCCCGACGCCAAGCCACCCCATAGAGGAGGTCTCGAGACGGTCTGCTCTTCAGGCCTGGGTGCTTGCCAGGTACTCGGCGAGGGCGCGGGTCTGGGCTTCCACCGTCGGCGTGGGGCGGGCCATCCAGGCTTCGACGTCGCGGTCGCCGGACTCGGGGGCGAAGGCCACCAGCTCACCGGACTCGTCCTCGTCGTTCTCCCCGCAATCGGCACATGTAGGGGTGCCGGAGGGGGCGGGCCCCCTCGTGGCTGGATCCCGCGGAGACTCGGTGTCGAGCACCTCAGCGAGGGCTCCGGGGCCCAGGAGGCCCATGGCAACGGCGACGACGAGGGGATGTGCGGCGACCTTCATGGGGAGCTCCTGACCACCCGTATCTTCTGGACCGCGGATGGCGAGCGGATCCGTGCGATGTGACGGAACGAGACGTTGGTGTCCAAAGCAGACGGCCCGCCGCGGGTGCGACGGGCCGTGGGTCGGTGCGGCTGCCTACCGGCGGCGGCGGACACCCAGCAGGGCCAGGCCGCCCAGCCACAGCCACGCGAGGCTCGGCGTGGTGGAGGTGGCGCAGTTGCAGCCCTGGCGCTGGTAGCGCTCGGGGGAGAAGGTCTCGGGCTCGACGCACGGGCCGGCGGACTCGTCGGCGTCGTAGATGCTGGGGACGCCGTCGCAGTCGAGGTCGCCGAAGCCCTCGTCGAGGTCGGAGACGTAGTCGCCGTCGCTGTCGAGGTCGAGGTAGTTCGGCTCGCCGTCGCCGTCGGCGTCGCCGAGGCCCTCTTGGAGCGTGGGGTGGCCGTCGTTGTCGTCGTCCTCGTCGAGGGCGTCGATGATGCCGTCGCCGTCGGAGTCCCGCGGGTTGGTCGGGTCGTCGCCGATCTCCTCCCAGTCGGAGATGCCGTCGCCGTCGGAGTCGACCAGGTAGGGGTCGGTGCCGATCTGGTTCTCGAGCTCGTTGGACAGGCCGTCGCCGTCGGCGTCGGCCACGGGGCCGTCGTAGTCGTTGGGGTCGAGGTAGTCGAGGGTGCCGTCCTCGTCGATGTCGCCGTTGCCCTCGGCCACCCGCGCCCGGGCGTCGGCGTCGGTGGCGCTGCTGCTGCTCGGCACGCCGTCGCCGTCGTCGTCCATGTCGTAGAAGTCGGGCTCGTCGTCGATCTCCACCGGGTACACGCCGTCGTAGCGGACGGCGTTGCTGTTCGGGTAGGCGTCGAGCTCGTTGGAGCCGAGGTCGTAGCGGTAGTTGGGGTTGACCTCGCTGCCGCCGTTGAAGCAGCTGAAGATCCAGTAGCCCTCGTCGATGGCGTAGGCCGCGTGCCGCAGCTCCTCGCCCTGGTTGCAGACCAGGCCGTTCTCGAAGGTGGTGGAGTAGCCGTCGCCGTCGTCGTCGGGGTCCATGTGGTTCGGGTAGGTGTCTCCGTCGAGGTCGGCGGGGGGCACGATGCCGTCCTCGAAGTTCACGCCGTACTCGATGCCGTCGATGATGCCGTCGTTGTCGGTGTCGGGGTCGGTCCGGCACCAGACGTCGCTGGTGCTGCCGTTGGTCAGCGTGATCTCGGGGCAGACCTCGGAGCAGTTGGCCACGCCGTCGACGTCGGCGTCGCCCTCGCAGCCATCCTGGGCGCAGTCCTGCCAGTCCTGGATGCCGTCGCCGTCGTAGTCGTTGAACAGCTCGCTGGGGTCGTCGTCGTCGAAGCCGTCGCCGTCGCTGTCGTAGTCGAGGAAGTTCGGGATCTGGTCGCCGCCAGGCACCGCGGTGCCGGGGAGGCAGTCGACGTCGGCGGTGGACTCGAAGGGCGTGGCCAGCGAGTCGTCGTCGTCGTCGATGTCGAGGGGGTTGATGGTGCCGTCGCCGTCGCGGTCCCAGGGGAAGAAGCAGCCGCTCCCCGTGGTGCCGCCGGTGGCCCGGTCGAAGAGGTCCTCGGCGGGACGCTCGTTGGGCTCCGGCTGGCCACCCATGCCGTCGTCGGGGACGAAGGGGTAGATGTTGGCCGGCAGGTTGGACTCGAGGCGGTCGTCGAAGCGGTTGAGGACGTAGGGGTCGTAGTAGAGGTAGTTGAACCACTCGTCGCCATCGAGGACCGAGTCCCCGTCGCTGTCGGGGTTGAAGGCCTGGGTGCCCGCGAGGTCCTCGCAGATGGTGCCGACGCGGTCGTTGTCGTCGTCCCAGTCGAGGTAGTTCGGGATGCCGTCGCCCTCGGTGTCGCCATCGCCCACCTCGTCGGTGGTGCGCCGGCCGTCGTCGTCGTCGTCGACGTCGCGGTAGTCGGGGGTGCCGTCCTGATCGGTGTCGTAGTCGATCGGGTCCACGACCACGGTGCCGGTGATGTCGTAGGGCGGGTCGAAGCCGGCCTCGTCCATCGTGGGCACGGTGTCGGCGTCGTCGTCGGTGTCGAGGTAGTCGACGATGGCGTCGCCGTTGGGGTCGAGCAGGTCGGTGTTGTCGTTGCGGGGGTCGCCGTCACCGTCGACGTCCTCGTCGCGGGTGAGGACCCGGTCCCCGTCGTCGTCCTCGTCGACGTAGTTCGGGATGCAGTCGCCGTCGTTGTCGTCGTTGGCGGGGTTGCCGTCGTTGCTCTGGGGCTCCTCCTCCCGGGTGGGGATCAGGTCGCCGTCGTCGTCGGTGTCGACCCGGTTGAGGATGCCGTCGCCGTCGGTGTCCATGTAGCCCTGGCCGGGTCCGACGCGGCACGGGTCGGCCGCGTCGCCGTACACCGGGGAACTCCCCTCTTCGATGTCGGGGATGGTGTCGTTGTCGGAGTCGAGGTCGCCGACATCCGGGACCACGTCGCTGGTCTCGGAGACGTCGGTGTTCACCAGGGTGCGGTAGTGGGTGCCGGGCAGCGACTCGTCGGTGTCGGTCCAGTTGTCGTTGTCGCTGTCGAGGTCGAGGTGGTTGTCGGGGGCCACACCGTCCCAGTTGCGGTTCACCTGGTTCTCGGTGAACGTCAGGATGCCGTCGCCGTCGTCGTCGGGGTCGAGGTAGTTGAAGATGCCATCGCTGTCGGAGTCGGTGCTCTCGGCGGGGTTGCCACCGTCTGCCTCGGTCTCGGTCAGCTCGCCGTCGTTGTCGTCGTCGGTGTCGAGGTGGTCGGGGAGCGGGTCGCCGGCGATGGCGGTGGTTGCCTCGAGGTCTTCGTCGGTGTTGGGCCACTCGTTGGCGGGACGGAGGGTGTCGGTACCCAGCGGGTCGACCTCCTGCTTCGTCGGGACGGTGTCGTCGTCGTCGTCCTGGTCGCGGTAGTTGTCGCGGCTGTCGCCGTCGGTGTTGTAGCCGAGGGGCGAGCTCACGCTCGGGGTCTCGGCCTCGAGGGTGGTGAGGATGAGGTCGCCGTCGTCGTCGTTGTCGATGCGGTTCTCGTTGCCGTTGCCGTCGTAGTCCTCGCGGACCTCGTCGGCGTCGGGCACGCGGTCGTCGTCGCTGTCGAGGTCGACGTAGTCGTCGCAGTCGTCGCCATCGTGGTCGACGGTGGCGCCGGTGTTCCACTCCTCGAAGTCCGTGTAGCCGTCGCCGTCGGAGTCGTCCTGGAGGTAGTCGGGGGTGCCGTCGCCGTCGAAGTCACCGGGGCTTCCGCCCGTGGTGAAGCAGTCCTGGGTGAGCTCGTAGTCCGTGGGGATGGTGTCGCCGTCGTCGTCTTCGTCGAGGTAGTCCGGGGTGCCATCGCCATCGGAGTCGCCGCGGGGGAACTCCACCGCGGTGGGCACGCCGTCATCGTCGTCGTCGGTGTCGTGGTGGTCGGGGTCGCCGTCGCTGTTGGTCTGGAAGTCCTCGCCGTTGGGGCCGGTCTCGTCGGCGGTGAGCACGCCGTCGTTGTCGTCGTCGTCGTCGAGGTAGTCGAGGGTGCCGTCGCCGTCCCAGTCGTCCTCGGGGAGGTCCTGGACGGAGCCGTTGCCGTTGACGTCTTCCTCGATGGTGGGGATGGTGTCGCCGTCGTCGTCGTCGTCGATGCGGTTCTCGAAGCCGTCGCCGTCGGTGTCGACCTCGGAGGCCTGGCTGCCGAGCTCATCCTCGTCGAGGACGGAGTCTCCGTCGGCGTCGACGTCGACGTGGTTGCGGAGACCGTCGCCGTCGTCGTCGCGGCTGTTGCGGAACTCGTTCCACTCGTTGGTGTCGTCGTAGCCGTCGCCGTCGGAGTCGTCGTCGCGGTAGCAGGGGACGTTGTCGCCGTCGATGTTCTGGGTGCCGAAGGCAGCGATGAGGTCCTGCTTGTCGAGCTCCTCCTCGCGGGTGAGGATGCCGTCGTCGTCGTCGTCCTCGTCGACGCGGTTGTCGAGGCCGTCGTTGTCGGTGTCGACGAACTTGTTGCCGCCGACCGTCTCGTCCTCGTCGTCGATGGAGTCGCCGTCGGAGTCGAGGTCGAGGTAGTCCGGCGTGCTGTCGGACACGTCGTTGAACTCGTCGGAGTTCACGTTGCCCTCGTCGACGTCGAGGTGGGTGTCGCCGTCGGAGTCGTCGTCGAGGTAGTTGGGCGTGCCGTCGCTGTCGACGTCGCTGCCCTCCGGGGCCTCGTTCTCGGTCTTGCTGAGGATGCCGTCGCCGTCGTCGTCGTCGTCGAGGTAGTTGCGGATGCCGTCGCCGTCGGTGTCGTTGTCGGGCAGGTCGATGAGTCGCTCGACCGCGGTCGGGATGCCGTCGCCGTCGTCGTCGGTGTCGAGGTAGTCGAGGGTGCCGTCCCCGTCGGTGTCGCCGATCTGCTCGTCGACGGAGAGGATGCCGTCGCCGTCGTCGTCGTTGTCGAGGTAGTTCTTGATGGAGTCGTTGTCGGTGTCGGCGGACGCCCCCTCGGTGGCGGTGAGGACGCCGTCGCCGTCATCGTCGTCGTCGCGGAAGTTGGGGATGCCGTCGTTGTCGGTGTCGAAGTCCATCCAGCTCGACACCGAGAACGGGGAGCCGTCGTACTCGCTGGAGGTGAGGACGTTGTCGTTGTCGTCGTCGTTGTCGAGGGCGTCGATGTCGCCGCTGCCGTCGGTGTTGAGGGGGTTCAGCGGGTCGTTGGTGGGGGTGTCGCCGAAGACGACGCCGTAGACCTCCGTGTAGTCGTCGACACCGTCGCCGTCGGAGTCGAAGTCGTTGCCGAGGGTGTTGGTCCGACGGATCTCGTCGAAGTCGCCGACGTTGTCGCCGTCGCTGTCCTCGTTGCAGTCGTCGGTGTTGTTGGCCTGCTCTTCGCTGTACAGGAGGCCGTCGCCGTCGTCTTCGGTGAAGCCGCCGGGGCCGGACGTGGCCCAGTCGCCGTCGCCGTCGCAGTCCTCGTCTTCGCCGCTGCCGCAGATGTCGGGGCACTGAGACGCCGTGTAGCAGAAGGTGTCGTCGGTGTCGCGGCAGTCGAGGGGGGCCGAGTTGGTGGCCTCGCCGGGGTCGGTGCAGTCGTGGTCGCCGTCGGAGGTCTCGAAGGTGGCGAGGGTGTCGATGCGGTGCCCGTCTTCATCGGCGTCGATGAAGCAGATCTCGCGGTCGTTGCAGTCGTTGTCCTTGTTGTTCCCATCGATCTCGGCGATCAGCGGGGAGCGCTCGTCGTCGTTGTCGTCGCAGTCGATCTCGGCGTCGAAGCGGGCCTCGCCGGGGTCGGTGCAGTCGACGTCGCTGCCCTCGGTGAAGGTGGTGTCGCGGGCGTTGTCGTTGTCGTCGTCGTCGTAGCAGACCTCGACGCCGTTGCAGTCGTTGTCGACCTCGTTGCCCCGGTTCGCCGAGAGGGTGTCGAGGTTGGCGGAGTAGCGGTCGGGGTCGAGGTCGTCGCAGTCGATGGCCGCGCCGGTGACCGCCTCCTGGCTGTCGTCGCAGTCGAGGTCGCTGCTGAGGATGGTGTTGCTGGAGCGGTCGCCGTCGTCGTCGTCGTCGAGGTAGCAGAGCTCGTCGGTGTCGCAGTTCTGGTCGATCTCGTCGCCCGGGATCTCCGTGGCCCCGGAGTAGACCGCGGGGTCGCCCTCGTTGCAGTCGATGGGATCGCCGTTGGCGCCCTCGTTGGCGTCGTTGCAGTCGGCGTCGGTCGAGACCACCTGGCCGAACTCGGCGCGGTCGCCATCGTTGTCGGCGTCGGGCCAGCAGAGCTCCTGGCCGTCGCAGTTCTGGTCGACGCTGTCGCCCTTCAGCTCGAGGGCGCCGGGGTTGATGGCCGCGTTGCCGTCGGAGCAGTCGGCGCCGAGGTCGAGCTGGGCCTGGGTGCCCTCGCCGCTGTCGTCGCAGTCGTCGTCGCCGTTGGTGCCGCCGACGATGGTGGAGTTGACCGGGTAGTCGTCGTCGTCGTTGTCGACGTAGCAGTCCTCGACGGTGTCGCAGTTCTGGTCGACGTTGTCGCCGGTGATCTCCGCCACACCTGGCTTGATGGCCGAGTTGTTGTCGTTGCAGTCTTCGACGCCGCCGTTGTTGTCGAGCTGGGTCTGGGTGCCCTCGCCGGCGTCGTTGCAGTCGGCGTCGGAGCTGGTGACGGTGGCGCTGGTGGGGGCGTTGTCGTCGTCGTTGTCCTGGAGGCAGGACTCCTGGCCGTCGCAGTCCTGATCGATGCCGTCGCCGATGATCTCCACCTCGAGGGGGGAGCGGTTGGGGTCGTCGTCGGCACAGTCGTCGGCGCCGGCGATGGACAGCTCGTTGGCCGTGCCCTCCCCCGAGTCCTGGCAGGAGGTGTTGCTGGAGACGACGGTGCTGCTGATCGGTGATCCGTCGTTGTCGGCGTCGATGTAGCAGAGCTCGTCGGTGTCGCAGTCCTGGTCGACCTCGTCGCCCACGATCTCGGACTGGAGGGGCGAGATGGAGGCGGTGGCGTCGTTGCAGTCCGGCATGCCGGCCGCGGCGAGCTCGGCGGCGGTGCCCTCCTGGCTGTCGACGCAGTCCTGGTCGGTGGACACGCGGGTGGTGTCGTCGGGGGCCCCGTCGTTGTCGAGGTCGTTGTAGCAGATCTCCTGGCCGTCGCAGTCCTGGTCGACGCCGTCGGCGGTGATCTCGGGGTTGCCGGGGAAGCGGTCGGGGTCGTTGTCGGCGCAGTCGATGTCGGCCCCGGCCAGGGCTTCGCCAGGGTCCGTGCAGTCGCCGTCGGCCGAGGGGGACGTGGTGGTGTCGCGGGCTCCGTCCAGGTCGTCGTCGTCGTAGCAGTCTTCGCTGCCGTTGCAGTCCTGGTCGACGCCGTCGCCGACGATCTCGGTGGCGCTGGGGTTGATGGCCGCGTCGCTGTCGTCGCAGTCGAGGGTGCCACCGGAGGCTGTGCTCGATCCGAAGCCGTCGCCGTCGTCGTCGGGGTCGTAGAAGCCCTCGATGTCGAGGATCTCGGGGTTGTCTCCCTCGTCCTCGGAGATCAGCTCGATGTCGTAGGCGCCGTAGCGGCCCGTGCAGTTGGCATCCAGCGGGTAGGTGGCGGTGGTGTCGGAGCCCGTGCCGTCGATGATGATCTCGGTGGGGACGTCCTGCTCGCCCACGGAGAGGATGCCGCTGCTGTCGCCGTCGTCGCCGCAGGTGAAGCGGATGACGGCGCGGCTGCCGACGTCGATGTCGTGGCGGGCCTCGAACTCGTACCAGATGGCGGTGCAGTTCGGGTCGCTGGAGCTGGCGCAGGCATCCATTGCGTCGTCGACGTCGACGCCGCTGTCGAGGTCGTTGTAGGTGCCGACATAGTCGACGGCCGCCTTGTGGTCCTCCTCGGGCATGGACACGGTCACGGCGATGGGGCCGCCGAGGAACGGGACGAGAGGAGCACCGGCTGCGAGGGAGGTGTCGTAGTCCGTGTAGATGAACTCGATGCTCTCGACGAGGGAGAGGGGGCTCGGGTGGTCGACGATGACCTCGTCGCCTCCGTCGCCGCCACACTCGCTGACGCCGTCGGTGTCGACGTCGATGTCGATGGACCCGTCCGCGAAGCCGGTGAGGCCGCCGACCTCGATGATCTGGTAGTTGGTGCCGACGGCGTCGCGGCTGCCGGTGTCGCTGTCGATGGCGATGGGAACGGTGACAGAGGTGGTGCCGCCGCCGACGTGATTGAACTGCACCTCGTAGGTGGCCGCGCCGCCGCGGGCGCCGCCGGTGAGGAACAGGACCTGGTCGACCCGCCCGCCGCCGTTGGGCAGGGGGATGACGGTGCTGTTCGGGATGGAGGCGAGGACGTCCTGGCTGTAGGGAGCGCCGTCGTCGCGATGGTCGCCCGCCCGGTAGGTCATGCCGTTGACGGTCACCGTGGGGGTGTTGTCGTAGGTGTTGTCCTGGGCGCGGAGGCAGTAGTCGCCGTAGCTGAACAGCGTGCCGTCGTCTTTCTGCACCTCGAGGAGGTAGTCGGAGTCGTTCCACGGGGCGCGGTAGTAGTCGCCCTGCAGATCGTCGTCGTTCGTGATCGACAGTCGGGCGCCTACCGTCATGTTGACCGTGTCGCTGCTGCTCCAGTCGGTGGCGTTCGTATGTTGGATCGACGCCGCGATGGCGGTGCTCCCGACGAGGGCGACGCCGACGAGACCGTAGGGACGAAGCGAGTGACGCATGAAGGGACCCTGCTGACTGAGGAGGTTTGGCCCCGAGCTTACCACCCGAATCGCCCCAGGTGCGACGAGCCATCGCGCCCACCACGTCGGGGCCGACGAGGCAGCGTGAGACCGTGGTGACACCGGCGCCGCGACGGGGAAGGTGCCGGACAGGGGTTCGTGGGAACCTGCCGTTCCGGTTACGGTCTGCCCGCCGGAGGAGGCGCCGCCTCCCGAACTCTGCTGGGATGGGTGGGTGCAGCTCCTCGACACCACGGCCAAGGTGGCCACGCCGGAGCGGGTCGAGTTCCGCTACCGCATCGCGGGTCCGGCCCAGCGAGGGGTGGCTTGGCTGATCGACCTGATCGTCCGGTTCTTCGTGGCCAGCGCCGTGTTCCTGGTGCTGGGGGTCATCGGCGCGGTGCCAGGACTCGGCGGCGCGTCGATGGGGCTCACCTTCCTGTTCCTGTTCCTCCTGGACTGGTTCTACGGGGTGTTCTTCGAGGCGGCCTTCCACGGTCAGACGCCGGGGAAGTACGCCATGCAGCTGCGGGTGGTGCGCCTCGACGGCTCCCCGGCCCGTGTTCCCGACGTGTTGCTGCGCAACCTGATGCGAGCGGCGGACTTCCTCCCCATGTTCTTCGGGGTGGGCGTGGTGGTGATGGCCTTCGACAGCAAGCTGCGGCGCCTCGGGGATCTGGTGGGGGGCACGGTGGTCGTGGCCGAGGAGAGGACCCGGATGCTCCAGGAGATCCGCATCGAGCCGCCGGTGTCGGAGGAGGAGCGACAGGGGCTTCCCGCCGGCGTGGACCTGTCCGCCGAGGAGCTCGCCACCCTCGAGGCCTTCCTCCGTCGACGGGACCGCCTCAGCGCCGAGCGGGTAGAGGAGCTGGCATGGCTCTTCGGTCCGGCCCTCACCGAGCGCACCGGCATCGAGGCCCCCACCTGGGAGCGGGTGCTGGTCCTCGCCTACGCCCGCGCCACCGGCAAGGACGCGCCCCGGGAGGACCTGGCGGCGGTGGAGCGCGACTTCGGACTCGGCGACCGGGAGGCCTCGTGAGGGTCGATCGCGACGCCTTCGTGGGCAGCCGCAGGGAGCGGTGGGATCGCCTCGATCGCCTCGTGCGGGAGGCGGCGTCGGCGGAAGACTGGTCGCGGCTGGCGTCGGACTACCGGGCGGTGTGTGCCGACCTGGCCGAGGCCCGGGCCGAGGGGCTTCCTCTCGACGTGCAGACCTACCTCGACGACCTGGCTGGTCGAGCCCACAACCAGCTGTACGGGAAGCGAGACGGGTCGGCCCGCTCCATCTGGTACGAGATCGCAGCCGGCTTCCCCCGGGAGCTCCGGGCCCAGTGGCGCTTCTTCGCCCTGGCGTCGTTCCTGTTCTACGGGCCCTTCTTCGTGGGCGCCATCGGCGCGCTCCTCGACCCGACCTTCGCGGGCATCGTGCTGCCCGAGGCCCAGCTGACCGAGATGGAGGAGATGTACTCGGACTCCATCGGACGAGCCTTCGGGGGCGATGCGTCGATGGCGGGCTTCTACGTCCTGAACAACGTGGGGATCGCGTTCCGCTGCTTCGCGACCGGGGCCCTGGCGGGACTCGGGTCCGTGTTCTTCCTGATCTACAACGGCCTGATCATCGGCACGGTGTTCGGCTACCTCGGCAGCGTCGGCCTCGGCGGGAACCTGCTGGAGTTCGTGTCGGGCCACTCGGCCTGGGAGCTCACGGGAGTGTGCGTGTCGGGGGCCGCCGGCCTTCGCATGGGCTGGGCGCTGGTGGTGACGGAGGGCCGCACCCGGGCCGGCTCGCTGAAGGCCGCCGGGCCGTCGCTGTACCGTCTGGTGCTCGGCACGGCGATGCTCCTCGTGGTGGCGGCGGCCATCGAGGGCTTCTGGTCCGCCTCCCCGGTGCCCCGGGTGGTGAAGTTCGTCTTCGGCACGGTGCAGTGGTTCATCGTCGGCGCCTGGCTCTTCTTCGGGGGGCGCCGATGAACCCCAACCTGTGCCGGGTGGTGCTGCGGCCCCGGGGGCCCCTCGAGGTGTTCGACCTCGGCATGCGTCTGGTGTCGGCGAACGCCCGCCCGGTGCTGACCCTGTCGGCGATCCTGGTGCTGCCGACCTGGATCGGATGTGCCGCCATCGCGTGGGTCTGGCCGGACCTGGGCTGGCTCGCGGTGACGCTGGCCGTGACCCTCGGGATCCCTCTGCAGCTACCTTTCGCGTTGCTGGGTGGGCGCCTGCTGTTCAGCGATGACGTGGCCGTGAGGGACGTGCTGAGGTCGTGGATGGGGCAGATGGGGCCCACCTTCCTGGTGTGGTTCGCCTACGGATGTGCCATCGCCCTGGGCCTGCTGATGTGCGGCTGGGGCGCTCTGTTCACCGTGGTGCCCACGCTCTACCTGGCCGAGACCACCATGCTGGAGCGGGTTCCCTTTCAGCGGGCGCTTCGACGCTCCTCCCGGCTGGCCTCCGCGCAGCCCGGAACCGCCGGCGCGGGTGCGCTGGGCTGGCTGGTCCTCACCCTGTGGTTCGCGGCGGTGGGGGAGTTCGGCATGCAGGGGCTGCTGGGCATGGTGCTGCAGCTCGGCTCCCCCTTCGGCTCGGCGATGAACGGCGACATCACCCCCGGGCTGCTCCTCGGGCTGGTCGCGGCCCAGCCCGCGGTGGCCGTGTACCGGCTGCTTCTCTACGTCGACGTGCGGACGAGGGTGGAAGGCTGGGACCTGCAGGTGCGGCTTCGGGCCGCGGGGCTGGGCTCGTGAGGCGGAGGCTGCTGCTGCTGCTGGTGCCGCTGGCGCTCTCCGGCTGCGATGGCCTGGGAGGGCAGGCGGAGGCGGAGGCGGACCATGCCCTCGCCTCCAGTAGCTACCGCTTCTGCCACGAGGCGGGCCTCGATGCCGACCAGCTCGACGCCTGGTGCGACGTGCTCGACAGCATTCCGGAGGACCGGTGTCCCGGCCTGCGGGCGAGCTGCGCTGGCGCCGAGCCTGTTCCCTCCACGGGATGCAACGACGAGGGCTCCTCGGGAGGCGGCGCCGAGGGCGAGAAGGGACTCGCCAAGGCTCCGGAGCCTCCCGACGAGCCGTGGAGCATGGACTGGTCGGCCCCCGATCTGAGCTTCCTCGGGCTGGTGGGGCAGTGGCTGATGGCCCTCCTCGTCGCCGCGGGGATCGGAGGGCTCCTGTTCGTTCTGTGGCGTCGCTTCGGGGTGGGGAGCGACGGCGCGCCCGAGCTCGACGATGTCGAGGTGCTGGTGTCGGCGGTCGACGAGGCGGAGCTCGACGAGGCACTCCCCGACGTGCCCTCTGCGCCCAGCAACGACCTCCTGGCCATGGCCCGACGCGCCCTCGACGAGGGCCGCCCCGGCGATGCCGTCGTCCTCGCGAGGGGGGCTGCGCTGCGTCGGCTCGGCGAGCTGGGGCGACTCCGCCTGCACCGCTCCCGCACCGACCGCGAGTACGTGCGGCTCCTCGCCCGTGTGGAGGACCAGGGCGAGGTCCCCCAGGGCGGCTCCGACGAGCTGCAGGTGGTGGTGTCGATGGCGGAGCGGTTCCGCTTCGGGCACCAGGAGCCCCCGAGCAGCGCAGCGGCAGACGCCCTCGCGGCGGCGGGTCGACTCCTGGGCGGCCTGGTGGTGATGGCCATGCTGGTCCTGGCACCGACGGAGGCGTCGGCCCAGGCCGTCTCCCGCTACCGGCCGTACGGCGATGCGGCGTTCGCCGACCTGTACCGGATTCATGGCTACGAGGTGCGGTGGCGACTCCGGAGCCTGGAGGATCTGGACGACGACGATGCCGACCTGCTGGTCATCGACGCTGCCGCCGTGATGCCCAGCGTCGAGGATTGGGACGCTGTGCGGACCTGGGTGGAGAGGGGGCACGTGGTGTTCGTGCTGGGGGATGCCACCGGGGCGTTCCCGGAGCTCGGCATCACCAAGCGCTCCATGTCCGGCGAGGTCTTCGCCTCGGGCCCAGCCCGGCTGGCCGACCTGGCTCCTCCCGTGCTTCCCGACCCCTTCAGCGTGTACGAGCTTCCTCGCAGCGCACCGGACCCGGACGGCACGGTGGGCAGCCCAGAGGTCTGGTTCGAAGACGGGTCGGGGGGCGCGGTCGTGGTGGCGATGCGGGTCGGCGACGGCGCGGTGCTCTCGGCGGCCGACATGCGGTTCGGCGACAACATCTCCCTGTCGATCCCCGCGAACGAGGAGCTCCTCGGCGAGCTGCCGCTGATCGGCCAGGCTCAGCGGGGATGGCCCATCGCGACGCCACCCCGGGCCCAGCTGGCGATGCGGCCCAGCCTGGTGAGCGACAGCAACGCGGCCCAGAACCCCTTCCTGTCCCTCGCCCGGGCGGAGCTGCTTCCCTTCCTGCTGCAGTTCCTGCTTCTGTGGACGGTGGTGGCGCTGTGGAAGGGGTGGCCGATGGGGCCGCTGCGGGACCCCCCCCAGCGGGGTCGGATCCGCTTCGCCGATCACGTGGAGGCCCTCGGGGAGCGCTACGAGCGCCTCCGGGCCAGCCGCTACGCGCTGCGGGCCTACGCGGGACTGTGGCTGCAGCGCCTGGGGCCCAAGGGGCTCACCCTCGCGGCCACGGCGTCGGGGATGGGGCGTGAGGAGGCGGCGAGCTTCGTGTCGGAGCTCGAGTCGCTGGTGGAAGAGACAGACGATCAGGGCGACATCGCCCGGCCGTCGGCGCGGGAAGCGCAGGCGGACATCGAACGGATGGAGGTCTTGTGGAGGATGGTGGAGCACTCGAGGGCGGACTCGGAGGAGTCCCCGTGAACACCCTCTCCGACGCGGAGGCCCTGGCCTTCAAGGAGCGCTTCGACGCGGTCACCTCCCAGGTGAGCCGGGTCGTGCTGGGCCAGCGCGACGTCGTGCGGTCCGTGCTCGTGGCCCTGGTGGCGGGGGGGCACGTGCTCCTCGAGGGGCCCCCGGGCATCGGCAAGACCCTGCTGGCCCGCTCCATGGCGCGGGTCCTCGGCGTCGAGTTCAAGCGGATCCAGTTCACCCCGGACCTGATGCCGTCGGACGTGACCGGTGGCAACGTGTTCAACCAGCGGGTCGACGACTTTGTGTTCCGGGCCGGCCCGGTCTTCACCCAGATCTTGCTGGCCGACGAGATCAACCGCGCCCCGGCCAAGACCCAGGCCGCGCTGCTGGAGGCGATGGGCGACCGCCAGGTCACGGTCGACGGCTCGACCCGACCTCTGCCCCAGCCCTTCTTCACCCTCGCCACCCAGAACCCGGTGGAGTCCGAGGGGACCTACCCGCTGCCGGAAGCCCAGCTGGATCGCTTCCTCATCAAGGTGCTCGTCGGCCACCCCAGCAAGCCCGTCGAGGTGCGACTCCTGGAGCACTACCTCTCCGGCTTCGACGCGTCGGACCTCGACGCCGTGGGCCTCGAGGTCGTGCTCGACGCCGCGGGCATCGCCCAGCTCCGGCATCAGGCCCGGCGGGTCACCGTGGAGGCCGAGGTCCTCGACTACATCGCGTCCATCGTGGGGCGGACCCGCCACCATCCCGCGGTCGACCTCGGGGCCTCTCCCCGCGCGTCCATCGCGCTGCTGCTCGCCTCACAGGTGGTGGCCGCCGCGGAGGGGCGCACCTTCGTCGTGCCCGACGACGTGAAGGAGCTGGCGGTGCCGGTCCTGCGCCACCGCTTCCTCCTGCAGCCCGATGCCGAGCTGGAGGGCACCCGTCCCGACGACGTCGTCCGAGCCATCCTCCTCGACGTGCCGGTGCCCGGCGGCGAGCGAGGTGCCGCCCTATGAAGCTGACCGCTGCCCGCACCCTGTCCGCACCGCGGCGGTGGCTAGGCATCCCCACGGGCCGCCAGGCGGTCCTGTGGACGCTGCCGCTGCTGCTGTCGATGGTGTACGTGGTGCAGCCGGCGGTCCTGGCTCCGATGGTGGCCATCGACGTCCTCATCGCCCTGGTCCTCGCCGTCGATCTCGCCCTGGCCACGGGGGCGGTGGAGGCCCATCGGGAGGTGGCGCCCGTGCAGTCGGTGGGTCGCGCGTTCCCGGTGCGGGTCGTCGTCCGCAACGCGGGGTCGCGGATCCTCGAGCTCGACGTGACCGACCAGGCACCCGGGAGCGCGGAGGGGATGCCGGTGTCGGGAAGGGTCCAGCCCGGTCGGGCCCTCGACACCTCCTACGACGTGACCGTCGACGACCGTGGGCGCCACGCCTTCGGCGAGGTGACGGTCCGGTGGTCCTCGCCCCTCGGCCTGTGGCAGCGACAGCGTGCCGTCGACCTGCCGGCCGAGCTGCGGGTGTACCCGGACTTCGAGCCCCTGCGGAGTGGCAGCCTGGTGGCCCGGGCCTCCGACGAGCGCGTGCCGGTGCGGGTGCGCCGTCGACCCGGAGGCGAGAACGAGTTCCAGCGGCTCCGCCCCTACGTGGCCGGCGACCCCTACCGGCACATCGACTGGAAGGCGACGGCTCGCCGCCGGGAGTTCGTGACGCGGGAGTTCGGTCAGGAGTCCAACCAGAACCTGATCTTCATGGTCGACGCGGGTCGCATGATGTCGGCGCGCCTGGAGGGGGCTGCGGGGAGCGGGCTCACGGCCTTCGACCACGCGCTGAACGCCGCTGTGATGATGGGGCAGGTCGCCCTCCGACACGGCGACCGGGTGGGGCTGCTCACCTTCGACCGTAAGGTCCGCGCCTGGCTGCCCCCCAAGGCCGGTGCGCGCCACGGTGCGTCCCTCATCCGGCAGACCTACGACCTCCAGCCCTCCCTCGAGGAGCCTGACTACGCCATGGCCTTCCGCTACCTCACCGGGCGGGTCCGGCGTCGGAGCCTGGTGGTGTTGCTCACCACCGTGGTCGACGAGGTCAACGCCGACCTGGCGGCCCGGGTGGGGCACGCTCTCGCCCACCGGCACCTGCCGCTGGTGGTGTGGCTGCGGGATCCGGAGGTCGACGAGCTGGTCACCGCGCCCCCGGGGTCGCCCCGCTCTGCCTACCACCGGGGTGCGGCCGCCGAGCTCACGGCCTGGCGGGAGCGCAGCCTCCTCGCGCTCCGCCGTCGAGGGGCACTCGTGGTGGATGCCCGGCCCGACGAGCTGTCGATGGACCTGCTGAGCCGCTACCTGGAGATCAAGGCCCGTCGGCTCTTGTGAATGGACGGCTGCGTCGGGCGTCGACCGGGCCCACGGGCGGGTTTGGCCGCTCGGTGGTAATCTTCGCGCGAGGAGGAGAACCCCCATGCTGATCACTCTACTGAGTTCGATGCTTCTGGGCTGCAGCGGTGACCCGGTGCAGTCGTACTGCGAGGCCACCTGCGAGTGGGCCGTGAGCTGCCAGGCCACCGACGGCTGGATCGACGACGAGAGCGCCCTGCTCGACGAGTGCCTCGCGGCCACCCGATCCCTCGACGCGTCCTGCGCGAAGGCAGAAGAGGGCAAGATCGACCCGGCCTCCAAGAAGGCCCTCAGCCTGTGCACCGACGCGGTGAACGCCCGGAACGACGCCGGCGAGTGCGACGTGTTCACCCTCCAGGACCCCGACGCCCTCGGCGTGGATGCGCTGCCCACCGAGTGTGCGAGCCAGGGCACCGACGCTCAGGCGGTCTTCGAGGCGGCCTACACCTCCACCCAGGAGAGCAACGAGGCGCTCTGCACCCGCTTCACCGAGTCCTACTGCGCGGCCTCCGCGGAGTGCATCATCGGGGACTTCGGCGGCGACATCCCCCAGGAGGTCAAGGATGCGATGGGCGGCGAGCCCTTCGACATCTGCGTCAACCGGCTGCAGGACCAGACCGACAGCTGCGCCGCGAACGACCTGTACGCGCCGGAGGAGAGCCTCACGGACACCCCCAACACGGCCCGTCAGGGGGCTCGTCGTTGCCTGCGGGAGCTGTCCGAGCTGACCTGCGAGGAGATCAACGGCGGTCAGCTTCCCGAGGTGTGCGCGGCGTCGTTCACGTCCACCGACGACAGCCTGGCGTTCGCCACGGTCCTGTTCGACCTGGCCCAGGAATTCCAGGCCGCCGCCGAGTAGCCCGGCGTGGCTGCCGACGAGACCTCGGCCCCGACCCTGGCGGACTTCGGCCCGGACGTGACCTGGCCCAGCAACCCCGACGAGACCTTCCGCCCTCCCGAGGAGAGCGGGGGGGATTCGCTCGACCTCGGGGCCCTTCCGTCGGGGGACGTGGCAGACGAGGTGGCTCGCCTGCCGACCTGGTCCAGGGACGAGCTCGTGGTCGCCGCCACCCTCGGGCAGGGGGGGATGGGGCTGGTGCGCACCGCCCGTCAGATCTCCCTGGGGCGCGATGTCGCGGTCAAGCAGCTCAAGGAGGACCACCGGACCCGCAGCTCCCAGCGAAAGCTGATGCAGGAGGCCTGGGCCGCCGGCTGCCTCGAGCACCCGAACATCGTGCCGGTCTACGCCCTGGCTCGCGACACCGACGGCCAGCCGATGATGGTGCAGAAGCACCTCGACGGCGTCACCTGGGCCCGTCAGCTGCGGGATGACCGCGAAGCCGACGGTCGCCTCTCCGACGAGGCGATGGAGCGTCACCTCGATGTGCTCGAGCAGGTGGCCCAGGCCGTGGCCTTCGCCCACCACAACGGGGTGGTCCACCGGGACATCAAGCCCCACAACGTGATGCTGGGGCGCTTCGGGGAGGTGGCGCTGCTGGACTGGGGGCTCGCGGTGGCCCTCGACCACGGCGACGAGCGCCTGCCGCCCATCGCATCGGCCCGTCGGCCGGCCGGGACCCCCTCGTACATGGCCCCCGAGCAGCTCGCGGAGGACGAGCGGCACTGTGGCACGGGCACCGACGTCTACCTGCTGGGGGCGGTGCTCTACCAGCTCCTCGTCGGGCACGCGCCCCACCGTGGGCCGACCGTCGGGGCCATCCTGGACCAGGTGCGGGTGAACCGGCCGACGCTGCCCCCGCACATCGACGATGACGCCCGTCGGCTCCTCCGGGCCTGTCTGCTCGACGACCCTGCGTCTCGGCCGACCGCGGCTCGCTTCCTCGGGGAGGTGCGCGACCACCGAGCCCTGAAGGGCGCCCGACGTCTGCTCGCCCAGGCTCTCGACGAGCGGGATGCCGCCGAGGACGCCCTCGCCCGCGACGACCTGGCCGAGGCGCTCCAGCGGACCAGCGCCGCTCGCTTCGGCCTGGACGCCGCCGAGCAGGCCGGGGCCGTCGTCGACGTGAGCACACGGACCGATGTGGCCTCTCCGGTGGTGCGCTACCGGCTGGATCGGGGGGACGGCCGGGGTGCGCTGCTCCTCCTCGACCAGCTCGATGTCCGGGAGGGGGCGCTGCGGGACGAGGCGCAGGTGGTGGCCACGGCCCAGGGGGAAGAGGAGGCCCGCCTCGAGCGACTCGCAGGAGAGGCGGACGAGAAGCGGGGGATCCGCACCCGCCTGTTCGTCGGCTGGGTCACGCTGATGAACTGGCTGGTCTTCCCGCTGTGCCTGTGGGGCTGGGAGCAGGTCATGGCCCCCCTGACCTACGGCTTCCTGTTTCCCGCGGTCGTGTCGTCCGGGGCCGGCTCGTTGGCCTTCATGCTCTGGGCGCGGGAGTCGCTGTCGCTCTCGATCGTCAACCGCTTCACCGCGGTCACCCTGCCAGCGGCCACCTGGGTGATCGTGGTGGCCATCGGGTGGGGATGGTGGATGGAGGTGCCCCCGGCCCACGCGCTGGCGGTGGCCCAGGGGGCCTGGATGGGGCTCGGCCTGGCCGCAGTGCCCGTGCTGGGGCGCTGGATGGCGGTCGTGGCCCTCTCCCACGTGGCGGGTCTCGGGCTGACGGCGGTCTGGCCGGAGCACGTGTGGCTGTGGATCACGTTGTGCGACGTGCTGTTCGGCTTTGCGGTCTTCTACCCGCAGCGTCGCGACGTCCACCTGCTCGTGCGGGAGTGGGCGGAGGAGCAGCGGGTGGCCTGAGGCGGCTCAGCTGCGACCCCACGAGCAGGCCCAGCGCGCCATCGAGGGCCACGAGGTGCCCGCGGGCGAGGATGGGGTCCTCGACGGTGCGGAGGTCGGGGTGGCCCGGACGGGCACGGAACAGCTCGAGGCGTGCGCCGACCCGGAGGGCCACGCCGTCGGGATGGGTGGGGAGGGGCACGAGGTCGACGTCGGCGGCGTCGACGTCAGGGGTGCGTCGTAGCTCCATCCGGCCCTGGGCCGTGCGGAGCAGGAAGCGGTCGGTGCAGCCGTCCTTCCGCGCCACGATGGCGACGGCGCCGCGGGCGGCCTGGGCATGCTGGACCAGCCAGCCGTCGAGGTCGGGGACCCGCCGAGCGTCGCAGCGACCCGGAGAGAGGAGCAGCAGGTGGCAGGCCCCGGCGAGGTCCTGGACCGCCAGGCCGTCGTGGAGCTGGGTGGCGTGGGGGAGGACGGTGGCGAGGAGCCGGGGGAGCACCAGGCCGTGTCGGATGCCGAGCTCGACGAGCCGTGGACCCGATCGCACCACGAAGCCGGTCCCCAGGGGGCGGACGTCGTCGGCGAGGAGGGAGACCTGGAGGGGCCGGCCCTCGGGGACGGTGGCGAGGGCGAGTCGGCCGTCGGCCTGGATGCGGGCGGCGACGACGGTACCGTCCTCGGTGACCGTGACGGCGCGGGCCGGATCTAGACGGCGCTCGTCGCACCAGATGCCCGACGCGCCGATCAGGACGGTGCGACCGCCGTGCTCCAGGGCGGTGGCGACGGGAAAGGGCGCCTCGGCCAGTCGGGTGAGCCCCATGCGGGTGCCGACGGGGCGGGACGCGGGCAGCCACACCGGGAGCTGCTGGGTGGCGGGCGGGGGCCCGCGGTGCGCTCCGTCGAGGACCGACACGAGCCAGCCGCGCCAGGGCTCGGGCACGACCCGGGGAGACGGGCAGACGGGGGGCAGGCGGACGGCGGGGTCGAAGACGGAGACCCGGGCCTGCATGCGCTCGTCGAGGCCCTTCAGGGTGGGGTGGGTGCCTCGGTAGGGGTGGACGCCGAGGAGGAGCTGGGCCGCGGTGACCGCGAAGGCGAACCAGTCGGTTCCCTGGTGGAAGCCGGTAGCGTGGCGGTCCCGGATGGCGTCCTGCAGGGCCGTGGCGGGGTGGCCCGGGAGCTGCCAGCTCGAGGTGTCGACCAGGACGGGGTGGAAGGTGGCGTCGAGGAGGATGTTGCCCTCGTGGAGATCGACGACGAGGGCGCCGGCGAGGTGCACCCGCCGGACGAGGTCGGCGAGGGCCGAGACGATGCGGAGGCGGGCCGCGCCGTCGAAGCCGTGGTCCCGGCAGAAGCGGCGGGAGAGGAGGCGGGCCAGCGGCGTGGCGTCGGGAAGGAGCGCCATGGTGTGGCCGATGACGGCGCCCGCATCATCGGTGAGGAGCCGCCGGGGGAGCAGCGCGCCGGGCACCGACAGGGCGGCGAGGGCCCGGAGTCGGGCGCCGTCGACGGGCTGGTGGAAGACCTTGTACGCGATGTCGCCCAGCCCGTAGACCGTGGCCTCCCCTCCGGCCGCGACGAAGCTGTCGGGGGGGAAGTGGAGGGGTTGGCCGTTTAGGTGGGCGGGCATCGCGCGCTCCGGTCAGAACGTGAGGGAGAGGGAGGCCGAGCCGCCGGCCCCCAGGGCCGTGGACTGCAGCCCGATGCTCCGGGAGGCGAAGCGGGCGAGCCGCTGGAGGCTGCCTGCGTTGGCCTGGTCGATGGGGATGAAGTCGTCGAAGCCGGCCTCGGCCGAGAAGCGCATCAGGGCCTTGGCGGTGGCACCCTGGGTACCGACGCCGACGAGCACGGTGTGCAAGCCCTCGATTCGCTCCGAGCCCAGGGCGGCGCGGACCTGGTCGGCCACCTCCCTCGCGGAGCCGGCCGAGGCGTTGTCGTCGCCGTCGGTGAGGACGAAGACCAGGCCGTTGACCGCGAAGCCCTGGTCCGCCAGGGTCTCGCCGTAGCTGCGCAGGGCGCCGATGGCGTTGAGGGCGGCGTCGTGGAGGGCGGTGGCGCCGCCGGTGTGCAGGATGCCGGCGTAGTCCTTCGCATCCAGGGTGGGCAGGGGCTTGAAGCCGTGGAGCTCGTGGAGGGAGCCGTCGAAGGCGGTGAGACGCAGCATCACGTGCTCGGCACGGGGGTGCTGCTGGCAGGCTCGGACGATCTCGCCGAGGCAGGCCTCGAGGTCGGTCTGGAAGGCACCGACGGAGCCCGACTGGTCGGCGGCGACGGCCACGAGGGTGTACTCGCTGCACGACAGGTCATCGAGGCGGGTGCCGCTGTAGCCATAGGTGGTGCCGGCGAGGCGGCGGGAGAGCATGGGCGTTCCTGGGTCGAAGCGGGGCATCGGCGTCTCCTTCAGGCGGCGAGGAAGCGGTCGGTGGTGGTGGTGGACATGCCGAGGGCGGTCATGTCGCGGACGAAGTCCGAGGCGTAGGTCTCGAAGCCGGGGACGGGGCTGGTGGCGTCCTCGAGGAGGACGAGCTTCTTCACCCAGGCGGGGTCGGCGAAGCTGGCGGCGATGTCGCGGACCGTGTTCGCGAGGCAGTGGCTGCTGGCCTCGCCGGCGAGGAGCACGACGTCGGCCTCCTCGAGGGTGGTGACCAGGGCGGCGTTGACCTGGGTGCTGGGGTCGGTGGGGTCGGGGACCTCCGCCTGGACCGCGGAGAAGTGCTCGGTCCACGGGTTGCTTCCCTTGGTGACGAAGTCGACCAGGGCGAAGCGGCTCTCCCACTCGGCGAGGGCCTCCATCAGGTGCGGGTGGACCGCGTGCCCTTCGGTGCCGATGAGGCAGTGCTCCGGCCACACGACGTGGGGGTAGCGGCCGCCGGCCTCGAGGGCCTCGAGGTAGGCGACGGTGCGGTCCCATGCGCCGGGGTGGGTGGTGGTCCACTTCCCGCTGCGCAGGTCGGCGGCCTGGACGGACGTGAACGGGTCGGGGTGCCTTCCGTCGCTGTCTCGAAACCACAGGGGATGGCTGATGTCGACCCGGCGGTGGCTGTCGAGGGTGACGTGCACGTCGGTCAGCCGGTCGCGCAGGCGGTGGACCAGCAGCGCGAGTCGATCCATGTCCTTCTCGGCGCCCGGCACGGACAGGCTGCCGTTGGGGTCGCAGAAGTCGTTCTGCGGGTCGATGACGAGGAGTTGGATGTTCGGCATCAGGGCCTCCCTTGTTGGCTGCATCATACATATATGCACAGCGCATCTTAATGTCGAGTCAAGGATCCTCCCGTTGGTCTGAACCCTGCTCAACACGGGGTCGTCGGCCGGGATAGCGGGATCCGTGAACTGCACTCACCATCCCCGCTGTCCTGGCTGTCCCCTCCTCGAGCTCGGTCCCGAGCAGCAGCTGGCCCGCAAGCGGAAGCGTCTCCAGGCGGCCCTGGCCCGCTATCCCCACCTGCCGAAGGCCCCTCCCGTTCGCCCGGCCGTCCGTGGGGAGGGCTACCGGCATCGGCTGAAGCTGCCCCTCCACCATGGGGAGCGGGTGTCGGTGGGGTTGGTGGAGCGCTCGACCGGCAGGGTGCTCCACACCCCGGACTGTCCGGTGCTGGCCGAGGGCCTGCGGCAGGCGCTCGCCGTGCTGGTGGGGGCGCTCGAGGGGCGCCGGTCCGTGGCGTCGGTGGATCTACGGATCAGCGATGCCACCGGGGAGCTCCAGCTGGTGCTGGCCTGCAAGGGGGGGCGGCTGCCTGGAGGGAAGGCCTGGGCCCGGGAGCTGATCCGCACGGTGCCGGGGCTGGTGTCGGTGGCGGTGTCGGAGGCGGATCCGCACGGGAAGCGGGTGATGGGCCGACGTCCCCGGATGGTGGCAGGGGAGGCGGAGCTGACCGAGCGGATCGGCGCCACGTCGTACGCCCTGTACCCGGGGGCCTTCTTCCAGGCGGACCCGCAGAACGCGGTGCAGATCCACGACCTCGTGCGGGAGGGGGTGGGGAACGCCAGGCGGGTCGCCGACCTGTACGCTGGCGTGGGTGCCTATGCCCGGATGCTGGCGCCGAGCGTGGACCGGGTCTTCGCGGTGGAGGAGGTTCCCCAGGCGGCCCGGGCCGCGCGGGCCGGGGGACCCGACAACCTCGAGGTGGTGGCGTCCCGGGTCGAGGACGTCGTGCTCCAGGAGCGCTTCGACGCCGTCGTGGTCAACCCGGCGCGCCATGGCTGCGAGCCGGAGGCACTGGTGGCCATCGCGCGCTGCACGGACCGGATGGTGATGGTGTCGTGTGGGCCGGAGAGCTTCGCCCGGGACCTGGACGTGCTGGCGGCCCATGGCCTGCGGGTCGCTGCCCTGCATGCCGTCGACCTCTTTCCCCAGACCGCGGAGGTGGAGGCGGTGGCCTTCCTGGAGCGTGGGCCCGCGTTGCGCCGCTTCGACGTCGACGGCGGGGAGGGCACGGGGCCCTGGCACGGCGGGCCCAGCGGTGCGGTCGGGCGCCCCAGCGAGGTGCTGGTGCTGCTCATCGGCCCGCCGCCGCGCCGCACGCCCGGGGGGGCACGGGTGGAGGTGGTGGAGGAGGTGGCGACCCACACCCTGGCCCGACTGCACCTCCGTCGGCCCCTGGCGGCCGTCCTCGAGGAGCTGGCACGCAGCGGCTCTCCCGTGGCGGGGAGCGACCCGAAGACGCAACGCTTCTTTCGACAGCGGGTGGGCCTGGTGCGACCCTTCGTGCACGTCGAGGTGGCCCAGGCGGGGGCCCAGAAGGTGCGGGCGCCACTCCACGGCGACCTGGCCGAGGCCCTCGATGCGCTCCGTCAGGGGGCGCCGAGTCGCCGCGCGAGCCGTCGTGGGCGCCCCTCGCGGCGCTCCAGAGCGGGGCGCAAGCGCAAGGGTTAGGGGGGGCAGCTGCAGAGGTCTCCCATGGGTAACGTCCCCTTGTTTCGCGCTTCGACGCCATCTTTCGCCCTCCGACTCGCCGGCGTCCTCCCGCTGCTGCCGATGCTGGCCCTGACGGCGGCGGCTGCGCCGATCCGCGTGCAGGTACTGCCCACGGGGCCGGTGGGACCCGGCGACACCGCCGAGGTGCGGGTGCTGGCCCTGGATGCCGACGGGAAGCCCGTGGAGGGGGTCTCCCTCGACGTGTCCGTGGAGAAGGGCACGGCCGGCGACTGGCGCGAGCTGGGCCAGGGCCTCTACGTGGTGCCGGTCACCTTCGACGCCAACGGCGGCAAGCCGGTCCTCACCCTGTCGGGTCAGCCCTCCGGGGAGCCGGTCTCGGTGGAGCGCACCCTCGATGTGCAGTTCCCGGTGGCCGCAGAGCGCCTCCCGGTGTCGGCCGAGCCGGAGCGTGCGGTCCTCGGCGACGACATGGCGGTCACCATCACCGCCGACGGGGCGGGTCCCCAGGGGATGCGGGCCCGTGCCAACGTCGGCGAGCTGGGACGCCCCACGCGCTCCGGGCGCACGACGTCGGTGGTGTTCACGCCCCCGAAGGTGAACTTCCCCCAGGTGGCGGTGATCACGGCCGCCGACGTCGCCCAGCCCACCGACAGCTTCGGCTTCGTCTTCGTGCCGCTGGTGGGCTCGGTGCCCTTCCCGGTCAAGGGCCCCGCGGGTGCCAAGGTCATGCTCGAGGTCGACGGCCAGGACTTCGGGCCGGTGACCCTCGGTGCCGACGGCAAGGGCAAGGTGCCCATCGACGTGGCCCCCGGGGTGCAGACGGCCATCCAGACCACGGTCGACGGCGCCGACACCACCACCAAGTCCATCGACCTCGGCATCCCCTCCACGCAGCGGATGGGGCTGCTTCCCCTTCCGCAGACGGTGGGAACCGGGGGCGACCCCGTGCCGCTCCGCGTCGCCGTCGCTCGCACGGATGGCCAGCCCGACACGGGCGCCAAGGTGGTCTTCGAGGTGAGCCGGGGCCAGGTGGCCGCGGCCAAGCACCTCGGCGGAGGACTGTACGAGGCGTCGTGGACGCTGCCCGATACCGCGGGGTCCACCACGGTGAGCGCCCGGATCGAAGGGGACGAGGTCCAGGTCGACGAAGGCAAGGTCGAGGTCGTGAAGGGCCCTCAGGGCACGGTGACCCTCTCGGTGGACCCCTGGCCCGCCGAGGACGAGGGCTCCGTCGAGGTCGAGGTCCGGGGCGAGGGGGTCGCGGTGAACGACCTCACCGTGACGGTGCTGGGCGGGGAGGCCTCCGAGCCCGAGATCCGCGACGGCGCGCTGCGCCTCACGGTCGACGCGGTCGAGGCCGACGCGCTCCAGGTCGCTGCAGGGGTCAAGCTGTCCCCCTCGGGCGACGGTGTGCGCCACGTGGTGGTGCTGCCGGCGAGGAGCGCGGTGTCCCCTGGCTCCGCGGTACCTCTCCTCGTCGCGACGGTCGACGAAGACGGACTCCCGGTGCCCAACAGCCCGGTCGAGCTGACGGTGCCCGGTGGTGGCGGGTCGCTCCCTGCCAAGGCCGAGACCGGCGCCGACGGGGTCGTCTTGGTGACCCTGGGACTCGAGGGTGGCGACGACCTGGTGGCCGTCCGCGCCACCAGCCACGGCTACGTGGGGGAGGCCGCCGTCGTTCCCGAGCCTGCGCTGGCCGGGGCGGAGGCCTGGGCCAACATCGGTCCCTACGCCCGCGCGTGGCGAGGTCTGCACCCGATGCTCGGCACGGACGGCGCAGCCGCAGCGGCCGACGCCCCGTGGGGTGAGAGTGCGCCGCCCGCCCCCGAACCGGTGGCGGCCGAGCCGGCGCCCGTGGCGCCAGCGCCGACCGTCGAGCCCGAGCCCCCTGCGTCGAGGGACCACCGCTTCGCGCGGTTCCGGGCGTCGGCGGTGGTGTCGACCTACACCTACGAGCAGACCCCGGGTGCTGATCCCGGCGAGGTGCTGGACCGCGTCCTGACGGTGGGCGGCGGCTCGGGCTCCCCAGCCTCGCCGGGCGGCTTCGAGCTGGACGGGCGGGTGTGGCTGGATCCGGCCTCGGTGCCGTATGTCGGCTTCCACGCCTCGCTCCGCAACACCTGGTACTCCATTCGCTCGGAGGCCTTCCAGAACGCCGCGAAGGACCAGCTCCTCCAGGGTCGGGTCGACCTGCTGCTCCGTGCGCCCTTCGAGACCGGGTCGGACCTGTTCTGGGTGGGGGCTCGCGGTGGCTTCCACTACGACGACTTCATCTACTTCGAGGGCTGCATCGATGGCCCTGGCTGCGCGGTCGGCTACCAGCCGCTGTCTGTTCCGGGCCTCGCGTTCGGGCCGGAGGTGGGCGCAGAGCTCGGCCCGGTCTTCCTCGTGGGGGGCTACACCTTCGGGCTTGCCAACTTCGGCTCGCCCTACCTCAACGCCTTCGACCTCGATGCGGGCCTGGAGATCGCCGGGCCCCTGTTCGCGGAGGTCGGCTTCGGGTCGGTGAGTCGTCGGGTCGACCTGGTCGGCAAGAGCTCGGATGCCGTCCGTGGCTCCCTCAAGGACGCCCAGATGCTGTTCGACGTCGGACTCGGGCTGGCCTTCTGAGGCAGGACGCCGCCACGCTCTGCGGAGCGAGGCGGCGTCGGGCCAGGGGCCGGTTCGCGGTCGGCGCAGGTTGTTGAAAACGGGTCGCAGGCTCCCATTTTCAACAACCTGCTACTACGGGTTGTCGCTCGGCTCCGCGGCGCCTCCCACCCGGCCCTCCGTTCGCTACGTTCCTCCGTCACTTCGCTTACTACGGGACTCGTGTGGCAGGGACCGCGCGCTCCGCTCGCTCGCGCAGGTTGCTGAAAACGGGTCGCAGGCTCCCATTTTCAACAACCTGCTACTGGCAGACGGTGGACTCGGTGAGGCGCAGGGCGTCGGCGATGACCACGTGGCTTCCGTCACCCCAGCTGGAGAGGCTGACCCGGCTCTCGCCGGCCGGGAAGCTCCAGGTGCCGAGCATGTTCCAGCGGCCGCCGTTCACGCGCTGGTTGACGGAGCCCCTGCCCACCTCGTTGTCGTTCTCGTCGTAGCCGATGAAGGTCGCGGACGGGGAGCGGTCGCTGGCCGCGGACCACCAGGCCTCGACCTTGTAGCAGACGTCGGCGTCGGACTCGAAGACGAAGGACGCGAGGTTGCTGCTCGCGGCGGTGCGGCGCCACCAGTAGCCGGTGTTGTAGTAGCCGCTGACGTTGGCGGAGGCGTTCCAGCCGCTCACGTCCATCCAGTAGTCGTTGGTGTTGGCGCCGTTGTTGCTGTCGATGATGAAGGTGCTGGGCAGGCCGGTGGGGCCACTGCTCGCGGAGCCGCCGGTCGTGCCCCCGGTCGTTCCGCCGGTGGTGCCGCCGCCCGTGGTTCCGCCGCCGGTGCTGCCGCCGCCGGTGCTGCCGCCGGAGGAGGTGTCGCCGCAGGCGTCCTTGATGCGGTCCAGGTAGTCGGTCCAGGGCCAGTTGGGGCCCGGGTCCGTGCGGTTCCAGGGCTGGATCTGGCCGTGTCCGAAGATGTGGTAGCTGTCCCGCGGGATGTTGTTCCGCTCGGTGATGCCGCAGGTGAGCTCGGCGGAGCGCTGCAGGAGGCCCGACGTCCAGCTGGACTGGCTCGCGTGTCCGGCGTGCTCGATGCCCACGGAGAGGGTGTTCATCGACGTGCCGTTGTTGCCGCAGTCCTTCTGGCCGTTGAGGTAACAGTCGTAGTTGGCGGAGACGTGCCAGGCGCGGTCGGACTCGTCGACCAGCTGGCGGACCTCGCTGCCGTCGTCGTTGACGACGTAGTGGGCGGACACCCCGGAGGCGGAGTTGGCCAGCCAGCCCCAGCAGCCGGAGTAGCTGCCCTCGCAGGTGTGGATGACGACGTACTCGGGGGTGCGGCCGGAGCGGCTGTTCTTGTTGGGCGAGGGGGTCCAGATGGCGCTGGCGTCGTCCATCCGGGGGTTGCGGACGCGGCTCGGGGCGGGGAAGTTCGGGGAGACGGCACGTCCTTCCAGGGTCAGGCCCTCCATCTCGAGCCCACTGCTCAGGAGGCCGTACACCTCGAAGTGCACGTACTCGGCGGCGGCCTCCTCGTGCTCGATGCCGCTGTAGCGCGCCACGACCGGGGCCCATGCGTCGAGGTCGTAGCGGTCGATGCCCATCTCGTCGGCCCAGTCGGCCATGAGGAGGGCGGCGCCCATGACGTTCTCCTCCCGCAGGGTGGAGATCTCCTCGACGCTGACGCCTGCCAGCTCGGCGGCGTCTTCGAGGTTCTGGCCCCGAAGCCCCATCAGGCCGTGGGCGGGCTCCTGCCCGTCGAACTCGGTCTCCCCCTGGATCATCTGCATGCGCGTCTCCACGTGGGAGATGGCGATGAGCAGCTCGGTGGGAACACCCGACACCCGAGCGGCCTGCTCGTAGGCGTCGTGGGGGCCGATGTCGCTCACCTCGGCGTCGCGGACGAGGAGCTCGGCGGAGAGGGGGACGGAGGTGCAGCCGCTGGCAGCGAAGAGCACGGTGAGGGTCGGAAAGACGAAACGCATAGTGAGGGTTCTCCCTGGATGTCTGCATACAGAGCAAGCAGCGTGCCAAGGGAGGCGTTCGTCGAAGATCGACGTTCCGGGTGGGGCGACCATGACTCGGTGTGGGATTTTTGCCGCACCCGGTGTGGGCCTGTGTGGCCCATCGCACCCAAACGGTCGTCTGAAGTCCGACGACCGTTCAGACTGGCGCGGTCAGGGGAGGGAGCCCTTCGGCTTGTCCTTGCCGTCGGAGGGCAGGGAGTCTCCACCCTTCTTGGGGGGCGTCCAGGGCTGGGCCAGGGAGAGGACCTTGGCCGCGTCGGCGGGAGCGACCTTCACGTCGAGGGAGATCTCCGGGCAGTCGCAGGCGGTGCAGGCCATGCGGGTCTCGTGCTTCTCGACGGTGATCCCTTCCTCCTCGAGGACGGCCAGGACCTCTTCGACGCTGGTGGGCGCACCGTCGACGGGCTGAGAGCACTTCCGGCCTACGTCGAGGGTGACGTTGCCGTCCTTGGGGACGTCGGGCATCGGACGGGCCGCTGCCTTGACCTTCTCCGGGTCGGCCGTGCTCTTGACCTCGACGGCCAGGCGCGGACAGGTGCCGCAGGCCTCACATGCTGCTGCGGCCTCGACGCTCTCGAAGGGAATGCCGGCCTTCTTGAGCATCTGCTCGACCTGGGCGGCGTCGACCGGCTCGCCAGGAGCCGCTTCCTCACAGGCCTTTCCGAAGGTCAACATGACGGTGTGGACTTCGGCGATGTCGGGCTCGGGCTCGGGCTCGGGGGCTGGGGCGTCGGTCGGTTCGGGCTCCGGCGTGCCAGGGGTGGCAGGGGAGCAGGCGACGGCGAGCAGGAAGACGAGCAGGCGGGACATGGCAGGGCTCCTGAAGGTTCGGCAACCCTACCCCAAACGAGGGTCGGGCTTCATCCTCGACCCATGCCACACTGCCGAAGGAGGTGACTGTGGTGGACCGACGGGCCCGGGCGCGGGAGGGGGCGCTGTGGACGACGACCCCCCTGGTTCATTCGAATCCGCTCTCGAGAGCGCTGGATGCACCCGTGTGGCTCAAGCTGGAGGCCGTGCAGCCCGCGGGCAGCTTCAAGCAGCGCGGGATGGGGATGGCCTGCTTGCGGGCGGTGGAGAGGGGCGCGCGACGGCTGGTGACGTCGTCGGGAGGGAATGCCGGCCTGGCGGTGGCCTGGGCGGCGCGCCGGCTGCAGGTGCCGGTGACCGTGGTGGTCCCCCGCCGGTCGTCGGCGCCGATGCGGGCGAAGATCGCAGCGGAGGAGGCCGACGTGGTCGTCTACGGTGAGGTGTGGGACGACGCCCACGCGCACGCCCTGGAGCTCGGAGCTGCCGACGACGTCACGCTGATCCACCCCTTCGACCACCCGGATGTGTGGGACGGCAACGCCACGCTGGTGGACGAGGTGGCCGAGCAGCTCGGGGAGCCGGCCCAGCTGGTCGCATCCATCGGGGGCGGGGGGCTGATGTGCGGGGTGGTGCAGGGGGTGGAGGCCAGGGGATGGTCGACGGCGATCCACGGGGTCGAGACCGAAGGCACAGCGTCCTACGCGGCCGCGGTGGCGGCTGGAGCGCCCGTGCGGCTCGACGGGATCGAAGGCGTCGCCCTGACCCTGGGGGCCCGCCAGGTGTGTGAGCAGATGCGGTCCCACGGGGACCGGGTGCGCAGCCACGTGGTGTCGGACCGGGCAGCGGTCGACGCAGTGCTTCGCTTCGCCGACGACCACCGGATGCTGGTGGAGCCGGCCTGCGGCGCGGCCCTCGCGCCGGTGTACGGGGGCACGCTGCCGGCAGAGGGGCCCGTCGTCGTCGTGGTGTGTGGCGGAGCCTCCGCCAGCCTCGAAGCGCTCGAGGGCTGGCGGAAGGCACTCTAATGCGACGCTTCGGAAGTCCTGCGTCAGATGTCCGCTGGCCGCGGCGCGAGGCTTCAGGCTGCAGACTTCGGGCTACAGCATGCCACGGCTCATGGACCGGCTTCGAAGACCTCTGTGGCGCCGCGTCGTTCGGGCAGCGCGGCCCCATTGGTGCGAGCGGAAGCCCGCAGCCTGAAGCCCGAGGCCCCCGAGGAGACTTGGCGCTACGCGTTCAACTGGGAGGCACATCCGGACCTCCGCACTAGGCGCTCCCGAGGCGGATGCGCCACTCGGAGCGGCCGTCGCCGTCCATCACGGCGATGTGGGCTGCCTCCAGGCGGTCCCGGATGGCGTCGGCCTGGGCCCAGTCCTTGTTGAAGCGCGCCTCGGTGCGGTCGCGGAGCAGCTGCTCGACCTCCTCGACGGTGAGCCCGAGGCTGGGGAGCCGCTTCGCTCGGACCTCGGTCTGGAAGTCCTCCGTGCTGCTGGCCATGATGCCGAGGGCCTTGCCGAGCAACTCGAAGGCCGCCAGGGCCGGAGCCACGACGGGCCCACCGCGGCGCTTGGACTTCTTGTGGTTGCCGAAGCGGTTGACGGCTCGGGCCAGCTCCAGGGCATGCCCCAGCGCCTGAGCGGTGTTGAAGTCGTTGTCGAGGGCCTCGTGCATCGCAGCGGGGAACTTCCGACCGAGGTCCAGGCACTGCAGGGCGTCGGCACCGAGGGCGCGGGCCACCGCGTCGGCGTCCTCGTCGCCACCCATCTTCTCCGCGACCTCCCGGGCGTCGTAGAGGCGGCCGAGCATGGCCAGGGACTCGGGCAGCGCCGTCTCCGGATCCCAGGGGAGCGGAGAGCGGTAGTGGTTCTGCAGGTAGTACATCCGCAGGGACTCGACGGGGAAGTGCTCCACCATGTCGGTGATGCTGACCGCGTTGCCGAGGGACTTGCCCATCTTCTGGCCGCTCGCCATGGTGAGCAGGCCGTTGTGCATCCAGTAGCGGGCGTACTGGGTGCCATGGGCGCACTCCGACTGGGCCACCTCGTTCTCGTGGTGGGGAAAGACCAGGTCGAGGCCGCCGCCGTGGATGTCGATGGTCTCGCCGAGGGTGGACCACGCCATGGCGGAGCACTCGATGTGCCAGCCGGGTCGGCCGGGGCCCCAGGGGCTCTCCCAGCTGGGCTCACCGGGCTTGTGGGCCTTCCACAGAGCGAAGTCCGCGGGGTGCTTCTTGCCGGTGTCGGCGTCGGGGCTGCGGAGCTCGTCGACCTTCTGGCCCGACAGCTTGCCGTAGGCGTCGTCGCTGCCGACGTCGAACCAGACGGAGCCGTCGGCGGGGTAGGCGTGGCCCTTCTCCACGAGCTTGCCGATGACGTCCTGGATGTGCTCGATCGAGGTGCTCACCCGTGGCTCGACGTCGGGGCGGACGAGGCCGAGGGAGTCGGTGTCGACGTGGAAGCGGTCGATCATGCGCTGGGCGAGGGCCATGGGCTCCTCTCCGTGCTCCGCCGCGCGGGCGATGATCTTGTCGTCGACGTCCGTGAAGTTCCGGACGAAGGTGACCTCCCAGCCGCGGAACCGGAGGTAGCGGACGAAGGCGTCGAACACCACGAAGGCGCGGGCGTGGCCTACGTGAGCGTCGTCGTACACGGTCATTCCGCACACGTAGAGCCCGACCTTACCGGGAACGAGAGGCTCGAAGTCCTCCACCTTGCGGCTCATGGTGTTGTAGAGGCGGAGGTTCCCGAGGGGACCGTTCGTGGACTGGGACATGGAGGGGCTCCAGGCGCGGGGCGCCGCGGGCGGTGTGGCCATCCGAGTGGGGCGTCGAGGGCCCCTCGGGCTGGCGCTCTAGCTGTTGAAGATGTCCTCGAGCTCGTCGGCGATGACCTTCTCGTCGACGTCGCGCGCGACGGCGATCTCCTGGACGATCAGGCTGTGGGCCTGGTCGAACATCTTGCGCTCGCCGAAGGAGAGGGTCTTCTCGGCCTTGAGGCGGGAGAGGTCGCGGAGGACGCTGGCCACCTCGAAGGGATCGCCGCTGGTGATCTTCTGGAGGTACTCGCGGTAGCGACGGTTCCAGGTCTGCTTGTCGGGTGGGGTGGTCCGGTCGCGGAGGACGTCGTAGACGCGCTCGATGGCGGCGAGGGGAATGAGCTCGCGCACCCCCTCGGCGGCCACGAAGTCCTTGTTGACCCGGTAGATGGTGGGCTGGTTGTTCTTGGACTGCATGATGTCGAACACGTAGAACTCGTAGGTTTCGCCGTCGACGTCGATCGTCGTGACCTCCGCACAGACACCGACGCCGAGGTTGGGGACCACGGCCTTGTCGCCAACCTTGAACTCCATGGGATCCCCTCCGAAGGCACCCCCGGGGGCGGGGGGCGCAGGACGCGTGCGGGTAATCGATTGGGGGTGCGAGGGCCAGCGCGTGGTCGCCCTGTTGAACAGGGCCTCTCGGGCACTTGCTTGCCGCGGTTCCACCTGCCCTGCTACGTTGCGCGCCTCACGGGGAGAAGCCGTATGATCTGGTTGTGGTTGATGGGCTGTTCGATGCTCGGTGGCGGAGAGGCCGGCCCCTCGTGCGAGCTGACGCTCGATGGACTCGAAGGGAGCACCTGGGTGATGCTCCAGGCGCAGCCGGACCAGACCGAGCGGAAGAACCCGCAGGCTCGGGTTCGCTTCGAGGGCAGCGGCGACGACCTGGTGGCGAAGTACACCGTGATGAGCGTGTCCGACGTCTACGAGTACCCCTGCTCGATCCAGGAGAACGAGGAGGGCGACCAGGAGCTCTTCTGTGCCGAGGAGCAGCGCATCGTCGACTGGTGTCAGGCCATCCTCGTGGCCGACGAGCTGTGCACGAAGAAGGTGCTTCGCAAGATGGGCGCGGAGGGCACCGACGAGGAGCTCAACGCCAAGATCATCGAGGCGAAGACGATCGTGAACAAGTATCGCGACACGCCCCAGTGGAACCAGTTCAAGCTGAACAACAACAGCCTGGCCAACAAGCTCCAGGGCCGCCTGTACGTCGGCATCGACGAGCGGAAGTGCCGTCTGTCCGTGGGCGACTTCTACTGGACCATCTTCAACGGCCGCGCCAAGGAAGACACCAACCCGGTCGGTCAGAACCCGTTCGTGCGTGGCGACGACAACCTGATGTTCGAGCACTGCACCGACGGCGACTTCATGGCGACCCTGCCGAGCGCAGAGCTGCCCGAGGACCTCAGCAAGTACCAGCGGCCGCCCTCCCTCCCGAAGGACAAGCCCACCTTCTACACGTACCTGCGTCCCGAGGCGACGCAGAAGGCCGAAGAGGGCTGCACCTACAGCTTCGACACCTACGCCAACTGGCTGCCCGACAAGAAGGGCATCGAGGTGAAGCCCGGCGAAGACGGTGCCCTCACCTGGCAGACGGACTTCACCTGGACCAGCGCCAACGTGCACCCGTTCAACGCGAAGAACAACGTCGGCATCATGACGATGGTTCGCTGGAAGGAGTGCGGCGGCAAGAAGGAGAAGGTCGACACCGTGTGCAACATGACGGTGGTGAAGTAGCGGGGAGCTACCAGCTACCAGCCTTGCTTCTGGAGCGTTCGGGGCGCCTTGCCGGCCCGAGCGCTCTGTTGGTTCTGGAGATGGGATCGAGCTGGCGTTTTCGGGTTGCTGAACATATGTTCACCCCATGCCTTACGCCGAGCTCACAGCCCGGTCCTGCTTCTCTCTGCTCGAGGGGGGCAGCCAGCCCGACGAGCTGCTCGCCGCCGCCGCCGAGGCGGGGTGCAGCCACTTCGCGCTGACGGATCGGGATGCCATCTACGGGGTCGTGCAGGCCCACAAGGCCGCCCGGGAGCACGGTGTCCGCCTTCTCGTGGGCGCGGTGCTCACGATGCAGGATGCGCCGGCGGTCAGCGTGCGGGTCGAGTCGCTTCGGGGCTGGTCGAGCCTGTGTCGGCTGCTCACGTCGGGCCGAAGCACCTCGGCGAAGGGCTACTCGGCGCTTCCGGTCCACGAGCTCGCCGAGCGGGCCGAGGGGCTGCAGGTGCTGCTGCGCCATGGCTGGTCTGCGGAGGCGGCAGCACCCCTGAGGGAGGCCTTCGGCGAGCGGCTCGGGGTGGCCTGGTCCCGCTCCTGTCTGCCGAACGACCGCCGGCGCACCGCGGCCGCCGCGGAGCTCGCTGCCGTGCTGCGGGCACCCGTCGTCGCCACGAACGACGTGCTCTTCCATGCACCCGAGCGGCAGGTCCTGGCCGACGTGCTCACCTGCATCCGGCGGCGCACGACCCTGGAGCAGGCCGGGCGACACCTCGCCCCCAACGGCGAGCGCTCGGTCCTCCCGGAGGCCGTGTTCCGTCGGCGCTACGGGGCCCTCGATGGAGCCGTCGATGCTGGCGTCGTCCTGGCCGAGCGCTGTGCCTTCAGCCTCGACGAGCTGCAGTACCGCTACCCCCGAGAGGTCGTTCCCGAGGGGCGCACGCCCATGTCGTGGCTGCGGGAGCTCACCGAGGAGGGCCTGCGCTGGCGCTATCCCGAGGGCGTCCCGGCGTCGGTTCGGGCCCAGGTGGAGCACGAGCTCGAGGTCATCGAGGAGCTCGACTTCCCGTCCTACTTCCTCACGGTCTACGACGTCGTGCGGTTCGCGCGAGGGGAGGGAATCCTCTGCCAGGGGCGTGGGTCCGCGGCCAACTCGGCTGTCTGCTACGCCCTGGGCGTCACCTCGGTCGACCCCTCCCGCACCCAGCTCCTCTTCGAGCGCTTCATCAGCAGGGAGCGCGGCGAGCCCCCCGACATCGACGTCGACTTCGAGCACGAGCGGCGCGAAGAAGTCATCCAGTACATCTACGAGCGCTACGGCCGCGACCGGGCCGGGATGGTCAACGAGTTCATCACCTACCGGCAGCGCTCCGCCATCCGCGACGTAGGCAAGGTCTTCGGGCTCTCTCTCGACCAGGTCGATCGTCTGGCGAAGGGGGTC
>Ga0213839_1000639_pt1 | contig 35516 bp, 27 predicted proteins | sample SWPATP21_FD_160075 | JGI IMG/M metagenome (GOLD analysis project Ga0213839, IMG submission 160075) | Coastal seawater microbial communities from Marineland, Florida, United States - SWPA TP2 #1 | ecosystem: Environmental > Aquatic > Marine > Coastal | place: USA: Florida | collected 2016-08-14
GTCGGCGAGGGGGCGGTCGGGCCGGAAGGGAAGACCATCCACTCGTCCGGTGGCGATCACCGAGAGTCGCGTGCCCCAGCTCCAGGGGCCCGCATAGCCCTCACCATCCGTGTGCCGGGCCGCGATGGTGTGGAGGAGCTCGTCTTCCTCGCGGACCTCCGCCGCCCGCCGGGTCAGGCTCCCCACCCCCACCAGGCAGGCGACCCCACCCAGGATCAGCATGGGGCCCCGCACGTCGGGCCGGTCGATCCGAGCCGCGGCGACGACGGCGAGAAGGACCCAGGCAGGGACGTCAGGTGGCGCCAGCACCAGCGGGGCGAGCCACAGGGCCTTGCGCTCGCCCGTCCAGGCCGACGCGAGCACCGGCGCCCACACCCCGGATGCCCCCCACGCCTGCAGCGTTCGTCCGGGCATCCACTCGCTGAGCAGCACGCCACGGTGTCCCAACCACCAGTCCCCGACCGAGCCGAAGCTGAGCGCGATCACGGCGAGCACCGCGCCCATCATCGGAGCGAGGTCGTCGCGCTCCCGACACGCCCACGGCGTCGCGAGCAGTGCCACCGGCGACGTGGCCACCGCCAGTGCCGACAGGGCGCCCGCCAGCCCGCGGGACGTCACCCGGGTCGTCCCCAGGATCAGGGCCATCCACATCAGATCGACCTCCGCGAAGGCCGACCACGGAAGGACGAAGGCGGCGGCGAGAAGCGCCCGCCCCCCTCGGGCCCCCGAGCCGATCACCAACCAGGCACCACACAGCGAGGTCACGCCGTCCAGCGCACGGGGCAGGGCGGCTCCCGTCAGGGGCGCCAGGCACGTGGCCAGGGCGCACCACAAGACGTGCACCGGTCGGCTCCACACGTCCCCGGCCCAGCCCTGAGCAGCGTAGGCGGCGGCGTCTCCGTTGAGGTAGCCCGCCCCTCCGAAGAGCAGGCCGCACAGCAGCACCCACACGGCCGCCCCGTAGCGGGCCGTCACCGCCGCGCCGCCATCCACCCGATCAGTCGGGGCCACACGTGCTCCGGAGCCTTCCGACCGAGGATCAGATCGACGTGCCCCCAGTGCACCTCGTGGTGGAAGGCGTCGAACACCTGCAGCTGCTTGTCCTGGCTGCCCGACTCCTCGAAGCAGGCCGCGGCGTCGCCTTCGCGCACGAGGGGATCGTCGTCGCCCACCACCACGAGCAGCGGGACGTCGGTGCTCCGCCAGGCGTCCCGGTAGGCGAAGCGCTCCCCCCGGGCCCAGCGAGCCATCTGCAGCCACACCTCCACGCTGGTCCAGTCGAAGCCCTGGGCGAGGCGCTCCTCGAGGAGCGGTCGCTCGATGCTCTCGGGCACCCAGCCGCGGATGGGGAAGCCGTAGCCGGCGATCTCGGTGACGCTGTAGAGCTGGCCCAGGAGCTCCCCGGCCAGGCCCGTCGACAGGCGGACGCGACTCGCCTGGAGGAGGGGCTCCAGCTGGAGGGTCGCCGCCGCCACGGCCCGGAGGGTCCGGTTCTGGGACGCGAAGGTGTAGATCCCCGCCAGGTGCACCAGACCGGCGAGGGGCCTGCGGGTGGCCACCCCGATCCCCACCGCGCCCCCCAGGCTGTGGCCGATGAGAAACGGAGGGCGCCCCCTGCGGCCGACGGCCTCCACCACCCGCTCGGCGTCCAGCACGTAGTCGTCGAAGGTCGACGCGTTCTCGGGGAGCAGCTCCCGGGAGCGGCCGTGGCCACGGAGCTCCAGGTTGAAGACGTCGAAGCCCGCGCCCGCCAGGGCCGCAGCCATGCTCCGTCCGGCGATCCGCCACGTGTAGCGGTTCTGGGCGAAGCCGTGCACCAGCACGACCGCTTCCTCCGAGCCCGTGCGTCCCTCCACCCGCCGTGTCCGCTCCACGGCCAGCGGTGGCTCGCCATCCGAGGCCGGCAGCACGAGCTCCTCGACCTCCACCAGCAGCGTCTGACCGTCGTGGACCTGGTGCTCCGACACCTCGGCGCGGATCGGATCCAGCCCCTCGAGGCTCACGTGAACAGCCCGGGATGGGTCCTTTGGAGGGCCGCGTACGTGCACACCGCCACCGCGTTGGACAGGTTCAGGGAGCGGACCGGTCCGGTCATCGGGATGCGGAACGCTCCTCGCTCCTCGACCCACTCCTTCGGCAGACCCACGCTCTCGGGGCCGAACAACAGCACATCGCCGTCGGCGTAGGGAGCCGCAGTGTGGGGCCTCTCCCCATGGCTCGAGTACAGGTGGACCGGCCGCGACCCCGCCCACGCCCAGAAGGCGTCGGCGTCGGCGTGCTCCTGGAGGGACAGGTGGGGCCAGTGGTCGAGCCCGGCTCGGCGCACCTGCTTCGCGGACATGCTGAAGCCGATCGGGTGGATCACGTGCAGCACCGAGCCCGTCGCCACGCACAGCCGGGCGACGTTCCCGGTGTTCGGCGGGATCTCCGGTCGATAGAGGGCGATGTGGAGCGCCACGTCTGCTCTCCTGCACGGTCCGCGGCAGCCGTGTATGCTGCCGGCCCCGGGACCACCACGATGCCTCAGAACCAGCCCACCGACACGGGCCCCTACACTCCTCGTTCGCTGCTCGCTTCGGGCGCGCAGAGCCAGGTCTGGGTGGCAGACGGGCCGTCGGGCCGGGTGGCCCTGAAGATCGCCCGCACCCCCGACCATCGAGCGGCCCTCGCGAAGGAGGCCGCCGTCCACGGGCTCGGCCCCCACCCCAACCTCGTGCCTCTCCTCGAGGCTGCCCCCGATCACAGCTGGCTGGCTCTGGAGCTGGTCGAGGGGCCCACCATCGACGTCTGGGCTCAGCACCAGACCATCGACACGATCGTCCAGGCTGCCCTCCGCCTCCTCGACGCCCTGGAGCACCTCCACGGCCACGGGGTGATCCACGGCGACGTCAAGCCCAGCAACGTCCTCGTCGGGGAGGATGGCATCCCGCGCCTCATCGACCTGGGCATCGCCAGCAAGCAGGGGGAGGCCAGCCCAGGCTTCCGGGGCACCCTCGGCTATGCGGCCCCCGAGCTCCTTCGAGGAGAGGCTCCCACGTTCGGCACCGACGTCTACGGCCTCGGCGCCCTTCTCTACAGCTGCATCACCGGCCGCACGCCCTTCGTCGCGCCCGACCCAGCGGCCCTCACCTACCTGCCCCTGGTGAGCCTCCCGCCCCCCCCTGCGGCCTTCGTCCCGGACCTGCCCAGCACCATCAACCAGCTGCTGCTCGCCCTCCTGGCCCGCGACCCGCGACGCCGACCCTCCGACATCGGCCGACTCCGGGATGCCCTGGCGCACGCCGCCCACAGCAACCCCCCTCCCCCGCTCCTCGGGATGTTGGAGGAGCGTGAGGAGCTTCGCCGGGCCGTCGTAGGCGCCGCCGATGGCGAGCCTCGCATCGTCATCCTCTACGGCCCCCCGGGCGCGGGCCGGCGCACGCTGATCGCCGAGGCCGTGGAGTACGCGCGTCGGGAGGGTCTCCCGTACCTGAAGGGCTCGGACCCCCGAGAGCTTCTTCAGCACCTGCGGCGAGCCAAGCACCCCAGCGTCCTGGTGATGCGGGCTCGGTCCAAGGCCGGTCGACAGCTGGCGGAGATCGTCTTGAAGGAGAGCCTCCAGTGCCTCCTCCTGCTGCACTCGGACCGGCCGGTTCCCTCCCTGGTGTCCCACGGCGCCATCCTGCTGACCCCATCCCCGCTCCAGGAGCAGGACGCCCAGCGGCTCGCCCGCATGTTCGCGGTCGACAGCCCCGCGGTGTCCCAGTGGTGGCGTGACACCATGGGACTCCCCGCTGCCATGCTGGGCCGCATCCGGGCCTGGCGACGCCAGGAAGGGTTGACCGAGACCTCCACGGCCGGGCTGCCGTCCGAGTCCCGCAAGGTCATCGCGGCCCTCAAGGCGCACCCCAAGCTGCGGGCCCCCGTCGCCACCCTCGCGGCCGAGCTGAAGATGAGCGAGCACCGACTCCTCGACCACTGCGAGGTCCTGTTCGCCGAGCAGCTCATCCAGCCCCTTCAGGACGGGGAGTTCATCGGCATCGTGACCTATCAGGAGGGTGTGTGAGCCCACGTCGGAAGGCTTCTCTCGGATCCCGCGCGGCCGAGCGTGCCGGCCCGTGGGTGGGACGCGGCGCCAGCCGGTTGATGGGGGGCATCGCCAGTCGGATGTCCGGCCGAGACCTCGACCCGGCCCGCACCGGCCTCGCCCGCCCCAAGCCCCGGAAGCTGGTGAACGACGGCATGGTGGAGCGCAGCCGCGCCCGCTTCGCCGCCATGAGCGACCGGGCCCTGACCGACGCCCTGGAAGACGCCCTGTACCAGGAGAGGAAGCGGCTGCAGCGGGCCCCACCGGAACCCGACGTCGACGCCGTCCTCGAGGACCTCGCCCGCGCCCTGGTCCGCGGCGACCGCGAGGCGAAGGAGCTGGCCGGGCTTCGCCTGGTCTCCCTGTGGGCCGAGGAGGTCCACGGTCACTTCGATCCCAGCGTCTACAAAGTGGCGACCCGCTTCCTGCCGAGGGCCCTCACGGGACTCCTCTCGGGCCGCCCGGATCGACTCCGGGACTGGGAGCTGTCGAAGAGCGGTCGACTGGCGGTTCGGGGAGACATCGGCTGGATCGAAGAGCTCTCCCGGGAGGCCACCCTCGTGCTGGTCCCCACCCACGTCTCCAACCTCGACAGCCCCCTGATCGGCCTGGCGCTCTACCTCGCGGGCCTGCCGCCGTTCACCTACGGCGCCGGCCTCAACCTGTTCAGCAACCCCGTCGTGGGCTGGTGGCTGGGCCGTCTCGGCGCCTACACGGTCGACCGCACCAAGCGGGCCCGTCTCTACAAAGAAGTGCTGAAGGACTACAGCGTCCGCTGCCTCACCACCCGCCACCACTCGCTGTTCTTCCCGGGTGGCACCCGCTCCCGCTCCCACGAGATCGAGACCCACGTGAAGAAGGGCCTGATGGGAACGGGCATCGAGGCCTGGCAGGAGATGCTGGAGGCTGGGAGGAAGGACAGCGAGGTGTACTTCGTGCCCCTCACCCTCTCCTTCACCCTTGTGCTGGAGGCGGCCACCCTCATCCAGGACCACCTCGCAGAGGCAGGAAAGCAGCGGTACATCATCACCGACGACGAGTTCGCCCAGCCCCGGGTGCTGGCCGCCTTCGCCCGTCGGGTCCTGGATCTCGACGCTGCCTGCGTCGCCCACTTCGGCACCCCCGTCGACTGCCTGGGGCACGCCGTGTCCAGGGACCCGGTGGAGCGGGCCGAGCAGGCGGCCCACCGCCGGGGCTACGTCTGCGACCGCGACGGCACCGTGCAGCGCGACGAGCAGCGGGACCGGGAGTACACCAACCGCCTCGGCGACGCGCTGGTCGACGCCTGGCCCCGGCACGCCGACGTGCTGTCGACCCACCTCGCGGCCCGTGCGGCGTGGCGGGTCTACGCCCGAAGGGAAGGCACCACGGACCCGTTTCGGCTCATCCAGCAGACGGCCGGCAAGCGTCGCCTGCCCCGGGCCGAGGTCGAAGAGGAGCTGGCGAGGGAGCTCGCCCGCGTCGACGAGAAGGTCCAGGCCGGCGAGCTCGGCACGCTCCTCCCCGGGACCGCCGGCGATGTGCTGGCCGAGGCGCTCGATCGCTTCGGCCGCTACCACCGCAGCCTCGCCCTCGAGGCCCAGGGGAGCGAGCTGTTCATCGGCGACCCCACCCTGTGCCTGTACTACCAGAACCGGCTCAGCTTCCTCGACCGGTCGGAGGCCCCATGAAGGTCGGCATCCTCGGAGGCGGCGCCTGGGGCCAGGCCCTCGGCCGCCTGGTCATCGCCGCTGGCCACGAGCCCTACATCGCCTACCGCGACCAGAAGCCCCCTCACCTGCTCCCGTCGACCAACGACCCGCCCAAGGTGGCCGAGGCCTGCGATCTCCTGATCGCTGCCGTCAGCGCCCGGGAGCTCCGCTCGGCCATCGCCATGACCCGTCCCGGGCCGAGGAACCGGGTGGTGGTCGCCGGGCGCGGCCTCGACCCGGGCAGCGGCCGCTGGCTCACCGACGTGGTGGAGTCCGCCAGCGACGTGATCCGCACCGGGGCCCTCGCCGGACCGGCCCCGACCCACGAGATCCTCAACGGGGCTCTGTGTGCGGGCGTGGTGGCGAGCCCCTACGACGACGTGCGTTCTCTGCTCACCGAGGCGCTCCATAGCTCCCGCTACCGGGTCTACGAGAGCCGAGACCTCGTCGGTGTGCAGCTCGCCGGGGCCGTGATCCCCGTGCTGGCCACCCTCACCGGCCTCGCCCAGAACCTGCAGGGTGCCGGCGTCGGGGTCCACGCCCTGGTCTTGACTCGGGGGCTGGCGGAGGCAGCTCGGCTGGCCCGTGCCGTCGGCGCCGACCCGGTCACGTTCCGGGGACTGGCCGGCGTCGGCGACCTCGTCGCGGCCCAGGCCCAGCCGGGCCACCCCTACTACGACGCCGGCAAGTCCCTCGCCTCGGGGGACACCTCGGTGGGCCCGGAGATGGTGGCCCGAGCGCTCGGCCAGCTGGCCCGCCGCCACGGCGTCGAGATGCCGCTGACCGAGGGACTGGTCGCCCTGTACGAGGGCGTCGCTCCGGTGGAGGTGGTCCAGCGGCTCATGGCCCGTCCGGCGACCGCCGAAGAGCACTGAGGCCTACAGGCAGCTGGGACCCTTCGCGGCCAGGCGCGCCATGGCCTCGATGGTGTCGCTGACGCCACCCTCCGCGAAGCTCGACGCCAGACCGGCCGGCACGTTGCCTCCCGGGTCGGACCACACGTAGTACTGCACGAGGGTGCGCCCGTCGCCGAGGTCCACCAGGGCCCACGCACCCTCCGTGAAGGGCACCTCCATGCCCTTGTCCGCCCAGCTGCGGGCCGACTCCGGCAGGCTCGCCGCCTGATCCGGCCGACTCCGCCAGGAGAGCTCCCGGACCGCCCCGCCCGTCGCCTCGTGGAGGGGTCCGTTGTGGGCCAGGTCCACCACCCACCACCGGTCGCTGAGCAAGGGAACGCCGACGTATTGGAACACCCGGCGCTTCGCCGCACAGTAGCTCCCGTCGAGGAGCTCCGCGTGCTCGAGCTTCGTGTAGGCGACCTTGTTGCGGTCGTCGTTGACCGCCGCCCAGTAGCGGTCGATGGGATGGTCCACCACCGCCAGACCCCAGGCGACCCGGGCCTTGTGGTCCGGCACGTCCACCAGGCCGGTCGGGACCTTGCCCGCCAGGGCCTCGGTGTACGCGCTCGCCGGAAGCTCCGGAGCCGACGGCAGGGCCCTCGCTCCGTGGTGGGTCTGGAGGAGCTGCACCGCCGCACCCGGATCGGCATGGCCAAGGGCCAACCACCACCACACCATCCTCCACCTCCTCTGCCCTACCTAGCCCGAGATGCACGAAGGCCCCCGAGACGATGCGCCGCGGGGGCCTCCCGACCGTGCCCGAAGGGCTTACCGGCGCCGACGCAGGCCGAAGAGGGCCAGCAGTCCCGTGCCGAGGAAGCCGACGGAGCCCGGGGTCGGGATCGCCTGGCAGCCACACTCGGAGCACTCCCCGACGCTGGCGTCGGAGTCGTCGCAGTCGCCGCCGACCGAGGCCGTGAAGGTGCTGCCGTGGCTACCGGCACATGCACGGAGGGCCGTGGCGGGGTTGCCGAAGCCGTCGTTGTCGAAGTCCTCGTACAGCAGCACGCCGTCGGCCGGATCGTCGTCGATGATGGCGTTGCAGTCGTTGTCGATGCCGTCGCAGACCTCTTCGGCACCGTAGTTGACCGCCGTGTTGGTCTCGTCGCAGTCGCCACCCAGCTCGACGTAGTTGCCGTCAGGAAGCGGCTCACCAGCGCAGACCGTGATCTTGGAGCTCAGGTCGCCCCAGCCGTCACGGTCGGTGTCGAGGTAGTAGTCGTCGCCGTCCGCAACGTCGTAGCGCTCGCCGTTGCAGTTGTGGTCCTGGTCATCGCAGATCTCGGGCGCGCCGGGGTTCGTGGTGAGGTCGCTGTCGTTGCAGTCGTCGCCGACATCCCAGTAGTTGTAGTCGGAGGCCGGCAGGTCCTCCGGGACGCTGTCCTCGCCTTCGGGTGTGGCCGCGTACCACTCATCGGTATCCGGGTTCTGGCAAACGAAGTCCGTGGTGCTGTCGGAGCCGTAGCCGTCGCCGTCGAAGTCACGGAAGCGGTAGGCGGCGTCGATGTCGCCGTCGGCCTCGTTGATGATGCCGTCGCAGTCGTTGTCGACGTTGTCACAGAGCTCCCGTGCCTCACTGCCGCCGTAGACGTCATTGCGGGTGTCGTCGCAGTCGTCGTTGTTGTCGACGTACCCTGCCGGAACCTCGCTGACGTCGCAGGCCAGCAGCCCAGCGTCCTTGTCGTCCCCCCAGCCATCACCGTCTGCGTCAGGGTACCACTTGTTGATGAAGCCCTCGTCGATCAGGCCATCACAGTCGTTGTCCTCGTAGTCGCAGACCTCTTCGGCGTCCGGGTTGATCTCCTCGGGGAGCGGACGGCCCGGGTAGTTTGCGTTGGGGTCGTCGAGGCAGTCCTGGTGCTGCAGCCACCCGTCTTCATCGCGGTCCCGGTTCCAGAAGATGCACTCCACGCCGCCGCAGTGGCCGACGTCGGACCCGTACGAGGGGTCGTCGAGGTTCGGGAGGTTGGGGTCCCCCGCGCCGATGCCCACCGACTCGTTCGTGAGACAGAGGACGTCCGGGTAGGGGTCGTTGTCGGTGAGGATCGACGACTCGAAGATGTCGCCGAAGTAGATGAAGTCGGGCTGCACATCGGTGATGTTGGACGGGTGCAGCGCGTACTGACGGTAGTTGCCCGTGAGGGGCTCGTCGCCGTTGTCTCCTGCCACACAGCCGTTGATGTCGCAGTTGGCGTAGAAGACGTTGTAGCGCCAGAAGGTGTTGAAGTCGTCGCCCGGCTCGAAGGCGCTGCCCGTGCGCGCCTTGCCCAGCACGCCGCCGCCGTAGAAGGCGTTGCTCACCACGTTGTTGGTGAACTCGGGAATCACCGAGTCGAAGCGGAGGTTGCCGCCACCGCCGACCACCTGGACGGTGAGGAGAACCCGGGAGAGACCGGCGAGGTTTCCGACGAAGGTGTTGTTGCGAATGACCGGACGGATGACGCCGGCTGCGGCCCGGTTGTCCATGGACAGGCCGCCGCCGTACTTGATCGCCCAGTTCTGCACGACCGCGTTGTTCTCGATGATGATGTCTTCGGTGTCGAGGATCTCGATGCCGGCGGCCTGCCAGGCCCAGTTGCCGCCGATCTCGTTCCAGCGAACCGCAATGGTGCCGTCCTCGCCGGAGTCCTCGATCATCAGGCCGCCGCCTCGGCCCTCACCAAGGAAGCCGATGCCGGTGGAGGTGGTGTTGAGCTCGGCGACCTCGCTGTAGCCAGTGTAGTCGTTGGCCACGTTGAACTCGAAGGTGTTGGCCTCGATCTTCCCGGAGTTCGCCCGGACGTACGCCCCGCCCCCGTACACCGCCGTGTTGTATCGGAAGGTGTTTCCGCGGTGGGTGATGTCCGGATCGGGCTCGTTCCGGTCCGAGAACTCGGCGGCCCCCAGAACGAGGTTGTCGCCATCGAAGTGCAGCCCGCCGCCCGGGAAACCGTTCTGCGCCGGAATGTTGAAGAAGCCTCTGCCGATGATGGTGCCGTTGCCGTTGCCGTTGAACTCGGAGCTGTAGATCTCGGCGTCGCCACCGGCAATCCAGATGGCGGGACCGTTGTTGCCGCTGACGTAGACCCCATCCAGGAGCACGACGTTGTCGGCGCTGCCGCTCCACGCGAAGGCCGAGCCCGTGCCCCCGATGGTGGTGGTGTAGTCGAGGTAGCCGGTGAAGGACACGTCGTAGAGCTCCGCATTCTTGCCGGAGATGATGAGGCCCGGGTCGTCGTGGGGACCGAAGAAGTTGAGGTCTTCGATGACCACCGCGTTGTTGCCAGCGTTGTTGGCCGTGATCTCGAGCGTGGTGCCCTCCCCGATCGAGCCGCCGTCTGCGCCGCGAATCGTGAAGCCACCGTTGATCGCGGCGGACGCCGTCTGGTCCACGATCCCCCCGGGCACGTCGATGAGCAGGACGTCGCCGGCGGTGACCGCATTGAGCGCGGCCTGGAGGTCGCCGCCATGGTCCTCCCGAACGGAGATGTCGACCGCGTGGGCGGACTGGAGGGCGAGGAGCAGAGACATAGGAAGCATGTGGGTGCCTCGGGGCTTGCCGACAGGGGCGTCGGTGGGTCGCAGTCGATTCGAAGAGGAGGTCCGGACGATACCGGTCCTGGTCACGACGCATCTTGCCGGCGAGCCGGGCGTGCGTCAACGCTCCGTCCGATCATACCTGATGCGTACGGCGGTTGGCAGCGTTCATCGGCGCCGTCGGTGGGTCTGTGATCCCGTACCGCACCCGCTCGTTGCCTGACATCGCGGGGCGCAGATGCTATGCCCCTCCCCGGAGGGAAGATGGTCCGCACTGATGAGTCACCGAACCCGACCCATCCGGCCGGCGGCGACTGCCGGGATGCCAGCAGCGGCAAGCGAGCAGCGCCACCCTGGAAGCGGAAGGTCTCGGACCACGGAGCCAGCGTGTCGCCCCGGATGTTCGAGAGCGACCTCGTCGACGCCTTCTCCCGTGTCCCCTACTGGGTCGTCCCTCTCATCTACGTCCCCATCATCACCCTGGCGGCCGCCGGAGCCGTGGCGGTCGACGGCCTGAGCCTCGGAGGGCTTGCGCTCACCTTCGCGCTGGGCTGGGTAGTCTGGTCCCTGCTGGAGTACTGGCTCCACCGCACCCTCTTCCACTGGGTCCCCGATGCCGCCTGGGGCGAGGCCTTCCACTTCGTGCTCCACGGTGTCCACCACACCTGGTACCGAGACCGTCTGCGACTGGTGATGCCTCCCGCCGCCAGCCTCGCCACCGGCGTGGTCGTGTACGGACTGCTTCGGGGCATCGCCGCCCTGCTCTCCCCTGCCCTCGACGACGCCTGGGTGCTGGGCGTGTTCGCCGGCATCGTGTTTGGCTACCTCGTCTACGACATGGTCCACTACTACGTGCACCACGGGAAGCCCCGGTCGAGGGTGATGCGGGCCCTGCGGGCACACCACAGCAAGCACCACCACAACCCGCGGTTCCAGGACAAGAAGTTCGGCGTCTCCATGACAGTCTGGGACCACGTCTTCGGCACCTACGAGTAGCGATGCAGCCCCTCCTCGCGTCCAGGCCCCTCGTCCTGGTCATGGTGGGCCTCCCGGCCCGTGGAAAGACCTTCATCGCTCGGAAGCTCGCCCGCTACCTGGGGTGGCTCGGCGTCGAGGCCCGCGTCTTCAACGTGGGCAACTACCGACGAGAGCACCTGGGGGCACAGCAGCCCGCCACCTTCTTCGATCCCGACAACCCCGACGGGGTCGCGGCCCGCCGGCAGATGGCCGAGGCCGCCATGGAGGACATGTTCGCCTGGCTCCGCCCCCACGGCGAGGGCGAGGTCGCGATCTACGACGCCACGAACGCCACCCGGGCCCGGCGCGACCTCGTGCATCGCGCCTGCTCCGAGCACGACATCGAGCCCATCTTCGTGGAGTCCGTCGCCACCGATCCGGAGATCATCGCCACCACCATCCTGCAGACCAAGCTCCGCATGCCGGACTACGCCGGGATGGACCCGGACCGGGCCGTCGCGGACTTCCAGGACCGGATCGCCCACTACGAGCGCGCGTACGAGCCGATGGACGAGCCCGATCGCAGCTGGGTGAAGATCGTCGACGTCGGCGAGCGGGTGGTGATGAACCGCATCCGCGGCGCGCTGGCCAACCGGCTGTGCTTCTACCTGTCGAACCTCCACATCGTTCCCCGTCCCCTCTACCTGTCGCGCCACGGTCAGAGCGAGTACAACGTCGCAGGCCGCATCGGCGGCGACAGCGGCCTCACCGACGCAGGCCAGGCCTACGCGCAGCGCCTCTCGGGCTGGCTCGCCGAGGAGCTTCGGGACCAGGACCCGCGCATCTTCACGAGCTCCCTCCGTCGCACCCGCCAGACCGCACGCCCCTTCCCATGGCCCAGTCGAGCGCTACGCCACCTCGACGAGATCGACGCCGGGATCTGCGACGGGCTGACCTACGCCCAGATCGCGGAGACCTACCCCGACGACTTCGCGGCGCGCCAGCGCGACAAGCTGCGCTACCGCTACCCCCGAGGGGAGTCCTACCAGGACGTCATCGAGCGCCTGGAGCCCGTCATCTTCGAGATCGAGCGCCAGCGGAAGCCGATGGTCCTCATCGCCCACCAGGCCGTGCTCCGCTGCCTCTACGCCTACCTCACCGGGCAGCCCCGGGAGAAGGGCCCCCACCTGCAGATGCCCCTGCACACCGTCATCCGCCTCCAGCAGGGAGCCTACGGAGTCGACGAGGTCCGCGTCACCCTCGACGGCTGACTACCTCTCGTTGCAGATGGGCACGGGCTCGAACTGGGTGCACACCATCGTCATGTTCCCGCTCACCCACCACTTCACGTAGTTGGAGCCCTGGAAGGTGACGGTGCAGCGCTCGTCCGAGGGCACATTGTAGACCTTGGCCTTCCCCTTCCGGAACTTCCCGCGCCCCCGGAAGCCCGACGGACAGCTCACCTCGACCGAGTGGTACATCGCGTCGGGCGGGATGATCAGCGTGGCGGTGCCCGGCTGGGGACCGGTGGCCGCCGGGTCGGGCTCGGGGGTGGCGGGGCCGGGCCCTCCCTTCAGCGGCTGCTTGCCGGGTCCCACCTCGGCGACCGCCGTGTCCACGATGTCCTCCCCGTCGGCTGCACCACCGGCGAGCTGCTGGTCAGGGCGAAACGCGAGGAACAGGCCTACGAACAGAGCGGCCAGCAAGGCCACCACGGCCGTCCCGACCATGAACATCAGCCCCCCGACGATGGCCATGACCCCCGACGATGCCTCCCGGCGGCGCTCGGCGTCGGCGTGCATCTCGTTGGCAGACGGAGCGTAGGAGCCGAACGGTGTGAGCCCCTTGTCCTGGGGAGGGAGCGGCTCGGGAGGCCTGGCCCCGGGCCCCTGGGGCACACCACCGATGCCCCGCCCGGTCGAGCGAGGGTCCACCTGCCCCGACGGCCTGGAGGGAAGGCGGTCGTTTCGGCCTACCAATGGATGCTCGCTGCGGTCACGGGAGGGCTTCCTCTCGGGGGGTCCTGCTCCTAGTCTACCGCACCCGTGGCCCGAGCCCGTGCCATCACCTGCTCGGGCAGCGGCACCAGCTTCGTCCCCTCGACGCAGACGAGCTGGATGTGGCTGTCCACCATGGGCTTCTTCCCGTCCGGCTTCCACACGGCCTGGTGGAACACCGCGCGGTACGGAGACTCCACGTCGATGGTGGTGCGGACCTCCAGCTCGTCGCCGAACACGGCCCCCTCGTGGAACGTCATCTCGGCCTTGTACACGACGAAGCCGAGGCCCTCCTCACGGTACATCCGCGTGAGCTCCTCCCGGCCCAGCACGTGCTCCCGAGCGCGCTCGAAGTACTTCAGGTAGTTCGCATGGTAGACGACGCCCGAGTGGTCGGTGTCCTCGTAGTAGACGGAGACGGGGAAGACGAACGGGGTGGCCACGGTGCGCTCCTGTTGCGGGCCCCCGACCTATCCGCCGATGCGGCTAAAGCATCGAGATCGTTGATCCGTGGAGGGCGGCGTCCCCCCTCCGGAGGTCTCCGTGATCCTGACCCTCGCTCTCCTTGCCCATGCCGTCGACTGCAGCACCGAGCCGGCCCCCCTGGCCCTCGAGGTCGATCACCGCGTGGAGGCGGGCACGACCTTCTCCATGCGAATCTACGACGCCGAGCCCTACGCCCAGGTCTACATCGCCCGCAGCGGGACCTCCGACGTGACGCGGTGCCCGGGCGTCCTGAACGGGGCGTGCCTCGATGTGCCGGACGCCAAGGTCCTCGGGGTTCTCCAGGCCGACGAGTACGGCTACGCCGAGGGGTCGGTCCACGTGTACGAGGAGGCCGCGGCACGACTCATCCAGTTCCAGGCTGCCTCGGTCGACGCCTGCGACGTGGCCCAGCTCTCCCACACCGTCACCCGCCAGGTCCTCAACGACGCGGCGTGTGCGTTCGATGCCTACGACTGGGCGCTGGCCTGTGCGGACGACAACCTGGGCTGCGTGCGGGACGAGTGGTTCGAGGCGCTGATGCCGTCGGGCTTCTACCTCGCCGGCACCAGCTACCCGGACGCGGCCAGCGTCCAGACGCAGCTTCCCTTCGCCACGCCCTTCGAGCAACAGCTGGTCGCCCTCACGCTGAACCTCGAGTTCGACGCAGGCGGCGTCTTCGGGCCCCGCGACGCGTTCGGCGAGGTCGCGGTCGACGGCGGCACCTACGACGGCCTGTCCGCCCAGACGATGCTGATGGTGGGCGCCTCCACGACGCCAGCGTACGCATCGGAGGAGCTCGTCGACGCGCTGCAGCAGCTCAACGAGTCCTACGGCAACTGCCTGCCGTCCGTCTTCCTCCCGCTGGGCGCAGAACCCTGCGGCAACGGCGTCCTCGAGCCCGGCGAGGAGTGCGATGACGGGAACCTGGTCAACGGGGACGGCTGCGACGACACCTGCACCTTCGAGTTCTGCGGCGACGGCGTGCTCCAGTGCAACGAGGAGTGCGACGACGGAAACAACGACAGCGGGGACGGGTGCGATGCGCGCTGCTGGATCGAGGGAGGGCCCGGGGTCGAGCTGCCCGAGTCCGACACCGACACCGACACCGACGCCGACGCCGACGCCGACGCCGACACCGACAGCGACGCCGACGCCGACACGGACACCGACACGGACACCGACGCGGACACGGACTCCGACACGGACACCGACACCGACACCGACACGGACACCGACACGGGCGTCATCGACTCGGGCGATGCGGACACCGACACCGACACCGACACCGACACCGACGCGGACGCAGACGCAGACGCAGACAGCGACGCGGACGCGGACTCGGACACCGATGCAGATGCCGACACCGACACGGGCTCGGGCGGGGACACCGGCGTCGACACGGGCCAGCCCCCGATCGAGTCCTTCTGCGGCGACGGCGTGGTGGACGCGGGCGAGCAATGCGACGACGGAAACGACGTCAGCGCCGATGGCTGCTCGGTCTTCTGCGAGCTGGAGTTCTGCGGCCCGGGCTCCCCCGTCCTCCAGGACGCCGCCCCGGACACCCCGATCGACCTCGACGTCACCGTCGAAGACGATGACACCTTCGTCGTGTCCGGAGGCAAGCCGGGGGATGTCGTCCTCGTCCTGGAGTCCGACGAGCACGCGCCGGGGGTCTGCCCCTATCGCGTCCTCGACGCCTGCTCGGACCTGGTCGAACCGGTGGTGGTCGACGTCGCAGAGGTGGGCGACGACGGCTTCGCTCGGGTCCCCCGCGGCCTCGCCGACAAGGACAAGCCCCAGAAGTGGAACATCCACCCGGGCGGCCACGCCCACGGCTTCGTCCAGGTGGTCCGGCTCCCCTCCCTCGAGGAGGAGAGCGCCACCCAGGGCTACCGCAAGCACACCAACGCCCGTCGGGACCGGGGAAGCTGCAGCGAGGTGACCACCACGGAGATCGACGACGCCGAGGAGCCCACCGCCATCGTCGTCTGCGAGGACGGGACCTGCGGCGACGAGGCGCCGGACCCGGTCATCGACCTCCCCGCGGACGACTGCGCCCCCGAGGCCGAGACCACCGAGGTCGACCTGGACATCGAGGTAGAGAGCGACGAGACGACCGTGACCGTGACCATCACCGGCGCGGAGCCCGGCGAGCCCGTGCTCTTCCTCCTCGGTCCGGCCGACACCGACGGTCCGTGCCCCAGCAAGGAAGCGGGCATCTACCTCGGACAGGAGTTCAGCGAGGTCGTCGAGGTGGTCCTGGCCGACGGAGAGGGCCAGGCGAGCACCACCGTCCCGGCGCCGGATCCCAGCAGCACCGACACCATCGTCGCCCTCGTCCCGACCGGCGAAGGAACCCGCTCCGACACGGTCTCCATCGTGGTTCCGCCCTGCGGGAACGGCACGCTGGAGCCCGAGCTCGGCGAGGCCTGCGATGACGGCAACCGCGACTCGGGTGACGGCTGCTCCTACGTCTGCGAGGTGGAGTCCTGCGGCGACGGAGAGCGCCAGAAGGGCCTCGACGAGCAGTGCGACGACGGCAACACCGCGGACGGCGACGGCTGCTCCAGCACCTGCCAGCACGAGCGCTGCGGAGATGGCGTCCACCAGGAGTGGGAGGAGTGCGACGACGGCAACCGCGACGCCGGCGACGGCTGCAGCCCCGTGTGCGACGTGGAGTTCTGCGGCGACGGCCTGCTGCAGTCCTGGGAGACCTGCGACGACGGGAACCCGGACAGCAACGACGGCTGCAGCGCCCTGTGCCAGGTGGAGTACTGCGGCGACGGCATCCGCCAGACCGGCATCGGCGAGACCTGTGACGACGCCAACGACGAGGTGTTCGACGGCTGCAACAGCTGCAACACCGAGAAGTGCGGCGACGGCATCCTCCAGCCCTGGGAGGAGTGCGACGACGGCAACCTCGAGCGTGAAGACGGCTGCTCCCCCGTCTGCCTCGTGGAGTTCTGCGGTGACGGCGTGCGCCAGCGGACCATGGGGGAGACCTGCGACGACGGCAACAACGAGAGCCTCGACCGCTGCGACGCCACCTGTCACCGGGAGGTCTGCGGTGACGGCATCGTGCATCCCTGGGAGGAGTGCGATGACGGCAACCGAGCCGGCAACGACGGCTGCTCCCCCCTGTGTGCCTACGAGTTCTGCGGCGACGACATCGTCCAGGACGGTGAGGAGTGCGACGACGGAAACGACGTGAGCGAGGACGGCTGCTCCGCCAGCTGCGCGCTCGAGTTCTGCGGCGACGGCATCGTCCAGTACGGCGAGGAGTGCGACGACGGAAACGGCGAGAGCCACGACGGCTGCAGCGACGACTGCGCGATCGAGTGGTGCGGCGACGGCCTCATCCAGGCGGGCGAGGCCTGCGACGGAGGCCCCGGCTGCGACGAGACCTGCAGCAACACCTTCGTCGCCGTGACCGCGGGGGGAGAGCACAGCTGCGCCCTCGACGTCGACGGCGCCGTCTACTGCTTCGGCGACGACGGCAGCGGGCAGCTGCAGCCCCCCGAGGGCGAGACCTTCGCCTGGATCGATGCGGGCCAGTACCACACCTGCGGCCTCCACGACGACGGCACGATCAGCTGCTGGGGGCGGGACTCCCACGGCCAGGCCACGGCCCCGTCCGGGTCCTACGTGAGCCTGACCTCCGGCGGGTACCACACCTGCGCCATCGACGCGGCCGGCACCCTCAGCTGCTGGGGTCGCGACGACTTCGGACAGGCCAGTCCTCCGGCTGGGACCTACAGCCAGGTGAGCGCCGACAGCCTCCACACCTGCGCCGTCACCACCGCCGGCGACGCCGTCTGCTTCGGGCGCGACAGCTTCGGCCAGGCCACGGCCCCCAGCGGCAGCTTCGTGGAGGTCAGCGCAGGCACCAACCACTCCTGCGGCCTCCAGAGCGACGGCACCGCGGCGTGCTGGGGGAGCAACCTCCACAACCGCGCCACGCCCCCCGCCGGGACCTTCGTGACGGTCCAGGCCGGCTACATCCACTCGTGCGGTCTGGACACCCTCGGCGTCGTGACCTGCTGGGGCGGCAACAACCACGACCAGCTGGACATCCCCGCCGGTCTCGACGCCACCAGCCTGGACGTCGGCTACCGGCACAGCTGCTCCATGGACAGCAGCGGTGTCGTGGTCTGTTGGGGCGACGACGCCGACGGCCAGTGCACGGTCCGCGAGGTCGTCGAGTAGCCTGGGCTACCATGCGCCCGTGACGACCATCCTCCTGTTGCTCGCCTGTGGCTCTTCGGCGCCTCCCCCTCTTCCGGACGTCCCGTTCCGGGCGCTGCGGGAGGCGCCAGCGCACCCGCCGAACGTCCTGGTGATCCTCCTCGACGACGTCGCGACCGATCGGGTGGGGATCTACGACGAGCACCCCCAGCCCGCCCGGACTCCCACCATCGATGCCCTGGCGGCGGAGGGCGTGCGCTTCACCGAGGCCTACGCTCACCCCGTCTGCTCCCCTTCCCGCGCCAGCCTGCTCACCGGACGCTACGCCCGTCGCACCGGGATCGGCTTCAACGTGCGCCCCGATAGCGGTCACACGTTCCCCGACGGCGAGGGCACCCTGGCCGAGATGCTGAAGGCGTCCCCTTCCCCGTACGCCACCTACGGCATGGGCAAGTGGCACCTGCAGCCCCGTGAGCAGCAGTCCGTCGAGGGCCCCATGTCCCAGGGCTTCGATCGCTGGGAAGGGGCCATCGGCAACCTCGTCCTCCCCGACAGCTACACCGACTACACCTGGTACGAGGCCGACGGCACCATCACCGAGCACGCGTCGGAATACCTCACCTCCCGCGAGGTCGACCGCCTCGTCGATGCCGTCCAGACCCTCCCCGAGCCATGGCTGGTCTGGGGAGCCCTCCACGCTCCCCACGGCCCCTGGACCCCTCCCCCCGACGAGCTCCTCGCCGAGCCGTTCCCCGAGGGTGCGGGGGGAGCCGACCTGTACGACGCCATGCTGGAGGCCGCCGACACCGAGCTCGCGCGGCTGCTCGACGTGGTGGACCGCGACGACACGCTCATCGTCCTCCTCGGCGACAACGGGACCCCTCGCGAGATGGTGCGCCCTCCCCTCGAGAAGGACCACGGGAAGGGCACAGCCTTCGAGGCCGGCGTGCGGGTGCCCTGGATCGTCGTCGGCCCTGGGGTGCGCCGCGGGGTCGTCAGCGATGCCCTCGTCAGCGTCGTCGACCTGTTCCCCACGGTCGCCGCCTCTGCAGGCGTCGATCCCCAGCGCGACGGCGTCCCCCTCGACGGCGTCAGCCTGTGGCCCCTCCTCGATGGCTCGGCCACCTCGGTCCGCTCCTTCGCGTTCAGCGAGAAGGCCTACGTGCGGAACGACCGGGCCAGCGTCCGCATGGTCCGCGACGCTCGCTTCAAGCTGATGGAGCGCGGGAAGAAGCGCACACTCCACGACCTGCGCGACCGGCACGACGACGGCCCCGACGTCAGCGATGGGCTCTCTCCCGAGGAGCAGCAGGCGTACGATGCCCTGAAAGCCGAGCTCGACCGTGTGAAAGCGGACCTCGGAGCGAGACCGTCCAGCGGCTGCGGCGGCTGATCGATCGCGGTCTCGGCGTTTTCTTTTTTCCCCCTGGCCCGGTCGCGGGTCCCACTGGATGAACGAGGCCCCATTGGATCTGTCCGACGCCGAGCTCGCCGACCTCTACGACCGCTACGCCCACGTGATCTTCCACCGAGCACGACGGATCCTGAGGAACGACGAAGACGCCCACGATGTGGTCCAGGAGACCTTCGCCCGCGTGATTCGCAACGCCGAGACCTTCCGCAAGCAGAGCAGTCCGTTGACCTGGATGTACGCCATCGCCACCAACTACAGCCTCAACCAGCTCCGCAACCGCAAGGGGCGGAAGCAGAAGCTGGAGGACCGGGGGCAGGAGCTGGTGCCTCACCAGGGGGTGGCGGAGGCCTTCGAGGATCACCAGCGGCTGCTGGATCTCCTGGAGGGTGCCGACGACGAGACCCGTGCCTGCGTGGTCCACACCTACTTCGACGAGTGCACGCGGCAGGAGACCGCCGAGCTCGTCGGCCTGTCGGTCCCCACCGTGCGCAAGCGGGTCAACACCTTCCTGGAGCGGGCTCGCCGCGAGCTCGGCGCCGCCCTCGTCCTCCTGCTCGCCCTGTCCTCGCTGCCCCTCTGGAGCGCGTCATGAACCTGCCCGTCAACGAAGGCCAGCATCCGAGCCGCCTCGAGCTCGATCGACTCCACACCGGCGAGCTGACCGACGCCGAGGCCGAGGCCCTCCGGGCACGGGTCGGCGACCGGGAGCAGGCCCACCTCGATGCCGTAGAGGCTGCTCGCGGACAGGTGAGGCCCTTCGATGCCGCCGCCATCCGGGCCCGCGCCAGCTCCTCCGTCGAGGCCCCACCGGCCACACCGGAGCCGGCGAATCGCCCGATCTGGATATGGGTGGCACCGGTGCTCCTGGCTGCAGCCGTCCTGGTCGCGTTCCTGATGCCACGGCCGGAGGGCACGGGCGTGCACGCCCCCCAGGACCCCTCCGCCCCCGACATCCGCTTCCGCGGCGGCGACGTCCAGCTCTTCATCGCCGACCGCGGCACGCTGATCCCTTGGGAGGGCGAGGCCCTGGGCGAGGGCGACGTCGTCGGCTTTCGGGTCGATGCCACCGACCACGACCAGGTCGTCCTGCTCTCCATCGACGGCGAGGGCCACGTGAGCGTGCTCTGGCCGGAGGGCGACGCCCTCTACGAGCCCCTCCGCGGCGAGGGCCAGGTGCCGCTCCCCGGCACCCTCACCCTCGACGACGCCCCCGGCCCGGAGACCTTCCTGGCGGTGTACGACACGCCGGCGCCCGACGCCGTCGCCCGAGCCCGTCACGTCCACGCACGGGAGGGGGGCGAAGGCCTGCTTCGCTGGGCCGATGCCGAGGACCTCGTCGACGCCGTGCAGGTAGAGCGGCTGACCGACGACGCGGGTACGCTGGACCCATGAGGTCGGCACCCGCCACCCGAGCAGCCCTCGCTCAGCTCCTGACGGCGCTGTGCTTGCTCGCCGTGGCCCAGCCCGCCCTCGCCAACCACTTCCGGTACGGCCTGTTCGTCGGGAACAACGACGGAGCCTCCAGCGACCCACCGCTGATGTTCGCCGCCAGCGACGCCGAGAAGATGCGGGACCTGTTCGTGGAGTACGGCCAGATGCGCTCCGCCGACACCGAGCTCGTCCTCGACGGCAACGCGCGGCAGGTCCAGGCCGCCCTCGATCGGCTGTCCACCAGGATCCGGCAGCACCGCGACGAGGGCCACGAGACGTCCCTCGTCTTCTACTACTCGGGCCACGGGGACGCCGTCGCGCTCCACCTCGGCAACTCGCGGATCGAGCACGTCAACCTGCGGACCTGGCTCGAGAACTCGGGAGCCGACGTCCGGCTGGCCTTCATCGACGCCTGCCAGTCGGGGGGCCTCCTTCGCAAGAAGGGGGGGACCCGCGGTCCGCCCATGGCCTTCGCTGTCGACGTGGACGACACCCGCGGCACCGCCATCCTCACGTCGTCTGCAGCCTCCGAGCTCTCCCAGGAGTCGGTCCAGGTCGGCGGCGGATTCTTCACCCACTACCTCCACACGGCCCTCACCGGAGGGGCCGACCGAAACCGCGACGGGGTCGTCACCCTGACGGAGGCCAACGCCTACGTCCACACGGAGACGGCCTTCGGCACGCGGGACACCCCTGGCTCCCAGACGCCCCGCTTCGACTTCGACATCGTCGGCAGCGGGGACTTCGTGCTCACCGAGCTGGAGGAGGCCACCAGCCACCTCGCCTTCCTCGGAGAGCTCGACGGGACCTTCGCGGTCTGGGACGAGTCCCGCAAGCGCTACGTCGCAGAGGTCAACGGCAGCTCGGCGGCGGAGATCGCGATCCGACCCGGCACCTACTACGTGCACCGCCGCATGCCCGGGTGGGTCGACGAGGCTCGCTACACGGTGCGTCGGGGCGAGACCCGCAGCATCTTCGAGGAGGACTTCACCTCGGTGTCCTACGAGTCCGTGGCCTCCCGGGGCGACCTGGAGCGGGTGGCCCGTCGCGCCCAGCTCCCCGACCTCACCGTGCGGCTCGTGATCGGCGCCAGGGGCTTCGGGGCCAACAGCGTCTACGCACGAGAGTACGTGCCAGGCCACGCCATCGGTGGCATCGAGGCGCGCTTCATCAGCAAGCGGTCCCCCTACTGGGGCTTCGACGTGATGACCGGGGCGACCACGGAGGACCTCGACTTCGGCGAGGTGGGCCTCGTGCCCGCACGGGTGTCGAGCACCAGCGCCGGCCTGAACGCCGGCTTCGCCACCGGCCCGCGCCTGATCCGGGCAGGACTGGGCGGGAAGGTCGAGCTCATCGGCTTCAGCCGCGCCTTCCCGGACCGCGACCTCGCCACCCAGCAGTCCCTGGGCCTCGCCGGGGGCGGCGCAGGCTGGGTGGGCCTCCACCACGGACGCTTCACCGGGGACCTACAGGTCGCCACCCTGATGCTGTTCCAGCGCTGGGACGAGCAGAACGGGTGGCCCTCCTTCGCCGAGTTCACCCTCCAGTTCGGGTACCGCTTCTGAGCCGTCGTCGTCCCGTGCTCTGGCTGTGGGTGGCCGCCCCGGCCTGCACCAACCCCATCAGCAACCTCCCCTTCTACGAGGATGCGGAGCTGGTGGCCGCGCTGCCGTCCGAGGACCGCTTCGGCGTGCCGCGCAGCGTGCGCCTCGCGAGGGTCGGGACCTCCCCGGTCCTGGCCGACGCCGTCGCCGCGAGCGCAGAGCTCCAGGACATCGTCGAGACGCTGTTCCGATCCGGGGAGGTCCTGCGGGTCGCGGAGCCCGACGTCCGCAGCGACGTGGGCCGGAGCTGGGACGCGGTCCAGGCCGTCGGGGATCTCGGCGGCGAGCGCTTCACCTGGTGGGTCCGTGGGGAGGTGCTGCGGGTCGCCGAGGGAAGCGACGCCACCTGGGTCATCGAGGTGGCCCCCGAGGAATCGGGCCCCTACCGACCCGTCGGAGAGGGCCGACACGACCCGGGGGGATACGGCGACGGCACCTGGGACCTCGCCGCCATCGTCGACGTCCTCGAGGACCAGAGCGACAGCACCGCTGGCGCGGCCGGGGTGTTGAGCTTCGACTACGAGGACGAGCTCGAGGGGAGCGACGAGGTGCGGGTCGTCACCCTCCAGCACACCCTCGGCGCCGACCTCCTCGGCACCTGGACCGCAGTGGGAGACGTCGCGCTGGCCTGGTTCGGGCAGAGCAACGTCACCGACCCGGCCCGCCCCGCCGCCTTCCAGGTGATCACCGACGACAACGGCGGGTGGGGATTGGGCGAGCTGTACGAAGCCGAGGACACGCTGACGCTGACCACCTGCTGGAGTCCGGTGGGCGACACCGTGTACGCCGAGGGCACGGCCCTGGACCCGGAGCTCGGGGCGCAGGTCGCAGAGACCGGCACCGACAGCGACTGCCCCACTTCCTACCCGTTCTGACCACCCCAGCGTCGGGGCGACCGCCCGTGGCGCCGGGTGACAGAGCGTGACGCCCGGGCATGAATCGGAGGGCGGACAGGGGTGTCCAAGCCTGCGTGACACACCACGGAGGGTTCATGCTCCAGCCCCTGCTCCGCAGCCTGCTGTCCTCGTCGGCCCCCAACCAGGCCGAGGGCCGCTTCGTCCGCACCTGGCCGGACGGCTCCACCCGGGAGGCTGGCGACATCGAGGCGGGCCAGCGCAGCGGCACCTGGCGCTGCTACGCCGAGGACGGCACCCTCGTGAAGGAGCAGAGCTATCGGAAGGGACTGGTCCATGGCCCCGTCACCCGGTGGTTCGCCACCGGCATCCTCCGGGAAGAGACCCAGCGCGCGTGGGGCATCCTCAACGGCCCCTTCGCCCGCTTCCACCCCAACGGCCGCCTGGCCGAGGACGGCGAGCACATCGAGGGCCGCGTCCACCGCGCCTACTGCCGGTGGTGGCCGAACGGGCGCAAGCGGATCGAAGGAGAGTTCCACCACGGCGTGCCAGTCGGTCTGTGGCGCGTCTGGGATGGCCACGGCAACCACGTCTACGAGGGCCCCTGGCGCAGCGACTTCCGCGCCCAGCTGGGACCGGAGCTCTCCTCGACCCTGCGGAGCACCGTCCCCGAGGACACCCCCCGGTCCGTCGGCTACCGCCATGGCACCTACGCGAACGTCGCGTGATCAACGCCTGGTGAGAGCGTCATAGCGGTCTCGGACCAGCTTCAGGTCGGCGAAGGTCTTCCGCTTCTCCGCCGGGTTGCGCAGCAGGTAGGCAGGATGGAACGTCGGCATCACCGGCACCCCGTGGTAGTCCCGCCACTGGCCGCGGACGCGGGTGATTCCCTCGTTGGTGCGGAACAGCGCCTTGAACGCGACGCCGCCGAGGAGCAGCACCATCTTCGGCTGGATGGCCCGGAGCTGGGCCTCGAGGAAGGGGCGACACGCCTCCACCTCGTCGGGAAGCGGGTTGCGGTTCCTCGGGGGACGGCACTTGACCACGTTGAGGATGTAGGCTTCGGACCGCTGCAGCCCGAGGACGTGGACCAGCATCTTGTCGAGCATCTGCCCCGATGGACCTACGAAAGGCTCTCCCTTCCGATCCTCATGGTCCCCCGGGGCCTCGCCCATCACCACGAGGTCAGCGTCGGGGTCGCCCACACCGAAGACCAGGGTGCGCCGGTTCTGGCACAGGGCGCAGCGTCGGCAGTCACCCAGCTCGTCCCGGACCCGCTTCAGCTCCCGCGGAGCGTGACGGTCGCCGCTCCGGGCCTCGGCCGCGATCGCCGACCATCCGGCAGCCGCCGACGACGTGGACTCGGGCGGCTCGCTCCCCTCGTCGGCCGCGGGGATCTCACCCGGCGGCGCGGCGACGAAGCCTCGCCCCCTGGCATCCTCAGCGGCGGCCAGCACGTCGGCCACCAGCTCCGAGAGCTCCTGGGCCGCGGACGTCATGCGCCCTCCCCGAAGCGCCAGCCCGCGTCGCGGAGGAGGCCGTAGAGGGTGGGCATCGGGAGGCCGAGGACGTTGGTGTAGTCGCCATCGATTCGCTCGAAGAGGAAGGCGCCGCGGCCCTCCACCGCGTAGCCACCGGCACAGTGGCGCCCCTCCCCACACGCCACGTAGGCCTCGAGCTCCTCGTCGCTGACGTCGGCCCGCATCTCCAGCGCAGAGGTGGCGTGGGCCACCGCGACCCCCTCGGGTCGAACCAGGGCCACCCCGGTCACCAGCTCGTGGCGCCGTCCTCGGAGGTGCTGAAGGCGGGCGAGGTGGGCCGTGTCGGACGGCGGCTTACCCCATGGCTCCCGAGCGCCGGGATCGTAGACGACCTGGTCCGCCCCGATCACCCATGCGTCGGGCCGCTGGGCCGCGACGGCCCGTGCCTTGCGCACCGCGAGGGTCCGAACGAGCTCCACGGGATCGTCCACGTCGATCCCCTCGTCGATCCGGGAGGGGACGGCCTCGAAGGACCAGCCGGCCTCCGTGAGCAGCCGCTTTCGGGCCGATGATGTCGAAGCCAACACGATCGCAGCCACCGTCGAACCTCCGAACAGCCCCATAGCCCGCGAGACCCCAGGCCGGGAAGCCAGGTCGTGCGCCCACCGCGGGGGTCCGTAACGGCCACGTTCTTGTGCCGAGGGTTCCCTCCGCTATACTCCCCGGCACCATGCGGTCAGGGGGCCCCCTGACTGCCAGCACCGTGCCTTTAGGAGGCATTCCACATGACGACGGGTGCGGTCGGAATCGACCTCGGTACCACCTTCTCCGCCATCGCCTACGTGAACCAGCACGGCGTGCCCGAGATCCTGCCCAACGCTGAGGGTGACCGGATCACCGCCAGCGTCATCCTGTTCGACGACGACGATCAGAAGTACGTCGGGAACTTCGCGGAGCAGGCCGCATCGGTCTACCCGGACCAGGTCGTGCAGTTCGTGAAGCGCCACATGGGCGAGACGGACTGGAAGTTCACGTTCAAGGGGCAGGACTACTCGCCGGAGCAGATCTCGGCATACATCCTCGCCAAGCTGAAGGCAGCCGCCGAGATGCGGGTCGGCCACACCGTCGATCAGGCGGTCATCACCGTCCCGGCCTACTTCAACGACGTCCAGCGCCGCGCCACCATGCGCGCCGGCGAGCTCGCGGGCCTCAAGGTCCTCAAGCTCATCAACGAGCCCACGGCCGCCGCCTTCGCCTACGGCCTGAACCACACCGGGAAGGACCTCCGCGTCCTCGTGTACGACCTCGGCGGTGGCACCTTCGACGTCACCCTGGTCGACATCGAGGGCACCGAGATGAACGTCGTCGCCACCGACGGCGACCACAAGCTCGGCGGCAAGGACTTCGACGACCGCCTGATGGAGCACGTGGCCGAGGCCTTCCGCGAGAAGCACGGAATCGACCCCCTCACCGACGCCATCAACCGCGCCGAGCTGCGTCACCGCTGCACCTCCGCCAAGAAGTCGCTCACCAAGCGCCCCAGCTGCAACGTCTTCCACGACTTCGAGGGCAAGCCCCTGCGCCTGCCCATCACCCGGGAGACCTTCGAGGAGCTCACGGCCGATCTCATCGATCGCACCCGCACCCTCACCCAGGCGGTCCTCCACGAGGCCAACATCACCCCCGACTCGGTCGACGTGGTCCTGCTGGCGGGCGGCTCCACCCGGATGCCGATGGTCCGCAACATGCTGCGGGACCTGTTCGGCAAGCCGCCCGCCACCGACATCAACCCCGATGAGGCCATCGCCCTCGGCGCGGCCATGATGGCCGCCATCGAGGCTGCGGAGCTGGCCGGGGAAGAGTCCCCCATCGATCTGCGCTCCAGCGACGTCACGTCCCACTCCCTGGGGATGGTCGTCTACCGGGACCAGTCGCTCCACAACTCCAAGATCATCGGCCGCAACACCCGCATCCCCGCCGAGAAGACGCGGGAGGACTACTCGACCACCCACGATGGCCAGACCACCATCGACCTGTGGCTGGTCCAGGGTGAGGACCCGGACCCGCTGAAGTGCGCCGTCCTCGGTCACTTCGAGTTCTACGGCATCCCGCCCCGGCCCGCTGGGAAGGCCCGCCTCTCGGTCACGTACCGCTACAACAGCAACGGAATCGTCGAGGTCGAGGCCATGGACCTCGAGACGGGCCAGATCCTCCCCCACCGCCTCGCGGGTGGGCAGGTCACCCTCGAGGATCTCGCCGCCAACCGGGCCCCGATGCAGGTCGCCCTGGTCATGGACTGCAGCGGCTCCATGTACGGCGACAACATCAAGGCCGCGAAGGGGGCCGCCCGCGGCTTCGTGGAGCGCACCCTCGCGAGCCCGAATCGCCAGGTCGCCGTCGTCGCCTTCCCGGGCGGTGTGAAGTCCACGCCCACCGCCGACGCCGAGCGCCTCAACTGGGCCATCGACTCCCTCACCCCCATCGGCTCCACTCCGATGAGCGAGGGCCTGGGGGACGCCCGCAACCTGCTCCGCCCCCGGGCTGGCGTGCAGCGCGTCTTCGTGGTCATGACCGACGGCCACCCCGACGACCCCGACGGCACCGTCGCCGAGATCCACCGCCTCCGCACCAGCGGCGCCCGCATCATCACGATCGGCGTCGGCGCCCAGGTCGAGCAGGACTTCCTGGCATCCCTCGCCAGTGGGCCCCAGGATTACCACTTCTGCAACGAAGCCATCGAGCTCGAGGGCACCTTCATCAACCTCGCCACGGAGCTGGGCGGCGATAACGCCTCGCCCTGAGTGGCCAGCGATGCTACCCGGCGCATCTGTCGGGTGGCGCCCTCGAATGGACCCGCCTCCCCCCCCTTCCGCTGAAACGAGCGACGAGGACACGCCGTGACCGACTCGAACCAAAACGACAAGCTCGCCGCCGAGCTCGCCGAGATGCGCCAGGTGATCGCCGACATCTCCGCGGCGGAGAAGTCGCGCGAGGACAAGGCGTTCGACCAGCTCTACGAGGAGCTCCGCCAGTACAAGGAGGACTTCCTCTTCCAGGCCGAGAAGCCGCTGCTCCTCGATCTGCTGCTGTTCTACGACAGCCTGAACTGGTTCCAGGAGACGCTCGTCAAGCAGGAGATGTCCCCCGACGTCATCGCCGACAGCTTCCAGTACCTCCTCGAGGAGTTCCTCGAGGTCCTGTACCGCCGCGACGTCGTCCCGGCCGAGCAGCACGACACCTTCAACATGAAGACCCACCGCGCCGTGAAGGCCGTCACCACCGACGACGAGTCCGAGCACCAGAAGATCGCCCAGGTGCTCAAGCGTGGGTTCATGCGCGGTGCCAAGCCGCTCCGGCCGGAAGAGGTCATCGTCAAGCGCTACGTCGCCAACAAGTGAGGGACCTCCGTGTCTGACGACGCCAAGGAAATCGTCCTGGGCATCGACCTGGGGACCACCTTCTCCGCGATGTCCCTCGTCAACGACTACGGCAAGCCGGAGATCATCACCAACGCCGAGGGCTTCAGCACGACCCCCTCGGTGGTGCACTTCTACGACGACGACGCCTGTGTCGTCGGGGAAGAAGCCGTCAAGATGGTGGTCATCGACCCCGAGAACGTCGTCCGCTTCATCAAGCGGCACATGGGGGAAGAGGACTTCACCCTCGAGTTCTTCGGTCGCGCCTACACGCCTCAGGAGATCTCGGCCCTCATCCTCCGCAAGCTCAAGGAGGATGCCGAGGAGCGCTTCGGCGTCGAGGTCAAGGACGCGGTCGTCACCGTGCCTGCCTACTTCCACAGCGCTCAGCGTGGAGCCACCGCCGAGGCCGGTGCCATCGCTGGCTTGAACGTGCTGTCGATCATCAACGAGCCCACCGCAGCGGCCATCGCCTACGGCCTCGACCGCATCGGCGGGAGCCGCAAGCTCCTGGTCCTCGACCTCGGGGGCGGCACCTTCGACGTCACCGTCATGGAGATCGATGGCACCCGCCTCTCCACCCTGGCCAGCGACGGCAATGCCGAGCTCGGCGGAAAGGACTGGGACGACCGCCTCCTCAACCACGTGGCGGAGCAGTTCTTCGAGAAGTTCCAGACCGACCCTCGCGACGACGCGGCTCCCTACCAGGAGCTCTACGAGCGCTGCCTGCACGCGAAGATCAGCCTCTCCACCAAGCCACGAGCCGTCATTCCCGTGAACTACCGGGGCAACCGCATGGCGGTGCCGGTCGATCGGGAGCTCTTCGAGAACCTCACCGCGGATCTGGTCCAGCAGTGCGAGGACACCGCGAACATCGTGCTCGAGAAGGCTCAGCTCCAGTGGTCCGACCTCGACGACGTGCTCCTCGTCGGAGGCTCCACCCGGATGCCGATGGTCCGCAACATGCTGGAGCGTCTCGCGGGCAAGCCTCCGGCCGATGGGGTGAACCCCGATGAGTGCGTGGCCCTCGGTGCCGCGCTCGCTGGCGTGTTCCGCCACCGTCCCAACCACCCTGCCCTGCGCCAGAAGCGGGAGGCCATCAAGCGGAAGGCAGCGGCCCACAAGCCCAGGCCCAAGCCCAAGCCGCCGGAGCGCAAGCCCCGCGGGGCGGTCATCGGACTCGCCTACGGTGGTCACGCGGCCCAGGAGGCTGCGGAGCAGCTCGCCAGTGAAGCGCTGTCCGCCGACCTGCCCGGTGACGATGGCCCGGGTGTGCTGCCCCAGGTGACCATCGAAGACGCCACCACCCACCCCCTCGGCATCATCGTGCTCGACAAGAAGCGCCAGGAGCGAGTCGTCGAGCTCATCGCCGAGGGCACCAAGCTCCCCTACGAGTTCAAGGGGCGCTTCGCCTACGCCTACGAGAACATGACCGCGGTCCGGGTGGAGGTCACCGAGGGAGCCGGCGGCTACCGCGACGAGGTCACGGTCATCGGCAAGGTCGAGCTGACCGGATTGCCGCCGAGGCCCCGCGGCACGCCCATCGAGGTCATCTACCGCTACGGCGTCGATCAGATCCTGAAGGTGGAGGTGGTCGACGTGCAGAGCGGCGTCTCCCGGGCCCTCGACATCCGCTTCCAGGGTGGCATGACGTCCGATCAGGTGGATGCGGCGCGAAGCCGCAACCGTGAGATGATCGTCGACTGATCTGCAGCTTCCTGTTCCGGGCGACAGACAGCGTCGCGGTGGACGGCCATCCTTGCTAGAGTCTCCGGGCCCCAGGGCCAACGAGAACGAGTAGGAGACGATGGACCCGAGGTCCTACGAACTGGCAGCCGAGTTCTGTTCCCTGGTGGGAACGGGTTCGCTTCTCGAATACCTCGAGATCGACGCCTCGACGTCCGCCGAAGATGCCCGCTCGAAGCTGAAGAAGCGCCGCAAGTACATGCAGGGGATGCAGGGCAACCCCAAGTACAAGCAGGAGGCGCTGTTCCTGATCAAGCACTTCGGCCCGCTCAACGAGGCCCTGGGCGACATCCCTGCCTACGCCAAGCAGGTCCAGCGGGAGACGGAGTCCGAGCACCTGCCCGTCATCGAGATGACCATCCGAGGGGTCCTCGCCGCCGGGGGTCTGAACCAGGACCAGCGGGACTTCCTGGCCCACAACGCCCGGCAGCTCGGCATCAGCGAGGCCACCTTCGAGGAGCTCCTGCGTCGCCTGGCCAAGGAGGCCGGCGTCCCCCTGCAGGGAGGCCTGCCCACGCCGATGCCACCCCCCGGCCGGGTCACCGACCTGTACGCCATCCTCGGGGTCGACAACACCGCCAGCGTGCAGCAGATCGAAGACGCGTACATGGCGCGTCGGGCCACGATCCCAGGGGACCAGGCGGAGCGTCTCCGCAAGCTCGACATCGCCCGAAAGGTGCTGTCGAACGAAGCAGCGCGGGTCCAGTACGATCAGACCGCCGCCCGCACCGGTCCGCCGGCCCGCACCCGGGAGCACCTGCCGCCCGCCCCCTCCGCCACGGCCCCCCCCGTTCGCCCCCGCTCCGAGGGGCCGCCGCGCCCGTCGGGTGGCGCGGTCGAGGAGAGCCGCCTGGAGATCCTGGGCGACCCCGTCCGCATGCTGCCCACCCAGGGCCGCGGCTCCGAGCAGCTCATCCGCATCCGCAACGGCGGGACCGGCACCATGCCGGGCAAGGCCCTGGCCGACGTGCCCTGGCTCCAGGTAGAGCCCAAGGAGCTCGACCCCCACGCCGCCGAGCAGGATGTCATGGTGCGGGTCCTCTCGGAGCAGGTACCGGATGGGGCCTCCACCGCCGTCGTCACCATCCTCACCGAGCGCGGGGAGCGGGCACGGGTGGTGTTCGAGGTGCAGCACCGCAGCAACAGCCAGCTCCTCATCGGCGCGCTGGTGTTGGGGGTACTGGCCATCGCCGCGGGCATCGGCATCGCCCTGCAGTTCCTGTAGCCCCAGGGCAGCCGAGTGCCTGCGCCCTGCGAGCACGGTACAACCCCCTTGCGCCCATGAGCTCCACTCCCCACGCAGACCCTCGCCTCGAGCGTCTCCTCGACCGCGCCGAGCACGCCCTGGACGAGGGCGACATCGACGGGTGCATCGAGCTGTGCCGGGCTGTGCTGGAGGCCGCTCCCCGCCACACGGGGGCGATCTTCGTGTGGGCCGACGCCCTCCGGCACCAGGGCGACCTGCAGGGGGCGGTCGAGCGCTACCACCAGGTCACCGCGATCGAGCCCCACCACAGCGTGGCCTGGTCGGGGCGAGCCTTCTGCCTCTTCGACATGCTCTCGTTCGACCAGGCGGAGCGGGCCGCGCAGCGAGCCCTGCGAGAGGACGACCGGAACGCCGAGGCCTACGCCGTGCGAGCCATGCTCCGGGAGCGGCGCCTGGACTTCGACGGCGCCCACCGGGACTACATCCGCGCCTCCCGCCTGGACCCCGACGGCTGGCCGCTGCCCCTGCCGCTGTCCGACGGCATGATCGAGGGGGTCGTGCGGGACACCCTCCAGTCCCTCCACCCTGCGGTGCGCTCCTACCTCTCCCAGGTGCCGATCCTGCTGGAGGAGGTGCCGAGCGCGGAGCTGTGCCTGGAGTTCGACCCCCCGGCGCCACCGGGAGAGATCCTCGGCGTGTTCAGCGGGCCGAGCCTCGGCGACGGCGCCACCGACGCATGGACGATGCTGCCGCCGTCCATCATGCTCTTCCGCCGCAACCTGCAGCGGGTGGCCCACGACCCCGAGCAGATGGTCGAAGAGCTCCGCATCACCGTCTTCCACGAGGTGGGCCACTTCCTGGGCCTCGACGAAGACGACCTGGAGACCCGCGGCCTGGAGTAGCGCGCATCGTCGCCCACTCCTCGGCAACCGCACGCACCACAGAGGCGCACAGAGGAACCACAGAGTGGGTCGAGTGGCTTCGAGCGCCCCCCCAACCCGAAGGTAGGCCGCAGAGCAAGCCAACCAACGCAGCGCTCTCTGTGTACCTCCTGTTCCTCTGTGGTGAGCCTGGGTGTGCTCCCCTCATGGCTTGGTCCCCTGCAGACTCGTGGTGCATCGAGGCTTGGCAGCACTGGGCACGTCGGTTAGGTCGACCTCGACTGGGGGATTAGCTCAGTTGGGAGAGCGCAGCGTTCGCAATGCTGAGGTCAGGGGTTCGAACCCCCTATCCTCCACCACCTAGCCAAAGCCGGCGTCCCCCAGGGGCGCCGGCTTTCTAGCTCCAACCCCGAGGATGCTGGAGGACCGCCACATGACGCGCAACCAGGTCCCCCCAGCGCCCTCCCTCGACCGGGCCGGCGACATCCGCGCAGGCTTCGCCCGCACCGACGACGGCATGGAGCTGTACTACCGGGTGATCGGCCGCACGGGGCCCTGGATCGTGTGCTGCAACGGCGTGGGGGTCTCCACCTTCTTCTTCCGCTACATCACCGAGGCCTTCCGAGGGGATCATCGCGTGGTCGTGTGGGACTACCGCGGCCACGGGCGCTCGACGCCGCCGCCGGAGCCCGTCCACGAGGCCGACCTGTCGATGGCCCGCAACACCCGCGACCTGTTCACGGTGATGGACGCCGCCGGCGTCGACGGTCCCGCGGTCCTCATGGGGCACTCCATGGGCTGCCAGGTGATCCTCCAGGCGGCGATCGACGGGCCCGAACGGGTGGCGGGACTCGTGCCGATGTTCGGCACCTACGGGCGCCCCCTCGACACCTTCATGGACTCCTCCCTGGCCCGCCCCGCCTTCGACCTCCTCTACAAGGTGGCCCGCTGGGGAGGGAAGAGCGGCACCCGCGCCCTGCTCCCCCTCTACGACAACCCCCTCGCCGCGGCGGTGGGCGGCTGGACGGGTCTGGTCGATCGCCACTACGCCGATCACGTCGACATCGACCGCTACATGGATCACCTCGTCCAGATGGATCCGCGCATCTTCCTGCGGATGGTGTCCCTCATGGCGGATCACGACACCGGGCCGCACCTTCCCGAGATCGCCTGCCCCACGCTGATCATCGCGGCCGAGAAGGACCTCTTCACCCCGCTCCACCGCAGCCACGCCATGCAGCGGGCCCTGCCGAACGCCGAGCTCATGGTCCTGGCCGACGGGAGCCACGCCGCCATCGTCGAGCACCCGGAGTCCATCGAGCGCCGCATCCGCCGCTGGTTCCGCGAGCAGCTCGCCGAGCTCCACGCCTGAGCCCGCCTACAGGTCGAGGATCTCGCTGGGGTCCACCAGGTCCATCGGGTCCTCCCCCGCGGCGTAGCGGAGGAGCCGCTCCGTGAGCCCGGTCCGCCGGGCATCCCCCTCCGATCGAGCCACCGCCTGCCCCCACGCGCGCTCAGACCCCACCACGCACACGAAGCGCTGGGCACGGGTCAACGCCGTGTAGAACAGGTTCCGCCGCAGCATGAGGCTGTGGGACGGGTGCAGAGCCAGTACGACGGCCGGGTACTCGCTCCCCTGGCTCTTGTGGACGGTGATGGCATAGGCGAGATCCAGGAGCCCCAGCTCGTCTCGTTCCCAGGGAACCACCCGACCGTCGAAGTCGATGCTGAGGCCGCTCCGCTCGACGCCCACGATGGTGCCGACGTCCCCGTTGAACACCTCGACGTCGTAGCGGTTGCGGATGCACAGCACCCGGTCCCCGAGCCGATACGTCCGCTCCCCGCGGACGATGGACGGGACCTCGCCCCCACGCTGCTGCTCGGGGTTCAGGGCCTCCTGGAGGCGTCGGTTCAGGATCTCCGTGCCGAGGGGGCCGCGCCGGGTCGGAGCGAGCACCTGGACGTCGCGGACCGGGTCGAAGCCGTTGGCCGGCAGCCGCTGCTGCACCACCGCCAGCAGCGTGGCGAGGGCACGGTCCCCCTCTGGTCGATGGAGGAGGAAGACGTCGCGGTGCCCGGTGTGCTCCCCCGAGGAGGGCACTCGACCGGCCTGGATCGCGGCCGCGGCATGGAGGATGCCGGACCCCTCCGCCTGCCGGTGCACCTGCTCCAGGCGCGCCACGGGCATCGCCTCGGCCGCGACCAGATCCTGGAGCACCTGCCCGGGCCCCACGGACGGCAGCTGGTGCGCGTCGCCCACGAACACCAGGGGAAGGGTGGGGCGATCCGGCGGCAGCGCCGACAGCAGGGCCGCCATCAGCTCCACGTCGATCATCGAGGCCTCGTCGACCACCACGCCGTCCCCTTCCAGCCACTGCCCGGGTCCGCGGGTGAAGCGCCCGCTCCCCGGCTCGAACTCGAGGAGCCGATGAAGCGTGACGGCCTCCAGGCCCGTCGCGTCGGCCAGTCGACGGGCCGCGCGCCCGGTGGGCGAGGCCAGTCGCAGCGTCAGGCCCTCCTCGATCCACACCCGCAGCAGCACCCGGAGCAGGGTCGTCTTCCCGGTGCCCGGTCCGCCGGTGATCACCGCGGGCCCCCCTCGTAGGGCCAGGCGCACCGCGGCCCGCTGGCTCGGGTCCAGCTGGACGCCGACGTAGCGCTCCGCACGTTCGATGGCCTCATCCGACACCGGCGTCGGCACGGCATGGGCGAGGGCCCGACCCAGCTCGCGGGCCACGAGCTCCTCCGCGTCGTGGAGCTTTGCCCACCAGACGCCGTTGCGCTCCACCACCACCCGACCCGCCCCCTCGGCGGCATCCACCGCGTCGTCCAGCCCCGCGGTGGGAACGGACAGGGCCTCAAGCCGTCGGGCCAGCACATCGCGCCCGGTCCAGCAGTGGCCGTCCTGGGCCTCCTGCTCCAGGGCGTAGACCACGGCGGCCCGAGCCCGCTCGGGGGCGTCCGCTGGGAGGCCCTGCTGACGGGCCAGGGCGTCCGCCGTGCGGAACCCGATCCCCGAGATGGTCTCCGCGAGGTGGTACGGCCGCTTCTGCACGACCTCCGCAGCCCGGTCGCCGAAGCGGTCCCGGATCTTCTGCACCAGCCTGCGGCTCACCCCCAGGCCCCGCAGGGTCATCGCCAGCGCCCGCCCCTCTTCGTCCCGACGCCACGCCTCCTGGATGGCACGGGCCTTCTTCGGGCCGATCCCCGGGACCTCCGCCACCCGCTGGGGCTCCAGGGACAGCACGGTGGGCGTCCGCATCCCGAAGTGGTCGACCAGCCGCTTCGCCAGGGCCGGCCCCACCCCTTTCACACCACTGGACGCCAGGTAGAGCTGCATCCCCTCGAGGGATCGGGGGGAGCCGTGCAGGGCTCCTGTGCAGCGGAACTGCCGACCGTGGACCGCGTGCTCCTCCCAGCGACCCTCCAGGGCCACGAAGGCACCCCTGGCCTGCTCGGTGAGATCCGCGAGGCTCCCGACGGCCACGAAGCTGCCGTCGCTGCCATCGAAGCGGACCACGCCGTAGCCGCTCTTCTCGCTGGACCAGAGGACCCGCTCGATCCTCCCCTCGACCCAGGTGCTCCCGGGGCCCTGTCCGTCGCCGAAGGGAAGCTTCGCCACGCTCAGGCCCGGGTGTACACCTCGAACTGCTCCGGGTGGTAGTGCCCGAGGGCGCGATCACCA
>Ga0213839_1000642_pt1 | contig 35331 bp, 28 predicted proteins | sample SWPATP21_FD_160075 | JGI IMG/M metagenome (GOLD analysis project Ga0213839, IMG submission 160075) | Coastal seawater microbial communities from Marineland, Florida, United States - SWPA TP2 #1 | ecosystem: Environmental > Aquatic > Marine > Coastal | place: USA: Florida | collected 2016-08-14
CACATGGATGCCGAGGGCGCCGCCTGCCCGCTCCCAGCCAGCGAGGGACGTCCCCGCGGGCTCCCCGAGGGCCAGCAGGGCCTCCCGGGCCGGCCAGTGGAGGGCCGCGGCGTCGACGCCACCGATCCGCTGTGCGCCCTGCCCGGGGAAGGCGAGGGTGAGGGGGCGTGCTTCGCCCTGGCCGTACACGGCGAGCCGTCCGAGCGGATCCCCCGAGCGGGGGCCCGAGCGGAGCCAGCGACTCACCTGAGCGAGGTCCCGGGCGCGCGTGTGGGGCTGGGTGAGCACGGCCACCCGGTGGAGGGCGTCGGCGCTCAGCGGGCAGGGTTGGTCGGCGTCGACGGCGCTCGCCAGGGACTCGACGTCGTCGGCGGCGTAGCAGAGGACCAGGGGGACCGGCTCGCTGGACCAAGGGGCCGGCCCCTGGTCGATGGCGAGGGGGCTTCGGGCTGCGGCGTGCGCTGGCGGGGGGCCGACGACCACGTGGTAGTCGGTGCCGCCGAAGCCGAAGGCCGACACGCCGACGTACGGAGCGTGGAGGGGAGCCGCGGCCCTGGGGACGGCGAGGGGGCGGCGGACCTCCGAGATGACCGGGCCGGCGTGGAGGGACGGGAAGGCGACGCCCAGGCCTGCCGACAGGGCCGCCTTGACCAGGCCGGCGGCCCCCGCGCCCCCCTTGAGGTGCCCGAGGTTCGACTTCACCGACGAGACCCACACAGGGTGGTCGGCCCGTCCCAAGCGCCGGGCGAGGCCGCCGACCTCCGTGCGGTCCCCCACGGACGTGCCGGTGCCATGGGCCTCGATGGCGCCGAGGTCGTCGGGGCCGATGCCCGCCTCGGTCCAGGCCCTGTCGAGGGCGAGGAGCTGCCCTTCGGCGCGGGGGGCCGTGATGCCCTTGCTGCGGCCATCGCTGGCCACCCCAGAGCCGTGGAGCACGGCGTGGACAGGCCAGCCCCGCTCGAGGGCATCGGGGAGGCGGCACAGGGCCAGGACGGCGGCCCCCTCGGCCATCACGAAGCCGTCGGCACCGGTGGCGAACGGGGAGGAGCCCGTTGCGGACAGCGCGTGGGTGCGGCTGAAGCCCACGTAGGTCTCGGGCGACAGGTCGGCGTCGACCCCGCCCGTGAGCACGGCGTCGAAGCGGCCGGAGCGCAGGCCGTCGACGGCGACGGTCACGGCCGCGAGGCTGGCGGCGCAGGCTGCGTCGACCACGATGGTGCCGCCCATCCAGTCCAGCCAGGCGGTGATGCGGCCCGAGATCACGTTGGCCAGCAGCCCCGCCATCGACTCCACGTCGACGGGCGGGAGCTCCGGGGCCAGGCGGGCCTCGATGCGGGCCTGGAGGGCGTCGAGGTCGTCGGCGTCCCAGTCCTTGGCGATGGGGTCGGCCGCGAGGGCCTTGAGCACCTCGCGGAATCGGATCCGCACCGCCAGCGACTTGGCGTGCTCGCCCCCCATGGAGTTGCCCAGGACGACGGCGGCCCGCCGACGGTCCACGGCGCCGGGAAGGTGCCAGCCGGCCGCACGAACCGCCTCGTCGGCCGCGACCAGCGCCATCTGCTGGGCACGGTCCATCGTCGGCACGACGTTCGGGGGGATGCGGAACCGGAGCGGGTCGAAGCCGATGTCGTCGACCCGGCCCGCGATGCGGGTCACCGACTGGCTCCGGCCGCTGCCCTGGTAGTGGGCGGCGTCCCAGCGGTCCCCGATGGGGCCGGTGGCGTCCATGCCTCGCAAGAGGAGCTGGAGGTAGGCGTCGACGCCGACGGCCCCCGGGAGGACGGCGCCCATGCCCACCACCGCGATGGGCACGGCGTCGGTGTCGGCGGATCGGCCGGCTCGCGCGCCGCGGAAGTGGATGGCGCGCTCGGTGGGGGGGGCGGTCGCGAGGAGCTCGGCGGCGTCGATGGTCAGCGCCTGTACGACGTCGGCGACGGTGGAGAGGCGGTCGCTGACGCAGGCGCCCTGGCCCATGGTGTAGGCCCCCTCGGACCGCTGGCGGTCGGCGGGGACGGGCCGGTAGCGAGGGGCCGACGGGTCGTGGGCGTGGTCGGGGTTGCGCTCACGTGCCTGGGCGGCGACGCGGGCGCGGCCGAGGTTGTGTCGCTCCATCCGCTCCCGGCGGGTGCTGCGGTCCAGTCGTTCGTCGAGCCAGGCCCGCTCCAGGGCGCGGGCCTCGGTGCTGTACGGGGAGGGGACGCAGCGAAGCGGTAGGCGCACCGTCGCGCCGACGAGCTCCGTCGTCTCGGCGGCCAGGGCGGCCTCCTGGTAGACGAGCGGAAGCTGGCCCGACTCCACGATCTCGTGGGTGAAGAAAAAGGCGGTGCCGGCCTGGAGGGCGATGCGGACGCCCCGATGGTGGGCTCGGGCGGCCATCGCGCCGGCCATCGCCGCGGAGACGGCGTCGCCGATGCCCCCTGCCAGCACGACCAGCGGTCGGGCATCCCCGAGCTCGACCACCGCCAGGGCGTCCTCCCACAGGCCCAGGGAGGTGAGGGCGCCCACGTGTCCGCCGGCCTCGGCGCCCTCCAGGACCATGGCGGGGAGCTTGGCCTCCAGCGCCTGGGACACCAGTGCGGGGTCCGGCGTGTGGAGCCACGGCTCGAGCCCCATGTGGAGGACCCGCTGGGCCAGGGGCACGGACCCTCCCGCCAGGATCACGGGCTTCTGCCCGACGGCGGCCATGGCCGACAGGTGTTGGTCGCGGTGGGGCATGACGTCGAACCCGATCACCCCTGCGCCCCAAGGGTGCTGTCCGAGGGCCTCGGCGTGGGCCGAGAGGACCGTGGTGGCCTGGTCGGGCCGGAGCGCCCCGAGGGCGCAGAAGGGGAGGCCGCCGGCAGCAGCGACCGCACGGGCCAGACCCGGCGCCTCGGTGACGTTCGCCATGGGGCCCTGCACGACGGCGGCCCCGGTCCCCAGGGGGTCCCCGAGGAGCCCGTGGTGGTGGCGAGCCTCGTCCCGTCGACCCTCGATGGCGCGGAGGAGCTCGAGGGCGGCCTCGACCACGGGGCGGTCTCGGTACGGTCCGCAGCCGCCGATGCTCTGGGGGGCAGGCTGGAGGCGCCCCTGGAGCAGGGCCTCCGACAGCTGGTCGGGCGTACCGTCGGTGAGGCGGAGCGCCTCGGGGCGCCCGCGGGAGAGCACCCGCACCCGGTAGCCGTGGCCTTCGCCCAGCAGCGTGGTGTCTCTTCCGGAGCGGACCCCCGACAGGTCGAGCTGCCCCTCGCAGCCCCACAGCGGGCCGTCGAGGACGGCGGCGTGGGCCCCGAGGGCGAGACAGGCCCCCTGGCCGCGCTCCCCAAGCCCCTCGGCGACCCAGGGGCATCCTGTGGGCTGTGCGGCCCGGATCAGCACCAGGGCCGTGCAGTCTCCGACGGGGCCGCCCGCCTCCTGACCCACGAGCCACAGCCGTGCGCCTCGTGCGGCCGCGCTCCGGACCTCTGCCACCGTCCGGCAGCGCACCCAGTCCCCGTCGGCGTCCGCCGTGTGGATCCCGTGGGCCGCCAGCTCCGCCTGCTGGGCGGGGGCGAGAGGCTCGGGAAGCGACAGGAAAGCCCGCACGGCGTCAGGGCTCGAGGGGCTTTCGCCCGTGGTTATAGGCCATGATCCCGGCGAAGGTCTCGATGAGCTCCGCCTCGAAGCCGGCGATGGCGAGCTGCTCGTCGAGCCAGCGCTGGCCTGGGTACGCCCGCATGGAGATGGGGATGTACATGTAGGTCTTGGGGTGCCCGTGGAGGACCGTGCCGAGCAAGGCGCCGGTGGCGAGCATGTAGCCCCGGTACACCTTGTCGAAGGTGCGGCTCGGCGGTCGGGCGAAGTCGAGGTTCCACATGTGGCCGCCGGGCTTCAGCACCCGAAAGACCTCCCGGAGCACCGCGGGGAAGTCGGGGAAGCCCCGCCCCGCGTACACGATCGTGACGAGATCGAAGTGATCGTCGGGGTAGGGGAGGTCCATGGCGTCAGCCAGCTCGAACGAGACCTCCGCGGTGACCCCGTCGGGACGCTTGGACGGCGCATGACGCATCATGTCGTCGTTGATGTCGCAGCCGATCACGTCGCAGCCGCGCTCGGCGAGCATCCAGGTGACGTCGCCGGTGCCGCAGGCGATGTCGAGGGCGCGCGTGCCTGGCCGAGGGTCGATGTAGTCGAGGAGGCGACGCTTCCACCGGGTGTGCCAGCCGAGGGACATGATGTCGTTGCCGAGATCGTAGCGATCGGCCACCCGGGTGAACACCCAGTCGACGACCTCCTGCTGATGGGCGCGGCTGGTCTCGTCGGGCTGCGCGCCCATCCGAGTGGAGCCGAGTCGCTCTGCGAAGCCAGCGCGGAGGCCGCGGGGCATGTGGGGGCTGGGCATGGGGGCCTCGGGTCGGTCGGCTGATGTATCGCGCCGGGACGGGCCGGGGTGCTTGACCGCGGGGGCGCTCGGGCGCTATCCCAGTTCACGTCGTCGGAGGGACAGCTGCGGTACGCCATCATCGGTGGCACGGGCCTCATCGGGCGAGCAGTGGCAACGGCCCTGCGCGCCCGCAACGACGACGTGGTGATCGTGAGCCGCACGCCAGGTCCAGGGCGGGTTCAGTGGGACCCGATGAAGGGCCTGCGCCGACCGACGGAGCTCGACGGGTGCGAGGTGGTGTTCAACTTCTCCGGGGCGCCGATGGCTGCGCGCCCCTGGACGAAGGGTCGACGCAAGGTCCTCCACGACAGCCGGGTCAAGGCCACCGAGGCGCTGCTGGCCTCCCTCGAGGAGCTCGACGCCCCGCCGCGGGTGTTCATCGGCACCTCGAACCTCGGGCTCTTCGGGGATCGCGGCGATCACCGGATCACGGACGACGCGCCCCCCGCTGGCGGCTTCCTCTCGGATCTCTGCGTGGCCTGGGAGCATGCCCACCTCGGCGCAGAGAGCCTCGGTAGCCGCGTGGCCGTGCTGCGGATGAGCGTGGTGCTGTCCCCCTACGGAGGGGCGTTCCCCTTGATGGTTCGGCCGTTCCACTACATCGGCGGCTGGCTCGGCAACGGCCAGCAGTACACCCCCTGGATCAGCGTGCGGGACTGTGTGGGGGCGCTGCTCCACCTCGCCGACAACGAACGCTCCACGGGGGTGTACAACGGCACCGTTCCCGAGCCGACCCGCAACCGGGAGTGGCTCGGTGCCCTGGGCAGGGTGATGGGCGTGCCGGTGGTGACCCACGCGCCGAAGTGGGCCCTGAGGGGCGCCTTCGGGGAGCTGGCCGACGAGATCTTCCTCGCGAGCGTCCGTGCCGTGCCCACGCGCCTGCTTGCCGAGGGCTACCAGTTCGTCGACACCGATGCGGAGGCGACGTTCCGGTGGATGGTGACCCAGCTGGAGGCTGTGGAGAAGGGCCCGACCCGCTCGCTCCCCCCCCACCGTCGCTGATCAGGCCCGGGTTGCTCCGAAGCGTGTCGACAGCGATGCCCCGATGCCCACCATGCTGACGCCGACGAGGCCGAACCAGCCGACCCACGGGAGGGTGCCTGCGAAGGCGAGCACGACCACGCCTGCACCCAGCGCCAGCCATCGGCCGTGGACCTGCGAGTCCACCGGGAGCTTGTCGCCCAGGGCCTGGCAGAAGCCGACGAATCCCAGCAGCCACGCTACGCCCAGCGCCGCGAAGACGGCGAGGGAGATGGGCGAGCCGAGCCCGAAGGTGAGCACCACGAACAGCAGCGCGAACAGGCTCGACAGACCGGTGGCAAGGGTGCCGATCACCGCCGAGCGCACGGGCCGGCTGGAGACGTCGCTGGCCACGCGGCTCACCCGGTCCGGGAACAGGCCGACGGTCACGATGCCGGCACCAGCGACCGTGAGCATCCACACGAGGCGGTGGTAGAGCCAGCGCATGGTGTCGTCGGCCGACATGGCCAGGGGGGCCAGGGAGCCGGCGGCACCGTGGTTGTCGGAGGCGGCCTCGTGGAACAGTGGCTCCGCGTCGCCCATGGACACGGCGACCTTGTCGCCTGCGACGAAGCCGCCCTCGTCGACGTAGACCTGACCTCCGATGGAGACCGCGTCGCCGTCGACCCGACCGCCGCTGTGGACCCGTACGTCGCCTCCGACCGCCACTGCGTCTCCGGTGACGTGACCCCGGACGTGGACGTCGTGCCACACGGCGATCGCTTCCTCCGCGGCCTCGTCGGGTGCGACCGCCACCTGCGCGTTCTCAGGGGTCTCCTCGCTGAGGCGGGCGACGCGTGCCTCGAGCTGCCGGACCTCCGCCTTGCTGTGCGCCAGCTCGGTGCGGAGCGCCTCGAGATCCTGTCGGAGCTGATCGGTCTCGGACGGGGCCGTGTCGGGCCCTGCGAGCGCACCCGGGGCCCACGCAAGGGCGGCGCTCGCGACCGCCGCACGCAGGAGGGGCGTCACGCGGACCTCCGCGTAGGAGCTTCCGCGTGAGGAATCATCGGCGTCTGGGCGACGCGGAGGGTGAGGGCGGTGCCCACGCCCGCCGCGACCATCGCCGCCGACGAGCCGATGGCGTAGGGGGACAGGCCGAGCGCGGCTCCGCGAATCACGGCGGATGCTGCCGAGACCAGCGAGCCGAGGTCGGCCAGGAGCGTCACCGGGTGCTGGGTCGCGGCGGCGAGGGCCCCGGCGAGGCCCAGCAGCCCGACCCCGACGACGAGCTCCCCGACACCACGCCCCTGGGGGCCTCGGGCGAGCTCCTCGAGGACCTCTGTGGCGAGGTGCTCGGGGACGATGGGGTCGTCGCAGCTGGCGAAGGCCGAGGCGAGGGGCTCGAGGGCCACGGCGCGGGTGGCGCAGTGGGGGCACTGGTCGAGGTGCTCGGCGATGTGGATGGCGAGCTGCTCGTCGAGCTCACCCTCGACGAACGCGTTCAGCAGGTCGTTGGGGACGTGTTCGGTCATGCCTTCTCCCCGCCCATGTCCTCGTAGAGGACGCGGAGCTTGCGGCGTGCGCGGAAGATGCGGTTCATGACGGTGCCCATGGGCAGGTCGAGGATGTCGGCGATCTCCGTGTATTTCTTGTGCTCGAAGTGGTAGAGCACGAGGATCTCCCGGTACATCGGGGGCAGGTCGGCCAGCGCGACCATCAGCTGCTCGGCCCGCTGGGTGCGGGCCACGTTCTGCAGGGGGCTGGGTCGGGTATCGACCATGTCCCGGTCTTTGGGCTCGTCGTACGAGCGACGCTTGCGACGACGGTGCTCGTCGATGCACGTGTTGCGTGCCACCGAGAAGACCCAGGTGCTGAACCGACGCTTCGGATCGTAGCGATGCAGGTTGCGGAGAACCTTCACCAAGGTGTCCTGGGCCGCGTCGTGGGCGTCCTGGTCGTTGTTGAGCATCCGACGACAGAACCGGTACACCGGCGGCGTCCAGCGGCTCACGAGCCACTGTTGAGCCTCCGTGTCCCCATCTCGTGCGGCGAGAATGAGGGCAGGCTCGTCTTCGTCGGTTCCTTCGTGCAGTCGGAGGGCCAGCAGCGTCGTCTCCTTGTTGTGCCCGCCAGTGCGAGCAAGCGTGGGTCTCGTGGGGGTCTACGGGGTCGATGGGACCCTATTGCACGACGATCTCACACGGCGCGCGCCCCGCGCCATCTCGATCCCCGTGACCCCAAGGGGAGGAGCACGGGCCGCGTCCCTTCAACCGGCAGTCCCGGATCCGAGGGGTAGATCACCTGCGCGCAACCGTTCCTCCCGTCGGCATCGACGCTGGAGTGGTAAGCTCGGGTAGGAGGCAGCCGTCCGCTCATGGACAAGACCTGGAAGCTCCAACGCTACGGCCGGAAGGACTACAGCGAGCTCGTCGATTTCCCGGTGGAGATCGTGGGCCGCGACGGAGTGGTTCGGCGGTACGCGTTCGAGGACTCCATCCGGCTGTACCAGCGTCGCATCACGTTCGCGCCGGTCCGCTACGCCGACCCGGACCTGATCCGGGCGGAGGTCAACCACTGCCAGTCCCGCATCGACCAGCTGCGTCGTAGCTACTTCCACCGCTTCGGGTGGGGGACCCCGGAGGGCCAGCGAGCTCCGGAGGAGTCCTTCGGCACCCTCTGTGGCGAGATCGCGGCCTTCCTGTGCAGGGTCCTCTCGTGTGAAGGCCGACCGGACATCCGCTTCGACCGGCTCGAGTGCATCGGCGAGGCCGGCGAGGCGGGGGAGATGAGCACCTGGTACCTCTCGGCCGACACCGGCGCTCCGGCGGGGATGATGCTCTACGTGCACCGCTTCCCGATGCCATCGCTCGAGCCCACGACGGGTCCCAAGCCGAAGGCCCTCAAGGATCCCTCCAGGGAGCGCTTCTTCGCCCAGGTCCGCGGTCTGGAGCGGAGCGGACAGACGGGCGGCGACGCCGAGCGGCTGCTCGCCTTCCATCACACCGTGGACTGTGGCCTCGTGCTGTCCGGACGCGCCTCCGACTTCGAGGCCTTCGTGGGGGCTCGCAGGGAGCAGCCCCGTGTCGAGCTCGCCCCCACTCCTTGGGACGAGGTGCTCGAGATTGTCCGCAAGGGGGACTACGAGTCGGGTCTGGCCCGCTGTCGCGAGCTTGTGGCCGAGCAGCCCTTCCATCGCAACGCCTACGTCATGGGCGCGATGCTGGCCTGTTTCCTCGGGGACTCGGTCGTCGCAGAGGACGTCGCGATGCTGGGAAGCCGCTACTTCCCTCGCGACGGAGCCATGCACTACTACCTGGGCCTCGCTCAGAGTCGTCTCGGGCTGCGCACCGAGGGGGAGGCCTCCCTCCGCCACGCTGTGGACGTAGCTCCCGAGCTCGTCGCGGCTCGCATCGTCCTCGGGGTGAACTACCTCCAGCGGGGCCGCTCGAAGGACGCATCCAAGGTGCTCGACGTCCCGAAGGACGTGCAGCCCGACGACCGACGGGCGGCCACGGAGGTCGAGCGTCTCCGGCAGTGGATGCGCTGGCGCAAGCACATGTGGGCCATTGGAGCGGCCTTGCTCCTCGTCTCCGTGGCCGCGACCGCGATGGTGGGCCTTCCCGGGCTCCTCCCCGGGATCCTCGGGACCGGGGTCATCGCTGGTGGGTGGTACGCCTTCCATCGCCAGCTGGAAGCGGTGATCGCCCGCCAGCACTTCGAGGAGATCAGCCAGGGACTGCGGCGACTGCACCGAAGCGGCCGAGACCCCCTGGCTTCCTGACGACCCTTCCCGCGCCGTCCCGGAGCCCAGCGCTTGTCAGGACGGTCGGCGCGATTAGGCTCCGCGCCTGGAGGAGGTTCGTCATGACGAGCGAAGACGAGCGCGACGAGGCAGGCGGCGACGCCCCCGAGCCCACCCCCGCCGACGATGGCGCGTCGACCGACGTCGAAGAGCCGGCGCCGGGCGCCGACGAGCAGGCGGTCGAGGCCGGTGCCGATGAACCCGCCGTCGAGGCCGGTGCCGATGAGCCCGCCGTCGAGGAAGAGCCCGAGCCCGAGCCCGACCCGCTGGCCGAGCTCCAGGGGAAGTACGATGAGACCCAGGCGCGCCTGAGGACCGTCAGCAAGGCCTACCGGGAGCTCCAGGCGGAGATGAAGGCCTTCCGCGAGCGCATGGAGGCCCGCAGCAAGGTGGAGTCGGAGCAGAGGGCCTTCGACCAGGCCCGTCGCTTCTTCGATCCGGTGATGAACCTCAAGCGCAGCCTGGCCCAGCCGGGCGACGACATGGCGGCGCTGCTGTCGGGCCTGCAGATGGTCCAGCGGCAGTTCATGGACGCCATGGAGAAGCTGGGGCTGGAGGAGGTCCCGGGTGAGGGGTCCGACTTCGACCCCAAGGTCCACGAGGCCCTCGCGGTCACGCCCGTCACCGATGCGGACCAGGACAACAAGGTGCTCATGGTGCACACCGCGGGCTTCACGGTGAAGGGGAAGGTGCTCCAGGCCGCTCAGGTGGTCATCGGCAAGCACCAGGCCGACGCAGGCGAAGCCTGAGGCCATGACCGGGCAGACCCGCTGGGCGCTGGGGCTCGGGGCCGCTCTGGTCGTCGTGTCGGCCCTGGTCTTCCTCCCCGAGGGGCCCGACCCGACCGACCCGGAGGGGGACGATGTTCCCCTGTGGCGGGTCGCGCCTGAGGTCATCGAGCAGGTGCGGCTCGAGCGTGCGCTTCCCGACCTGGAGCGCCCTCTCAGGGACCTGTCGCTCGTCCGTCGAGCGGACGCGTGGTTCCTCCAGGAGCCCCTCTCGGATCGCGCAGACGAGGATGCCGTGAGGAGCCTCTTTCAGCTGCTGTCGATCCAGCACGGCGAGCGGGTCGACGACGCCCTGGACCCAGTCGAGTACGGCCTCGGAGACCCGCCCCTGGCCCGCGTGGTGGTGCGGCTCGAGAGCGGTCTGGAGCGGGAGCTGTGGGTCGGAGCGAAGGTTCCCACCGGGTACCGCAGCTATGTACGGGTTCCCGACGGTCCCGTGCTGACGGTTCCCGGCGACGGACACCGGGTGGTGACCGAGCGCCTGGAGGCCTTTCGGGACCACCGGATGTTCCGGGTGGACCCCGCGGAGGTACGCCATGTGGAGGTCTTCGGACCCGAGGGGCGCCTCGTCATGGCGGGGCAGGGCCGCTCCTGGGGGCTCGAGGGCTGGGGTCGGGTAGACTCCAACGCGGTGGACGACGTGGTCATGGGACTCCTCGACCTCCGCTACGACCTCATCTGGGAGCAGGACACCTGGGTCGATGCCCCCCAGTACGGCGCAGCACTGCGGGAAGAAGACGGCAGCGAGCTGCGGCTGCACGTGGGGGAAGAGACGCCGATGGGGCGGGTCGCCTCCACCTCCGACGGCCGGTACGGCATCCTGTTCCCCGAGCTCGTCCGCCAGCTGGGCCGCGGCCCGACCTCCGTGCTCGATGCCGACGCGCTCCCCCTCGACCTGGAGCGGGCGAGCCGGGTGACGCTGGAGCTCGGTGGTGCGCGCCGAGAGGCGGTGCGCAACGGGCCGGCCTGGAGCATGGCGGGGGTGGGGGATGGCGACGCCCATGGGCTGGTGACGACGCTGGCCCAGGCGCCCGCTGTGTACCGACGAGACCGACCCGATGGCCCCTTCGATGCAGGTCGGATCGAGGTGGAGGAGGAGGGCGGGCCCACCCACACGCTGCTCCTGGGGGCCGAGGTCGACGGCCTCCATCCAATCCTCGACGAGGCCCATCCGTGGCCCTACCGGGTGGCGGCGGCGGACCTGAAGGCCTTTCTCGACGCAGGTGACTGAGGGCGTCGGGTCGACAGGAACGCTGGCTGCGCTGAATGGACGGTGCAACCCCGTCCAGGCGTTACACTACGGGCCCGCCTCTGCTGCCCTCCCCACCGCCCCCGAGTCCCCGATGCTTCGTCCCCTCCTGGCTGTCGCGCTGGTCGTGTCCACCTGTCTCACCGCCGCACCGAGTGTTGCGCGGGCGGACGACGTCGTCGCCGTTCCGCCCTCGGAGCGCACCCTCCGCCTGGACCTGGGGCAGAGCCTGGTCGACGACCTCCGGACCCGCTCGTGGGAGAAGGCCTACAAGGGGCTGCGGGGGATGGACACCGCGCGACTGGCTGGGGAGCAGAAGGCCGACTGGGCCTTCGTGACGGGCTTCGCTGCCATTCACACCAAGGCACCCGGGGACGCCCTCGACGTGCTGCCCCACCTCGACGGCACCACGGCCCCATCGGCCTACGTGCACCTGGTGCGAGGTGAGGTGTTGCTCGCCGCCGACCAGCCCCTCGACGCGCTGAACGCCCTGGCCGAGGTGCCGGAGGCGTCGGTGGTGTGGCCCCGAGCGGCCGTGCAGCAGGCAGCGGCTCTCGCAGACCTGGGCCGTACCAAGGATGCCCGTGAGGTCTGGGAGCGTCTGGTGGCGCGCCCAGACCCGGCGGAGGGCACCCCCCAGGCCCTGTGGGCCCTCGCCCAGGCCGAAGGGGTGGGATCCGAGCGCTCTGGGGAGCTGCTGCGGCGACTGTGGGCTCGCTACGCCACCCACGAGAAGGCGGCCGAGGCGAAGGCCATCCTCGACAAGACCCCCGGCTATGCACCCACCCGTGACGACGTGGCCCACCACGCCGAGGGGCTGATGTACGCGCGAAAGTACGACACGGCCATCCAGCTGACCGAGCGCTTCGCGGCCGGGGCGGCCGATGGCACCGAGACCGGCTGCCGCATCCTCTACACGCGGGGACGCTCCAACTACAAGAAGAACCGCCTGTCGGGCTCCGTCGCTGCGTTCGGACCGATCGGTGCGAAGTGCGCAGAGGTGGAGGAGGACTTCGGGCCTCGGGGGCTCTACCTCATCGGCACGGCCGAGCATCGGCGCAAGCGCTACGCCCAGTCGGCCGCCGCCTACGAGCTGCTGTTTCAGACCTACCCGGACCACAGCATGGCGGACGACGCGCTGACCCGGGGGGGCATCTCCCTGCAGGAGGCTGGCAAGCTCGACGAGGCGAGGCGCTGGTGGGAGCAGGGTCTCGAGACCTACCCCGACGGCGACACGGTCCCCGAGGCGACCTGGCGCCTGGCCTTCGGCCTCTACCTCGACGGGCAGACCGACGAAGCGCTGGCCATTGCCCGACGCCTCGCAGCCCTCGACCCGTCGGGGGACCACGCCCATGTGGAGGCGGGGCGCTACTGGTCCGCTCGCTGGCTGCTGTACCCGAGTGCCGACGACCCCACCGCGCTCACCACCGACGACGCGGCGCGTCAGCAGGGGATCGACGAGCTGGCGTCCCTGTGCCGGGAGCAGCCCCACTCCTTCTACAGCATCCTGGCCTACGGGCGCCTGCTGGAGCTCGCCCCCGACGCAGCGGCCGCGGTGGCCCAGCGAGGGGGCGACCACGACCTCGGGGCGACCCCGGTTCCCTGGGAGGCCCGGACGTCCATCGTGGAAGACCCCCACTGGTCCGCTGGCGTCTCCCTGGCCCGTCTGGGGCTGATCCAGGAGGCCTTGGCGGAGTGGGGGAGGGTGGAGGAGGAGCTCACGGCCGACGAGGCCGCCTGGAAGACCGAGCTCCGCATCGCGGCCGGCGACTGGCTCCTGGCGCACGACGACCTCCGGGACTGGATCGTGCACCACCCCATCGGCAGCCTCGGGCCCCGCGAGGCGCAGGTGCTGTTCGTGGCCTACCCGGACCGCTACTGGGAGGACGTTCAGGCGGCGGTCAAGGATGGCTACCGCTACGAGCCGCGGCTCTTCCACGGTCTCGTTCGGGAGGAGTCGAACTTCAACCGACGCATCGTGTCCTTCGCGGGCGCCCGCGGCCTGTCCCAGCTGATGCCGGCGACCGCGAAGCAGACCGCAGGCTGGCTCGGCATGAACGTCACCATGGACGACCTGTTCGACCCCACGATCAACCTGCCGATCGGCGCCAAGTACCTCGACGTGATGCACAAGCAGCTGTCCGACAGCCCCTACCTGGCACTGGCCGCCTACAACGGCGGAGCGGGCAACGTGAACAAGTGGATCGGCGCCTACGGGAACCTTCCCACCGACGAGTACGTCGAGCGCATTCCCTACCGGGAGACCCGAGGCTACGTGAAGCGGGTGATGGGGACCTGGCAGACCATGCGCTACCGCTTCGACGTGGAGGCCCCCGTGTTCCCCGATCTGTCCCGCTACAACCACCAGGCGAAGCCATGAACGACGTCGAGCTCGTCGGTGGGGAGGAGCGTCTCGCCGCCATCCTCGGTGACTTCGTGGACCGGATGGCGTCGGACTTCATCATCGGCTGGCTCTTCGAAGGGCGGGACCTGCAGCGCATCAAGACCCACGAGCTGGGCTTCGCGCGGGCGCACCTCGGGGGTGGCGGCCGCTACCAGGGGCGTCCCCTCGGCGCCGTGCACCGTCCGCTCCCGATCAACCGAGGGATGTTCGATCGACGCCTGGCCCTCCTCCAGACGGTCCTGCGAGACCACGGCGTGGGAGAGGACGTCATCGAGCGCTGGCTCGCCCACGATCGGAAGCTGGAGCCGGTGGTCACCGACGGCACCGACTGCGCGCCGCCGGCGGGCGCGACGGAGTCCTGAGGATCGCGACGACAGGCGTCTGATCGACGAGCGGACAGATCCTGACCCCATCACCCGGTATGAGGACAGGTCGGAGCATCCTTCATGGCCTTCGTGCACCTGCACACCCACTCGCAGTTCAGCATCCTCGACGGCACCGCCAAGGTGGATGCGCTGGTGGCCCGTGCAGAGGCCCTCGGCATGCCGGCCATCGCGCTCACCGACACGTCCAACCTCTACGGGGCGGTGGCCTTCTACAAGGCCTGCAAGGGCAAGGGAATCCGCTCGGTCCTCGGGGCGGAGCTCCACGTGCAGCCCGCCGATGCGGGTGCAGAGGAAGACGGCCCGGAGGGGGGCTACCAGGTGGTGGTCCTGGTGGAGAACGAGGCGGGGTACGGGAGCATCTGCGAGCTCGTCACCCGCGCCATCTTCGACGGGATGCAGTACAAGCCACGGGTCACCCTCGAGCAGCTCGAGGCCCACTCCGATGGGCTCATCGTCCTCACCGGCGGCGTCAAGGGCGCCCTCGGTCGGTCGCTTCGTCGGCATGCCCACGACCGAGAGCGCGGTCGGGCGGAGGCGGAGGCGCGCTTCCTCGAGCTCGCCCGGTTCCTCGGTCCCGAGCAGCTCTACCTGGAGCTGCAGGACCACGGCATCGATGGCCAGGACGAGGTGAACCAGCTGGCGAGGGAGCTCGGGGCTCGCCATGGTCGGGAGCTCGTGGTCACCAACGCAGTGCACTACCTTGAGCCCGAGGATGCTCCGATCCACGAGGTGCTCAACGCCATCGGCTCCGGCACGTCGATGGCCGATCCAGAGCGCATCCAGACCGACACCGATCAGGCCTACCTCAAGTCCGAAGAGGAGATGCTGGCCCTGTTCCCGGACGATGCCGAGGCCATCGCGCGGACCGTGGAGATCGCGGCCCGCTGCGAGTACCACTTCGACTTCGACACCTACCACTTCCCGGCCACCACCCCACCGGACGTCGCAGAGGACGGCACCCAGGCCGACACCGATGCCAACTGGGCCTACTTCTACACCGCCTTTCCTCCCCCGAAGGACTACGGCCTGCCCGACCCGGAGGAGGCCATCCCGGAGCGCCCGGAGGGGGCTGGTGGCATCAACGGCTACTTCCGTTGGTACGCCAAGGTCGGTCTGGAGCTCCGTCTCCAGCACGTCGACGCGGAGCTCCACCCCTCCTACTGGGAGCGTCTCGACCGAGAGCTCGGCATCGTCATCTCGATGGGCTTTCCGGCCTACCTGTTGATCGTCGCCGAGTTCATCAACTGGTCGAAGGACAACGGGATTCCCGTGGGCCCTGGCCGTGGATCGGCCGCCGGTTCCCTCGCAGCCTGGGCGATGCGCATCACCGACATCGACCCCCTCCGCTACGGGCTCCTGTTCGAGCGCTTCCTGAACCCCGAGCGCGTGTCCATGCCCGACATCGACGTCGACTTCTGCCAGGACCGGCGGGAGGAGGCCATCGAGCACGTTCGGGTGAAGTACGGCGCGCCCCTGGTCAGCCAGATCATCACCTACGGCACCCTGAAGGCGAAGGCTGCCATCCGCGACGTGTCGCGAGTGCTCGACCTCAACTACAACGAGGCGGATCGCATCGCCAAGCTGGTCCCCGATCAGCTGGGCATCAAGATCTCGGAGGCGCTCGACGCCGAGCCGAGGCTCGCGGCCCTGCGGGAGGGCGACCCCAAGGTCCGACGGGTGATCGACACGGCCCTCGCCATCGAGGGCACCATGCGGCAGACGGGGGTGCACGCTGCCGGTGTGGTCATCGCCGACAAGCCGCTGGTGCACTACGCGCCGCTCTACCGCGACGAGCCGGAGGGAGGGCCGGTCGTCCAGTACGACATGAAGTCCGCCGAGGGCATCGGCCTGATCAAGTTCGACTTCCTCGGGCTCAAGACCCTCGACCAGATCCGCGATGCCGTGGTCAACGTGAAGAAGAACCACGGCGTCGATCTCGACATGGCCCACATCCCGGTCGACGACGAGGCCACCTACACGCTGCTGCAGGCCGGCGACGCTCTGGGGGTGTTCCAGCTGGAGTCCAGCGGCATGCGGGACCTGCTGACGCGGCTGCAGCCCGACTGCGTCGACGACATGGTCGCCCTGGTGGCGCTCTACCGTCCAGGACCGCTGCAGTCGGGGATGACCGACGAGTTCGTCGAGCGGAAGCACGGCAGGGTCCCCGTCAACTACCCGCTCCCCATGCTCGAGCCTCTCCTCAAGGGCACCTACGGCACCATCATCTACCAGGAGCAGGTCATGCAGATCGCTCAGGTGATGGCCGGGTACTCCCTCGGCGAGGCCGACCTCCTCCGCCGCGCGATGGGGAAGAAGAAGAAGGAGGAGATGGACAAGCAGAAGACGCGCTTCGTCTCCGGGTCCATCGAGAACGAGATCGCCGAGGAGAAGGCCACCGAGATCTTCGAGATGATGGCGAAGTTCGCGGCCTATGGCTTCAACAAGAGCCACTCGGCCGCCTACGGCTACATCAGCTACCAGACCGCCTACCTCAAGGCCCACTACCGGCCCGAGTACATGGCCGCGCTGATGACCATCGAAGCGGCCAACACCGACAAGGTCCTCACGTACATCCTCGACTGTCGGGCCTCGAACATCGAGATCCTGCCGGTCTCGGTCAACGAGAGCGAGCGCGCCTTCAGCGTGCCGCCCCCGGACGAACGGCCGGTGGATGACGAAGGCAACCGTCGGGAGGTGATCCGCTTCGGCCTCGCGGCCGTGAAGAACGTGGGCGACGGCGCCATCGAGAGCCTCCTCCAGGCCAGGGAGGAGGCCGGGGGCTCGTTCCCAACGGTGGAGGCCTTCTTCGAGGCGATCGACTACCGAGCGGTGAACCGTCGCGTCCTGGAGAACCTGGTGAAGTGTGGGGCCCTCGACTGCTTCGGGCACCGGCGCTCCGCCCTGTTCGACGCCCTGGAGGCCGCGATGACGCTGGGGTCCCGGGCCCAGCAAGACAAGGCCAGCGGGCAGATCGGGCTGTTCGGAGCCGTGGCGCAGGAGCCCATCCGCCTGCGCCTGCCCAGCATCCCGGAGTGGCCCCTCTCGGAGAAGCTCGGCTACGAGCGCGACGTGCTGGGGCTGTACCTGTCGGGCCATCCCATGCAGGCCCACGGACGCGACGTCGCGCGCTACGCCTCGGCGCCCCTGGTGGAGATCGGCCAGGTCGACGCCCGGGAGGTGCGGATCCTCGGCGTGGTGTCCGAGTCCCGCACGATCAACGCCAAGGGTCGGCGGGACTCCAAGATGGCCTTCGTCCGGGTGGAAGACGACGCAGCGAGCATCGAGTGTGTGTTCTTCCCCGACGCCTGGGCGAGGAGCCAGCGGGCGATGGAGATGGGGGAGCCCGTGCTGGTCACCGGGAAGCTCGAGCACGGGGAGGAGCCCAAGCTGCTCGCCAGCACCGCGGAGCCCCTCACCGAAGTGCGCGCTCGGATGACCCGCGAGGTCCAGTTCCAGCTCGAGGTCGCCGAGCTCGACGACCGGGCTCTGGGCCGCTTCATCGACGTGCTGAAGAGCCAGCGGGGAGGCTGTCGGTCGCGGCTGGTCCTCCGGTCCGAGGGGGCCTTCGAGGCAGAGCTGCTGCTCCCCGACTGGCCGGTGGAGCCCTCCCCGCGCCTCGAGGAGTCCATGCAGGCGCTCTTCGAGCGTCCGGGCGTGGTGGCCCTGTCATGATCGCCGCACTCCTCGCTCAGCTCATCGGCACGGCGTGGGCCGGTCCCACCGACAACCTCGTCGAGGACGTCGGTCGTGGCCTGCTCGTCGACTGGTCCACCCTCGTGGTGGAGGTCGATGCGGGGAGCTACCGAGCGGGCGCCCAGGCCACGAAGGCCGTCGAGCAGTCGGCCCGTCTCGCCATCGACGATCGTCTGGAGGACGGGCTCGGGGTCGTGCGGGTCGCCGACGGCGTGTTCGTCGCGGAGCTGATGGAGCGGGAGGATCTCGGGCCCTCCCTGGAGGCTCGCCGCTCCCGCTGGCGGGTCGCGGAGGCCACCTACACGGTCTCCGGCAAGGTGGATCTTCATGCACAGCTCTCGCTGCAGGAGTTCCTCAAGCCCTTCACCCTCCAGCGTGCGCGCCCCACGCCCACATCGGGTGAGCCCGGTGCGTTCACCGGCGTGATCGTCGACGCGCGGGGGCTCGGGGTGGTCCCGGCCTACCTTCCCACCTTCCTCGGGCCCGACGGCGCCACCCTCTGGGAAGGGGAGCTGTGGGACGAAGACGCCGTGGGGCAGGCACCGGTCGTGTGGGTCGTCGACCCGGCGCATCCCGCCTGTGTCCGCGCGGGAGAGGCGCCGCTGTTGATCCGCGCCGCCTCGGCCGCCGGCTCCACCCTCAGCCTCGACCCCAAGGGCGCGGCCGCCTTTCGGGCCCTCCTCGACGACGAGTCGGTCGCAGGGGGCCACGTGGTGATCGTCGCGGATCCCCAGTGAGCCCACGTCCGGTCCAGTGGCTCGGCCGGCTGTCCTATGGCTGGGCGCTCCAGCTCCAGCGGAGTCGACGACAGGCCGTACTCCGTGGGCAGGCCCCCGACGTCCTGTGGTGTCTCGAGCATCCGCCGGTGGTGACGCTGGGCCGGAGGGGAGGGGAGGTCCTCGACATCCCGAAGGGGGTCGAGGTGCACCGTACGGAGCGGGGAGGCCTCGCGACCGTGCACGTCCCCGGGCAGCTGGTCGGCTACCTGATCGTCGATCTGAACCGGATCGGCATCGGCGTGCGGGAAGCGGTCGACCGGATGGAGTCGGGGTTGATCCAGTGGCTCGACACCCAGGGGGTTCGCGCCGGGCGTCGGTCGGGCACCCCCGGCGTGTGGGTGGGCGACCACAAGATCGCGGCGCTGGGAATCCACGTGCGACGGGGCGTCACCATGCACGGCTTCGCCCTCAACCTGGATCCCGATCTCGGGGCCTTCGCGTGGATCGTGCCCTGTGGGTTGACGGATACCGGGGTCACCTCGGTGGCGCGGTGTGCCGGTCGAGCGCCCGCATCCCACCAGGTGGCGGACGAGGTGGGGCGGGCGGTGTGGTCGAGCGTCGTTGACACCCCACAGGGGCAGCGATAGCTGGGCGCGTCGGCAGAGCGCCGACCGAAGGCACGTAGCTCAGTGGGAGAGCACCGCCCTGACACGGCGGGGGTCGGCGGTTCAAATCCGCCCGTGCCTATCGCATCCTTTCGAAGGGGCGGCACCACGTGTGCCGCCTTTTTCGTCGATGGATGTCTCGTCGATGTTCCCGTGGCGTGCCCGGTTGGGTGCGGTGCGTTACCTCCGCCGGGTTCCAGGAGTTCCTCCCATGCCCAAGATGAAGACCCACCGCGGCGCTGCCAAGCGCTTCACGAAGACCGGTTCGGGCAAGATCAAGTTCAAGCGCGCCAACCTGCGCCACTGCCTGTCCTCCAAGCAGACCTCCACGAAGCGCGTGCTCCAGAAGCCCGGCTACCTGAAGGACTGCGACGCTGGGCACGTGAAGCGGCTGCTCAACGGCGAGTAGGATCCAGCCTTGAGGGGGCCGGCCCCCTCTGGCACCCCTACGAGATCCAGCCTTGAGGGGGCCGGCCCCCTCTGGCACCCCTACGAGATCCAGCCTCGAGGGGCCTGGTCTGAGAGGGCCGCCCTCCGGCTACAAAACAACCCCCACCGCCACCGCCCTCGAGGTTGGGAAGCGGTCTGAAGAGAGGAGAGTCCCATGGCTCGCATCAAGGGTGCGCAGAACCGCACCACCCGCCGTCGCAACCTGTTCCGCCGCGTTCGCGGCTTCTTCATCGGCCGTCGCCGGCTCCGCCAGGCCATCCAGGCCCGGATGAAGGCCGAGGCCAACGAGTTCGTCGGCCGGAAGCAGCGCAAGCGGCAGTTCCGTCGTCTGTGGACCCAGCGGATCAACGCCGCGGCCCGCATGCACGGCATGCCCTACAGCAAGTTCATCCACGGCCTCAAGAAGGCCGAGATCGAGATCAACCGCAAGATGCTCGCCGACCTCGCGGTCCACGAGCCTGCGGCCTTCAAGCTGCTCGTCGACAAGGCCCAGGCGGCCCTGTAGTGACTGGCAGGAGGCCCATGCCGTCTGTCGCGTCCCGGTGGACTTCACCGTTTGTCGCGTCTCGGCGGACGCTTCGGGCCTCTGTCGCCGTTCTCGGCGTCGCCCTCGCTGGGGGCTGCAACGACGACGAGATCACCTGGGCGCGGTTCAACGCCGATGGCGATGTCCTCGAGGTGGACGTCGGCGGCACCGAGCCCGTCCCCCAGAACGACGGGTGTGCCGACGTTGTGAAGGGCAACACGCTCTGCGACGACGTCCAGGCCCTCGACGGCACCGCCGTGACGGGCGACGATCTGGGCTGCATCTGCCTGGCCTCGTCCCTCCGGGCCAACGACGTGGGCACCGCCACGGTGGACCCCACCTTCGGCCCCGTCGGCACCCGCCACACGGTCCGGGTCGAGGTCCTCGACGAGTTCCAGGACATCGTGCAGCGGGTCACCGTCTACACCTCGGGGCAGCGAGACGACGAGGAGATCGAGCTCCGCCAGGACAGCGCCGATCCGGGCAGCTGGGCCATCGAGCTCGAGTCCCAGGGAACGAGCGACGAGACGCGCACCGATCGCTTCGAGCTCCGCCTCTACGAGCCCGACGGCACCTTCTCGGGCGAGGTCGAGACCACCGAGGAGTAGGTCGGCCTGCGGTACACTGTCGCGACGTCCCCAGCGATCCACGGAGGAGCGGGTGAGCGCAGACGAGAGCAACGAGGAAGAAGACGCGCTGGGCGGTGTGGAGATGCCGGACAAGCTCTTCTTCCGCATCGGTGAGGCCGCGCAGATCGTCGGCGTCGAGCCCCATGTGCTCAGGTACTGGGAGAGCGAGTTCAAGATGCGGCCGCAGCGCTCGTCCAGCGGGCAGCGCATGTACCGCCGCAAGGACATCGCCCGCTTCCTGCGCATCCGGAAGCTCCTCCACGACGAGGGCTTCACCATCGCCGGGGCCCGAAAGGTGCTCCTCGACGGTGGCTCCGAGGCCAGCGCGAGCGGGGGGGCCGACGCAGGTCGCCTCGGAGATGCCCTGAAGCGGATCGCCGACGCTCGGGCGAAGATCACCGCGCTGCAGGACAAGTACGGCACGGTGGGCGTCGCCTCCTGAAGGATCGGGCCCTCGTCTCTCCCTTCGTAGCGGCCGGATCCACGATGTGGTGCACAGGCCGTTGCCCACCCTGGGGGCCTCGGTTACCTCGGCTGGGCTGACGGGGCGTAGCGCAGCCTGGTAGCGCACCAGACTGGGGGTCTGGTGGTCGCTGGTTCGAATCCAGTCGCCCCGACCATTCGAACACCCCTCCCGACTTCGTGTCGGGAGGGGTTTTCTCTTTTCAGCCGTCGAGCTGCGCCGGGAGCGGCACCAGACGCATGGCCAGGGAGCGCTGGGCTCGCCGGGCCCGGTCCTCGGTGGCCGCGATGTGCTCCTTCAGGGCGTCGCCGAGGGGGGTCACCATCTCCGGCTTCCACCAGGTGAGCGCCTTGCCGTCTTCGGTGGCGAGGCCCTGCTTGTCCATCAGCTGGGTGGCCGCGCGGAGGGATACCTCCGAGAGGTGCCGGACCACGGCCCGGAAGTGCCCACGGTCCTCGGGGTCGATGGCCACGAAGTCGTGCCGGGACATCCAGGCCACGTGGTAGTGGGCTGGTACGAGCCCGACCCCGTCGAGGCCCAGGCGTTCGGCCGCCACCACGAGCAGGTGGCCGACCTCGGGCGCCATGCCGAGCCCTGGGCCCCGCTGGCCGGGGAGGCGTGGCCTGTCGGGGCCGAAGCTGATCCGCGGGTCCCGCATCTCGAGCCACTCGACGAACAGCACCTGGAATCCGTGCATGGCGCGGCGGGACACCGCGAGGTCGACCAGGTCCTCGCGGCGGGCGCCGAGGGCCGCGTCGACCCGCAGGCGGTCATGGCCCTCGGTGATCTCGATGTGCACCTGCAGGTCCTGGAAGCCCATCCCCCGGAGGGCCGGCAGGAAGCCGTAGACGTCGAGGGCGTGCTCCATGCCGTGGCGGGTGTAGTAGCCGAGGAAGCGGGGCTCCTTCTTGGCGCCCATCCCGAGGTCCCCGAACAGGTCGGCCTCGGTGATCTCCAGCTCGTCTTCGGTGCCGGTGAGGATGCGGGGGTCGATGTGGTGGGCGACGTAGCGGGTGCGCCGACCCAGGGCGTCGTAGTCCTTGGCCACGGGGGTGGACAGGCCGGCCGCCACCGAGATGGTGTGGGCGAGGACGCGCCAGGCTCGGTCGGTGTAGCCGCCCGCGGGCATGGCGACGATCGGCGTGTTCCGGAACTTGCGGAAGACCCGCTCGTCCCGCTCTCTGAGGCCCTCCTCGGACACCATCAGGCTCCCGAGGGGGTCGTGGTCCAAGGGGTCCGTGCCGGCGAGGTAGAGCACGAGCTGGACCGCCCGGGGGGAGGCAGCCAGGACCCGATCGACCTCCCTGAGGTAGGCGCCGTCCGTCGTGCCAGCGGCCACCCGCGCGTCCAGCACCCGCGGCCCGGTGGGCACCTCCCAGTCGCTGGCGACGGACACACTGTGGACCCAGGTGCCCTCGTCGTCGGCCAGGCAGGCCACGGTGCCGTCTGGGGGGTGGGCGTCGAGGTCGAGGACGAGGATGCGTCCTTGAAGCCCCTCGGTGCGGAGGGCGGCCACGGCGATGGCGATGTCGTTCAGTGCGCAGAAGCCGCCCCCCTTGGCGGGCTCGGCGTGGTGGAACCCTCCGGCGGTGCACACCGACGGCTCCAGGGTTCGCAGGCTGCGGCGGGCCCCCTCCAGCACGGCGCCACATCCCCTGCGCCAGAACTCCAGCACGCCATCGACCGGCACGAGGGCCTCTGGGACGGCAAGGATGCGCGCCAGCACCTCGGGGCGGTCCAGGGTCTCGAGGTACGCTGCAGGGTGCACGCGGGCGATGTCGGCGTAGGAGGCCTCGGGAGCGACGAACAGCTGGTCCCGATGGATGATCCCCTCGTCGAGGGCCCAGGTCACCGCGTCGTCGCCGCGGCGGGGGTCGAGCATCGGGCTTCCGTGGGCCGCGAGCGGGACCCGGAAGGCCCGGTGGTGCCACAGCGCCACCGGACTCCTGCGCCAGCGGCGGACGGCACGCCGTAGCTGGCGTCGGATCAACGGCGCTCCATCAGGTGGTCGTGGATGTCGAAGGCATCGGCCTCGGTCGACATCCGCAGGTAGCTTCCGTCGGCGAGCATCAGCCGGGTGCGCCGGGTGTCCTCGAGGTAGGCCTCCAGGAGACCCCTGAGGAAGTCCACGAGGTTCGGCGCCAGGATCGGTACCAGCACCTCCACCCGTCGCTCGAGGTTGCGATCCATCCAGTCGGCAGAGCCGATGTAGACCGCCGGTCCGTCGTTGCCGCCGTTCTCGAACCAGTAGACGCGGTCGTGCTCCAGGAAGCGCCCGACGACCGAGCGGACCTCGATGTTGTCAGACAGGCCCGGAACGCCGGGCAGCAGGCAGCAGATGCCGCGGACCAGCAGGCGCACCTCGACGCCCGCCTGGCTGGCCGCGTACAGGGCGTCGATCATGTCCCGGTCGGTGATGGCGTTGCACTTGGCGACGATGCGGCCCTTCCCACCGGCCTTCGACACCTTGGCTTCGTGCCGGATGCGGAGCAGCAGCTGCTTCTTCATGTGGCTCGGGGCCACGTACAGGTGGTGGTACTTGGGGGGGCGAGCGAAGCCCGTCAGTCGGTTGAACAGGTCCGCGACGTCCCCCGTGATGCCGGTGTGGGCGGTCATCAGGCCCAGGTCCGTGTAGATCCGGGCGGTGGTGGGGTTGTAGTTGCCGGTCCCGATGTGGGCGTAGCGGACCAGCTCGTCGCCCTCCCGACGGACCACGAGGGCCATCTTGCTGTGGGTCTTGAGGAGCGGGACCCCGTAGATCACGTGGACCCCAGCTTCCTCCAGGCGTCGCGCCCACACGATGTTGTTCTCCTCGTCGAAGCGGGCCTTGAGCTCCACCACGGCGGCGACCTGCTTGCCGTTCTCCACGGCCTTCTCGAGGGCGCGGATCACCGGGGAGTCCCCCGAGGTTCGGTACAGCGTCTGCTTGATGGCGACGACCTGGGGGTCGCGGGCGGCAGAGCGCACGAAGTCCACCACGGGCGCGAAGGTCTCGTAGGGGTGGTGGAGGAGGACGTCCTGTTGCCGGATGTGGGCGAACAGCTCGCTCCCCTTGGGCAGCCCGGGGTGACGTCGGGGGACGTAGGGGGGGTACTTGAGCTCCGGGAGGTCGACGCCGAGGATCTGCCCCATGCGCGAGACCGCCATCGGACCGGCCACCTCGTAGACCTCGCCGGGGTCGACGCCGACCCCCTCCGTGAGGGCCTCCCGGATGGCGTCGGGCATGCCCGCCTGCACCTCGAGGCGGACGGGCTGTCCGAAGCGACGCTTGCGGAGCTCCTGCTGGAGGGAGTCGAGCAGGTCGTTGGCCTCGTCTTCCCGGATCTCGAAGTCGGCGTCTCGGGTGACGCGGAACAGCCAGGGCTCCGACAGCTTCATGCCGGGGAACAACGTGGTGAGGTTGGCGGCGATGAGCTGCTCGAGGGGCAGCCAGCGAACGGGTCCGCTGTCTTCGTCGCCGGAGACGCACACCAGGCGCGGGAGGTTGGCGAGGGGGACCTTCACCCGTGCCAGGCGTTGCTCTCCTTCCGGCGACTCCACCCACAGGGCGAGGTTCAGGGAGAGGTTGCTGATGAAGGGGAAGGGGTGCGTGCTGCCCACCGCCAGCGGCGTGAGGATCGGGTACACCCGCTTCTTGAACAGCGCGTTCATGCGCTTGCGGTCGCTCTTGGAGAGGGCGTCGTAGTGGACGAGGCGGATGCCGTGGGGCTCCAGCGCGGGGAGCACCTCGTCGGTCAGGCATTGCTGGGCGCTGGCCACCAGGTCGGCCGCGCGCTCGTGGATCCGTGCCAGCTGCATGCGCGGGGACAGACCGTCGACCGACAGGACCTCGATGCCCGCCTGGAGCTGCTGCAGGATCCCCGACACCCGCACCATGAAGAACTCGTCGAGGTTCGTGTGGAAGATGGTGAGGAAGCGCAGGCGCTCGAGGAGGGGATTCGACGGGTCGTGCGCCTCTTCCAGGACCCGCTCGTTGAAGCTGATCCAGGACAGCTCCCGGTTGAGGTACTTCGGACCCTCGCGGCGGGATGGGCGCGACGGTCGCGCGGGGGCGGCGGGGCTGGCAGACACGGACTCCTCCTGACGGGACGGAGAGCATACCTTTCCTCCCCGGCCGTGCCCGCGACGGCATTTCCCAACGACCGGTCGGGAATGCGTTAGGCGCGCGTGCATGCGGATCCTGCTCTCCAACGACGACGGTATCGATGCCCGCGGCCTGGCCGTGCTGTACGACGCCCTGGAGCCACTGGGAGAGCTGTGGGTCGTGGCGCCGGCCGCCGAGCAGTCCGCGATGAGCCACAGCCTCACCATGCACCGGCCCCTGCGCGTCCGGGAGCGGGCGCCGAGGCAGTACTCGGTCGACGGCACGCCGGCCGACACCATCTACGTGGCCCTCCACCACGTGCTCCCAGGTCCTCCCGACATCGTCGTGTCGGGGATCAACCGTGGCGCCAACCTGGGCTTCGACGTCCACTACAGCGGCACCGTGGCGGCTGCGCGGGAGGCCTGCCTCCAGGGCATTCCCGCGGTGGCGGTCTCCGCCCGGATCGACGACGCGCCGCCTCGCTACGACACGGCCGGCATCGTGGCGCGCAAGGTGGTGGAGCGGGTGGTGGCCGACGGCCTCGACCCGGGTGTGCTGCTGAACGTCAACGTCCCCTGTGTCGCCCCCGAGGACCTCCTGGGCCTCCGGTCTGCGGTGCTGGGCCGTCGGCTGTATGCCTCGTCCGTCGACCTCCGGCACGACCCCCGGGGCAAGCCCTATGTGTGGATCGGCGGGCCTCACCAGGGCTTCGATGGCCCTGAGAACGCTGACGGCCGCTGCGTCGACGCAGGCTACGCCACCATCACCCCCCTGGGGGTGGACCCGACCGACTACCGCACCCTGGAGCGCACCCGTGACTGGACCGACGCCTGACGTTCCCCTCGGCCCCCTGGCGGTCCGGAGTGCGGTCGGTGGCGTGATGATGGGGCTGGCCAACCTCGTTCCCGGCATCTCCGGGGGCACGATGCTGCTGGCTGCTGGCGTCTACCCGCGCTTCATCGAGGGGATTGCCGAGGTCACCACGCTGCGCTTCCGGGCGCCCTCCCTCGTGGTGCTGGCCGGGGTGGCCGTCGCCGCGGGCGCCGCCATCGTGCTCCTCGCCGGCACGGTGAAGGACCTGGTCGTCGACCACCGATGGGTCATGTACAGCCTGTTCATCGGCCTCACCCTCGGCGGGGTGCCGTTGGTCAAGAAGCTCATCGGCGACATGGACGGACGCGCCTGGGGAGGCGCCGTGGTGGGCTTCATCGGCATGGCTGCCCTGGCCCTCGCCCAGGCCCAGGGGGTGTCGACCCCGGGTGGCAGCGACGCTGGCTTCCTCATGTTCCTGGTGGCTGGCGTCGCGGGTGCCTCGGCGATGATCCTGCCGGGCGTGAGCGGTGGATACCTGTTGCTCGTCCTCGACATGTACGTCCCGATCCTCTCCGGGATCGACGCCTTCAAGGAAGCCCTGAAGGCTGGCGACGTCGCGGGGCTGATGGAGCCGGCGCTGGGGGTCGTCCTCCCGGTGGGCATCGGCGTGGTGGTCGGCATCGCTGGGGTCAGCAACCTCCTGAAGTTCTTCCTGGACCGCTTCGAGAAGCAGACCCTCGGGCTGCTCCTGGGCCTGCTGGTCGGCGCCGTCGTGGGGTTGTGGCCCTTCCAGCATGGCGTCGAGCCCCAGCTGGGCGACGTGGTGAAGGGGCGGGTGATGACCGCCGAGACCCTGCTGGATCTGGACCATGAGGACTGGCCTACCGAGGTGTTCACGCCGGCGCCGGCCCAAGTGGGCGGAAGCCTCGCGCTCATGCTGCTCGGCCTGGGGCTGACCATAGGTGTCGCCCGCATGGGCACGACGGAATAGCTCCCCCGCGACCCTCTTCGCAGGAGACTCCATGGGCGATCTGACCGCCGACCTCAAGGCAGCCATCCGCGACGTGCCGGACTTTCCGAAGGACGGCATCCTGTTCAAGGACATCACGCCCATCCTCTCCGACATCGGGCTGTACCGCCGGGTGATGGATGCCATGGCCGCCGACTGGGGCGATGTCGACGTGGTGGTCGGGATGGAGTCCCGCGGCTTCCTCTTCGGTCCGGGCATCGCCGAGCGGCTGGGTGCCGGCTTCGCCCCGGCTCGGAAGCACGGCAAGCTCCCCCACGCCACCGAGGCGGTCACGTTCGACCTCGAGTACGGCAGCGCCACGCTCGAGCTGCACGTCGACGCCTTCCCTGCGGGGTCCCGCGTGCTGGTGGTCGACGACCTGCTGGCCACAGGGGGCACGGCAGCGGCCACCAAGGAGCTCGTGGAGCGCCTCGGCGGTGAGCTCGTCGGCTACTCCTTCATGATCGAGCTCGGCTTCCTCGACGGCCGCGAGAAGCTGGGGGCGCCGGTCCGCTCGCTGGTGACCGTGCCGTGAAGGTGGTGGGCCTCACCGGGGGCATCGCCACCGGGAAGTCCACCGTCGGTCGTCGCCTGGCAGCGCTCGGTCTTCCCGTGATCGACGCGGACCAGGTCGCGCGCGAGGTCGTGGAGCCCGGGCAGCCCGCGCTCGATGCGCTGGTGGCGGCGATGGGGAAGGGCATCCTCGACGACGTGGGGCGCCTCGACCGCGTAGCGATGCGGGCCCGCATCGTCAGCGACCCCGACGCCAAGAAGCAGCTGGAGGCCGTCACCCATCCGGCCATCTTGTCCACCATCCTGACCAGGCTGCAGGCCCATGCGGCCGCCGGTGCCGAGGTGGCCGTCGTCGAGGCAGCGCTGATGGTGGAGACGGGGAGCTACCGCAACTACCCGGTGCTGCTGGTCGTCACGTGTGACCCCACGGACCAGCTCGCTCGCCTCATGGCCAGGGACGGCATGGACGAGGAGGCCGCCCGTCGCCTCATCGCGACCCAGCTTCCCCTCGCCGACAAGGAGGCCGTGGCCACCCACGTCATCCGCAACGACGGGACGCGGGAGGAGCTGCTGGCGAAGGTGGATGCCTTCGCCGCATCCATCCAGGGCTGAGCTCCGGATGTGTCTCCCCTGTTGCGCGCGTGGCGCCGAGTCGCGCTAGCCCTCGGCCTCGCGGAACTTCTCGATGTAGCGGAAGACCGTGCGGGGGTCGATGTCGAGGTCGCGGGCCGTCTGGGCCTTGTTCCAGTTGTTCAGGTCGAGGGCCTTGCGGATGTAGTCGCTCTTGAAGTCTTCCTGGGCATCCGAGAGCGGCTGGATGCTGCGCTTCTGGCCACCCTCCAGCCCGAGGTCGTCGGGGTTGAGGAGCGCCCGGTCGCTCATGATCACCGCCTTCTTGATGCGGTTCTCGAGCTCGCGGACGTTGCCCGGCCAGTAGTGGTTCTTCAGCGAGAGCAGCCCCTGGTTGGTGAAGCCCCGGGGCTTGCTGCCGTACTGCTCCCGGTAGGTGTTGAGGAAGTACTGGGCGAGGACCTCGATGTCTTCGCCACGGTCCCGCAGGGGAGGGAGGCTCACCGCGATCTCGTTGAGGCGGTAGTAGAGATCCTCTCGGAACTCACCTGTGGCGATGAGCTCGGGGAGGTCCTTGTTGGTCGCCGCGACGACCCGGATGTCGACGGGACGGGGCTTCAGGTCGCCGACCCGCTCGATGACCCGCTCCTGGAGCACCCGCAGCAGCTTCACCTGCAGGTTCATCGGCATCTCGCCGATTTCGTCGAGAAACAGAGTACCGGTGCTGGCCGCTTCGACCTTTCCAATCTTGTCGGTGACGGCCCCCGTGAACGCGCCCTTGCGATGGCCGAAGAGCTCACTCTCCAGGAGGTTCTCGGGGATCGCGCCACAGTTGATGGCGATGAAAGGCTGGTCCTTTCGGCTCGACAGCTTGTGCAGTTCCCGCGCGACCAGCTCCTTGCCGGTGCCGGTCTCACCGAGGATCAACACCGAAAGGTCGGTGGGGGCCACGCGGCGAAGGACCCGGAACATCGCCTTCATCGGCGGACAGGTGCCGATCATCTCCCCCTGGGAGCTCTGCTGGAGCTGGGTGCGGAGGTTGCGGTTGTCGAGCCGGAGCTGGTTGAGCTGAAGGGCGTGGTACACGACCAGGCTCGCCTGGGCCGCATAGATCTGCAGCATCGCCAGGTCGCGCCCGTCGAACAGGTTCGTGACCCGGTCGTTCCCCAGGTAGATCACGCCGAGCAGGTCGTTTCGGTAGATCAGGGGCACGCACATCACCGAGGACAGCTTGAGGTCCACCACCGACTTGGCGCGGCCGAAGCGGGAGTCGTTCATCGCGTCGGAGACGATCACGGGCTGCAGGTGCTCGACCACCTGGTTCACGATGGAGTCGGACACCTGGCGGATGTCGAGGCGGTCCTTGTCGACGTTGTGGGACGCGGCCAGGTGCCTCGCCCCGTCCTGAAGCACGATGACGAAGCCCTTCTCGGCCTCGGTGAGGTCGACGAGCCCCTTGAGGAGGCTGGCGAAGAGCCGGTTGGGCACCGTGTCCTTCATCATCTCGCTGGAGAGGGCCACGAGGCGCTCGAGGACGTCGAGGGAGAGCTCCTCGGCCGGCGCGTGCTCGCCGGTGACCTGGGGCGCCGGCTGCAGGGACCACACCAGCTTCCAAGCGCCGATGAGCACTTCGTCGCCCTCGGAGAGCTCCGCCGTGCGAATCCGTCGCCCGTTGAGCTCCATCTCCTTGGAGCGGTCGACGAGGGAGAGGGTGTACACGTCGCCCTTCCGCATCAGGTTGGCGTGGGTCGGCCCCACGGCGGGGTCGTCGAGGACGATGTCGTTGCCGGGGGCACGCCCGAGGGTGGTGAGCACCTTGTGGACGGCGGCGTCCCGCTGGACCTTGCGGATGAGGTGTTCGCAACGAAAGAACGGCATGGGGGCGCTCCGGGGCGCTCCAGCCTAACGTGACGGCGCCACCGATGGTGCTGGGCGCGTCGTGGGCCCCCAGTGTACGCCCAGCAGCGCCGAGCGGGGGGCGCCTGCAGGGGTCCTTCCTGGAGGGAGGACGAGAGGGGTCCAGCGGGCCTGGGGGCGGGCGTGGCTCCGGTTCCAGTGGACCCGGGCGTCCACCACGCTGGCGATCCAGAGCGTGTAGAAGCCGATGGTCGCAGGCCACTGGAGGCCGTAGCGGCGGCTCTGGCTGCGGGCGACGATCTGGTCGGCGTCCCATCCGAGCGGGTGGTCCTCGTCGGGGCGGTTCACCACCCTCAGGTGCAGGTAGGTTCCGATCGCGGCTCCGCCCAGGACGACCTGCCCGCCTCCGTAGAGGATGCCGGGCCCGACGCGTCCCCGGGCGAGCTGGGGGAGGCCGAGGGGCAGGTACGACGTGGCGGGGGCCGGAGGGATGATGGGCTCTTCGGGGACCTCTGCGGCGCGCTCGGCGGCCACCTGCTCGCGGACCCGGTTGAACACGAAGACGACGTCTGCGGGGTGGTGGTAGGGACTGATGCGCAGATCGATGTCCCGCTCCAGGATCGTCCGGAAGACGCGGCTCGCCTCCTCGTCCTGCCCTTGCTTCACCAGGATCTCGCCGAGGTAGGTGAGCGCTTCCACGGCGTCGTCGAAGTCCACCAGGTCCGGGGTCTGGGCGTAGCGGAGCTGGAGGGCTCGGAACGCCAACAGGCTCTGGTCCAGGTCTCCCTGGAAGTACTGGGCCTTCGCCGACTCCAGGTCGGCGAGGAACGAGCCTTCTGCTGGCTCGTCGGGGTCCTCGACCGGCGGCTCCTGTGCGAGGGCAGGCCGGACATCGGCAGCCGCCAACCCAAGCACGAAGGCGAGGCCGAGCCACCGGCGGGTGCGGGGCGGTGCGGGCATCCACGGGGGCTGGGGCGACCGGTCGTCCATCGGCTTCCGCGGAAGGTAGCACGCACGGGTCGACCCGTCGGGGGGGCACCGATGTGTTGCGGGATCCCGAGGATGACACACGGCACGGGCCCGCCTGCATACCATACAGATGGTCTTTTGCTTGATTGGCAGCCCGTAGACAGGTACACACGCCGCACGGAACGTTGTGTGGACCCCCCCGCGCACGCACCGTCGGAGGCGCAGAATGCGTAAGATCGAGACAAACGACTGGTGGCCCCAGCTCGTGGAGCTGAAGGACGAGCTGTCGCTGCGAGAGTTGGCGGAACGATTTGGTGTCACACCCGGCGCCGTGAGTGCCGCCCTCAAGCGCAACGGCATCGAGCGCAAGCCGGCGCCTCCCGGCCCGAGGTCTCGTCGCAAACAAGCACTGCCGCCGGAGCCCGGCGAGGTCGGCGGCGTGGGCGGCCGCAGCAAGTCCCACCTCATCGAGCCCTACGAGGAGCTCCTCGGCAAGCGACCCGATGGTGAGATCGCCAAGAAGGCGGGCGTGAGCGTGCGCACGGTGGCCAACTACCGGTCCCGCAAGGGAATCGGCGGCTACAGCGGTCCCAAGCGTCGTGGAAAGGACCGCAAGCCACGCAGGTCGAAGATCGACCCGTTCCGCGAGCTGCTCGGTCAGGTTCCCGACCGGGTGGTCGCCGAGAAGGCCGGTGTCTCTCTGAACGCCGTCCGGAACTACCGGGTGAAGCGTGGCATCGCGGCCCGTGGCCGTGGCCGTCCCCCCGCGGGCACCGTGCCGCCCCCGGGCCAGGTCCCGACCACCGTCTCGGGCACGGTGGCCTGGAAGGTCCATCTGGGGTCCGGTGAGGTGGTGGCGGTCGCTGCCTCCAGCCTGAGCGACGCGGCTACGCGGGCCCAGGCCCTCGGCGACGTCGTCTCCCTGGAGCGGGTCGGACGGCTCGTCTGAGCCGCGGGCCATGCCGGAGGGGGCGGGCCTCCTCCTGGCCCGGCCACGACCGGATCTACGGCGTCGGCAGCTGCAGCTGCCAGGCCCCGTCCTCGTCGCTGAGGGCGGATCCCAGCAGCTCGCCGGCGTCGTCGCGGACCTCGACGACCACGAAGCCCTCTGGCTCCCCGTCCCGTAGGACCACCCCGGAGACCGGGAGTCCGGACCGGAGCTGGAGGGTGGGCGACGTCGTGTCGGCCGGGTCGAAGCCTCGGCGGGTGAGGGCCAGGTCGGTGCGGTCCGCGGGCGGGCTCACCGCGCACGTGACCGGGACCTTCGGGAGCTGGAGGCCGAAGCGCCCTTCGTCGTTGGTGACGGTGCTCCAGGAGCGCTGGCCGTAGCCGTCTTCCCGGCAGGCGACGACGGCGCCGGGCAGGCGGGTCTCGCCGCCATCGGCCACCGTCCCTTCCACCTCCACGGCGGGGGGGAGCGACAGCACCCCCAGGTCGACGTCCTGGTCGGCGCGGACGGCGAGGACCTGGACCGGGGTGTGGCGCGCCCCGTTGGTGCGAGCGGGCGGAAGGGCACGGACGTCGTAGGTGCCCGCGGGCACCCGGGCGAGCACGGCGCCTCCCTCGTCGCTGACCTTGTCGACCACATAGCTGGCGAGCTGACCTTCGAGGCCGTCGACCACGATGCTCTCGAAGCGGACGGTGATGCCCTCGAGGGGCTCGCCGTCGGCGTCGACGACACGCGCATCGAGGAGCACGTCGGTCAGATCCGGGTAGTCGATGTCGAGGCGGGTAGCGGTCTCGCCGTGATCGACGTCGACGATGGCCAGCACCGGTTCCTCGCCGAAGGATCGACCGATGCTCTCCACCGTGTAGACCCCCGGTGCCGCCGCGAGCTCGTAGAATCCGTTGCGATCGGAGGTGGCGATGGCGGAGCGCACCCCCGCGGCGTCGATGAGCTGTACGGCGCTGTCGGCGAGGGGAAGGCCGTTGGCCAGCACCCTCCCGAAGATGCTCCCGCCGGGCTCCAGGTCGAGGTTCAGTCCGTCGTCGGAGCTCCAGGGGAACGACGTGAGGGGCTGTCGGGGGTCGTCGGGCACGACCGTGACCTGGTAGGCATCGCCAGGCATGGTGAACAGGGTCACGGCGCCGTCTCCCCCCGACACAGCACGGTAGTCGTGGAGGGTGCCGCTCTCCACGATGCGAACCGTGGCCGCGACGCCGATCCGATCCCCCTCGCCGGGAAGGACCGCCGCCGGGAGCAGGTCGGGACGCTCCGGCGCAGTGACCACGGCGCTGATCTCCACTGGCTCGGCCAGCTCCAGTCCACCGGCGTCGTAGGGCTCACCGGAGAAGAGGGTGGGCAGCGGGAGGCTCTGGGGAAGCAGGACCACCTGCTCCGCGCTCGCGGGCAGCTCGGTCGGCACGAGGTCGAGACGGAGGCCGACGAGCTCGAAGTCCGTGGTCTCGGTGAGGGTGCCTCCGTAGCCGGTGACCTCGTTCGACGCCTTCTCGGCACCGCCACAGCCAGCCACCAGGCCGAGGGCGAAGAGCAGCGGGTGGACGGGCCTCATGGCAGCTCCACACGCCACACGACGTCGACGGCGCCGCGGGGGTTGTCGTCGAACACGGTGACCCGGATCTCGTCGCCATCGACGACGTTCTCTTCCTGGAGGGTCAACACGCTCACCCAGGCATCCTCTCCCTGGGGGTAGGTGTTGACCACCGGGTCGGGCAGCGGGGTCTGCCACACGAACTCGAGCGCCTGCTGCTCCGGGTCCGACGCGATGACCGTGACCAGGACCTGGGAGGTGTTGAACACCAGCGGGATCTCCCGGACGTCGGCCTCTTCGGGACGGATGATGTCGGGGGGAAGGTTCACCGCGGGTCTCCAGACGGGGGCGACGTAGAGGCAGCCCCCGACCATGGACATGCACGCGGTGTGCCAGGCTGCTGCGACGCCGATGCGCACGACGTTCCCGCCCCAGGAGGGGTCGGGGCTCTCTGGCTTGGGGGAGGGAAGCTGCGACATCGGTGCCGTGGTCGAAGAAGACCCACCCGTCCTAACCCGGGCGAGCGCGTGGTTCGGCGCCGTGTGCTCGTCGGCCCGGCGTCCCAAAGCCCGATATACTCGCGTCGAGCCACGCCTCGGGCTGGCCGTCGGACGAGGCAGGCACCCCGGCTTCTCGGGTGAAGGACGCGAGGAACGCGGCGTGATCGGCACCACCCTGGACAAGTACGAAGTGCTCCAGAAAGTGGGCGAGGGGGGCATGGCCACGGTCTACCGGGGGCGGCATGCCACCCTCAACCGCGACGTGGCCATCAAGGTGCTGCATCCTCACCTCTCCAGCTCCCAGCGGAACCGGAAGCGCTTCGCCCGGGAGGCGCGGGCCATCGAGCACCTGCACCACTCGAACATCCTGGAGATCTTCGACTACTCCGGGATGGACACCGACGACTGCTACATCATCACGGAGTTCGTGCAGGGGGAGACCCTCACCGACCTGCTCCAGCGTCGGGGCTCGCTGCCGTCGGAGGTGGTCGCGATCATCGGCATCTCCTTGTGCGCGGCCCTCGCGTACGCTCACCGCGAGGGCATCCTCCATCGCGACCTCAAGCCGGACAACGTGATGGTCCGGCACGACGGCACGGTGAAGCTGATGGACTTCGGCATCGCCCGCTTCCTCGACGAGAGCCAGGTCACGATGACGGGAGCGCTGGTCGGCTCTCCGGCCTTCATGAGCCCGGAGCAGGCCAAGGAGGCCGATCTCGACCAGCGGTCCGACCTGTTCGCACTGGGCACGGTGCTCTACCACCTGGTGACCGGCCACCTTCCGTTCTCCGGGTCCAACGCCTCCCTCATCCTCAAGAACGTCATCGAGGGCGTCCGGCCGTCCGTGAGCGAGCTGGCTCCGGCCATGTCGCCCCGACTCGCCGACGTGATCGAGGGCCTGATGGCCAGCCATCCGGACGATCGGCCCAACGATGCCGGCGAGGTCGCCCAGGAGCTCCAGCGGTGTCTCGAGGATGTGGGCATCCCGCTTCTCCAGGGCACCTGGTCGGACACCGACTGGTCCCTGTACGCGTACCTGGCCGACCCGGAGAGCTGGGAAGCCCGCCTCGACGTCCAGCTCAAGGGCTTCCTCCTCGAGCGGGGCAAGGAGATGCTCGCGTCGGGAGACCACCTGGCCGCCCTCCGTCTCTTCAACCGCTTGCTGTCGATGGACGAGGAGAACGAGGAGGTGCTGGCCCTCATCCAGAACCTCCACGGCGACACGGCCATGGAGCCCCGTCGAGGGATGCAGGCGTTGTCGGCGGGGGCGCTGCTGGTCGTCGCTCTCACCGTCCTGGGGCTCTGGTGGGTGTCTCGGACGCCCGGCTCACAGCCCCTCGTGGAGGCCCCCGTGGAACCGGTGCCGGTCGCACCGGCCGTGGTCGCGC
>Ga0213839_1000649_pt1 | contig 34802 bp, 34 predicted proteins | sample SWPATP21_FD_160075 | JGI IMG/M metagenome (GOLD analysis project Ga0213839, IMG submission 160075) | Coastal seawater microbial communities from Marineland, Florida, United States - SWPA TP2 #1 | ecosystem: Environmental > Aquatic > Marine > Coastal | place: USA: Florida | collected 2016-08-14
AAGGTACGGCCCCGAGGCCTGGTTGTAGATGGACCCCTTCGCGAAGATCACCAGCGCTCCACCCAACAGGCGGATTACGGGGCGAGCAAAGGGGGGACACTCCTCCTCCTCCAGAACCGATCGGTCCTCATACTGGCCGGGACCCACCTCGGCAATCTCCTCACGCCACGATGTTTGGTCTTGAGGTGCGGAAACCGGAACGAGTGGTGCGAGTTCGAGACGGAAGTAGGTCCAGTCCCCCGTACGATCTTCAGGGAATCGCTCAAGCATCAAACTTAGCGGCCTGACGATCCGCACCATCGACCCTGCGAGCAATTCGATGCAGCCAGGCTCGTTGGAAGCCCGTGCACCAACAAGATCGAGCCCACCGCTGACCGGGAAGAACATGTGGTTGTGGGGTGCCCCCTCCCCGATCCTATTCAGAACTTCAACAATCTTCGGAACTGCGGTCCACTTGACCGTTTGCTCCCCACCAAACGACGCCGCTACGCGATTAAGATCCTCAACCGTACGCCGGCGCCACTTCGATTTCGCAGACGGTTGTCGCTCCTCCGGACTTGAGCGTTGCAAGGCTTGGAGGGCCGCCTGGTAGCTCTCTCCGGTGCGTTCCTTTCGCTCGCGTACTAGACGTTTGAATTTCTTGTTTTTTGTCACGGTCAACTCCTGTGACCAGCGCTGCCGTCCCCACCCGAACACGCGCTGGCTGCAAGAGTCAGCGACACCCGAGGCTGAGCCCCTTCGCCCGATCGCAGAACCCCGTGGGGGAGGCTCACTCGGGTCACGCGGTGGGTCGCGCGGTGGAAAGATAGCAATCGCTGGGAGCAAGTCAACACGGGCCCTTCGGTCACGCTTCAGCGCGTAAGCGTGACTGAGCGCCCTCAGCGGACCCTCCGCTTGATTCGCACCACCGTTTCATCAAGATTCTCGATCTTCGCGTGGCACTCCAACGTCGTCTGCCACACGAGGACGAACTGCCTCTTGTCGGGCTCAACGATCACGGTCCTGAGCACCCCCCGGTGGTGCTCCACAGCCTGTGGGCCCCGCCCGGTCGAGAAATAGGAACTGAACCCCAGGGTGATCCGCGGCACCTCGAACCCAAACACCCCCTCGGGAGTCATGTTCACGACGTCGATGCGCTCGCCCCCCTCGTATCGACCGCGCACTTGCTGGTCATCAGGCGCGCAACAGAGGAACCGAGCGTCGTAGTCCTCGGGAACGAACGGCTTGCGCTCAGAAAGCCACTTCGCATCGTAGGTTCCGGCGAACTTCGCCCGCGGAGCCCAGTAGCTGCACACGGGGCCAAACCCCGCGGCCCTCGAACTCTCCCGCGGACCAACACCAGGAATCTCGACGTTTGGCGCCGGCTTGCCAACCAGGTCTCCCCGCCTCGTCGCGATCCCCACCCCAACCGGGTTCGGGGCGAACATTTTCTGACGCATGGGGTCTGGATTCGACTGGTCGAATCCGCCAAACGCCCGCTCGTAGATGACGGGCATCGTCGTGAAAGGGAGAGGCTCGCTCGGCGTCGGCACAACGCCCTGCCACACCCGATCCCCCACGACCGTCAGAGTTTTCTGGAAGGACGAGGTCCGCAGCCCCACATGGACGGAACGAGCTGGCTTCCCCCCCGGCGCGTACGCTGACCCGTTCACAAGGATATCGACAAGTGGCTTCTCCGCGACGACATCCGCCTCGTAGATCAGACTCGACTCGCCATCCTTCCCCCGGTAGACCGGAGCGAGCACAGGCTCCGACTGCTCCTCTGCGAACTCAACCGCCCCATTGGGCATGACGTCAAACACCCCCCGGACGGCTACAACCCAAGAGCGCCTCCCTTTGCCATCCACGACGATGGTCCCAGCAGCTCTGAAGGGCGTGTGGTTCTCAATCTGCCACATCAGCGCCACCCATCTGGGTCCACGAAACGCCGCAGCCAGCCCACAGTATCGCCGTTGCTCGTGAAGTGCTCGCCATCAAAATCGGGATGCTGATCGACCGTGATCGACTCCACGGCAAGCGCGACCGACTCGTAGGCACCAAGCCCGGGGTCAGGCTGGTGCTGGTCCCCCTCCAATGGCCGGGGCCCTGCAACCAGCACAGCGCCGTGCATACACCGTTCCCGCTTCACCTCGTCACTCAACCTGGTCTCCAAGAGCGTGGCAGCCTCTACGCTCTCGAGAAATCGGGAGCCAAGGATAGTGATCCACTGCGCGCCCTTGATGCGATCCTTCATCAGCGGCAACGTGGCGTTGAGGTCTTCGAGGTCGAGCCCCCACCACCTCTTCGCGCGACCGTAGTTGACCGAGAACCCCCGAAACTTCCGCCACGCGTCGTACGACAGACAGTAGCCGCCGTGTCCCGAGTACAACCTCACGGCGTCGGCGAGTTCCGTCGCGACCGTCCTCAGAACAGCCGGATCGGTATCGACAGGAAACAAGAACCGGGCAAACGCATGCTTCTCCTCGTCGACACGCACACGACGCACACTGAGCGAAAAGCTATCGACCTCGCGCGCATCCCAGAGCTGGAACGCAAAGTCTCGGCCATCTCGAATCCGCTGGCGAACCACCTCCGTAAACGGAAACGGGATCCCGAGCCGCTCAGCATCACGACCTCGGCGCGTGAGGATCGGCGACTCAACGTCGTCCCAGTCGACGGTCTCGTCCATCGCGTAGGTCACGATCCGGCTCTTCGGACACACCTGCTGGTACAGCTCAAAAATCACGTCGAACTCATCGACGGAGGGCTCGACCAGATACACCGTCAGGTCGAGAACGAGCTGCGACACCACGTTCCCTTTCTCGATCAGAGGGTTCCCAAGCCGCGGATGAAGGCCTCCAGCCATGCGCCCACCTACCCCTCTTCGTCGGCAATGAACCGCTCTGTCTCCTCCAGCCGTTCTTTCAGGTAGGCCTCAAAGCTCGGATATCGATCGAGCTCGCCCTCTTTCAGACAGTACTCAACCACCTCAAGCTCCCCCCCAGACGTCGGACCGCTCATGTCGAGGAACAAAACCGTCGACACATCCGGGTGAACGAGGATGAAAAACGCATGAGGCACGAAGTCTGGATCCCCGAAGGAGTTGAGATGGTCACGAATTCCCTTCACCCGGCGCTGAAACCAGTCGCTATGCCGGTCCTCGACAGCAAGCAACCCGGCCTCACCGATGAAGTCCGTCCAACCGTTGTGAAGCTCCAGAAATCCTCGATAGCTGGGAGGCAACTCCCGCCCTAGGTCTCGCGCTGCGACATCTAGCTGCGCGGCGGAACATGGAGCCCCAAGCGCCCCTGCGTAATCTTCATCAAACTGGAGGAGCTCCAGCCGGCCGAAGGCACCGTGCAGCTCCGAAACAAGGTGTTGCATGTCAGAGTTTCCCATCGTTCTCCGTGTTCACTTGCAGCAGTCTGGCTTCACACCCTTGTGCTTCGCCGGGTCGTAGTCCTGAAGGGTTCGCCCCACCCACTCGTTCGCCTTGCTGGACATCATCCGCAGGTTTCGAGAAGAAGTCGGAGAGCCGCCCAGCTGAATCTCGTGAATATGGTCCGCGCTTAGCCCTGGCATATCAGGATCTGCCTTCGGGTTCGGACCCGGACGAGGCGGCGGCCGCCCCTCCTTCCAGTCCTCGAAGGCACAGTCAGTCGTGAACTTCTTGAGCCCGCTAGGGCTAACCTTCTTCTTGAGTTTTTTTCCTCGCGGCCCGACGCCACGGAGACGCATCCCCTGCCTACGCTTGAACGTCTTTGCGGCATTGTTTCCGGCCTTCCGGTCCGCCTTCGAGGCCCCACGCTTGAGTTTTCCTTTTGCCGCCTGGTCGTTGACATCGGCACACTTCTGACAGATCTGCTCTTTTTCGCAGTCGCTCATCTTTTCGGAGCTGCCCGCAGGAGCGTTGTCACATTTGATCTCGAGCGGAGGTAGGCCTCCCGCCATCGCCGTCAACTGGGCAGTGATCGCCGCTGCCGAGTTTGGAGCCGCCATGGTTCGCTACCCGTTGTTGGTCGTGGCGTCTCCAAGCAGATGAACGTTCTTCCCTTCGAACTTCACGTCCATCGAGCCCGGAGCTACGAATTTCGTCACCCCATGGGTTTGCGCGCTCACAAGGCCGCCCCCCGTTCCCTTGCTCGCGACGTCCCCCATGCTCTTGTACGAAGCGCCCTTGATTGCTGCGGGCTTCCCCTGAACCTTGACCTTCTTCGTGTAGCCCTTCGGCGAGTCTCCCGACTTCCCCAGGTTGGGCAGCGGCGTTGGAACGAAGGGAGCAGGAGGACCCGGCATCTTGCAGACGTTCGGAACGGTTGCCGTGGAAAGCCCGTTGCTCCCCTTCGTGACAGGTGTCTTTGGTGCGTTGACGGCGACTTTCATCGTGCCTCGTTGCTGGGAATGCGAAGGAGAAGAGAGGCCCGCTGTCCGCTGTCCGACGCGGCCCACAGCAGAGCATGGGGCCCCTTAGAGTATCCACGACGACCGGACTCGATGGCGAGAGCCGCAAAAAGAGGCCCGGACGCCGCGCCCACATCCCCCCAGCAGTCAGCCGGCGCCACATAGGTTTCGATCGCCTGGAACGCGTTCGCAGGCAGCCGTTGAGTTGCGTACATGAACTCCTCCGTGCGGTGGAACTCGCCGTTGATGTCGCAGTAGGTCGTCGAGACTGCCTCTGACGGCCACGAGAGCCCTCCCAGCGCGTCATGAATCGCGCTCGTCAACCCCTCCCCCGTGCAAACAAGGTCGCTGCCGTAGAACGCAGACTCGATCGCGGCCCCATCGGCCACGATGTCGGCGAGAGAGGGCCGCCTGATCCCCCGGGCCGTGGACAACGAGCAAATCGCCAGCATCCCAGCGCCCTCACCGGGAGGGAACCCCCACTTGTTCCCGACCGACTTGCAGCGCCCTGCTTCATCAAGGCGCTCGAGGAACCCCGGGTCGAGATGAGAATCAACGCCTCCGGCGATCGCGAGCGGCACAGCTCCCGACTCGACGGCCACCCTTGCCTGCTGAACAGCAACAAGACCAGCCGCACTCCCCCCGACAACAACGCGAATAAGAGCTTTACATCGCGGCTGCATGGCACGAGAGAGACCGTCTGCGAGCCACTCCGCATCGGCCTTCGTGAAACCGAAGGCCGCATCTCGAACACCAAGGAAAACAGGAACCGTTACGCCTTTCGACGTTGGAAGCTCCGCCAGGCACTCGTCGAGCGCGGAGATACTGAGCGCAAGCATGCGCCTACGGGAGTCGAACTCTTCGAGTGTCCGATCCATCCCAACGACGAACGCCTCTCCGTCGATGTCGTAGAACCGTGGATGGCCTCCGAGCCGCGATATCCCGGCTCTCACCGCAGCAGCGGACGACGGAGCACTCAACCCCACCGGAGTCCGCGCCCCATGGGCGACAATGCAGCATCGGCTCTGAGCGCTCACAGCCCCACGACTCCATCGCACGTCCCCGCTCATCACGGAAGTCCCTTTCGCAGTCCGAACGCCACAGCCTCAACCTCCGCAACGTTGACGGGGCTCTCCAGGGCATCACGCAACCTAACGATCAGCGCTTCCAGCTCTCTTATCGGCGCACTTGCACCCGGACCAGCAACGACCTCCAGAAAACCTCGAACCGCCCCCCACTCCGCAGCGAGCAGGCTAGCAAGCCTCCTCGCCCGTCTCCAATCACGGCGATGCACCGCGCGGTCAAACTCTCGCCACCATTCCGTCATGGACTCGGATGGCAACGGCCTCTCGAAACGCCCTCGCAGGCTCTCCACGATCGCCCTTCGATCAAGGGACGGGATCGAGAAGGCGATGGACACCAACCCTCTCTCTACCCGTTGCTGCAACCTCGCTCGCAAACTCCCCGCTCGGCGAAACGCTCGAACCAGCCTCCCCTCGCTCATCGTCCGTCCAGCGCCCCTTCAGTCGACACGCGTTGAACGAGCAAGACCGCCGTCACGCTCCCCAGCACGGCACCAGAAATGAAGGCGGCAACAACCGAAGCGATGAACAACCGTCGGCGACGAGCTTGCTCTCGACGAGAGGGTCGCCACTCGGTTCGCCACTCCGCCACAACAGGGGCAGGCAACGGCTGCATCCACATCCGTCGTCGACGATTCATTGAGCGGCACACTCCGACCGAGAATCACCTCGAAGCACATCACCTCCCCTTGCACCACCTCCGCCAGAAAACGGGGCATCCAGATTTCGAAGACTTACGCCTTCCTCCCGCGGAACTCGCCTTCCTCCCGCGGAACTCGCCTTCCTCCCGCGGAACTCGCCTTCCTCCCGCGGAACTCGCCTTCCTCCCGCGGAACTCGCCTTCCCTCCTACCGATCGATCCCTAGCCTCTTGAGCAGCTCGACAAACCCGCGCCTCGAGTAGTCCGCGACCTCTGCCGCCTTGTCGACATCACCTTCCGCAAACCGCAGAAGGTGCTCGCAGTATTCGCGCTGAAAATCGTCGGTAGCGACGCGAAGCGGAAGCAGGCCCCGCACTTTTTCGTGCTCTCCACCGGCCCAGTCGCCACCCAGACAACGAACCGATGCGGCCGTAACCTCATCGCCATCGACCAGGTACGCGACACGCCGCACCACGGCCTTGAGCTGCCGAATATTGCCCCTCCACTCCAACCGCCCCAACTCATCAGCGGCATCATCGGACAGCGTGAGCTGGTGCCCCGTCTCTTCCGCGTGAGACCGCAGGAACAGCCTCGCCAGCCCCGGTATGTCATCGCGTCGTTCTCGAAGCGGTGGGACTTCGATACGCATCGTTGCGATCCGATAGAAGAGGTCCTCGCGGAACTCCCCCTCCGAGACCATCCCCCCAAGGTTTCGGTGCGTCGCACAGACGACCCGGACATCAACTTTTCGGGCCTCGTGCGCACCAATGCGAGCGACCTCCTGCTGGTCGATGACCCGGAGAAGTTTGGGCTGCAAGTCCAGAGGTAACTCCCCGATTTCGTCGAGGAACAGAGTCCCGCCGTCGGCCGACTCGAAAGCTCCTGGGGCCTCTCTCGCCCCCGTGAAGGCCCCTTTCTTGTGTCCGAAGAGCACCCCCTCGGCGAGTTCCCTCGGCACAGCCCCGCAGTTGAGCGCAAGGAACCGCCCTCCACGCCCAGAAAGCTCATGGAGCGCACGCGCGACCCCCTCCTTGCCCACCCCCGTCTCGCCCTCGACCAGCACCTCGAGCGAAGTAGGACCCAGCTTCCTCAACAACGAGAACAGCCTGCGCATCTCGACGCTTCGGCCATACATCCCGCACAGCGAATCGCCCTTCGAGACCGAGACCTTCCCCTGCTCGATCGCCACCACTCGAACCCGGCTCTTGCCGACGAAGAACGACGCCCCCTCTCGAAGCTCGACCGGCCCAAGAAGCCGCGCTCGGCCCACCCAGGTGCCATTGCGAGAGCCAAGATCACGAAGGACAAGCCCCTCCTCGGACAGCCTCAGCTCAAAATGGACCTCGCTGACCAAGGAGTCTGAGAGTCGAACATCCTGCCCAGCCCCGCGACCGCCGGACACCACGAGCCCATCCAAGGAGAAGTCCGTCCCAGCGTCGGGTCCCTCCTCGACCTGAAGCCGAACCCCCGTAGCTAGCGTCTCCACACGGTCAAAAGGGCTCTCGTGGTGCCGTGTCACGACAGGCACACGCAGGGCTCCAGAGGGCTGCGGTTTCAACGCCACGCTTCAACACTACAGCGCGTCGAGATGGCACGCATCCTGCTTTGACGTTCGGTCACGTGCGCGAGATCCTCACCTCCGGCCGGATGCCATGACGAAGGATGTCACTACGGGCGCCACGATTGGCCCCTACAAGATCGGCCCGCAGCTCAACACTGGGGGTATGGGCATGGTCTTCAAAGCCCATAAGGTCCTCGAAACCGGCGAGGGCATCAACGTCGCGATCAAGTTCCCGCGACTCGCCGTCGTCCACGACGAAGACGTCCTCCAAGGCTTCTTCAACGAGGCCGAAACGATGTCGAAGTTTCGGTGCAGCCGGATCCCGAGGATCGAGACGTGGGGCTGCCACGAAGGGCTGCCGTACGTCGTCATGGAGCTAGTGTCCGGCGTCAGCCTTCGCGAGTTCCTCGACAAGCTCACGGACAAAAGAAAGCAACTCAGCTTCGACCTCGCCGCACATATTCTTCGAGAGGTCGCGCTCGCGCTGCACTACGCCCACACGTTTACCTACGCGGGTCGCGCGATGAACGTCCTGCACCGCGACATGGCCGCCAAGAACGTCATGATCGACAGGTCGGGCGACGTGTACCTCATCGACTTTGGCGTCGTTCGATCTGAAGACACTCTGCTGAAGGGAGCGAGCAGCGCGAGCATCGTCAAGGGAACGCTGAACTACTTGGCGCCGGAGCATGCCGCAGGAGACCCATGCCCAGCATCCGACGTCTTTGGTCTCCACGCGATCCTATGGGAGATGCTCGAGGGGCGCACCTTTCGGACGGGATTCAGCGAGCGACAACTCTGGCCGGAGGTCATGCAAGGCAACGTTCCCCCGCTCACGCGTACGAACGTGCCGCCGTTCCTCCGCACGCTGATCGAGAGGGGGCTCCACCCCGATCCAGAAGAGCGGATCAAGCTCACCGATGTGCTCACGCTCCTCGAGGAGCACTCCAGACCTCGAAACGTTGCTCTCAAGGCGCTCTTTGCCCGCCACTTCGAGTTCCTCGCTCGACGCTCCGGCTCGACCATCGTGAATGAAGGCTTCGAGGTCCCCAGCGAACTCTTCAAGACCATGGCCGCCGCGAAGGCGGTTCACAACCCACTCGGGCCGCCCAAGGTCGACGCCGCAGATATTCCACCTGAGCCCAAGCCTGATCCAGCGTCCGAGCTTCCAACGGCGAAGCCGCGACGCCCCCCAACAGATCCTGGGCTGCCGCTCGTCCTGTCTCGCACCGAGGACGAAGACGAACGCCCTCCCGAATCTCCCCCAAACCTTCCGACACCGATTCCATCGACGGAACTCCTCCTCCCGCCAGCGAACGAGGACCACCGCGACGAACGCGGCTACACGGTCCCTCTCATGGCAGCGATCGACGAGCCTCCACCACCTCGCGCCGCAACTCAGATGCTGCCAACGCCGCCAGAGGTTCCGACAACACCGGTCATCGCAGCAGAGGACACGCTGGCTCAACCCGATCCGCAGCCCGCACGGCGCTGGCCTCTCATGCTCGCCGGCATCACGGTGACGGCGCTCCTTGCCGCCCTCACCGCATTATTCATCATCGGAGACTCCAGCGAAGCTGCTGCCCCCACTGTGACATCGGCATCCGAGAGCGATGCCCCCTCAGAGCACAGCTCGCGACAGGAAGACCCCTCCCCCGAACCCCTTGAGATTCCTCCGCCCTCCGAGCCTGAAATCAAGCCAGCAACCGCCCCCGAGCCCCCGACACAAACACCTTCCCCACCAGAAACCGAGAGCCAACCCCCTCCAAGCATCTCCCCCACTCCCCTCCCCGAGCCGGTACCAGAACCAGAGAAGAAGCCGAACAAGCAGGCCACAGGCACGAGCAAGCTGACGCTCCGCGCCGGCTTCAGCCGTGCTGAAGTCCAGATTCAAGGCAAGACCTTCGATCTATCGTCGACGAAGACGCTCAAAGTCCGCGCCGGCTCCGTCAAGGTCCGATGGAGGTTCCCGCCGAGCAAGACCTGGTCTCAGAAGCGAGTGCGGCTCAAGCAAGGCCGCTCCTACGTTGTGCAGGTCGAGAAATCGGGCCTGCGTGTCCAGGAAGGGCACCGATGATCAAGGAAGAGCTGTCACCAGGCGCAACCGTCCTCGACGGCCAGTACGAGGTCATCGTGTGCGTTGGAGTTGGTGGGAGCGCGAGCGTCTATCGAGCGCGAGCTCGCGATGGACGCGAGGTTGCCCTCAAGGTTCTCCTCACAGCCCGTGCTCGTTCTCCTTACGAGATCAAGCGACTCGAACGCGAATACAACTTCGGCCGAGCCCTTCGCTACATCGACGGAGTCACCCCAGCCCTAGAACACGGCACCCTGCCTGAACTCGGTCATCGTCCGTACATCACGTTTCCGTTTCTCGATGGCGATGAACTCGACTACAGACTCGCCACGGGCCCCCTCTCCCCCCCGCAAGCATCTTCAGTGCTCGCGAACCTCGCGAGGGTCGTCGCCAAGGTTCACGAAGCAGGCGTGCTGCACCGCGACATCAAGCCATCCAACGTGATGCTTGGACACGACGGCACCGTGTCGCTCCTCGATTTCGGACATGCTCGGCGGATCGAGGACCAACAGCCATCGTCGCCGGGAAGCGAACTAACTCGCGCCCATGAGCTACCGGGAACCCGGCACTACATGGCGCCCGAACAAGCCCTCGGAGGCCAACCGGCCCCTTCATGGGACATCTACGGGATGGGGATGACGCTGTACGAGGCCCTGGTCGGCGACTGCGCCTACTCGGACCTCTCCGCCCGAGAGTCGCTCCAGCGCCGATGCAAGCCAGATGCAAAGCCGCTTTCCATCCTCAGACGTCGACCCAACCTCCCCGCGTCGCTCGCGGACTTTGTTGACCGCTGTCTTGCCTACGCACCTGAAGAACGACCGCAAACCGCGGCCGCGTTTGCCGACGAACTCGAAGCCCTCGATCTCGCTTCCACCACAGGAGAAGACGAAGCCCCTCTCCGGCGGACGGCCACTGAGAGAGCGCAGAAGCCACGCTCGGGGATGCAACTCGGCCCCTACTCCGTCATCACCAAGCTTGGGCAAGGCGGCTGTGCAACCGTCTACTCCGCTCACGACACTCGGAACGACACGACGGTCGCACTCAAGGTTCTCATCGAACGCTACAAGGGGCGCCCCGAAAGAGAGGCCCTCCTCGAGCAAGAAGCCGAGGCGCTACGCCACATCGGCCCCCACCCGAACATCGTGGGGCTCATCGATCACGGGCGACTCCCAGGTCTGGACTGGCCGTTCCTTGCACTCGAACTCGTCCAGGGCGAGAGCGTCGAAGACCTCATCCACGAGGGTGCTGCCCCATCACGCCGAGTGGCAGACGTTGCGATGCAAGTCGCACTTGCGCTCCAAGAATCCCACCGCGCAGGTGTCGTCCATCGTGACCTCACCCCATCCAACATTCTTCTCGACCACGAGGGCAAGCGAGCGGTCCTCATCGATTTCAGCCACAGCGCGAGGTCGAACTCCCCCAGAGTCCCTGTCGGCCACCCGCAAAGGCGCACACGCCACGGTGAGGTCCCTGGAAGCTCGCAAGCGATGTCCCCCGAACAGGCACGAACGGATCCGGCGACCGCGGCCATGGACATCTACGCCTTCGGCGTCCTCCTGTTCCAGATGCTCACTGCCCGCGCGCCGTTCCCCGAGTACATCGACCGAGACATCTTCATCACGCTGCAATCCCGCAACCATCTCGATGCACCTCTCCTTTCCGCGGCAGAGTTTCCCGACGCTCCCTCGCAGCTCATCGACCTGGTGAACACGTGTGTTCGCCCCGACGCTTCTGAGCGCCCTTCGCTGTCATCGGTCATCCGTACCCTGGAACAAGTCCTCGCATCGATGGCGATGTCGCCCCCTGCGATGACCACAGTCCTCGAGACACCGAACGTCCTCGCTGCCCCACCCCCTTCTTCTGACGCGCCCTCCCGCCCACCAGATGCCAGGCCGTCCCGCGCCCTCCCCTATGCCGTACTGGGCCTTGCGGGACTGCTCCTCATCGCCGCCCTCGTGAAGCTCGCCATCCCCGCTAACGCCCCCTCGGCGAGTCTAGCCCCAGCACCACCTGCTCCCCCATCTCAGGCTGCCCTCGTTTCTCCAAAGGCACCTCCCCCCGCACAGCCCAGCTCCGCCGTGGCAGCAGAGCCCACAGAGCCCGCGAAGAAGAACGACGTCCCCGACCGGCCCTCCTCCAAGCCGCAGCCTTCTGCACTGCCTCGGACAACTCCCGTAGAGCCGCCACAAGCACCAGCGGCCGCCATCCGTCCGCAGCCCCCCTCCAAAGCTCCGAACAAGAACTGCCAGGGGCGAAGCAAGCAAGCCCGCGCCGCGACCAAGCGCCAAGACTGGAAAGGGGTTCTGCAAGCCACCAAGACCGCCGCCTGCTGGACCGATCAGCAAGAGCGCCGAAAACTTCGCCTCGAGGCGCTGCGAAACGCCGGCAAGTACGCGGCGTGTGTAGAACTCGCGACCAAGGTCGGCGACCATCGCACCGCGAAGTTCTGCAACAAGCGACTTACCCCTTCTCCGTAGGACCCGTCCTGATGCTCCTCCACAACCTTATCGCCACCAGCATCGTCGCCGCCGCCCCCACGGAAGACCCCGAAGCGCTGTTCCCCAACACCCGTCTCGAAGTCGACGCGTCCGCCATCTCCAAGCAGAGCAGCACGGAGGACGCCTCGCTGTGGGAAGACATCATCGCGACGCGACTTGGCGAGGAGTTCCGGGCCTACCACATCCCGCTCATCACCATGGGGGAAACAGCGACGTTCAAGGCCACCATTTCCTGGGCAGGCGACGACGACAGCACGGACATCCGCATTGAGATCGAGATCTCGAAAGCCGATGCACCGGCCGAAACCCGCTCCTTCACCTGCGAGGACTGCGAGTTCGCCCCGGGGGCAGCCGAACGCATCATCGAAGAGATGCCAACCCTTGTCCCGCTGTTGGAGCAACCTGCACCGAAGGAGGAGCCCCCTCCGCCCCCTGTCGACCAGACACCAACGACAGAGGACCAGCCTCGAAAGAAGGCGCTCTCAGCCGTTGGATGGAGCGGGGTTGCGATCGGAGTCGCTGGCGTCGGCCTCGTCGGAGGCGGAGCGTTTCTCCTCACGCGCGAAGAAACGACCGTTTCCCCGGACATGCAGGGCCGCCGTTTGGGCACCGAAACTCACCCGATGCGCACTCCCGGCATCGCACTGGCTGCGGCAGGCGGAGTAGCACTCGCAGCGGGCGTAACGATGGTCATCATCGACGCCCGGCGACAGAAGAAGCGAAACAGCACCCCCAGCGTCACTCTCGGCCCAACCTTCGGCACCACTGGCATCGTGCTCTCAGGAACGTTCTAGCCATGCACCGTCTCGCTCTACTTCTCCCCGTCCTGGCCCTGGCCGGATGCGCCGACAAGACGTACCTCTTTTCCTACTGCGGCAACAACGACGGAGACGCCTACTGCGCCCGTGAAGACCCGGAGCATCCCTACTGCGTACTCGGGTTCGATGAGTGCTTCGGGGCAGCAAACCTTGGCGAGTTCAGCAACGGGTGCGTAGCCGAGGCTCCACCTCCAGAGTGTTCCTCGCCGTGCGGTGTCGACAACGGAGACGCTTGCATCGACCCCACCGAATCCAGCAGCAGCGGGTCGACGACGGACCAGCCGAGTTCGACAACAGAGGGCGAGACGGAGACCGACGCCGAGACCGACGACCTCACGACCACGACGGGGCCCGAGTGCATGGACAACGTCGAGTGCATGGACACTGCCCTCCCCTTCTGCATCGAGCAGACGTGCTCTCCTTGCTCCGCGTCGGTCGACGTGCCCCCCGACGAGGCATGCGCGGGACTGGGTGAAACAACACCGCTGTGTGTGGACGACGCCTGCGTCCAGTGCACCACCGAGGATGCGAGTGCGTGCGTCGACACGACGCCTCTGTGCGACGCAGAGAGCAACACGTGCGTCGCCTGCTCCTTCCACGAAGAGTGCCAGGACATCGGCAGCCCAGCCTGCAACCTCGCCACGGGCGCCTGCTTCGACCCACAAGCCGTCACCGAAGTCAGCCTCAGCTCCGCCAACGCACTCCAGAACGCCATCAACACCGTGGCCGACGGGGCTGAGCACGCCATCGTCATCACGGGCGGCTCGGGCCTCCACACCGTCACCATCGACGGCGGCAAGACCATCGCCATCGTCTCCAACTCCTCCGCCGTTCGGGCAATCAACGGGAACACTGCCGCTGTCCTCACCGTGACGGGCAACAGCACGACAGCCTTCCTCCATCGCATTCGACTGGAGGACAGCGACGACGTCGGCATCGCTGTCACCTCGGGCGCATCGCTCTTCGCGGACAGCACCCAGGTCGCCCAGAACGCGGGAGGTGGCATCACCCTCGCCTCGGGCACCTCCGCTCAGCTTCGCAACAGCATGGTCGGCGCCAACGTGAACACCGACGCGATCGTGAACTCGGGCGCCGAGCTGGAGGTTCTCTACAGCACCCTCGTCGGAAACTTCGGCGCGTCAAGCCTCGCCCTCTCTTGCAGCGGCGGAACCACCGCCGTTCGGAACTCGATCACCGTGTCACGAGCTGACGATGCGGTGAGCTGTCCAGGGGCATCCATCTCCAATACTTCTGAGGCATCCGGCGGAAGCTACGACGAGAACTGGTTCGACCTCGACGGCGGCGACCTTTCCCTGAACGACGGCGACGATTTTGATGGGGTCGCCATCTGGGAGAACGGCGACCCTCCTTTCGACTTCAACGGCGACGCTCGCCCGGGCATCGACGGCACGGCCGACTACGCGGGAGCAGACGTCCCATGAAAGCGATCGCACTCGCACTCGTCATGCGCGCGACTCAACCTTCCACCGAGGCCGCCCCCGAGCCCTCGGCAGAAGGCGACCCCGTTACGGTCCGTGTCACCTCGGTTCTCGGCGAAGAAGACAACGATCAAGTTCGGGAGGTCGTGTCCCAACGGGTCGCCGCCGTCTTGGCTGACGAAGGGTTCTCGGTCGGAGACGGCTCTCCGCGACTTCTCCTGATTCGAGTCGGAAGATCCGAAGAAAGGCCGACCGACTACGAAGTCCAGCTCTCCGCTGCCAGGAACACGGAGTCAGCGCCGAAACGAGTCGAGACGTTCGAGTGCTCGTGCTCAGCGCCTGAGCTTCTGGACGAGCTCGACCGTCGGCTAGCAGCACATCTTCCGGAAGTCTTCGAGGAGCCAGAGGTCGAACTCAAGTTCGACCTGCCCGTCGAACCGCCCCCTCCGACACCTCCCGCCGAGCCACCTGTCGCTGTCGAAGAGCACGTCGCGGATCAATGGCCGCCACACCAAGACACGCCACTCTTTGCTGCGGGAGTATCAACCATCGGGGTTGGAAGCAGCATCCTGGTTGGCCTTGCGATCGGCCTTCCGATCGCCATTGCGGACGACAGAACCCGAGTGCCGAACATCGCCTACGCGGCGCCAGCACTTGGCGTCGCCGGCATAGTGACAGGGGCGATCCTGCTTCGCGTCAACAAGAAGCGGCACAACGCTCACCTTACGAGCGTTGCACCGCTATCAGGACGTTTCTAGCCGGGAGTTCCTCCAGACGGCGACACAACTTCGAAGCCGAAGGAGGCGCCACCAGTTCGACCTCGACGGCGGCGACCGGCGACCTGACGCCGCTGCCCCCGCGGACTTCGCCACCTGGGAAACGGCGGCCCGCGGCCCGCCGTTCGACTTCGAGGGCGACGCGCGCGGCGACAGACGGATGCTGTCTCGTGGATCTCCTCGAGAGTCGTTCGCACTCTTCCACGAGATGCCCCTGGGGCCTTAGGGCCTTAGGGCCTTAGGGCCTTAGGGCCTTAGGGCCTTAGGGCCTTAGGACCTGTCAGAGACCTAAGTACGCTCGCAGAGCCATCGTTGCGATCTCTGACTGCTGCACTCGGTCGCTGGCAGCCCTGACAGCAAGGGCCCTCTCGACATCCAGGGGGAGATAGAGCCGCTTCGCGACTCGCTCTTCCTTGTCGAGGAAGGCGCCTGGCTTCTCGCCACCACCCTTCCGGGTACTCGATGATTTCGACTTGGTCTTCGGCTTCGGCTTCGGCTTCGGCTTCGGCTTCGGCTTCGGCTTCGGCTCCGACTCTTCGCCTGCCTCTACGAACTCCAAGGCGGCGGGACTGGGTTTTTTTCGTCGCCTCATCGACGGTTTCGGCGCTGCCACTGTTTCATCTTCCTTTCGATCTCATCCACGAGAGCGGAGACTTCTTCCGAGATGACCCCGTCGTAGTCCGATGGGAGCTGCCCGACGGTAAACGACCGCTGGTAGCCAACTCGGAGACCATAGGTCGATTTGAAGAACGGATATGTCTTCGATTCTTTGAGCGTCGCCTCGGTCTGCTCTCGGTCTGCGGCACGAGGGTCGAAACGGGTGAGAAAGTAACGGACCTGAAGGTCGTGGTTCAGCGCGGAAGCCTCTTCAAGGGTCTCGAGGGTCTCCTCGAGGGCCCAGGTATCGAGGCCGCCGGGGCCAACAGGAACGATCGCGAGATCAGCTATGACGAGAGCCCCCTTGGTGGCCTGTGCAAGTCGCGGAGGGGTGTCGATCACAACGTGGTCGTACTGCTCCGCCATTTCGGGGACTTGACGGGCGATCGAAGAGCCAGACTCAAGCCCGATAACATGAGGATGTTCGAGTTCTCGCTCATCGGCCTCACTTGCCCATCGCCGAGCAGATCCCTGGGGGTCTGCGTCGACAACCAGAACCTTGCGCCCTCGACGAAACCACTCGCCTGCGACGGAGATCGCAGTCGTCGTCTTCCCGATCCCCCCCTTCTGATTTGTGACAGCGATGATCACTTCCGGAGCATACACCTTGGGGCCCTGGGGCTCCAGGGCCCCAGGGCCCCAGGGCCCCAGGGCTCCAGGGCCCTAGGGCCTCAAAGCTATTCGCGGGGGAGGGAAGGCTAGGAACTCCGAGGGTCAGGGCCGAGAAACGCCTCGTACGCACGAGCGATACGGTCTTGAAAGATCGCTTCGTCGATGTGGTCGGGGACCTTTCTCCCTCGGTCATGGCGGTGGCGCCAGAGTTCGAGGGATGTAGGATCGAGTTTTGCACTGCCGTCCAAAGCCCGCGCTCGGTCGCCAAGGGAAGTCTTCGAGCACGATGGTTTGTCACCGACGTTCGAGCGAGGGGTTTTTGGAATGGGTGTCGGGGGCTTGGGGTAAGTGAGGGAGGGCAGGGGAGGGGTCTCGATAGGATTAAATTCTTCCTCCCTTCTTCCCCTTCGGGATTGCCGTTCGGAAACCGGACGGCAATTACCCAATGGAACCGAAGCTCGTCGGGCGACGCGAATCCCAGTCCTTGCCCGAACGAGTTCTAGCCGCAGCCCATCGCCTCCCGGCTCGCCTCGGTTCACCGCCTGCACCTGTGCCACAGCAGCAGCCTCCAGCGCCTCGGACGACGGCGCCTGCACCTCGGGAGGGGTCGTCTCCCCGAGGCCAGCCCTCGCGGCCTCCAGGTTCCCCTCCATCAACGCTTGGGCGCGCTTGCGGCTGTCGTGCAGGGCCGCCGCTTTCGTGGCCTCCTCGTGCTCCCTGGCGAGCACCTCTGTCACTCGCTCCACCTCTCGCGTCGACGTCACCTTCGGGGGGAGCGCATGATGGCGCCGCCGGTTCCGATCCCGATTCCGTGCGTTCACCGCCCGCCGTCTGGCTTTCCGGGCGCTACGGGTCTTGCGCAGGGCCGCTCGGGCCGCTCGGCTGTCCTTCTGACGCGTGCACTTGTCCATCAACCCCCCGAGCTCGGCGAGGGGAGTCGTGCCCGGTGTGCTGCCCTCGAACCACCACGGCCCCAGGACGTACAAGTTCGTAGACCGCTGCACAGGGGCCGAGCCGTACTCCCCCGGCTTCGCGGTATGAACGCGCTCCAAGATGCCCATCCCCTCCAGTTGAGCGACTGCTGCCCACCAGGTCGACGCCGCACAGCCCTTGAGCACGCGCGCGTCCGCGGCCGACAGCCGCAGGGCCATCCGCCCCTGCTGGATCATCTTCTCCAGCAGTGACGCGATGTATAGCGCCACGCCCGACCGGCACCCCTGGCTACGTAGAACGTCCTCGAGCATCGCCGACACGGCCGGCTGTCGCCCCAGGCCGTACAGGTCAGGCATCCCGAAGCTTCGGGCGTACACCTCTCGCTGCACCGCCTGGTCCCGCTCCGACAGCCCCCGGTAGCGGCGCTTGGTGAGCCACCCCCACGCCTCCGCGAGCTTCTTGTCGGGCATCGCCCGCAGCTCGTCGTCGAACTCGGGAGGATGCTCGAACGCCTCGTCTTCGCGCCGCGTGCTCTTGTCGCGCCACGTCAGCAGCGACAGCTCCTCGGCGCTGCGCTTGCAGTCCGGCACCCCCTCCAATGCGAGGGAGCCTTGGAGCTTCGAGACAAGTGCGTCGACCTCGCTCTCCTCGCTCCTGTCGTCGGGGGCAGGGGCAACGGACCCGCCGCCGCCGAACAGGTCCCCCTGACCGTCGATCTCCATCGCCTCCGGGGCCAGGAGGGGCTCCTGGAACCCCTCGATGCCCCTGGGCCTCTGGGGCGCCTCACAGCCGCCCTCGTCCGCCTCGGCGGGACGACGAGACCTGGAAGGGGGCTCGGGCCGCCCAGGGGCGTCTCCAGGCGCGCTGTGGAAGCTCAGCGGCGGTCTCGGGGGCTCGGAAGGGGAGGGCGCGTCACAGAGGGCCTCAGCGGCCTTCTCGGCGCGGGCTTTGTCCTCCGCCTTTCGCGCCATCGCCTCCTCGACTTTCGAGGCCAGCGCGGGGTCGAGCCGCCGCATCTTGTCGGGGTCGTAGGGCTTCACTGGACCCCTCCCGACACGACGGAATGTGTGGAGGAGATCTCCTCCTGTCGCGTGCGCGCTTCAGCGCGCACGCACTCATGGACACGACCGCACGACGCCAACTTGGCGTGCGTACGGCCGCAAAAAGCTGCGGCCTCCATCCGAGTCCGACCTCAGCGACGTGTCACGTGGCTGTGATGGCCAGGGGCTTGGGAGACGGTCCGGTGGTGTGCTACGTTTTTCATCTGGCGTCCTCCTTCTCAGGACGTTCAAGAGCGCTCCGGGGGACCCGAGCGTGCGGGTGACTCCGAGGTAAGAGACGGAGTCGTTCCCCCGAGGGTCAGCACTGCCAAATGCTGGCCCTCAAGTTTTTAATGAGCGCGAGTTGTTGTTGGGGTCAATCCGACCAAACCTCGCGGTTTAAGTCCAGCCAACCCGCGGACCCTGCCCCTTGGGGTCAGAGTCTTGACGAGGCGGGGCCTGACCATGGCTCTGCACCCGTTCTCGTGGTCGAGGTACCCCGCGGGCCCAGCCGACCACTCCACGACACCGGGCCATATCGGGAGATCACTCCCTCTGTCGACCGTCTCGGTTCCCGGCCACCCACGGCGGTCGCCGTCACGGCAACATCACCCCAAAGAGCCACGGCACGTTCCGGCCCCCGAGACAGCGGACCGGTTACCGTCCGAACGCCTGTGCTGTGCGGGTACGGCCGCACGGATGCGGTCCTCGTCCAGCCGTGCCCGCCACCGCGTCAGGTCGACGCGCCGCATCGCATCAACGCCCAGAGGCCTTGGCCTTCGACGCATCCTTCCGCCGCCCTGGCGGGGACGGGTCCAGGCCGTACCTCGCCACCCACTCCTTGTAGGGGATCCCCGCTCGCTTTGCAGCCTTGCCAACGCGGGCTCGTAGCGCTGTGTCTGCGTTCCCGGTCATCTCGGCTGTCGTGCTCGTCGGTGCCTGCGGCGAGGCGCTCCGCGCCTCGACCTTCTCGGCAAGGGCATCACGGCGGCCAGCATCACGACCGTCACGACCGTCGCGGCCATCCGCCCCATCACGACCGTCTCGACCATCGGCTCCATCAGCGCCATCCATGCCGTCTCGTCCAGGAGGCCCCGGCGGCCCCGGCACGGCTCGCTCGACGACCACCACCCGAGGCTCGTCCCAAGGATGACCGGGCGGCGCCTCATCCTCCTCGTCACGGGCGGCCACAACCTCGGCCTCGACGACCGTTGCGCGTGCCTCAAGTTCGGCTGAGACCTCCTCCGGCTCCTCATCAACCCAGCTCCACGGGTCGTCGTCGTTGAGCACGATCGGAAGAAGCCCGAACCGCCGTCGTGCATCGACCCGCGCGCGCAGGCTCTCCAACGCATCGGGCTCCGCGTCATCATTGCTGCTCACCACCGACAACACGCCCACCGCCAGGGCACCCAACGCGAGTTTCTCCGAGCCTGACATCGCCTCGAACCTCTCGAGGACCGCACCCAACCCCGCATGCTTCGACCTCTTCGGCTTGGACGTGTTCGGCGTGGGCTTCGGCGCGGGCCCTCCGAACCCAACAGGCACCTTCGGTCTCGGCCGCTCGGGTCTCTTGTCGGGTGCCGACGAGCCGAACCCCACGTATCCGCCTCCACCTCGCTTGGGCCCAGTGGGGGATACCTCGGCACCCCCGACCTGTCCCGGCGCGCGCCTCGGTCGTGGTCTCGACTGGAGCTTCGACACTTCTTTGGCGACGCCGTGGAGGATGGACTCGAACAACGACTTCGCCATCCTTCGAGCCTACGGTGGCCAACCTAGCCAAGCCCAATCCAAACCGCGCCGAGGGACAGGTCGCTCTACGGGCCTCTACGTAGAGCGACCTTGAAACCGCCCCGCACCTCCACAAACCCGCTCTCCTCTACCTGCTCTACGTAGAGGACCGTAGAAACACCGCGGCTCGGCACCGCTCCGATGTCGCGCGCCCGTGCCGGCGGCGTTGATCGCATCGCCGCGCCTCTCTATCGTCGGGGTCCATGTCCGAGCCGGTGGTCGAGCACAAGCGGCGCAAGAAGAAGTCCAAGGCCAAGCCCAAGACTTCGCCTCCGGCCAAGAGGGCGAAGCCCGTCGACGACCGCCCCGAGGTCCTCGTGCAAAAGACTGCCGCGGCGGCCCGTAAGCTCGCCGCCACTGGTGCGCACACCGAAGCGCTGCAGACGATGGCCCAGGCCTTCGAGCCCCTCACGGACGCCGAGGGACTCAACCCCTGGGAACCCGGCACCCTGCTCGCGTGGGCGAGCGCGCAGCCCCGCTCGGTCGAACTCATGGCTCGCTTCGTCGTCAGCCTCGAAGACCCCGAGGACGCCGCGTTCCCGATCCACGAAGCCCTCCAGTCCTGGGACGCCTTGGGCCGCTTGGCCTTCTCGACCTGGGCCATGCGCGTCTGGTGGGTTCCCTAGCTCGCGGTCAGCGCGACATCCCGACGCGAGCAACCCTGCGAAGGGCCGACGCGACGAGCGCAAGGTGCACCGTGCCGAGTCGACCGCGTGCGCGCCTGACTTCGAAGCGGCCCTTCGCAACCGCAGTCCTGGGACGCACCTCGAACGGCAACCGCCTTCGACACTTCGGATATCAACAGTAAGAGGGTGGTACCGACCGTTATTGCCCTCCGACCGCTCGAATTATTGCCTCGGTTCTCTCTGCGCCCGCGGTTATTGACGATAACGGGCAATAACGGCTCGGATTGCTCCCCTTGAAAAAACGCCTCACGGTGAAGAAGAGCCTCTCGAGACTCGAGGCTCGCCTGTGTACGCGCATCTCGCCCCGTCGATGAGGGGTTATCGAGCGCGAAACTCAACGACTGCCGAGCACTGGAAGTGCTCGGCCGGGCCGAACCGCGACAGGAAGGAACCGCGACCCCATGATGAAACCGCCGTTTGACTGGCACGCCGCCGGACTCGACACCCCCACGCTGCGCCGACGCGTCGGCAACCTAAAGCGAGGGTGGTGCAGTGCCCGTAGCCGGAACACGGTCCTCGCTCGCCACTACGACCTCCGGTTGTTCGCAGCGTTCGTTCAGGGCGACGAGCTGGCCCCACCCACGGACACCACCCACGTTCATGCGGCCCTCGTCGTGCTCGGGCTCCTTCGCAAAGGCTCGGCCTACGCCCACAGCGTCGTGCTCCAGTTCGTGCAGACACACCCCGGACAAGACGCCTCGATCATCCGATGCGTCTCGTCGCTGCGCGGTTGGGCCCACTACCTCCACGCCAAGCGCGAGGTCCCTTGCAGCCTGGACGACATGCCCACACCCAAGGTCGCCGAGCTCCGCCAGCGCTCGAGCGCACGCTCCGAAGACCTGGCTCGCGAAGGGGTGGACCTCGGACGGCTCTGCCCCGCCGCCAAGACCCGCGCACTGCGGTTCACCGGTGCCCGCGACGCGACCATCGCCGAGGTCTTGACCCACTCAACCTTGAAGCGGCATCAGCTGCGGAGTCTTCGGTGGTGGGACATCGAGTTCGGTGACGACACGACCGTCCTGACTCCCGCCCGCGTCCAGGTCCCAGCCCGTGATGGTCGTCTGCTGCCGCGTCACCTCACCCACCGCGCCACCGCAGCGCTCGAGCACTGGCGTCGGGCCTACATCCGTCAGTTCGGCGTCCCCTCGGGCGATGCACCTGTCTTCCCCGACCTCCAGGGCCAGCCCATGAGACCCCTGGGGCTCGACGAACTCATCGAGCACTGCCGTACGGGCTGAGCCACGCCTCCTGTCCGAAGGGCTAGGTCCACCTCGAACATCTTCGAGCGTGACCCGGCGCCTGTCGCGGCGATCGTACGCCCAACCCCTTGCGCAGGACGGATCTGCACCCACCTTCAACTTTCTTCGATCGAAAAACGCAACACATGGCCGTGCGAGCCCCCTGACTAGACAGGAACTGTCCACGATGCCGCACGACCCCACGATCGCCCCACTCTTCACCACCACTGAGCCCTTCGAGCTCGACGGATATCTGCACGTCGAGGTTGGGGACGAAGTCCTTGGCGGTTTCCTCGGCCGAGACGAGGAGACCCGCAAGGACGAACGCGCACAGCGTGTCGTCGAGTCAGCGATGCGTCGCCACGGTCCCCGCCTGGGGAAGGGCGCAAAGGCAGCCCTCGAGAACGACCTCTGGCAGGGCATGACCTGGGTCCGCACCCAGTTCGACCCGTCTCGCGGCCGGTTCTCCAGCCTGGCCCGCTCGGTCGAGCGCACCGTCATTCGGCGCTTCTACCAGAAGAAGGAGCACACACCCCGGAACCTCCTTCGCGAACTCGACGACGAGAAAGACCGCGCCCAGGCCCGGCGAGACGATGCCTCCATGGTTCGCTACCTCGCACGGTGGAAGAAGCGCCTGTCGCAGCTTCAACGTGGTCGCGGTCGCAGGGCCCGACGGTGGAACGTCCCGGGGATCGACGCGGAGGAACTTCGAGACCGCCTCGCGGTCGACCTCCTCGCGGCCATCAAGAACAAGGACTTCGAGGACGGCGAGTTCGACCGGGCAGGCTGCGAGTCCACCTTCATCTACTTCACCAAGCGCGTCGACAAGCTCAAGGAAGGCCGGTTCTTCGTCGACATCCTCAGCTACAACTTCGGAGCCGAGGACGACGTCACTGCTCTCGCTCACCACGCCCCGTCCCCGGAGTCGCTCGCGATCCACCGCGACGCCGGCCTCGTGGCGAAAGAAATCTTCGCTCGCGCATCCGAGCTCGGGCTGTCCCGAACCCAAATGCGGTGGCTCAAGGCATTCATGCTCGAGGCGCGCGGCGCTGTGCAGAGCAACACGAAAATCAACGCCGCACGTGTCGCCGCGAACATGGACCGCGACCGCGCCAGTGCAAGCCGCATGCTCAAATCCATCGCGGCGCGGATCTGCGCGAGCTATGGCGACAAGGAAGACCTTCTTCCGTGACCCGCCATCATCACGGCTGTCGAGCGCACCGAACGCGAGCCCTCACCACGAGGGCCTCGGCGGCACGTCCTGTCGCCACAGGCCAACGACACGCGAACAGCCGAGCCCGCAAGACCCACGCGCCCTACCTTTTCAAGGCGGCTGCTCGCACGAGCGAGCCCGCCCTGTGCCCCGACGACCGGGGCCTCTCAACGAAAGATTCCAAGCGATGTCCAAGAACAACAGCAACAACGGTGGCAACCGCTCCGGCGGCTCGAACAACAGCGGCGGCAAGCCGTCGCAGAACCCCGGAAAGCCCTCGGGCGGCAACCGGGACAACAACCCACCACGAAGGAAGTAGACTTCGACAGCCGTCTTTTGACGGCCGTCGCGCATCGATGCCAGGCTCGATCCTGGTCGAAGTCGAGGCTCCCGTATCGGGGAGAGCCACCTCGACTTCATGGAAGCCTCCGCAATGGTGCGGGGGCTTCTCTTTGGGCTCTTGCGGACTCACGCACCCGCAAGCCACGTATCCACGACCCTTTCGAGGATCGCAAGAGACGCCCCAGGCTCAGCTCCCGGGTAGAACTCGGTGAATGGAGAGCCAACGACGGGCCGTACGCCAAGCTCTCGCGTCAGCGCATCTTGTAGCAGCACCTCAACCTCGTACCCTTTGGCGACAACGATCGGGCCGAGATATCGACCCCCCACCAGACTCCAAGGCCCGAGCTCCTTGTAGGTTGCATCCGAATCCAGCCCGCGGAGCCGAAACGCGGCGTCGAGGCTGCACGGCTCCTCGGTTGTCGACAAGCCCGGCTTCACCCCGCTCTGCTGCTCCGTCTTCGCGAGGTACAGGTAGTGATGGCGAATCGTCTCGGTGTACTTCGGCTTGCTCACGCCCGATGATACCGGCCGGCCCTCGAACCCGATGCGCTCGGCACTCGTCGAACCACGACTCCACAGCCATACAGCCTCGTTCTGCACCCAGCGTGTAGCATCTGCAACGACGATGTCCGTTCGCCTCGAAGACAGAACCGCGGCAGCTGGACTGCTGGCGCTCCTGACCGTGGGCTGCTCTGTTACGCAGTCGACAACTGCACCCACGACGTCGCAACGCCTCGCCGAACTCGATGCTCGATTCGATGAGGCGGAGAAGCGCCGCATCCAGCTCGACGCCGACATCGCCGCATCCGAAGCCCTCGCAGAGCAAGCCCGCGAACGCGCCCGAACCCAGGCCTGTCTCGCGGGGAACGCCGAACTCCGCGCAAAGGCAACACAGATGCAGTCTGCCTGCCTGGAGAAGGTCGCCATGTACAACGCCTGCGAAGCAAGGCGGTCGAAAGCGCAAGCCGGAAGCACCGCCATCGGCTGCCTCATCGGCATCGGCATCGCAACGACCACCAGCGGCCTCGGCACTCCAATCGCCCTCGGCGGGTGCGGCATGGGGGCGCTCGCCGGCTCCGGCCGGGCATGCCCGCCTGTTCGATGTGAAGCGGACCAGCAGAAGATCGAACGCAAGGTTCTCAGCACGAAGAAGCTCCCAGAATACCCACTTTGCGGAGGCTACCTCGGCATCAGCGTGAAAGACTTCGAGGTCAGGAAACGAGTCGGCGTACGCATCAGCGAGGTTGGACCGGGCACGACAGCCGCTTCGATCGGACTTGCGAGGAACGACCGCGTCATCGCGATCGACAGCCGCACCGTCCGCTCTCCCGCCGACGTCGACAAGGCGCTCGCCCGAAAGCGTACCGGCTCCAAGGTGCGCGTCGTCGTCGTTCGTCGCGGCCACCTCCTTCGGTTCGACGATGCGAAGGTCGAGCAGGTCACCGCCAGCGGCTCGCACTCCTCTCGTCCCACCTTCGGCGCGAAGCTCGACCCGAAGCAAACAATCACCCGCTACTTTGACGGCCTGGAGGTTCTCCGCGTCGATGGACCAGCCAAGCTCGCAGACCTTCGCCCTGGCGACGTCATCAAGGGGGTCAACGGAACGCTGGTGCATCGCCGCCTCGAGCTTCGTCAAATCCTGACGAGCGCCCTCCCAGGCCAAACGGTTCGGCTCGCCCTCATCCGAGAGGGCAGCCCCCTCGAACTCGACATCGAGCTCGCCCCGCGAAAGGGACGCAAGGGGATATGAACGCTGCAAGGACCCCCTACTTGCTCCTCATCGCGCTCTGCGGAGCGTGCCACCGATCCCCGCCACCCACTGGCCCGGACCCAGAACTCACCCGCCTCGAGATGCGCATGGACGCGCATGAAGAAGCGCTGCAAAGAACCGCTGCGCTGGCCGGCCGCCTCGACAAGCAGTGGAGGCTGGTGGTTGGCGACTACAACCGCGCCGCATCCCGTTACCGACAAGCACGGGCCGAGTACGACCGAGCATCGGCGCAATACTCTCGCTCCTCGGCAGAATTCCGTGCGGCGTCGAGGACCTGGAAGGTCGCGAAATCCCGCTGGGACCTCGTCAACAAGCTGATCGTCGCGGCCGCGTCGATCGACGCCTACAACCTCTCGAAGGCCTCGGGCGCAAGAGAAGTCGACCTCGACGACATAGACTGCGGCAAAGTCTCGACCGCGAAGTTTCGACGCCAGCTTCGAGCCGAGGGCGTCAACCTCGACGGTGTCGACGTCGATCACATCGTCCCACGCTCACTCGGCGGCGCGGATCACCCGTCCAACTACCAGTTACTCGAAAGCTCCCTCAACCGCAGCCTCGGCGCAACGTGGAACGCGGACAAATGCGCCGCAGCGGGCGTCAAGATCTGCGCCACCGCCGTAGCGGTCTCCAAGATCTGCGGAACGTTCGCCGGGTAACCGCTACAGCTCCGGCTCAAAGTGCACCTCGACCGCATGCTCGCCATCGTCGAGCGTGCCGACGAATCCGCCCTGATGCAGGACGAAGTCAGGGACAGGTCCGCACACCTCCGCATCGAGAGGGTCGGCCCAACACAGCCGGGTGAAGAAATCGTCGAACAGGAAGTCGAGTTCCCAGAACTCGATCTCGAACGTTGCCCCTGGGGTGTAGTAGCTCTGTTCTGAACTCGACCACTGAGCGGGACACCCTGCGACCGGCGACTCCTCAACCTCCGCCCCGTCCTCGAAGTAGCGATAGAAGACCTCGGCACTTCCCCAGCCATCGCGGCACCCCCCTGGTGCGAACTCCGTCACGGTGAACCGCCAGTCGAACTCCGAGATCGGCGTACAGGTCTCGAAGACGCAGACCTCACTCTCCTCACACTCGAAGTTCCCCACACACGCATCCACGCCCCCTCCGGTCCCGTCCCCCGTCGATCCACCCTCCGAACCTTTGGCTCCACCAAACTCCTCGCACGTCCCATCGACACAGAGCAGGCCCGGAGCACACAAGCCGCCCGCTTCACACGGGCAACCGAGCTCCCCACTGAAGCAGTCCAGGTCGCCCGAGTCGGCCGCCCCCGCTCCAAGAGAGTCCATGCCCCCGGACGTTGCCGAGCCGAGGGTCGAGTTCGACCCCGAACCACCTCCGCCTGAGCCTCCCTCGTCGTCACAACCCGCAAGCGACACAAGCAGAAGCGCTCCTCCGATCTGCCCGAGAGCGCAAAGGGCCCAGCACCTTTGGCCCACATCTCTCTTTCGACCCTGCACGCTCATCTCTACGCACCATACCGACCCTCGTTCGGCGGATCAGCAAACGATCCCACTCACGGCCACCATCAGCGCGTCGGGCATGACACCCGCGAAAACCGGCCGTCCGAAACAGGGTCGGAACCACATCGGTGTAAAAAGGTGCAAGAGAGGCACTGGCGCGGCGCCCTCGGATCCGTCGCTCAGAGGGTGAGCTGCACGGACCCTGGAGGCTCGATGTGGGGGCGAACCTCGCTAGACCACCCTCGATGCGACCTTCGGCCCGCGCGGCCTCGAGCCCCGCCCGAGTCCGCTCACGGATCATCGCTCGCTCGAACTCGGCGAAGCTCCCGATCATCTGCATCATCATTCGACCCGCGGGGGTTGTCGTGTCGACGGGTTCGGCTAAACACCGAAAGCCGGCCTCGGCAGCATCGAATCATCCGCCGCTGCGACCCGTCTGTGGAGGGGCTCGAGCTCGCCATGCTCCGGCACGTCAGCCCCATCGAGTGGGACAACGTCGTTCTCTACGGCCAGTACGTCCTCAACCGCCGTCTCGTGCGGAGTCGAGGGGCAAAAACGGCCATCCCTTAGCGTGCAATTTTCGGTGAATCCGCCTGGCACCCTAGAGCCGCTTGCAGTCCCGATGCTTCTTCTTGTCCGCCACGCCCGCGCCAATGTCTCCCTCGAGGATTCGTGAGCCTCGGGGCCAATGGCTCCCAACGATACGCGCAGAGCATCGGCAATGCAGCCAGCGGAGAGCTTGTCGTTGAAAACAACGCCCTCCGCTGGCGCAGCGGCTACTGTCGCTAGGGCTAGAGGTCAGGAAAGACCACGAGACAGCATGGCCTGCGCATAGGCACCCGCGGCCTCCTTCATCATCGCCGCCCAAGACGAGAACGAAGAGCCCGCCTGCACAAACTCGTCCCATTCTCGGTCAGGAATCGCCTTGAAGTCGTCGGCGCTCTCCACCTCGAAGGGGCTCGCATCCAACATCTCCTCAAACGATCCGTAGTTGGTGTGCCGCCGCATGAACTCAGGAGGAAACAGCTTCCCGATAGGGACTTCCTGGGTCCCCTCGAGAGCCTTGAGGTTCTTCTGCAGCTGGTCCAGCCCAGTCGTCTTGACTCTGATCATCGACGCCTCCGCTACTTTTTCCCAACGCGGCCGGACCCGTTCTTGGTCGGGTCCGTGAGCTTGTAGGAGGACCCCGGTTTCGTCGTCGGCGGAAGCGGCTCTCCCTTCACGACAGTCACTTCACGGCCTCGACCACCACGCGGACCAACCTGCTCGTACTGCCCTGACGCGGGAGCCTTCTGACCTGGCTTCAACCCCGAACTACTCTTCTTTTTCGCCATGTTTCGCACTCACTTCCCGCCTCAAGAGGAATCGGCCGCACAGACGGCTTGAGGCCGAAGGCGGGCTCGGACCTCAGCACGAGGCACCGCGCCCCGCGTTCTCCTAGTACATGGCGGCATCCATCCAAACTTGGACAAAAAATGTTTTGGTTTGCTTGAGCCCCCCTCTCCCTGGCGCCACAGGACAACTGAGAGGGCAGCAAGGACTGTGACACAGTGCCCCCCTCAGAACTCGAGCAGCTCTTTCAGTACCTCCAACCCGGGCGAGCCCCACCAACACACGAGGAAGTCACGCGCTTCATGGCGAAGGTCCAAAACCGCGCCCGATGGATTCCAGGATGCTCCGCTAAGGAACTCCTTCAAGAGGCCATCGTCGCCTCGCTCCCAGGAAGCCAACACCCCCTGAATCCGGATGTCGACGTCCTCGCGCACCTACACACTGTCGTCCACCACATCGCCCGTGACTCCTTGCGCCGACAAGCGCCTCATCGCCTGGCGAACAGCCCCCCTCTCCCTCCCGACCCGAAGCTCCCAACCCCGAAAGCGGAACCACGCCCAGACGACGCTTGCGACGCCCAGGAGAAGTACGCCCACATCCTCTCCCTGCTCGAAAAGAAGGACGAGGAAGCCTGGTGGATCCTGCAGCGACGCCATGAGGGAGCAAGGTCAAAGGAGATTCAAGAGGAGCTATCCCTCTCCCCCACTGCCTTCGAATCAAAACTCAAGAAGATCCGCCGACTCTACAACTCCGAGTTCCCCGCCCGACTGAAGGACTGATATGCCCGAAGAAGAAGACTACTCAGCGTTCGACGCGACGATGGCACTCCTCGACGAGGCGGTCGACGCAACACCGCATGAAGAACTCCTGGACGAGGACAGGACTGCCGCCGACGACTTCTATGCGACCCTGCAAGAGACCATTCGAGAGCACCAACAGAGCCAACTCCGGGCAGCGAGGGAAGACCGAGAACGCCACCTGAAGCTGCTCGCAAGCCCCTCAAACATCCCCTCGGGAGAACAGCAGCAGCGTGAGCTCTACCGCCAGGTCACGACAGCCCACCCCGAGCTGACACTTGCAGCACGAAACGAATCCGAGCAACCGTCGCTCGATGACATACGAAGCGCCCTAGAAAAGTTCGAGGCCCTTGGTCTCCTGGAGACCCCGAATGACTCCTGAGCAGATCCTGAGCAGGTACGGGATCACCTCCCCAGACGAAATCGATATCGAAGCCATCTGCCAGGCGCTCCATGCAACCGTCGTCTATGAACGCCTGGACGGTTGCGAAGCTCGGGTCATCGGCCACGGAAGACGCGCCTACATTTCTGTCCAACCGAGCGGAAGCCGAGGCCGAGAGCGCTTTGGCGCCGCACACGAACTGGGACACTGGTTACACGACCGATGTCATGTCCTCGCTTGCAAGCTCGACGCAATGGCCGAGTGGGGCAAGGGACGAGAGATGCGAGCGAACCGCTTCGCCCAAGACCTCTTGATGCCCCGAGAGATGTTCAGCTCCGTGTCTTCCCAACACCTCCCGACGAAGGAGTCCATTCGAGACCTGGCCCACACCTTCGATGTCAGCATGACTGCCGCGGCCATCCGCATGGCAGAGCACGGTCCAGCACCAGCCGTCGTAGCCTGCTACTCCCGCAACAAACTGCTGTGGCACAAACGGAGCGACACCGTCCCTTCGGATCTTTGGCTTTCGCCCACGCCTCCAAGAAAAAGCCGCGTAGCAGACATCCTAGAAGGCCGCCCGTTCGACGAAGACGATGGCCCCGAAGCCTCCCCTTCCGACGAGTGGTTTGAACACCCGTCCGCAAGCGACTACGAAGTCTACGCAGACTGCTTCGTCGCCGCACCCGACCGCGTCATCACCCTTATTTCTTGGGGAGAGGACGAGTCCCAGCTACTTGAGTTTCTTGAAGACTAGCCCCGCGATGCCCTTCGACCTTCGTAGTTCCATCGCGCGAACCGTGAACCCGCGAGAGCCCAGTACCCCGCGAGCTGCTGAAACCATCGTTCGCCGCCCGGCTGCCTACGGCCGCTGAGCGCGGCGCGTGCTCATGCTCGAGCACGCCATAGCGCACCTGAATCCTGAACAAGCAGGATGGATATGCGGACGCGGTGGCGGGCAGGCTGGACGCGAGGCTATGTCCCAATCTTGTCCGCTACCTGCCTGGTTCCGCGCGAGGCGAGGTCGTAGTTCATCCGGGGGCCCTTCTGCTCACCTTTCTCCAGAAGCGCCTTAAACGCACGATCAACTGCGCGGCGAATCTCGTCCTTCACCTCAGCGGGGTCCGCGGTGGACAGATTGATCCGGAGAAGCATCACCCGGCGCGAGAACTTCCCGAGCCCGACGGTCACCCGGCCCACCTTCGTCAGATCGGTCTCTTCATCCGGAGCAGCCGCGTAGCGATAGTGCAGGAACAGAATCCCCGGATCCTCAACCTGGATCCTCAGGCCCAAAGGAACGTCAGCGTAGGCGAGCCGCTGATGTTTCTTGTTTCGCTCGGCGACGAGCTGCCGAAACTCCTCTGGAAACTCGTAGTAGCTCATGAGTTGCCGTCAGTCGTGAGGTGGAACCAGGTCTGCAGGACCGTTTGGATGCTGAGATCAAAGCGCGGAGTCCAGTCGCCATCGTCGGGTGCGATGTCGGCCCCGGACTGTCTCTCGACCATGAGGATGGAGGAAATTGGCCCCCCGGTTCTCACGAGCTTCGTCTGAAGGGTAGCCCACTTCCACGAACGCTTCTCCCACTGCTCCCTGGAAACGTAGCTCTCCTTGCGGTACCGCGCCTTGCGCTCCTCGCCCTCCTGGGCCTGCCCAGGGATCCCATCCACCGTGATCTCCACCCCGGACGACGCGGTGGCGACGATGGCGCCCGCTGTTTCAAGCTCGGCCGCTCCCTCTACCACCGGCCACGAGGTCGGCGCGGGTTTGCGGTCGTCGGAGTAGGCAAGACATCGCCACTCCGTGGGCTGGCGTGAGTTCGGATGCGGGACCCACAAGGTCAGCCTGTAGTCAGGGTCTCGGTGCTCGTTGACGCCCGGGAACCAGCGCCGGTGCAACTCGACCAGAAGGCTCTTCACCGCATCTCCGTTGTGCGCCAACGAGCCCGGTGCGGAGGGGAGTGAGCTTTCGGCAGCGACATGCCCCCCGTGCCAAGCAAAAGTCCAGAGCCTCCCCAACACCCAACCGCCGACGAGAATCGGAGTTCCGTAGAGGAGATAGTGCTGCCAGTCCTCGTTGACTACGGATTTCAGCGCCAGCCCGAAGCCAACCAGTGCGACTCCACCGAGCACTAACTCGCCGATCGTCTCGTTCTTCATCTGCCCAGCAGGAGTCTCACCTAACCGCAGGTCTGAGAACAGACCCCGCGACTCAACTAGGAGATGCTGGCGGCCCCCCGGCTGGATCCGACAAGAGCCCCTCCGCCCGGTCGCCGACACCGCGACTGGCTCGAACGATACCGGCCTACGCTGCCGCACGCCGGCCTTCAACACGGGCTACTAGAACCTCACCCGCTCGATCTCGTCCCGCTGCACCGTCTGTACCGAGCGGTCGTAGAGCTGAGTCGTCTTCGTCGACGAGTGCGCGGCGATGCCCGCCGCCACGTCGATCGATCCGCCGTTCTCCATGAAGTTGGTGATGCCAGTGCCGCGGAAGCTGTGATTGCAGACCGCCTCGGCGGGCAGGCCAACCCCCGCCGCGCGTCGTTTCACCATCTTCAGCACGCTTCGCGCCTGGATCCGACGCCGTGAAAGCTGGCGTCGCCCCTCCTCGTCGAGCGCCCGCTCGGCCGCCCGAAACACGGGTGTCCGAGGCCCTGCCGGCGACACCGCCAAGAACGCCTCCATCGCCTCGTGCAGCTGGTGGTGACACGGCACCCGATGAAACCGCCCGCGCTTCTCGTGCAGGGCGATGCTCGCCCTTGCCGTCCCGGCCTCGTAGTGGCGGCCGTCCAACTTCACCACCGCCCCCACCCGCGCGAACGTGTAGAGCATCAGCGAAAGGATCGCCCGGTCACGCAGGTCGATGACGTCCTCGGTCCCGATCGACTCGAACAACGCCCGCACATCCTCGGCCTCGAGGATCGGCGTCTTGCCCTCGCCCGCGCTCATCCGCGGTGCTCGAACGACCGAGAACGGATTCCACTCCAGCACGCCCTTCGAGGTCATGTAGTCGCAGAGGTTCCGCAGCGCGGCCAGCCGCGCCTTGATGGTCGACGTCGCCTTGCCCTCGTGTTTGAGGAACTCGATGTACGCCGCGGCTTCGACCGGCTCGATCTCAGCGAGCGACCACCCCTGCATCTCCAACCAGTCGGACAGGTGCGCGACCGCGTGGCCGTAGGCCCTTCGCGTGTGCTCGTTGCTCAGGTGCGCGACGAAGAACTCCACGAACGTGCGCTCGGCCTTGCGCCCCAGCTCGGTGACGATCGCCGGCACCAACCTCTTCGCGTCGAGTCGAACCAGATCACCCATCGCTCACCTCCCGCCGCTGCAGCAGCTGGTCAATCGCGGCCTCGGCCTCCCCAACCAAGTCGAAGGCGCTACCGAGCTCGGCCGAGTCTCGGTCGAGCAGCTCGAGCACCTGACGGAGCTTCCTCTGCGCCAACCTCTTCAACCCGAGGTCGGAGACCTCGGTGGCTCGACTTCCAACCGCCATCGTCACCATCGGATCCCATCCTTCTATATACGGGGATCGAGGTCGAGGGCTTTGGACGGCCGTCAGGGCGCGCGGTTAACGCCGCGAAGGTCGAGACGCCTCCTTCCGAGCCGGCCCGGGTGATCGATTTCGATCATCGTCCGGGGGCAATCGGGTTCCGATAAAGATAGTTATCGGAACCCGATCTCGCTTCCTCAACACGCCGCTTCCGCGGCCGACAGGGATGCTGCGATCTTCGCGCCGGGGTCCGGGTTGCGCGCCTGGACTCGAGCAGCGCATCCTTGTCCCTCCTTCGCATGCCGCAGGAATCGCTCAGCCTCCCCAACGCCTTCCTCGGAAGAACCGTCTCCCCCTTCCTGGAGATGGGAGCCTACGAAGCCCTGTGGGCTGACAAGAAGGCAACCCAGAAGCGCGTCGCCGACCGCTTTCGCGACAACCCGGGCGCCTTCCCTTCAGAGCTTGTTCCCGTCGACGACGCCGAACGCTACGCACGTCTCGTCGTCCGACTCCATGGCGAGCATGGGCTGGAACGCTTTGGGGTCCGTGTACACCAAGCCGGCGACTACCCTTCCAAGCTCCGAGATGCGAGGCATCCCGTCGAGGTGCTGCAGTACGCGGGGATCTGGGAGCTAACAGAAACGCGCTGCGTGTCGGTTGTTGGTGCGCGGAAGGTGAGTGCAGAAGGAGTCCGCCGCACTCGCAAGCTCGCCAACATGCTTGCGAGCAACGGCTTCACCGTCACCTCAGGGCTTGCTGCAGGCGTCGATACGGCCGCCCATCGAGCGGCTCTCGAGATCGGCAAGCCTACGATCGCCGTCATTGGAACCCCTCTGAGCGCAACCTACCCAGCCGAGAACACAGAGCTACAGCAGCTCCTCGCTCGCGAGCACCTCGTGCTCTCGGAGGTCCCCGTCTGGCGATACTTCCAGCACGATTGGCGGACCAACCGAGAATGGTTTCCGAAGCGCAACGCGACGATGAGCGCGCTCACCGAGGCCACGATCATCGTTGAAGCCTCTGACACGTCGGGCTCCCTGATTCAGGCGAAGGCGGCTCTCCACCAAGGCCGAAAGCTCTTCATCCTCAACAGCTGCTTCGAGCGCTCCGACATCTCCTGGCCCGAGCGCTTCGAAAAAAAAGGCGCGATCAGAGTCCGCCGCATTGAGGATGTGCTCGACATCCTCGGCGAGTCATGAGCGTCCCTCTCCGACAGGTCGACGCGGTCTCTCGACCCGACCACTACTACCTCGAGGACAGCGACTCGGTTTTCTACCTCCGCGAGTACACCTCCCGACGGGGTTGGAGCCACGGAGAGACCAACCAGCTCATCTGCAACCTCAAGAAGCCGATGGGCCGCGTCGGCCTCCCGGACTGGGTCTACAAATCCCGGGCTATCACCCAGTGCGCGAGAGAACTCCGTGCGGCTGTGCAGGCAGATGCGACGTGGGTTCCCGTTCCACCGTCCAAGGCAAAAAGCGACTCGCTGTACGACGATCGGCTCTGCCAGATTCTCCGCAAGGCGTTTCCCCAGGGAGACATACGAGAGCTGGTCACACAGCCCGTCTCCACCGCCGCCAGTCACACCACAGGACAGAGCAAGCCCCTCCCGAGCCAGCTTGCGGCGAACTACACCATCGACGCGAGCCTCGGGCAGCCGAAGAGCGCCGTCATCGTCTTCGACGATATTCTGACGACCGGCAGCCACTTCAAGGCGATGCAACTCAAGCTCGCCCAGACCTTTCCCCGCGCCGAGATCTACGGCCTCGTCATCGCACGCCGCGTCTT
>Ga0213839_1000653_pt1 | contig 34641 bp, 30 predicted proteins | sample SWPATP21_FD_160075 | JGI IMG/M metagenome (GOLD analysis project Ga0213839, IMG submission 160075) | Coastal seawater microbial communities from Marineland, Florida, United States - SWPA TP2 #1 | ecosystem: Environmental > Aquatic > Marine > Coastal | place: USA: Florida | collected 2016-08-14
GGTGGAGCCGGTGTCGCCCGTGGTGCCGGTGGGCTCGACCTGCAGGTCGTCGGTGGGGTCGAGGGGGTCGGTGGCGTCGATCGACACCTCGTCGCCGTCGCTGCGACCGCCGCCGTCGCTGTCGGCCACGTCGGGGTCTGTGCCGTGCTCGCAGACCTCCTCCTCCCAGAGGAGCCCGTCGGCGTCGGCGTCGCTGTGGATGGGGTTGGGGTACCAGTCGATCTCGCCGTCATCCTCTGAGGCGGAGAGGACGTCCGGGACACCGTCTCCGTCGAGGTCGGCGGCGAAGACCGACTTGGCGCCCAGGGCCGAGAGCGAGATGGCGGCCGGGGCGAAGCTGCCGCCCCCCAGGTTCTCGAACCAGACCACTGTGTCGTCGTGGTGGGCCGTGGCGAGCACGTCGATGTCGCCGTCGCCGTCGAGGTCGGCGCTGTACAGGCCGTAGGCGCCGCCAGCCGCGCCGGTCAGGCCGCGTCGGGGGCCGAAGCTGCCGCCCCCCAGGTTCTCGTGCCACGCCACCTCGCCGTCGTTGGCCGAGCTGGTGACCACGTCGAGATCGCCGTCGCCGTCGAGGTCGGCGGGCCAGGAGGTGCGGGCGCCGTCGGCCTCGGTGGTGATCACCTGGAGAGGGCCGAAGCTTCCCCCCAGGTTCTCGAACCAGGCGATGAGGTCGTCGTACTCGGAGGCGGAGAGCACGTCGGCATCCCCGTCGCCGTCGAGGTCGGCGGCGTAGGAGTAGCGGGGCCCGTCGACGCTGCCGGTGATCTGCTGCTCGGGGCCGAAGCTGCCGTCGCCCTGGTTGGCGTACCACACCACCTCGTCGCGGATGCCGAGGGGCACGAGCACGTCGAGGTCGTCGTCGCCATCGAGGTCGACGGCCTGCACGCTGTAGGCCCCCTGGGCCGGGGTCTGGTTCACGAACTGCCGGGGACCGAAGCTGCCGCCCCCGAGGTTCTCCCAGAAGCTGACCTGCCCATCGTAGGCGGAGGCCGCCAGGATCTCGAGGTCGCCGTCACCGTCGAGGTCCCCCGTGTTGACGCCCTTGCCGCCCTCGGCCTCGGTGGTGAGCACCACGGCCGGCGCGAAGCTGCCTCCCCCCAGGTTCTCCACCCAGCCCACCTCGTTGGAGGTGAAGCTCGTGTAGATGACGTCGTGGTCGCCGTCGCCGTCGAGGTCGGCGGTGGCCACGGAGCGGGCCCCGGCGGCGCCGGTGACCAAGGTGTTCGCTTGCCACTCCTCGCAGGCCAGGGCGGGGATGATCAGGGTCAGGAGGAGGCTGGGCGACACGGACTCACCTGGTTGGAGCGATGGACCCTACGTACCCCGCTGGGCCGCGAGGGCGCCGATGATCTCCCGACGGAGGGCTCGGCAGCGGGTGGGAGGAGGCGCTGCTCCGGCACCAGGGAGGGCCTGGCAGGCGCAGGGCGCGCGGTCGGAGGTCGCCTCGGAGTGGTTAGGAGCGGAGGTGGAGGTCGTATGCTGATCCTCGTCGCCTTTGCCCTCGCTGCGGATCCGGTGGCTCTGCCCAAGGTGGGGTCCTGTCCCAGCGGCTACAGCACCTCCGGCGACTACTGCACGCCCGGCAGCTCGGCCCGCTACGCAGTGGTCAAGACGGGCTCCTGCCCCAGCGGGTACAGCACGTCGGGAGACTACTGCCTGGCCAGCAGCGACGACGCCCGTGTCGCCGTGCCGAAGGGGGGAAGCTGTCCGTCGGGCTTCTCCACGTCGGGGGACTACTGCCTGGCCAACGACAGCTCGTCGCCGTCCACCGAGCGGAGGGCACCCGCCGCGTCGCCCGTGAAGAAGGTGGGGTCGTGTCCGAGCGGGTACAGCACGTCGGGAGACTTCTGCTCGCCCAGCTCGAGCTCGTCGCGCTTCGCGGTGGTCAAGGTGGGGTCGTGCCCGAGCGGGTACAGCACGTCGGGGGACTACTGCCTGGCGAACAGCGACTCGTCGCGCCATGCCACCCCGAAGACGGGGTCGTGTCCGAGCGGATACAGTACGTCTGGAGACTACTGCCTGGCGAACTGAGGCCGCCCACATCTCGTGGTACCGTGCGCGGACTGGAGGGCGAGGATGCTTCGGTGGATGGTCTTGTCGGTACTACTGGCGGGTTGTGCCGGGTCGAAGGATGATGGGGACGACCCCGTCGCGGACACGGATGCGGACAGCGATGCGGACGCGGACAGCGATGCGGACGCGGACAGCGATGCGGACGCGGACAGCGACGCGGACGCGGACAGCGATGCGGACGCGGACAGCGATGCGGACGCGGACAGCGATGCGGACGCGGACAGCGATGCGGACGCGGACAGCGATGCGGACGCGGATACCGACACCGACACCGACACCGACACCGACACCGACACCGACACCGACACCGACACCGCGGCGTCCACCGGAGACACCGGCTCGTGCTGGTTCGCTCTCGAGCCCGGCGTGGTCCCCGACGATGTGACGGAGGAGACCTTCAGCGACTTCTACATCGCCGCCTACTGCTGCCTCGGCTGCACGTACCCGAGTGTCCAGCGGCTATGTGACGAGGCTCGGTACGGGACGACGACCACCACCGGCACGCCGACGACCACGACCACCACGAACCCCTGTGTCTTCGATCAGGCCGCGGCGGCTGAGTGCGTCGACTCTTCGCTCTGGGAGTGCTCCGACTTCACCGGCGGCAGCCTGCCGACAGTCCCCGGGGCGTGCCTGGACGTCTGCGGCTGACGGCTCCGGTCAGCGCCTGAGCACCGTCCGCAGGGCGTCGAGGTCGTTGGCCATCGCCTCCCCCTTTCGGGGCTGGCCGAGGAGCTTGGCGAGCTCGGCCGGCACGGGCACGTCGTGGCCGAGGATCGGCTCGACGACGGTGTCGAACTTCGCCGGGTGGGCCGTGGCGGCGGCGATCCAGGGACCGGTGCGGCACACCTCGAGCTGCTCGTAGGCGTTGAGGGCGCAGGCGGTGTGGGGGCAGACCACGTGGCCGTAGCGCTCGGGAGCGGCGCCGACCTGGGCACGGATGGTGTCGTCGCCGGTGGCGAGGGCGGAGAGTGCGGGACCGTCGACGTCGTGGCCGATGAGGTGGCGGAGGCGCTCGAGGTTGCTGGGCACGCCGACGTCCATGGCGTTGGCCAGGGTGGGGACGGAGACGCGGGGGTCGGCCTGGCCGGTCTGGTGCCAGGTGACGATGGCGTCGTTGGCGTTGGTGGCGAGGACCACGTGGCGGATGGGCAGGCCGATGGCGCCGGCGAGCCAGGCGGCGAGGGCGTTGCCGAGGTTGCCGGTGGGCACCACGAGGCCGACCGGACCCTGGGTGGCGGCGAGCTGGATGCTGGCGACGGCGTGGTAGACCATCTGGGGGAGGAGACGCCCCAAGGATATGCTGTTGGCCGAGGTCATCGGCACGTCGGCGCGGAGGGCCTCGTCAGCGAAGGCGGCCTTCACCAGGGCCTGGCAGTCGTCGAAGGCGCCGTCGACCCGGAGGGTGACCACGTTGCCGCCGAAGGCCTCCAGCTGGTGGGCCTGGCGGGGGGAGACGCGGCCGTCGGGGTAGAGCACCACGACCCGGAAGCCCGGGCGGTTGTGGAAGGCGGCGGCGACGGCGCCGCCGGTGTCGCCGGACGTGGCCACGAGGATGGTGGTCAGCGGGGGTCGGTCCAGGCGGGCGAGGCAAGCGGCGAGGAAGCGGGCGCCGAAGTCCTTGAAGGCGGCCGTGGGGCCGTGGAACAGCTCGAGGATGTGGAGCTGCGGGTCCCGCGTGGGGACGATGGGGAAGGGGGGAGCGAAGGCGTCGGCGACGATGGCGTCGAGGTGCTCGGCGAGGGGATCGCCGTCGAGGAAGGGGGCGAGGACGGCCCGGGCGATGCCGTGGGGGTCGCTGGGATCGAGGGCTGCGGCGTCGAGCTGGGGGAGGGTCTCCGGCAGGTAGAGGCCGCCGTCGGGGGCGAGCCCGGCGGTGAGGCCGTCGGAGAGGGAGACGAGGGGGCTGCTCTGTCGGGTGCTGGCGTAGCGCATGCGGGCCCGTACCCCCCTGGGGGTCAGAGCGGAAGGGGTAGCCCTGTGCTCTGACACCTGGCGGACCGACATGGCCCTTGGGTCGACGGCGACCGCTTCGTGCGCGACCCCCGCCCCCTCGAAGACGACGTCGACGGCTGCATGGAGCTGGGCCGTCGCGACGTCGACGGCGACGGGGTCATCGAACGAATCTTCGGAGATCCGTGCATGAGCATTGCCATTCCCGCCGCACCCGCCACTGACGATTTCGATGGCTGGGAGGCCATTACCGACCCGTGGTGCTGCGGCTGCTGACGCACTTCGGTACCCTTCGCCCCCCCCCCGACGAGTTCCATGGCCAACCATCTGCGCATCACCTGGGGAGCCCCTGATCCGGACCGGGGCCCCGAGTCCCCCACCTTCATGACGGTGACCGTCAGCGACCCGGAGCAGCTCGACACGGTCTTCAGCGACGACTCGCTGCCGGAGCTTCCCAAGGAGCCCGAGCCCACCTCCGAGGGAGGAATGGAGCCCACCGACGCCCCGCCACCCGTGGTCGCCGACCGCTACGAGCGTCGTCATCCCCTCGGAAGTGGCGGGATGGGCGAGGTGTGGCGCGTCTTCGACCGCACGCTGAGGCGGACCGTGGCGCTGAAGGTGATTCGCAGCCAGCTCACCGCCAGGGAGCTGCTGGCCCGCTTCGAGGAGGAGGCCCAGGTCACCGCCCAGCTACAGCATCCTGGGATCATCCCCGTCCACGACTACGGTCAGCTCGACGATGGGCGGGTCTGGTTCACCATGAGGGAAGTCCAGGGCCGCACCCTGGAGGACCTCCTCCAGGAGGTCCACCGCGCCTGGCGTATGGGCCTCGACGCCACCGAGTCCGGCTTCACCTTCCGACGGATGCTGGAGGGCTTCCTCCGGGTCGTGGAGACGATGGCCTACAGCCACTCGCGCGGGGTGGTGCATCGCGACCTGAAGCCGTCCAACATCATGTTCGGCCCGTATGGTGAGGTCCTCGTGCTCGACTGGGGGCTCGCCAAGCTCGTCGGCTCGCTCGACGCGGCCGGAGGCGAGGTCTCCCCGGTCGTGCTTGGCGCCGACCAGGCCCGGCAGACCCAGTTGGGGGCCATCACCGGGACCCCTGCCTACATGTCCCCCGAGCAGGCCCAGGGCGACTCCTACAGCGCCGGCCCCCCGGCGGACGTGTACAGCCTCGGGGCCACCTTGTACGACGTCCTGTGCGAGCGACCGCCGCGACTGGCCCAGACACCGAAGAAGCTGGTGCTGCAGGTGGCGCTGGGCACGACCTTCCCGCGGCCACGGGAGGTCAGCGACGGGCCTCCGTTGGACGAGGAGCTCGAGCGGATCTGTCTGAAGGCGCTGCGGACGGAGATCGACGAGCGGTACGGCGATGCCGGGGAGATGGCGGCGGACTTCGCCCAGTGGCTCGACGATGCCCGAAAGCGCGAGCAGGCGATGGCCTTCGTCAACGCGTCGAAGCGAAAGATGCGGGCCAGCGAACGGGCAGCTCGGCAGGCGGAGGCCAAGCGGGCCGAGGCGGCGGCAGCCTTGGAGGACGTTGCCGAGAACGCCCCGGTGCCCGACAAGCTGGCCGGCTGGGCGCTGGAGGACCACGCCGTCGACCTCGAGGAGCAAGCGAGAACGGCTCGTACGGAGGCCGTCCAGGATCTGCGGTCCGCGCTGTCCCACGCGCCGGACTTCACCACCGCCCACGACCTGCTGGCGGACCACTTCCATGGGATTCACCTCGAGTTGGAGCAGTCCGGCCAGGGGGCGGCCGCGCGGCAGGTGGCGCGCGAGCTGGCGCTGCATGACCGCTCGGGCCGCTACGGGGGCTACCTGACTGGGACTGGCGCTCTGTCGCTCGTCACCAACCCGGAAGGGGTGGAGGTGCGCCTCCATGAGTACGTCCTCGATGAGCGGAGGCTGAAGCCCCGGTACGTGCGGAGTCTTGGCCACACGCCCCTGGTGGAGTTGCCCCTCGAGATGGGGAGCTACCTGCTCACGCTCCACAAGCAGGGCCACGAGGTCGTCCGCTACCCGGTGTTCATCCGACGTCAGGAGCATTGGCATGGAGTGCCGCCGGATGCGTCCGAGCCCCGGGCGATCTGGATGCCACGGCGCGGAGAGGTACGGGAAGGCGAGACCTATGTTCCGGCTGGCTGGTTCTGGTGGGGCGACGATAGCTTTCCCGGCCTCCCTCCCTTCGAGCGACGATGGACGGACGGGTTCACGATGGGGACGTTCCCCGTCACCGTCGGGGACTACGCGGCCTGGCTAAACGAGCTGTGGATGACCGAGCGTCGGGACGAGGCCGAGGCGCACCAGCCGAGGCTCATGGATGCGGACGTCCCCGTGCTGCGCCGCCTGGACGACGGGCGGTTTGGGACCATGGTCAACGACCGGCCCGGCTGGGAGGCGGTGCCACCCGGTGAGAAGGCGCCTGCCATCCTCGTTGGGGTGGCGCACGCCGAAGCGTATGCCTTGCACCATGGCGCCCGGCTCCCCAGTGGCCAGGAATGGGTGCATGCCGCTCGCGGAGCCGACCGACGCGCCTACCCTTGGGGCGATGCCTTCGACCCCACGTGGTGTCGCATGCGCGCGACGGACGCGATCCTGCGGGTCGTGGATGTTGGGCATCATCCGGAGGACTGCTCGCCCTACGGGGTGCGGGACCTCGCGGGCAACGTCAGCGACTGGGTGCGAGGGGACGTCGGCTGGGAGCGTCGCGGCGGCTCGATCTCCAACGGCCGTGAGAGCTGCCGCATCGCTGTCGGGACGCCAGAGAATCGATGGGAACAAAGCCGATACCCGACCAACGCCTTGCGCCTCGTCCGAGCACTCTCGGCCTCTTGGCGGCGCTGAACCTCTTTTTTTGAGGCAATCCTCGTCCCTCGGTCGTGATGCCTACTGAACATGCCCCCCGAAGGAGTCCTCCATGAACCGCTTCCTGATCGCAGCTTTGGCGCTCGCCTACGCCCCCTCCGCCTTGGCCAGTAGCGTCTACTACAGCATCTGCAATCAGGGATCCCGGGATCCCGCGGACGACAAGGCCTGCGCGTGTGCTCACTCCGCGAAGAAGGCCGAGAACACCGCAGTCACAACGGGTGCGCCGTTGTCCTACAGCGAGTGGAATTCAGGCTTCACCCTTGGCTTGGTCAACATGGACCCGCCCGACGCTTCTCACACCAACAGCTGCTTCGACCTCGATGACCGGGTGAACCCGGGGACGATGTCGATGCGCAACTCGTTCACCGGACCCCTCCACGACGTCGTCAACGCAGCGTCCGTGCAGTACGGCTACAGTCCCTCGTTCAGCCTCAGTGACGTCGATGTGGACGGTCGCGATGACTCCGTGCAGGGCTTCATCGGATTCGGTGCAGAGACCGAGATCGAGATCGCCTACCCCGAGGGTGGGCTGGCGGCCCATCCGATGGGCACCCACGACACCGATATCGTCGACGCCTTCGGTTCCATCGGGGTGGTTCACGACGGCAATGGCCGTACCGTCGAGGGGGTGATGCTCGAAGACATGAACAACGACGGCATCGATGATGTGCGGGTCTTCTTGAGCGACTACACGGTGCTCGACCTGATTGCCGTGGCGCCCAGCGGCAACTTCTGGGACATCACTGGCTACTGATCGGAGCCCCCCGGCAACCAGCCCGCCCTGCGTGGCCGGTCGGCGTCTGTGTCGGCGTCGCAGGGCTCCAGAGGGGGCGTGCGTCCGTGGACCCGGAGGCCGAGGCACGAGCCCTCGCTGCGGCCCTCTCGCAGACCCCCTCCAGGGTCAGTGGTCGCTGGCCTCCGAGCAGTAGGCACGGGTGCCGGTGCTTAGGCAGAGATCCCGGGCGTCGCTGCTGCCGCCGGCGTCCATCCAGGCCCGTGCGGCGATGGCGGCCTCCAGGCGGGCCAGGTCGACGGCGTCGAAGCTCTGGGCGCTGGGCCGCTCCAGGTAGTCGGTGATGCGGGCGTCCCAGGCTGTGAAGGCTCGCAGGGCCGCGTCGCCCTCGGGGGACCCGTCGCTCAGGACCTCGAATGGCTCCAGGGCCACGTCGATCTGCTCCTTGCGCCGCTTCGACAGCGTGGTGGACAGGGTGACGGGGCGGTAGCCGGGGGCCGCGACCTCGAAGGTCAGCTCGCACCCCGGGGTGAACAACACCTCCTCCACCCGGTCCTTCGGGTACAGCACGGACCCGGTCCATGTGCCCTCCTCGCCGTGGGCCAGGTGGCGGTCCTCGCCGGGGAAGGTCACGGAGGCGAAGCGGACTGGCCGGTCGGACGTGGCGTCGGTGATCGCGATGGTGACCGGCATGCCAAACCGGGAAGCTCGGGACGTGCTCGGTGGACAGGCGAAGGGGGTGCCCGTGTCGAACAGGGACCGGGGCATGCGCTCCCGGGGCCCGAGGGTGCGGGTTGCCCAGGGCCAGGGCGAGGTGGCGGCGTCCTGGAGAACGTCGGGCAGGTCCTCGAACAAGGCCGGGTCCAGGTAGCGGACGGTGGCTGCGAGCCGACCATCGGCCACTCCCTCCTGCTGGTAGTGGCTCACGGCCACCAGGAACGCGGCGCGGGCGCCGACCTCGGGTCCGCATCCTGTGGCCTCGCAGCGCTGGAGCTGCTCCTGCGCCGTCTCGGCGGCGTCGGCGAGCTCGGTGGGCGTGAGGGCCAGGGCGGTGCAGGGCCAGAGCAACATGGGGCCTCCGGGGTGGGGTCCCCCTGTCTTTGCCCAGGCCACGGGAAACCGCGAGAGAGGTCCTGCGCTGGTAGCGGGTCAGGGCGCCAGCGCCTTGGCCGCGGCGGCGCGGACGTAGGACTCGGGGTCGCTGTCGGCCAGAGCGCGAAGGGTCTCCCCGTGCGCTCCGGGCCCGAGGGCGCCGAGGACCTGTGCGGCGGCCTGTCGGGTCCGCGGCTCGGGGGCGGCCAGCCGCCGCCCGGCGTCGGCGCGGTACACGGCCCGGTGGGCCTCGGAGAGGGACTCGGGGCGGTACACGGCACGCCAGTGGTACGCGCGGTAGTCGCCGTCGTCGCGGACGAGGGCCAGGCCCCGCGCCACGTCCTCCGGGTCCGGCATCCGCGCCAGCTGCCCGTGCAGGCGGTTCCGCACCCCGTGACGGCCCTCGCGCCCCAGCACCTCCAGGAAGACCGCCGCGGGTCCGGGCTCGTCGAGCTCGCCGATGGACACCAGCGTGCCCCATCGGACCGACGAGCTCTTCGTGGCGAGGAGCGCGCTCCGGAGGACATCCCCGTGGGTCCCCACCTGGCAGAGCGCGCGAGCAGCCCCCGCGGCGAGCACGTCGTCGTCGCCGTTCAGCAGGTCGATCAACAGCGGCGCGAGGTCCTCCCGACGGGCGTAGACCGCGGCCTCGGCGTCGTCGTCGAGGGAGGACTCGTGGATGGTCTCGATGGACCCGAGGACCGCCATGCGTGGGGTGCCGGCCGTCAGCAGCGTGACGGTGGCATCTACGCACCACAGGGGGGCGGCGAGGGCGTGGGCGACGGAGGCCATGTCCTTGTCGGGGCCGTCGGCGAGCAGGAGCTGCTGGAGGTGGTCGCAGAGCTGGGCGCGCTCGGTGCGGTCGAGCTGGCGGAGGAGGCTCTCGTGGGGGCGGGGTCCCTTGCCCTCGGCGGTGTCGCGAAAGCGGTCGTGGAGCCAGGCGACGGGTGCGGCGCGGTCGCCAGGGGTGGACAGGAGGAGCATCGCGGCGTCCCGGGCGGTGTCCGGGTGGGCCAGGAGGCGGGCCGCCCGCTCCCGCTGCTCGTCGGTCCCGGCCCACCACGTCGCCTCCACCCATGGGAAGGCGCCCGAGGGGCTCGCCACTCGGTCCAGCACCGACGCGAAGGCGGCCTCTGGATCGTCGGGCTCCAGGCCTCGCTCCTCCATGGCTTGCCGCAGCATCCGCAGGGTGTCCCTCGGTCGATCCACGTTCGGTGCGGCCAGGACCGTCGCGAAGAGCCGCGGCAGCCAGGTGGCGATGGGGGCCGCTGGCGTGGGGCGGGCGAGGCGGTCCAGGACCTCGATGGTGACGCTGTCGTCGGAGGACACGAGGGCCACCAGCTCCAGCTTGCCGTCCTGGTCGACGTCGAAGGGGAGGTAGACCTGGCCCTGGCTGGCCATGGCACCGACGTGGGTGAGGGCGCCGTCGACCAGCCGGTAGATCTGGAGGGTGGACGGGCTGTCGCCGCCGTAGCCTCCGATCGCCAGGAGCTCGACGATGCCGTCTCGGTCGAGATCCTCGAGGACCACGTCGGGGTAGTTTGCGTCGCCACCCTGGTCGACCTTGCCCAGGGAGACGGGCGCGGCTCCGGACACGTCGTAGACGTAGTGATGGTCCGCAGCAATCCCTTCGCCGACGTACTCCTGCATGGTGAGGACGAGCTCCTCGGGGGCCTCCCCGGTGAGCTCGGCCCAGCGCACCTGGGAGCGTGCGATGCCGCCGCCGCCACAGCAGGACTCCTCCCACGGGTCGCGGGCCAGCGCGTCTCGCTCGATCAACGCGTCGATCGCGTCGTCGTCGAGGGGAGCTGCAAGGGCGAGGGCGAAGATCCACATGCTTCCCACAGCGTAGTCCCTACCGAGCCGCCTCGGGACATCGGGGCCTTCAGCCCGTCGTTCGTTCCGCGACGCCCCCCGGAGGGATCCACAGAGCCCCATGCAGACCGAGCATCTGCAGGTAGGGGAGGCTTCGTGCGGCATCGGCGAGACGGGTGGGTCCGGCGGGTAGCTTCCGGTAGGCATCCATCCAGCCGCCGAGGAGCTCGAGGACGGGGTGGTGTCGGTCCCCTCGCAGGTCGCGGGGCAGCCGGTCCCGGAACCTCATCGGTGCGTCCCCTTGGGAAGGTGTCAGCCAGAAGAGCAGACTCTCCCTGTGGATTCGGTCGTCGTGTTTCCGGACGCGGTGGACGACGCCGACGTCGCCGGTCGGGCTACAGCTCCCCTCCAGGAGCAGTCCGCCGTCGCGCAGGGACGCGGCGAGGACGTCGTGGGCCCGTCGGGCTTCGTCGGGGGGGCCACCCCGGAGGACGTTGAGGACGCGGACCATGCGGGCGCCATGGACCGGGAGCTCCAGTCCGCCCTGGAGGAAGCTCAGGCCCGGCTCTGCATACGGGGTCGCCCGCTCGATGGCGTCGGCAGCGTGGTCCACGCCGACCATCGGCACCGCCAGGCGATGGAACCAGTCCACCGTGGTCCAGGGGACCGCTCCGAGGCCGACGTCCACCACCGGTGCGTCGCGGTGGGGGCCCGAGGGGTCCAGGAGTGCAGCATCCAGCTCGTGGATCAGAGCATCGAGGGCATCGAGTCGACCTCGGCGCGTCTTCTGGTGACCGGTGGAGGGGCGGGGCATGGCGCTCGGTAGCCCATTCGTGGCTGCGACACGACGGGACGCCGATGCCGCGCTACCCGCTGCGAGGCGGTGCTCTTGGCTGAATCCGAACTCTGTGTCCCCGACATCTCCGACCCCCTGGCACCGCCCGAGCCCACCTGGCTCGAAGCGCACTCGGATCGGTGGTTCTCGCCCTACCTCGTCGACCCGCGCGACGTGGTCTTCACCCGCTTGATCACCCGGATCGTCACCCAGCTGCTGCCGCTGACCGTGCTGATGTACGCAGTGCCGAACCTGTGGGCCGCGATCCTTGCGGTTCCCTATGTGGCCTACCTGTTCATCCGCTTCGGCGGTCCGGTGGTGCTCGGCCTCCATGCCGTCACCCATCGCCCGCTCCTGAAGAAGCGCCACCGCCGGTGGGACAAGGTGATGACCCACGTGGTTCCGTGCTTCTTCGGTATGCCGCCCTTCGCGTACCACAGCCACCATGTGCGGATGCACCACAAGATGGAGAACCGGGAGGACGACCTGTCGTCCACGGCGGCCTACCAGCGAGACCACTTCGGTCACTTCCTCCATTACTGGGCTCGGTTCGCGGTCTTCGGCTACTACCACATGGCCTCGTGGCTCCTTCGCGCCAAGCTGCGGCGGCAGGTGACGACGATGTTGCTCGGGGACCTGGGCGTGTACGCGGTGATGCTCGGCCTCACCCTCTGGAAGCCCGCGGCGGCCATGGCCACCTTCTGGATCCCGTTCGTGCTCCTGCGCTTCTTCCTGATGGCCGGGAACTGGACCGAGCATGCCTTCATCGACATCGACGACATGGACAACCGGTACCGGAACAGCACCAACCTGCTGAACACGCCCTACAACCATCGGTCGTACAACGCCGGCTACCACATGATTCACCACGTGGTGCCGGGGCTCCACTGGGCGGACACCGTGCCCTACTTCCGCAAGCACCACGCGAAGTTCGTCGCCCACGATGCGGTGATGTTCGACGGCATCCGGAACAACCAGCAGATCTGGTGGCGCTTGATGCGGCGGGACTACGGCTTCCTGGCGGACCACCTCCTCGACGCCGCGGACCGTCGCCCGGACCGTGAGGAGCGCATCGCCTTCCTGAAGTCCCGGGTGAAGCGGCGGACTGGCGTGCGGAAGGGGCTGCTCGAGCGACGGGAGCGTCGCAGCGCCTGACGTGGTCCAGGTGGGCGACGCCCCTTCGTGATGACCGGCGGATCCAGCAGCGAGAGCCATGCCGGGGTCTGAGCGCCGGACCCCCTCGACGGGGTCAGAGGGGAAGGGGTAGAGTCAGGAGACCCGCTGTTCATCGTACTCGCTACGTCCAGGACGTCCGCTCTGACCCCCCTTCACTGGCTGACCGCTGGCTTCGTCGACGACCCGGACGCCTTGTTCGCCACCGTGCGGGACGAGGTGCCCTGGACCCAGCAGATGCGCAGCCGACAGACCGCCAGCATGGGCATCCCCTACAACTACGCCGGAGCCAGCTACCCGGAGGCCCCGTGGCACCCCGCCATCGCGGCCCTCCGCGAACGGGTCGCCGAGGCCGTCGGCTTCTCGATCACCAACTGCCTGATGAACCGCTACCCCACGGGCGAGCACACCATCGGCTGGCACACCGACGACACCGACATCCTGGCTCCCGGCACCTCCATCGCCATCGTCAGCCTCGGCGCCCCGCGCACCCTCCGGCTCCGCTCGGGCGACGCCCCGGAGACCTTCGCCTACGAGCTCGTACGCCTCGACCCCGGCTCCCTCTTCGTGATGAGCCAGGCCCTGCAGCGCACCCACAAGCACTGCATCAAGCGGGAGCCCGGCGCCACCGAGCGGATCAGCCTCACGTTCCGGCACCTGACCCACGCGCCGCCGCCCGTCGACCGGCCAGCCTGGGGCCGCCGGACGGGGTAGTCTCCGTCGTCGCCGGGGGATGCCGATGAGCGAGCAAGACGTCACCGAGAACGACCGTCAGATGGCGGCCATCGCCTACGCGGCAGGTGGCTTCTCGCCGCTCATCGCGCTGATCATCGGCCTCGCCGGCAAGACGGACTTCGTCAAGCAGCACGCCATGAAGGCGGCCCTCGTCCACTTCGTGATCGCCATGGTCGTGACCCTGGTGGTGTTCGTGACCTGTGGCTTCGGCGCGCCGTTGATCTTCGTGGCCTGGGCCTACGGCTTCTGGGAGGCCTACCGGATCATCCAGGAGGGCAAGGAGACAGCGTGATCCACTCCTCCTGCTTCCCTCGGAAGCGGGAGGTGTCCTGACGCCCCCCGTGCAGGAGCTCCGCTGTCCAGCCCGCGTCGACGAGCTCCTGAACGGCCTCCCCCTCGGAGACCACCACCCTGGCGCCTGCGTCGGCCCAGCGCTGCGCGACCGCCACGACCCCGGAACGGTCCAGGGCGCCCCCCGGGTAGCCCGTGGAGCGCACGTAGGGGGGGTCCAGGTAGACCAGGGTGGGGCCGTCGATCCGCACACCATCGACATCGGCGGCGGAGCGGCGTGCTCCAGCCACCGGCACGGGCGCCAGCTGCTCGTCGTAGGCCTTCAGCACCCGGATCAGGCTCGGGATCATCGGCTTGACCTCGCCGAAGCGCTCGGTGCCCGGGAGCCCGTAGGCGCTGGAGGTGTTGAAGCCCGGGGATGCCCAGCTCCCACCCCCATCGCCGACCGCCTTCCCACTGAACGCCAGGCGCTGGAGAAAGAGGAACTCGGCCGCATACCGGGCGGCATCCTCCGGCGTGGACCGTCCGTGGAGACGCTCGTACACGACCCGGGGATCTTCGGCGTTCATCGCCTCCAGATGCGCGACGACATCCCGACGGGCCACCGGGTCGACGCAGGCGGTGGCGACGCGCCCCCAGGGACCGGCGTCGTCGAGGCGCACCGACGCGGGCCGACCCCGGAAGCCCAGGGAGGCGAAGTGGGCCAGCAGCCCCTTCCGGAAGCGCCACTTGGAGCCCTGGTACGGCAGGAGCGGACGGCGGGCGCCGAGCAGGGCCAGGCCAATCGCTGCGCTGCCGCAGCAGGGCTCGACGTAGGCCCACATGGGCGATGGACGTCCCATGGGGCCTCCTGGCTCGGGCATGTACCGCCGGGGACCGCGCAGATCAATCCGCGTCAGCCCCGGTGGCAAGCAGGACCTCGTGGGCCTCGGTGGGCTCGGCGAACTGCCACTTCCGGATCAACGCGGTGATGACTCCGTCAGGTACCCGGTCGGGCCGACGACGGTTCTGCTCGACCAAGCGTCGGAGCGGCGCCTCGACCTGCACGAGCACGACCCGGAAGCGGTAGTCGACGGCCAGATCGACGATCCGCTGCCGGTGCTGTCGCGTCACGTTGGTGGCGTTCCACACGAAGTCCTGCCCCTTCCGCAGATGGACGCGCGCTTGCTCCCGAGCCGCCGCGGCCACGGGGCCCTGGGGCTCTCGGGGGTCGACCCCCAGCTCGGCGCGCAGGGCGTCGAGGGACACCATCGGCAGGTCGGGCTGGTGGGTGCGGATCCAGTGATCCTTGCCCGCCCCGGGCAGGCCCGACATCACGAAGCACGTTCCGTCGAAGTGCTCTGGGGGTACGTCGTGCCGCGTGCCTTCCCGGCGGGCGCAGCGGAAGCGGGCCGTGGGGTTGGCGAAGGGGTAGGGCTGGTCGAGGCAGCCGAGCTCGTCGGCCATCACCCGGAACAGGTCCACGTTGTCCTGGATGCGGACGGGGTCGTCGCACACCCGTCCCCGCCCGTCGGCCTCGTTCACGGCGGCCAGCCAGCGGGAAGGTGAGCCCCAAGAAGCGAGGGCTGTCCTGCGTTCTCCATCGTCGTCCTCCACGGCGAAGAACGGCAGCTGGTGCCGCAGCACGATGGCGCAGATCGCCTCCCGGTCGGAGGGGTGGACCCCCTGCTCGTAGAGCCAGCCTCGGGCGGCGACGGCGCCGGCAGCACTGTGGCCCCGAGCGGTCACCCGACCCCCCTCCTGGCGGGTCGTCCACGGCTTGGCGATGTCGTGGAGCAGGCAGGCGGCGAAGCACACCTCCTGACCCCGCCGGTCCAGGGACGCGAAGGCCTCGGAGCGCACGAGCTCCTCGAGGACCATGCGGGTGTGGATCCACACGTTCCCCTCGGCGTGGTGCACCGGGTCCTGGGGACACTCGGCCAGGCGACGGACCCAGGCCCACTCCCGGTCGAAGTGGGCCCAGGCGGTGTCGGCGTCGTCTTGCCAGGCGTCGAGCCAGTCGGACAGCGGTCCCATCAGCCACCTCCGAACAGGTCGACGCCGTCGGCCAGCTGGTTGGGAAGGATCGGACGACGCTGCCAGTGACCGTCGCCGTCGAGCAGCGTCTGTACGAAGCCCCGTCGCACCACCTTGGCGCGACCCAGCACGTGCTGCTCGTCCTCCCACTTCACGTACAGGCCCTCGGACAGGTCGCTGTCCTCGGTTTGCAGCTGCACCCGGTCGGGCCGCTGGCCTGTAGCGTCCGCCTGCTCGAGGAGGACCTCCCGCCAGCGGGCGGACTTGTACAGGCTGGGGCGGATGAACGACGCCAGCTCCTCCTGGCTGCCCACCACCCCCTCGTGGAGCACCGGAACCGCCGTCACGCCGAGACCGTCGAGGAGGCTCCGGCGGGCCGGGGTGGAGAGGAAGCGGTCGGTCTCGAGGTCGAGGATGTCGAACTCGTGGAAGTAGTGGGGGAGCCGGTCGTAGAACACCGTGTGCTTGGCGTACAGCCACTCGCCGTACAGGACGTAGCGGCTGCCGAGGACCTCCCACAGGTCGTGGGCGCGGACCTGGGCCCAGGTCTTCAGCAGGGCGAAGTGACGCTCGCGGCCGCCACCGGTGAGGTAGTGGCCGCGGGACTGAAGGCGCAGCTCACCGTCGGGGCTGAAGCGGACGCCGCAGTTGGCGCCGTCGAGCTTCTCCTCCACGACGAGGTGACGACCCTTCCACTCGGCGAAGGGAAGGGTCTCGGGGTCGTCGCCCCGCTGCAGGGCAGAGCCTGAGAGGTGCGGGGTACGCGGGTACTTTCGGAGCGACATGGTCGCCTCCTTCCGGCGCGGGGCCGGTGGTTCGAGGGTAGGGCTTCGCGTTCGCCTCCTCGGGGGCTCTCGTGCTGCGACATGCACGAAGACCGCACGACGGCCAGCGGGTGGGGTCGTGGGCGAGGAGGGAGAGGCGAAGCACTACATTCGGGGCGTCCCGGCGTCGGAGGGTGTGCCAGGGCGTAGCGCGAGGTCGCGGGGCTGGCCAGCCGAGGCGGATGGTTCAGGTGTGCGTTGCCGCGGGGTCAGCGGCGGACTGCGCCTCGGCGGGCCACGTCCAGGGGGCGCGGTGGGTGTGAAGGACGTTGTGGGCGGACGGACGCGAGACGGTACGGGGTCCTGCTGGCCGGAGCGGGGCGGCCGTTGCGGTCGGGCGTCGGAGCGCTGCGAGCCGCGACCGTGTCAGGTGCTCTGGGCCGGCGGCTGCGGGTCGAGGGGGGCGAGGGTTGCGGGTCCAGGGTCAGGCCGGACGGCCGCGGGTCCGAGGTCAGGCGGCGGTCGCGTCGCGGGTCGGGCCGTGGGCCGCGGGAGGGTCGCGGGTCGCGGGTCAGGCGGAGGTCGGGTCGCGGGTCCGACCGACGGCCGCGGGTCGCGGGTCGCGGGTCCAGGGTCGAGCGGAAGGCCCAGGGGTCCAGAGCAGGCGGCCGCCTCGGCCGAAAATGCCACCCGCCCGGCCCAACCCGTGTGCCCAAACAGGTTTTCCCTCGCGAACTGGCCATCGGCCCAAGGTATCGCGCCGATTCTGAGCCATTTGGACCCAGCGCGCCATCTCCACCCCCGGAAAGGCAGCCTTCGTCCGTCGGACACGCCCCGCCGCCCACGCCGATGGACCAATCTGGGCTCGATACCTTTTCCGGCTGACCAGAATCTGGAGGAAACCAACGCTTCCCCGACGATCTGGTCCACGACGCAGAGGCGGCCGCCCCCCCGTTCGCCACGGCGAGCGGCCCGCCACGCGCGGGGGCCGGCTCGAGGGCGCCGAGCTTCCGGGACCGCTGCTTGCCCACGGGAGCGTCCGGTCCTCCTGCGCGGAAGGCCCAGGGGTCCAGAGCAGGCGGCCGCCTCGGCCGAATGCCACCCGCCCGGACCAACCCGTGTGCCCAAACAGGTTTTCCCTCGCGAACTGGCCATCGGCCAGAGGTATCGCGCCGATTCTGAGCCATTTGGACCCAGCGCGCCATCTCCAACCCCGGAAAGGCAGCCTTCGTCCGTCGGACACGCCCCGCCGCCCACGCCTCTGGGCCAATCTGGGCTCGATACCTTTTGCGGCTGACCAGAATCTGGAGGAAACCAACGCTTCCCCGACGATCTGGTCCACGACGCAGAGGCGGCCGCCCCCCCGTTCGCCACGACGAGCGGCCCGCCACGCGCGGGGGCCGGCTCGAGGGCGCCGAGCTTCCAGGACCGCTGCTTGCCCACGGGAGCGTCCGGTCCTCTCGTACGTCCGGGAAGCCTTGGCTCGCACGGCACCGTGGTGGGCGGCACAAGCAGGGATGCCCCAGGAAGGAGGTGTTTTCTGGCGGAGCCTCCACCTCGTGTTCAGACCCCCTCGGGGTGGCGCTCGGGAAGAAGGTGTTCCCTGACCCCCCTACGGGCGTCGGAGGGTGTGTCGGGCCGTAGCGCGAGGTCACGGGGCTGGCCCGTTCGGGACACGCCGGGGACGGTCCGTGGCGCGGGTGGGGCGGTCGCGACAGGGCCTCTCAATCGATGACGCCCCTCCACCCTGGGTTCGTGGGACATCCGTGGCCGGCCGCTCATGGAGAGCGCCAGGAGGACGGGGTGATGAACATGACGACGAAGCTGTGGTGGTTGGGTCTGGGGACCCTGGCGCTGGTGGGATGCGAGGGGCCGGGCGCAGACCCCGAGCCGGCTCCGGAGGCCTCCGAGGAGGCGCTGGGAAAGCGGAAGTCCGCCAGGCGCGCGCCGAACGCGAAGGCACGGCGAGCGGCCCGGAAGCGCCAGGAGAGCGAGGCCCTTCGCCAGCAGCTCACGATGCTCGGCTATGTGACGGAGGACGGGGGCCGGACCCCGGTGCCCGTGGAGCGTCCCCAGGGCCGCGCGGCGCAGGCACCGTTGGCGATGCGGGCCCCCTCGAAGCCGGGGTCCACGCAGCCCGTGCTGGCATCCCTGCGCCTGCGGCCGTCGCTGCCGGAGCCTCCTCCGCCCGCCGTCGCGCACGAGGAGCCGACGTGGTCGCCCCCGCCGGGGCACACCCTCACGGTGGCGCAGCCCTTCACGACCCTGGCCGCTGACGTAGACGACGCCAGCTGGGTCCGGGCACGGGCGCGACGGGCCGCCGGCTTGGTGCCCGACGCCGCCGAGGTGCGCCTGGAAGAGTTCGTGAACGCGATGCCCTACCACTACCCCGACCCCGTAGACGGCGACTTCGGCGTCACCACCGAGCGGGTCGGTCACCCCGAGCACCCCGACTGGGAGCTCGTCCGCGTCGGGGTGCAGGGCCGTCGGCTCGCCCTGGAGGAACGGCCGCCCCTCAACCTCACCTTCCTCATCGACACGTCTGGCTCGATGCAGGGACCCAACGGACTCGACCTGGCCGTGGCGTCCCTGCGGGACCTCGCAGACCAGCTGGGTCCGGACGACACCCTCTCCGTGGTCACCTTCGCCGTCGACGCGGACGTGGAGCTGCCGGCCACGTCCATGGACCCCTCGGGAAGGAAGGCCTTCCGGAAGGTGCTCGACCGCTTGGTGGCGGGCGGTGGCACCGGCATGAGCCTCGGCCTGGACCTCGCCTACGATGAGGCCCTGCGGAACCACCGTCCCGGCACGGTCTCCCGGGTCGTGCTGGTGTCCGACGGCGACGCCAACGTGGGCATGCTGTCCGGCGACGAGATGGCCCGGCTGGTGGGCCAGAGAGCCGATGACGGCGTGTGGCTCACGGCCCTCGGGGTGAACGTGCGGGGAAGCGGCGACGAGGTCCTCGAGGCCCTCAGCAACCAGGGGGATGGTCAGTACTTCGCCCTGGCCGACGCACGGGACGCCCGCCGCACCCTGGTCGACGACGTCGTGGGGACCTTCGTGCCCCTCGCCCGGGACGTGAAGCTCCAGGTGGAGTGGGACCCGGAGGTGGTCCGCTCCCACCACATGCTCGGGTATGTCAACCGCACCCTGAGCGAGGAGCAGTTCCGACAGGATGCCGTCGACGGTGGAGAGGTGGGCATGGGTCACCAGGTGACGGCCCTGTTCGTGGTCCGTCGAGAGCCCGACACGGAGAGCCGCGCCCTCGGCGTCTTGCGTCTCCGCTCGGAGACACCCTTCGCCGACGCCGTGGCCGACGAGGCGGCCTTCGTGCTCCACGGCCCACGAGCGGAGCGCCCGGCGGACGCCTCGGCCGACACGGTGGTCGCGATGGCGGCGGCGACCCTGGGGTCCCACTGGACGGGGGAGCCGCTCCTGCCCCTCGAGGAGGTGCTGGCGCCGCTCCGGCGGGCCATCGACCCGGAGCTGCCCGAACACAAGGACCTGCTCGACGCCATCCAGGAGGTCGCGTCGGGCGCCGTCGGCACGGCCCAGGGACCCTCGGGGGTGGTCTCGATGCAGACCGAGGTCGACGCCTTCGACCGCATCCGCGTCCGCTGTGGGAGCGCGCTGGAGTGGAGTCGCTTCACCGGGGGACGGGCGGTGGTCGACGGCCTGCCCGACGGGCCCTGCGTGGCGGACCTCGGTGGCGGCCGGCCGACGGTGTCGGTGCAGGTGATCCCGGGGGAGAGCTATCGGTGCGACGGGGAGCCGCTGCGCTGTCGGCTGCTGCAGTGACCCGATGGCCTCCATCGAACCTTTGAAATGACCCTGGGTAATGGGCGTGTCACACATTTTTCTTGCGCGTCCGACCCCGCGGGCTACCTGTCTGTCATGCATCTGACCGACCACACATTGTGCGCCAATAACCAGCGTTAGCCCACGGCTTCCGCCTCGTTGGCGGTGGCGTGTGTGGCTGTGGTGCGGTTCTCTGAAAGCACAGACTTCATCTTTTTTGCTCACGCCTTCGGGTGTGGGCAGAGACCGGCGGCATGGCGTCGGGCGGGCTCCGGCCCGTGAGGAGACCTCGGGGCGACCCGGGGAAAGTGAGGTTCGTCACAGCCTCGCGCCCACCTTCGGGAGGGTCCGTCCATGCAAGCTGCGCCGTGCCCCACGAGGGCCCGTCGGTCGGAGCCATCCGGACGGCGGTACCTGCGAAGGTCGCGTGCAGGCGAGTAGATGCGTGCCAAACCGGTCCTGCCCGAAGGGGCGGGGCACAAGGAGGTCGCGTCGAAGACCCCGGGGGGACCCGGGGCGCCTGCCACATCCAGCGACCGATCAGCGATCGGCAAGCAGTGGTCGACGTCGAGCCCGAGCCATGGCAAACGCGAGGGCGGTCGGCATGTCCACGGACAATGGGGGTGGTTCCCGGCGTCCGGAAGACAGGGCAAAACCCGCCAGGGTGAATGCCAGGGTGCGCGTCGTATTCTGTGGGTCAAAAGCCTACGGAGCGACCGGTAGCGCGCGCATCCGTGACAAAAGTTAGCCCAATTGGTAGAGGCGTCAGACTCTAAATCTGAAGGTTGTGGGTTCAAATCCCACACTTTAGCAAGGAAAGACGCTACCGGTCTCGCACGACGAGGTGCCCAAGGCTCGCCTCCTTCGGGAGAAGCGAGTGCCCATCGGCCTCCCAAGGGCAGATGGGTTCGACGTGGGCGCGAAAGAACCTGGGACGGCCATCCCAGGACCCAAACGCTGCGTCGAGCCGTGCGAGGTGACAGGAGCAACGCCGCTTCTTCAACAAAGGCGGTACCGGAGAGCTACTCCCGAGAGGGATGTGGACACGTCGCCAACGCTGCGCCCTACACGTGGCGGTACAGCGACCAGAGGCTCTCCACCCCCGGCGCGTCGTCTCGGCGCCGGGGCCCTCTTCCTTCCAGAAGGGGACCACGAAGGCACGTGGTGCCGTACACTGCCCGCGATGATCGACGATCTCGCCCTCGCCTTCGACCCCAAGGGGCTCGCCGTCCTCAACGGTGCCCTCGCGCTGGTGATGTACGGCGTGGCGCTCGACCTGCGTCTCGACGACCTGGTCGCCCTCGCCAAGGACCCGCGCGCCCCGGTGGTGGGGCTGGTGTCCCAGTGCGTGCTGCTGCCCGCGTTGGCGTACCCCGTCGCCCTCCTCTTCGTGTCGGAGCCCAGCATCGCCCTGGGTCTGATGCTGGTGGCGGCTTGTCCCGGCGGCAACATGTCCAACGTGCTGACCCAGGTGGCCCGGGGGCGCCTCTCGGTGTCGGTGGGGATGTCCGGCGCCAGCACCCTGGCCGCGACCTTCACCACGCCGTTCCACCTGGCCTTCTGGGGCAGCCTGCATCCGGCCACCCAGGAGCTCGTCACCGACGTGGCCCTGGACCCGAAGCAGGTGATGGTGGCGGTGTTCTTCGTCCTGGGGCTGCCGTGCCTCCTCGGGATGTTCACGGCCCGCCGGTTCCCTGCCTTCGCCCAGCGCTTGCAGCGGCCGATGCGCGTGTTCGCCCTGGTGTTCCTGGCGGTGGTCATCCTGCTGGCGCTGGTGGCGAACCGCGAGGCCCTCCCCGAGGCCCTCGGCTCGGTGTTCGTCCCGGTGGCCGTCCTCCACGCGACGGCGGCGGCCCTGGGCTACGGGGCGAGTCGTCTGGCTCGCCTCCCCGAGGCGGATCGACGGGCCGTCACCATCGAGGTGAGCATCCAGAACACGGCCCTGGGCCTCGGGCTGGTGTTCACCTTCTTCGATGGCCTCGGTGGCATGGCGGCCGTCGCGGCCTGGTGGGGTCTCTGGCACCTGCTGGCCGGTGGCGCGCTGGCCATGTGGTGGAGTCGCACGGAGCCCGAGGGCACCCCTGAGGCCTGAGGGCTACCCCGCCTGCCAGGCCTTGACGGCGTCGAGGGGGTAGACGAGCATCAGCACGTTGAGCAGGAGCGAGTCCTTGATCGCCGCGACCATGGCGAGCTCGATGCCGACGAACAGCAGCAGCGTGCCCCACCAGGGCAGTCGCCGGGCCACGACGTAGCCGAGGCCGCAGCAGGCCAGGTCCGACAGGGAGTTGGCGATGCTGTCGCCGTAGTAGTCGAGGCTGACGGTGTTCTCACGGTACTTGTCGATGATCCACGGCGTGTTCTCGAGGATCTCCCAGGCGGCCTCGATGGTGGTCGCGACGACGAAGCGGGCACCCTCCCAGCGCTCCCGTCCCATCCACACCAGCAGGGGGAAGAAGACGAGGCCGTGCTGGAAGTGGCTGAAGGAGTAGGCGTCGAGCAGGTGCTGGGAGTTGTGGGGGCTCCAGGTGTCGAAGCTGACCGGGGAGAGGTCGCCGAGGGTGCACCACACGACCCGTCCCATGGCCAGCAAGACGAGCGACATGACGGCGGCGACCCCAAGGTTCGCCCCCCAGGACCAGCGGGGAAGGGGACTCATGGGGCCTCCGGGGACACGAGGAGGGCGCGGATCCGCAGGGCCTCGAGGGCGCCTGGGAGCCAGGTGCTCAGCGGCTGCACGGCCTTGAGCTCGTCGTTGGATGCCAGCACGGCCAGGAGCTCGTCGTGGCTCCTCCGGCCGTCGCAGAGCGCCAGGACCTGTGCGAGGGTCGGTGGGAGGTGACGGGAGCCGTGGAGGAGGTCGGTCACCGGGTGCCCCAGCTCCAGCTGGCGTCGGGCCCAGCGGGTGGACCTTGGGCGACCGTCGATGTGGGCCGCGGCATGGCGGTCCCGCGGGCTCAGCTCGATGACCCGCTCCGCCACGCGGGAAGCACCCGTCGACCCAGCTGGGCCGCGACCTCGGACGGGTCCCGGCCCAGCACCTCGGCGACGGACGATACCCACCGGTCGAAGGCCATGCTCGCGGGCCAGTGGGCCCCGAGGGTGACGAGTCCGACCTTCCACACCGCGTCGGCCTCTCGCTGGGTGCCGGCGGCGGTCTCCAGCCGCGCGGGCTGGTCGTCGGTGGGGTCTCCGTCGACGCAGCGGACCCGTGCCGTCAGCCACGTCGACGTCACCCGGTGCCAGGGGACCGTGCGCTGCAGGGGGGTGCCAGCGGGAACCAGCAGGGACTGGCGGAAGGCGCGGTGCTCCAGCACGTCGAAGATCTGCTCGTGGTCGACCATGCCCCCCGGCACCTCGGTGACCATCTGACGCCCTCCCTCGTGGAGGGCCGCCCCGGTCATGCGGCCCAGGACGGCGTCGCCGAGGTAGTCGAGCCCAGCATGCTCGGCGGCACCGACGAAGGTGCGGAGGGTGCAGGGCCCGTTCTGCGGCGCCAGCAGGCCGTGGATCAGGTACTGGGGCGACGTGCCGAGCAACGACGCACAGGTCTGCTGCATGAGCTGACCGTGGGCCGTCTCGGGGTCGGCGGCGTCGTGGAGGAAGCGGAGCATGGCCCGGGCACCATCGACCCGCTCGACCGGGTCGTCGGTCGGTGCCGCATGTTCGAGGATGAAGGCTCGGATCGTGGCGCGCGTGTTCCAGCCGGGGAGGGTGTTGTAGGAGACGTACGCCACCCCGTTGGGCCGCAGGTGCCGCGCGATGGCAGCGAGGAGGCGGGGCCGGGCCTCGGCCGGGATCCAGCTGTACACACCGTGGGCCAGGACGTAGTCGAAGTCGCCGAGCTCGTCCGGAAGGTCGAGGGCATCTCCTTCCAGCAGCTGGAGGTTGTCGAGGCCCAGGGGCTCCACGAAGCGGTGGCCGTCGGCGATCTGTCGCCCGGAGAGGTCGACACCGACGAAGTGGGCGTGGGGGAGGGCCTCGGCCATGGGCACCAGGTGACCGCCGTCGGCACAGCCGAGCTCGAGGACCCGGGCGTGGCTCGGGGCGGTGGGGAGTCCGCCGAACAGGTGGGCCATGACGGCGAGCCGGTCGACGTGGGCCTCCGAGATGGGGAGGGCCCGGTACGGGAAGGCGTCGTAGGGAATGGACATCGCGCAGAGCCTACCTCCATCCTCGATGGAGGGGGCGCCTCAGGTCGGCCGCAGGAGAGCGAGGGTCTCTCTGGCCCCCTCGAGGCGGCGCTCCAGGAGCCCCCGAAGGTTGGCGTACTGGACCTCCTCGAAGGTGTAGCCGAACGCGCCCGAGCGCTCGGGGGGCGGCGGCATGTGCTCCGCGGCGAGGGCGCGGGAGACGTCGTCATCGCGGTGGGCCAGACAGGCCAGCAGGAAGCGCCGCTGGGTGTCCTCCGAGGCCAGCGCGGCCTCCAGGAGCAGCCTTGGCGCTCGGTCGTCGGGAAACAGCGCCAGCAGGGCGCCGATGGGCTCGTAAACGCCCGGCGTGCTGCCGTGCACGGCCAGGCGGAACAGGGCCCAGCCACGCTCGGCATCGTAGCGGGACACGAGGACCGCCAGGTGGTCCCGGTAGGGGTTGCCCAGGTAGCCCTTCACCACGTCGACGGCGGCGAAGGCCTCCAGGACCTCCAGGCAGCGCGCTCGCTCTACGTCGACCGCCAGGAGGGCGCGGCAGACGGCGTGGGCCGGGTAGGGGTGGTGCTCCGCGGGGTCGAGCCGGTCGAGGAGGGCGACCAGTCGGTCCGGAGGGGTGCGTCCGGTCTCGTGGAGGGCATCGACGGCGCCGGCCACGTAGCTGTCGACCGGCCCGTCGAGCGCGGCGAGGGCGAGCTCCTCCACCTGGTCCGTCGTGAGCATGTGGTTCCGCAGCAGCGACACGTTGCGCCGCTCGGAGCGCACCTCCTCCATGGCCCAGGCCCGCGTGCGCTGCAGCCCCCGCTCGTCGTCGCCCAGCGCCTCCCGCCAGCGAACTCGGGCCCCCTTGCTCCCGAAGTCGATGGCGGCGATCTGCGGGTGCCCGTGCTCGAGGCGGGGGGCGAGCTGGAACACGTGGCCCGACGTGGGGTGGTGGACGGCTCCGATGCGACGGAGGGCGTCGATCCCCCGGGCGATCCAGTCCGACGACGGCAGCAGGGCCCGCAGCCGGGTCTCTGGGTGCCCGCTCTGGTAGGCCCGGACCCGCCCCGCGAAGAAGTAGGGGTCGATGGTGGCGCCGGCCGGCTCGTGGTCGAAGTCCATGTCGACGAGGTCTCCCCCGGGGCCGCGCAGGCACAGTCCGGTGCCGTGGAAGGCGTAGCGCCAGCCCTCCAGGCCCGGCACGTCCCCGACCTGCTCGTCGACGTCGGCGAGGTAGCGCTCGTGGACCTCCAGCAGCCAGGACTGACGAGCCCGCTGCCGGCAGAGGGCCACCAGCAGCCAGCCCACCCACGGCTGCTCGGAGACCAGTGGCGCGCCGACGAGCCGGACGAGGTCGAGGAGGGGGTCGGACATGGGGCAGCCTATCCCCCGCGACCTCATGCGACGGTGACAGACTTGGCCAGGTTGCGGGGCTTGTCGACGTCGCACCCAGCCAGCAGCGCCGCGCGGTAGGCCAGGACCTGGAGCGGCAGCACGCTCACGACGGAGGCCAGAGCCGGATGGGTGCGGGCCACGGGCAGCGACAGGTCGGCGAGCTGGGCGGCACGGGCGTCGCCCGCCTCGTGGATGACCGCCACCCACGCCCCCCGGGCCTTCACCTCGGAGAGGTTGTGGAGCATCGCCTCTCGGTGGCTGTCGCTGGGCACCACGGCGATGACCGGCGTGCCCCTGCTGATCATGGCGATGGGGCCGTGCTTCATCTCCCCGCCTGCGAAGCTGTTGCAGGGGACGTACGCCAGCTCCCGGAGCTTCAGTGCCCCCTCGGCGGCCACGGCGGCGGAGGGCCCGCGTCCCATGAAGAAGGCGTAGTTGCTCTGCAGCACCCGCTCCGACAGGGTCGACATGCGGCCGCCGTCGCCGAGGCCGATCCACTCCAGGGTGCGCTCCACCATCTCGGGGAGACGGTTGAGGGCGAGCTCGAGGTGGCGGTCTTCCCGATGACGAGCGCGGGCGAGGGCGAGGGCGAGCTGGGTCATGACGGTGACCTGGGAGGTGAAGGACTTGGTGGAGGCCACCGCCACCTCCGAGCCGCAGTGCAGGTAGATGCCGCGCCCCGAGGCCCGAGCGATGGAGGAGCCGACGACGTTCACGATGCCGGCCACCTGGCCCCCCTGCTCCTGGGCGTAGCGGAGGGCGGCGAGGGTGTCCCAGGTCTCGCCGCTCTGACTGACCGCGACGTACAGCCGGTCGGCCTCCACGACCGCCTGGCGGTGGTGGAACTCGGAGGCGAGCTCGGCGCGACACGGGAGGCGGGTCCGTGACTCGGCGACGTGGGCTCCCACCGTGGCGGCGTGGAAGGAGGTGCCGCAGGCGAGGAAGGTGAGGCCACGGAGGCTGGACAGGTCGAGGTCCTCGAGGGCGGCCAGCTTGATGCCACGACGCCCGACGCGACCCTGCAGCGCCCGCTCCAGGGAGGTGGGCTGCTCCAGGATCTCCTTGGCCATGAAGTGGGGGTGGCCGGCGAGGTCGTCCTCGTCGAAGAGGTGATCGAGGCGCTGGACCCGCGGCTGGATGACGGTGCCGTCCAGGCGCTGCATCTCCATCACGTTCGCGCCGACCATCCCGACGTCGCCATCCTCCAGGTAGACCACCCGGTCGACGCCGGAGCCGAGGGCCCGCGCGTCCGAGCCCACCCGGGTCCAGCCCTCGCCGAGGCCGATCGCCAGGGGCGAGCCGTTGCGGGCGACGACGATGCGGTGGGGATGGCCGGCGAACACCACCGCCAGACCCCAGGTTCCCTCCACGTACTGCAGGGCTTCCCGCACGGCCTCCAGGGGGTCGCCGGAGTAGGCCTGTCCGATCAGGTGCGCCAGCACCTCGGTGTCCGTCTCGCTCGCGAAGGTCGCGCCGCGCTCGATCAGCTGACGACGGAGGGCGTCCGCGTTGTCGATGATGCCGTTGTGGACCACGGCGACGGTGCCGGATGGGTCCGTGTGGGGATGGGCGTTGGCCCGGGTGACGCCCCCGTGGGTGGCCCAGCGGGTGTGCCCCACACCGCAGGTGGAGGCCAGGCCGGCGGGGGTGGCCTGGCGCAGTCGCTCGACCCGTCCGGTCTCCTTGTAGACCAGGAGGCGGGAGCCCTGGACCAGGGCGATGCCCGCCGAGTCGTAGCCTCGGTACTCGAGGCGCTGGAGGCCGTCGAGAACGCGAGGGGAAGCGGGGCTGGAGCCAACGAAACCGACGATGCCACACATGAGGACCTCCAAGGGGTGCCGACGGGTGGTTCAAGGGATGTGCCAGGTGGGGCCTGCCCTGCTCCAAGACCGCTGTGCGCGCGGTTGTCGACCCTGGGGAACCCCGCCAGGACCTGTTCCACCCCTGTTCCACCCCGGAACGGTGGACCAGGGTGTTCCCCGATTCCAGCTCGGTCGCCGGCGGATAGTCGACGTTCGAAGGGGGTGTCGGGGTTGGGATGGTCCTTGCTTGTACCGAGGCAGGAGGTACCCCATGACGTTCGAAGACCTGCACATCCACTCCACCTTCAGCGACGGCCGCGGCACCGTGCGTCAGAACCTGGAGGCGGCCCGATGCGTCGGCCTGGAGCGCATCGCATGCGTGGACCACGTGCGCCGCGACACCGACTGGGTGCCCGCCTTCGTCCACCACGTGCGCTCGGTGGCCCGCGACTATCCCCTGGAGGTGCTGATCGGCGTCGAGGCCAAGCTCCTCGACGGCGGAGGTGCCGTGGACCTGCCGCCCGTCCTCTCCGGCGTCGACCGCGTGTACATCGCGGACCACCAGTTCCCGGTGCGGGGCGGGGTGGTGAAGCCCCAGCTGGTCCGGCGAGCCCTCCGTACGGGAGAGCTCGACCCGGACCTGGTGGTTCGGTCCCTCATCCAGGCCACCACGCTGGCCGTGCGCCACACGCCCTACCCGGTGGTCATCGCCCACCTCTTCTCCATCCTGCCCAAGGTCGGGCTCTCGGAAGACCACGTCGACCTTCGCTGGCTGGATCCGCTGATCGACGTGGCCCTCGACCGGGGTGCCTGGATCGAGCTCGACGAGCGCTGGAAGTGCCCCGGCTCCCGTGTTGCCGCCAGCTTCGCCGCTGCGGGGGTGCCGGTCGTGCTCTCGACGGATGCCCACACCAGCGAGGCGATCGGCCAGTACGTGTGGGCGCCCACGGTGCTCGAGTCCCTGCGGGCAGCGGCGTGAGCCCCCTGCTGGCGCTCGGACTGGCCCTCGCTGGCCCCGTGGAGGTGGATGGAGCGCTGCACGCGTTCGTCTCGGGGCAGGTCGACGCGGCCTACCCGCTCCTCGTCGAGGTGACGGAGGCGGGGGTCGAGGTGCCCCCGGAGGCCTGGCTCTTTCGCGGGGCCGTCGAGCGGGAGCGGGGTGCCCTCGCGCAGGCTGCCGCGACCTTCCGGGCCGGGAGCGAGGCGCATCCGGAGGCCAAGGCCCTCTGGCTGGAGCTCGCGACGACGGCCTCGTGGCAGGGTGCGTGGCCAGAGGCCCTCGAGGCCTACGAGCGGGCTCGGTCCCTCGATCCCGACGACCCGGTCGCGGCGCTGGGCCGGGCCCGGACGCTCTGGTGGTCCGGGCGACGCGATGCGGGTCTGCGGGTGGTGCAGCAGGTGCTGGACGAACACCCGGACCAGGACGAGGCGCTGGAGCTACGACAAGCCATCCAGAAGGACCGTCCACGCTCGGTGACCCTGCTCGGTGGCCTGCGGTCGGACGGCGGGCCGGCGGTCCTGGGGGGCATCGAGGGCGTGGCCCGCCGAGGCCCCTGGACGGCCGCCGGTGGCGTCGAGCGAGCCAGCGGCGTGGCCAGCGATGCCGAGGCCGGCGCCGTGTGGGCCTCCCGGGTCGGCCTCGCCCACCGCTTCGGTGCCTCCTGGACCCTCGATGCGGGGCATCGCGCGTGGTGGGGAGGCGATGGCGTGGTCCATGCCGCGGCGGTGCGCTCCAGCCACCCCGTGGGCGTGTTGGTTCCCCACGTCGGGGTCCTGGTGGGACAGCTGGACCCCGTGGCCGAGGTCGGCCTCCGGGTGGGGCGGGACGGCCTGTGGACATCGGGCACGGCGTACCGGTCGTTTCCGTCCACGAGCGCCGGGACCGACGCCTCGATGACCCTCGCCGGAGCGCTCGGCGGCCGCCGGGGCCCCGTCACGATGCGCGTCGACGGTGCATGGGCGAACCTGGCGCCCGGACCGCTCCTCCAGACGGGTGCCCAGCTGGGCCTCAGGCTCGACGGGACCTGGAGCGTCGGGCTGCGGGCTTCGATGACGAGGGGCTGGCTCGAGCGGGAGGACGTGGTCGCGACGTGCACGGTCTCCTTCTGATCGGGCTGGGCTGCACCCCCCACGTCCCGCCCCACGCCTCCATCGAGCTGTCCGAGCGCACCGTGCGCTTCGACGGACGGTCCTGGTCGCTGCGAGCGTCCGAGGCCCCCACGGGGGCGGGGCCGAGCCGCTGGTCGGACGCCGGTGAGGCGGTGACGGTCTTCGACGGCCGGATGTGCCTGTCCCTGACCGAGGGGGCCGACGGCTGGTACGGGGCGGAGGTCCTGACCCCGTGGCCCCGTCGGCGTCCCGCCGTGGTGGAGCTCGAGCCCCTGCCGTTCGCGCTGGACGACGTACCGGAGCTCGTGGTGGGCGTGTTCCTGTACCGCACCGACCAGGACGAGCTGGACGCGGAGTGGTCGGCCTGGGGGGAACCCGGGGCGCCCGCCTTCCAGTTCGTGGCGGCGCCGGCAGCTCCGGAGCGTCGGTGGCGCTTCGAGGAGGTCCCCGAGCGCGTCGAGCTGCGCTGGCGACGGCGGGGACCGGTGTTTCGGGCCGACGGCGGCCCCGCGCTGCGCCCCGAGGTCCCCCTGGAGGGCCGTGGGCGCTGGTTCCTCCACATCAACGTGTGGACGGTGGGGGGCGCGGCTCCGTCGACGTCGGGGCCTGTTCAGGTGTGTGTGGACAGCGTCGACTGAGCCCTGGCGTCAGCTCAGCTCGAGCTCCTCCACCGGCTTGCCGCGCCGGAGGCCCGACCACACCCAGCCCGCGGCCCCCGCGACGGCGAGGAGGAAGACCAGCCCGAACACGAGGTCTGCGGCTCGGGCGCCTGCGGTGTCGTCGTCGACGCGGCCGGCGATGGTCTCCCGATCGGCGATCTCCCGCGCGACCCCAGGCTCCGGTCGGCCGAGGCCGCTCCAGCTCGCGCCGTCGTGCAGCGCGACGGGCCCGTGCAGGCTGGCCCACCGTGGGGGCGAGAGGCCCTCGAGGGCACTGCCGACCGTCAGCACGACGTCGTCTCCGTCGGTCTGCAGCGCAGCCCCGGTCGACGCGAGCAGCGGCTGTGCGAGGTCGCCCCGCTGGTCCAGCCAGCGCTCCCCGTCGACGGCGAGGACGTCACCGGCCCCCACCAGCAGGCAGCGTCGTTGGTCGCAGAGGCCCTGGCGCACGGCCGTCCAGCCGTCGGGAGGCTCGGGGAGGCTGTAGGTGGCCGTGGCCAGGGCCCAGCGAGACCGGGGATCGAGGTCGCTCGGGTCCCAGCTCAGAGCGGATGGAGCTGCCTCGGCGAAGGCCGCGAGCCCCGATGGAGCCTCCCGTCGTGGGACGTGGAGACCGGACTCGGCGCCGAGGACCAGCCACAGGTCCCCGGGGTCCAGCCAGCGGCACCGCTGGTCCTGGGTGGGCCACAGCGTGGCGTCCAGGTCGAGGACCCAGACGTCGTCCGCCAGGAGGTCCTCGGGAATGGGGACCTCCAGGACCCCGGGCTCCGTGAGGCTCCAGGTGCCGACGGGGCGACCGTTCACCGTCGCCGTGATGGCGCTACGGTCGGCGTCCAGGCGGTCCCGATGCACATGGTCGACGTCCAGCCGGACCCGGGGGGCCCCTGGTTCGAGCTCGGTGTGGGGCGGCCGCTCCCACACCAGCCGGAGGTGTCGATGGCCGCTTCCTCGGGTGGTCCAGCCGCGGGCGTGGCCGGCGTCGGCCACGGTGGCCACCTTCGCGGGGTCTTGGGGGGGCCGGGACGTCGTGCCACCCTCGGGCGACTGTCGCGGCATCCAGCAGGTGGGGAGGGCGCAGCGATGGTCCAGGCCTTCCCCCATGGCGTCGACGACGGCCAGGAGCTGTTCGGGGCTGTCGGCCCACAGGGCGAGGTCGCCGTTGGGGCGCAGCCGAGCGAGGGAGGCGGCGGCGTCGGGCGCGTCCGGAGGCAGGTCGCCCACCAGGAGGTGCACCGTTCGCTCGGCCCGTGGACGGGTGCTGCGGCCCAGGTCGCGGAGGTGGTGGTCGAGCTCCAGCCCGGCGAGCACCATGTCCGGGGCGGAGGGGTCCAGGGCGATGGCCAGGGGGTCGACACCGGTGGAGAGCCAGTCCCGGAGCGTCTCGACGTCGTCCGGGGCATCGCCCCCCGTGCCCTGCCAGCGGACGGTCGATGTGGGGTCGACCGCCAGCCAGACGCCGTCCGGTGGGGTCTCGCAGGGGTCGCCATCCAGGGCGATGTGGGCGTCCACCGTGAGGGCTCCGAAGCCGCTGGCGCTCTCCGGCAGGGCGACGGTCAGTGGAACAGGTGTTCCATCCCGTGTCAGCTGTTCCAGGGTGGTGCTGGTGAGGGGAAGGCCCCGCCAGCGAACGGTCAGGGTGGATCGGTCGGGGACGGCCAGCTCGGTGGCGCGCCAGTGGAGCTCGACCTCGACGGGACCGTCCCGGCCGAGGGCTGCAGGTACGGACAGCTCGACGGAGGCGGTGTCCCTGACGCCCTCCAGGGCGAGCCCATCGGGGCCGAAGGGGTGCACGGTGTGGGCGGTGGGACCGGTCGCGGCAAGGGCGGCCACCAGGGGGAAGATCCAGGGCATGTCGCCTCCTGCCCAGGGAAATGCAGGAAGGGTGCCAGGCCGGAGTGGGGGAGTGGCCCGCGGCTTGCATTGTCCGAGACCGGAGGCTTCTTGGAGACCCGCCATGACATCGACCATCCACCGCTCGCGGACCTTGCTTCGCCAGCTGGAGCGCCAACGCCGGTGGCTCCAGCGGGCAGCTGTCGGACTCCTCCTCATCGACGGGGGCCTGGCGCTGCTGGCCATGGGCTGGGCTTCGTTCCCCGCCTGGTGACCGACACGGACCCGATGCCGCCCGCCCCGGACCAGCCGCCCCCGGCCCCCGGCAGCGTGGACCCGGCCGTGCTGGCCGAGGTGCTCCGGGTCGCACTGGAGCAGCGCCGCCAGGACACCGAGGACGACGCGGAGCTCGCGTTCCGCCTGGAGCTCAAGGCGGACGCGGCCCACGAAGCGGTGCTGCTGCTCCGCGTCCTGGTGGTCCTGGAGGGACTGCTGGGCCTCCTCCTGCTACGGTCCATCTTGCTCTGACGGCGAGGCGGACCGATGGACATGAGTGCGGCCTGGATGCGGGAGACCGCCGAGGCCATGGAAGCAGCAGGCTGGCAGGTCTCCCACGGTCGAAAGGAGGAGGAGGACTTCGTCCGCGACCGCTACGAGGTGCGCGGCGGCGAGCGGGAGCAGCTCGTGCTCGAGTGCCTGACCTACCCCGACGGCGACGAGCGCTACTGGCTGCAGCTGGTGGCCTGGCACGGCCTGCGGACCTACCCCTTTCCGCTCGACAGCTGGAAGTTCCGCGATGCCTTCGTGGAGTTCAAGTTCCACGTAGAGCCCGTCAGTGGCCTGGGGCTGTCGTTCATCGTGGACTTTCCGCGGAGGGCGTACCCGGGGGACGGTCTCAGCCCACCTTCCCCGTCTTGACGGTCTTGTCCCAGGTGCGGGAGGCGCCGGAGAGCTCCTTGACGTAGCTCCCGAAGGTCACGGCGCACAGAAAGGCGCCATAGCCACCGGTGTACAGGGCGATGCGCGCGAGCCAGGGGTGGTCTCGAGACTCGAGCTCCATGGAGGCGTAGGCCACCAACATCCCGGCCGAGAGCCAGGCGTAGGTGCCCAACGTGCCCAGGGCTCGGAGCCACGAAGGGGGGTCGAGGACGGTGAGGGGTACGTCGAGGAGGGGCGGCCAGACCGCCCAGGCGATCAACAGCAGCGACAGCAGCCCGGGGAACAGGATGCCCTCCACCCAGGACTTGACCGTGGACTCGGGGTCGACGACGAAGCTCACCGCCGTCACGACGCCGTAGACGATGGCGCTCATGATCCAGAAGGAGCGGAACAGCGCCCACGATCGGCCCGGGTCCACGAACCACAGGGACACCAGGGACACGGAGGCGCCGATCTGGAACAGCGGCATCAGGAAGATGCTGAACCACAGCATGGCCATGGAGAGGGAGCCGAGGGAGGCGTTGGCCGTGGGGTTGGCCCACAGGCGCCGGAACACCTGGGTGATCTGCACGTTGCCCCGGCCCCACCGCACCCGCTGCTTCCAGAGGCCCACGAGGTCGTCGGGCTCCTCGGCGTACACGATGGCGTTGGGCTCGAAGAGGGCCTTGCGTCCGCCCAGCTGGGTCCGGAAGGTCGTGAAGGTGTCCTCGGCGAGGGTGTCGCTGAAGATCTTGCCGCCGATGTCCAGCAGGTTCGCTCGGCTGTGGAGCTGTGCGCCGCCCGAGAGGCACGCCAGGAAGCCGAGCACGTTCTGCGCTCGGCGAGAGGCCCCGGTGGCGGTGATGTACTCGAAGGTGATGAAGCGCTGCACGTAGTTGGGCGCGGCGGAGCCCTCCTTGATGTACGCGGTGACCGCCCCGACGGTGGGATCGGCCAGGTGCCGCGCCATCTGACGCAGGGAGCTCGGGGTGTAGATGACGTCGGCGTCCATGATGAGGACGGCCTCGGTCCACTCGTCCTTCCAGAGGATGTCGAGGCCGTAGTTGAGGGTGTGGGCCTTTCCCTCGCCCCCCGCCACCCTGCGGATGTGGACGACGCGGTCGCGGTAGCGCTGCATCTTGGCCAGGACGACCTCGGGGGTCTCGTCGGTGCTCGCATCGTCGACGACGTAGACGCGGACGCGGTCCTGGGGGTAGTCGAGGCTCATCAGCCGGTCGATGGTCGTGCCGATCACCATCCCCTCGTTCCAGGCGGGGATGAGGATGGCCACCCGCGGGAGGTGGACCCTGGCGTCCTCCAGGTGGGTCCGGAAGCGGGAGAGGCCGACGAGGAGGAACTGGTACAGCCCGGCGAACACGGGGAGCGTGGCGAGCAGCACCGCCGCGGTGGCGAGGGTGGTCACCGCCAGCCGGAGCACCTCCCAGCCGGTCCAGACCATCAGGCTACCTGGGTGGCAAGGCTCGGCGCCTCGGTCTCGGTCAGTGTGCTGGCCGGCAGGTAGTGCTCCTCCCAGGTGCGGACCATGCCGATCTCGGAGAAGTGGAGGACCGGTCGGACGGGGGTGCGGCCTCTGCGAAGCTCGGTGGCCATGCCCAGGGCGACCGACGGCATGTTCACCCCGGAGGCGA
>Ga0213839_1000656_pt1 | contig 34520 bp, 28 predicted proteins | sample SWPATP21_FD_160075 | JGI IMG/M metagenome (GOLD analysis project Ga0213839, IMG submission 160075) | Coastal seawater microbial communities from Marineland, Florida, United States - SWPA TP2 #1 | ecosystem: Environmental > Aquatic > Marine > Coastal | place: USA: Florida | collected 2016-08-14
CCGCCACGGTGGGGACGAGGAGGGCGCCGGACACCGCACGGCCGTACCAGCGAAGGGTGCCGAGGAGGAAGACGCCGCCCGGAACAGGCACGGGCACCTGGTCGAGGTGCTGGGGGCGGAGGTCGGGTTGGGGCACGAGGGGTCCCTGGGGATTCGGCGTGCGGCGCACGAGCCACTCCCCCGGGAGGACCCCGGTGACCTTCTCGTAGCGCTCTCCCACCTCGTCGGGAACGGGGTCGTGCTCCACGACCAACCGCATCATCCCCGCCCCCTGGTGGAGGCGGGTCCGATCCCGCGGCAAGCCCAGCAGGTGCACGCTGACGGCGTTCGTGGCGCGACCCCACAAGGTTGGCACGTCGGAGGAGAGAGCGATGCGGAGGTCGTCGATGGACCACGCAGGGTAGCGCAGGCCGGTGGGACCATGGAGAGCCCCCAGGATGTCGCCGCCGACCACCTTGAGGGCCGCGGCATCGACGCGCTCCGCCATCACGACGCTCCGCTCGCCCCCCATGTCGACCGCGACGACCCGCCCATCGGCCGACACGTAGGCCAGCACGTTGCCCGCCAGCGCAGGCGTGGAGCGACCATCGGGATTGGGCGGGATCTCCAGGGCGCGCACCAGCAGCGAGGGGGGCGCGACGTCCTTTGCCCCGTTGGGACCGTTCGCCACCTCGTGGGTCACGCGGGACAGAGGCGGTCGCTGGCACCCGTGGAAGGTGCAGAACGCCGCGTCGACAGGATGCAGGTCTCCGAGGCCGCAGCGCCACACGGGCAGACCACAACAGCCTTCCAACCAGCCGAGCCAACCCACCTCGTCATCCCCCCCCTCGGGCACGCTGACCCGAGCAGGCTGATGCGGGTGGTACGGGCACCTCACCGCTCCACCTCCACCGAGGCCGCATCATGGCACAGCGTGTGGAATCGATCACGGAGTCGGGGTGCCACGACCTCCGGGGTGGCCCCATGGGTGGGGAGCATGCCGCCCAGAGCGGGGGTGGACCACGCGGTCACCGGCACGACCTCCAGGCAGCCCACGAGCAGCGCGTCCCCATGGCCGTGGCCCGGGCGGAGCCAGGCATCGTGACCGTGAGGGCCGATCTCCTGCTCCAGGGCGAGCTCGAGGGCATGCAGGGCCCGGGCCAGGTCGCCCACGGCGTCCTCACCTCCGTCGCCGAGGTGGGCCAGGCGAACCTCGAAGGGGCGCTGGGGGGCGCGGCTGCACCACACGTGCACGGCACCGACCGCCCCCACGTCACGGCCGTCCCGATGGGCGGAGGCCACCGCGTGCTCGATGGCGCGGCGCTCCAGGCGAGGGGTCCCGAGCTCGGGCCAGGCCGCCACCGTGTCCCGTCCATGGCGTCCCGGCCTGGCTCGACGGGACCATGCCTGCCGACCCAGGCGGTGGTCCCGGCGGAGGTCGGCCATGCGATCCCTCGCCACCACGAGGGCGTCGACCGCCATGTCGATCGGGAGGTGATGGGTCAGCACGTGCCGGGGGCTGGGGACGACCACCTCGTGGGCCCCCAGACCCGGGCGTCGTCCGTCGCCGATGGCATCGCTTCCCTCTTCCACCCGGAGCACAGGGGTGTCGTGGGGCCACGCTCGTGCAGCCCCACGCTGGGCCAGGCTCGACCGGTGCTGGGCGGAGCGGCCGTCGCAGAACGGGCAGGAGCTCGTTCCCTCGTCGATCGTCGTCGGTACGCCGGCGAAGTGGACGGCCTCGTCGCACAGCGCCATCCAGGCGCCCGTGAGCGGATCCTGGCGCAGCTCCCTCACGCCCACCACCCCAGCGAGAGGTCAGGGAAGACAGGGTCCACCAGCCGACACCGCTCGAGGGTATTGGTGGTGACGGGGTCGATCTCCCGCCCCGCGGCCAGGTCCTCCACGCCGTTCAAGAGGTCGTCGACCGCCTGGGCATGGCCCGCGATGCGACGGATGCCGTAGTCCACGGCGCCTCCGGTGCTGATCACGAAGGGCCAGTCGCTCGCCTGGAGGAGCAGCAGCTGGCGCCCGGCCTCCGCCAGGATCTCGGCCAGCTCCGGCCGTCGCTCCCAGTCGTGGCGATGCCAGGCATCCAGGAACCGGTCTTCGGCGCGGTAGGCCATCTCCCAGTAGAAGCGGAGCTCGTCGTTGTTCCAGACCTGGTGATCTCCGCCGGCCCCCCAGCTTCCCTCGGGGAGCTCCACGGCCTTGTCGACCCCTCGCGACACGGCCTCCTGGAGGGTGACCGGCACGACGTCGGGCTCGGCGGCCATTCCCCGGGCCACCTCCAGGAGGAACTCGGGGCCCTCGTGCCACCAGTGCCCGAACAGCTCGGCGTCGAAGGGAGCGCAGACCACCCCCGGGCGTCCGGTCCGCTCCAGGTGACGCTGGAGCCTGCGCTTCACGGTCTGCACGAAGTGACGAGCGTGGGAGTACACCGCCCCCGGGACGTCGTCGGGGTGGTAGCGGTCCTTCTCGCCGAGCCCAGCCGCAGAGCTGGTGACCTTCCAGTAGCGCAGGCCCCTCAGGCCATGGCGCTTGTGGAACTCGAGGTAGCGACCATCGCCGGGGTAGCCGATGTCGCCGCTCCACACCTGCTCGGAGACGTCGGGACAGCGGGCCAGGACCGACAGCGGGAGGACCTCCCCGTCTTCCACCACCCGATGGGCTTCGAGCTCGCTGCGCCAGGCCCGCTGGTGGTCCCAGTCTGCCTGCCCCTCCGGCACGGGGAGGGCCACCCGACCATCGTGGGTCGCCACCGGGCGGGCTCCGCGGACCAGGTGGGTGTCGACGACGAAGGCCGTCACCCCCTCCTGAGCGTAGAGCGAGGCGACGCCGGCCCGCTCCCGGGGGAGTCCGTGGACCGCCACCGGCCACCATGAGCCGGGGGGACGGTAGGCGCACTCCGGGAGCCACACCGAGGTGGGGCGATGTCCCATGTGGCGCTCGCTGGTCGCCAGCCCGGCTCGGACCTGGGCGCGGGCGCACGCGTCGTGGAGGACCAGGGGATGGTACCCGTGGGTCGCGTTGCTGGACAGCAGCTCGATCACGCCCTGCTCCACCAGCTCGACCCACGGCCCGACCAGGTCGCCGCCGTAGGACGCGAACTGATCGAGCTGAGCCGTCAGCCGCTCGGCGTGTCGCTCCGCCAGCCACTCGAGGTGCAGGTCTCCCTGCTCGGCGAAGGACACAGCGTCGCTGTTCGCCCGCTCCACGAGCTCCTGCAGGTAGGCCACGAAGCCGGTCCGGAAGCGAGGACTGGACAGCTGCTCCAGCAGGATCGGCGTGAGCCCCAGCGACCAGCTCAGGGGCAGCCCCTCGTCGGCAGCGGTGCGAGCAACCTTCAGCAGGGGCAGCCAGGTCTCCGACGCCGCCTCGAAGAGCCAGTCCTCCCCATGGGGCCAGCGGCCGTGGTGGAGGACCCACGGAAGGTGTCCGTGGAGCACCAGACAGAACCGCCCGATCACTCCTCCGCCTCCACAGGCGACGGCGCCCCCGCGTCGTCGCGCTCGGGCGCCACCGTCACACCCGGCACGGGCGGCGCATCCGTGGGGTCGGACGGGACCATGGCGACCGTGGGGTCCTCGTCGTCGTCGTCCGGGAGCGTCGGGGAGGCGACGTCCGGTGCGTCGGGGTCGGGCGGTGACCACAGCGGGAGACGCTGCGGGCGGGCCGCAGGCCCCCGTGGCGGCACCAGGTTGAGGGAGCGGCTGACCTTGTCGACGCCTGCGGTCGACACGCTCGCCTGGGCGGGCGCCTCGGGGGCGTTCACCGGCACGGCCCGCTGCAGCACGACCGTGTCGCCCACCTTCGGTCCATCCTCCAGGACCTTCAGCGGCACGCCGTCGTCCGCCCCTTCCTCGAGGCGCTCCACCCGCTTGGCCTCGATCCGCATGCGGAGACGCTTGGGCGCAGTGGTGAGGACCTCGAGGGGCCAGTCGGCCCACACGGTGGCACCAAGGGGGCTGGGGACCACCCACACCCGGGCGCGGTCCTTGACGGACAGGCGCACCACCACCGAGTCGCCCGCCAGCTCCACGTGCCGGACCTCCGTCGCCTGGACGGGCTCGGAGCCGATGGCGCGGATCTTGTCGTCGATGCGGACGGTGATGTCCTCGAAGGGTGTGCCGACGACGAAGGGCACCTGTACCGCGAAGCGAGCCCGCATCGGAGCCCCATCGGGACCGACGGCGTGGATCTCCAGAGCCACGTCGAGGCGGTCGTCGTTGCGGACGTCGTAGCCCTTGTGGACCCGCACCTGGCGCACGCCGTCTTCGGTCTCGACCTCCACTTCTCGGGAGAGCATGGCCCGCACCGACCGATCCCCCGAGCGCTCCAGGGCGTGGACGTCGAAGCGCCCCGGTCCGGCCTCCAGCACCGGCAGGGACTCGCCCGGTGGGAGGAAGCCCTCGACGAACGCCCCCCGCGCCAGAGGGGGCGAGCGCTCCCCGTCGCCGACCGCGTCGCTCGGCTCGAGGAGGTTCATCGCTCCGGGGAGGAAGCCGAGCTCGATGCAGCCTGCGTCGGACCCTGGGTCCACCACGGCGACCCAGCTGGGGGTGCGCAGGTAGATGTGGTCCGTGCCGCCGGTGGTGAGGTCGATGTGCTCCGCGGCGAGACGCTGCCAGGTGCCCGCCGCACGCTCGGCGACGTCCTCGGCACGGAGGAGGTCCCGCCAGCCTCGGTGGCGCAGCGCCGGGTCATCGACGCCGGGGGACTCGTAGTGAGCCGCGGCCTGGGCGCGATGCAGGTAGCGACGGGCCTGGAGGAGCTGGTCGGGATCCGGAGCATCGGGGTCGCCCCGTCGAACCCGCTTGGTCAGCCGCGTCAGGAGGCGGGACACCCGGAGCATGCGCTTGTGCAGACGGTCCGCAGCACCGTGCTCGAGGATGCGCCGGTCCCAGGGCACGACCACCCCGGCGGGGGCCCAGCTGGGCAGGTAGACGCGGGAGCGGACGGCGTCGGCGATGGTCGACGGAGCGACGACCGCGAGGTCCGAGGGGCCGAGGGCCCGAAGCACACCCATCAGCCAGCGGACCTCCGCCGCCGGGTCTTCCCCTCCGCGAACGACGGGCCAGCTCAGAACGACGTCCCGCGCTCCCTGGACGTGGCGGCCCCGGAGGTAGGTGAGGACCTCGTCGGGACTCGCCGCACCTCGCAGCGCCTGGGCACCGCCGTCGTTGGCGAGGAGCGTGAGGACATGGCCCTCTCGCTCGGTGCGGAAGGCTCCCCAGGGGTCGACCCCGGGCACGGGGTGGTTCACCGCGATGGCCGTGTCGTCGACGGGCACCCAGCGCACGTCGGCGCGCCCCATGACCCGCGGGGCGATGGGGTCCCACACCTGCCGAGGAAGCCAGGCACCCTGCGGGCGGACCTCGAAGATGCGACGCACGAGGGTCAGGTGCGAGAACACCTGATCGGTGAAGTCGTCCATGGGGATCGCGGAGACCACCGGCCCATGGAAGGGGGTGGTGACCAGCTCCACCTTCTGGCTGCTCACCAGCGCGGCCAGCGACTCGTGCTCGGCGGGTCGGGTGTCGGCAAGCCAGCCCAGCAGGGGCCCTGCCAGGCACAGGCCCACCTCCATCTGCACCTCGACGAGGGTGGCGACGAGGGGCGCACCGACGATGGTCCACCAGGTCGCCAGGCCCTCGTCGTCGAGGGACGGAGGCGGCTCGAGGTGCAGCAGCATGGCGACGCGGTCGTGCATGGCCCCGTTCATACGACACCGACGGGGGCGTCAGAAAGGCGTCCATCCATCATGGGCCCCACCAGCGGTCCGGTGCCGGCGGCTCGATGTGCACGGGCTCGGGCCACACGGGCTGTCCATCCCGCAGGACCTGCACGTGGATCGGCCGGGCCGGCTGCACATGGCTGGAGCCCTGGACGGCGCGCCCGTCGACCATCAGCTCCAGGTGCTCTCCCTGGAGCTGGAGCACCACCTCGGCCTCCCCCTCGCTCGGTCGGGTCCAGCCGAAGGTGAGGAAGGAGCGCTGCCCCGCCGCCATCGAACCCTCCGGGATGGGCACCCGCCCGGCGGCCACCTGCTCCGGAAGACCCCAGGGCGGGAGGGGAACCCAGCCCGATGGCGGCACGACCCGGGGAGGATGCGGCCGGTTGACGGGCTCGGACATGACGGCCGGCACCTCGAGGCCTGCGGCTCGGTGGGCCGCGACGAGGTGGGCCCGGAAGAGGGCGTCGAAGTGGAGGTCGAAGGACGACGAGAAGCGGTCGCCGAACCACCAGAACCAGTCGCTTCCCTCCGCGGCGTGGATGTGGGGACGCGCCGCCTCCTCGGCCTCTGGCCCCGCGTCGTGGACCGCCGCTCGGGTGTCCGCCAGGAGCTGCCAGGCACGGCGGTCTTCTTCGTCGCCCACCCACACCCCGTAGTCCGCGCCGATCCAGCTGCCGGAGTGGATGCGCTCCACCCGGCCCACGGGAGGGTCCTGGCTGGCCTCGTCGAGGGTGACCAGCTCGACCCCCCGCTCCCGGAGGACACGGACGAGGTGCCGCCGGAACGCGATGCCGGCATCCTCGAAGGTCTCCCAGGGGTTCTCGCCGTCCAGGGCGATCAGCACCGTGCCCTCGCGGTGGCGCGCCAGGAGGAGGTCGACGAAGGAGCGAGCCGCCACGTCGGCCGGCTGCTGGGCGCAGCGGAAGCCGATGTGGTCCGACAGCTCGGTGTCGCGGAACCAGCCCACGAGCTCGTCGCCGAGATCCCATGGGCCCGAGGGACCCGCCTCGTCGGGCATCGGCGAGCCGGGGGCCAGCTCGGAGCGCTGCAGAACGTGCACGTCGGTGCAGAGCCAGCGGAAGCCGGCCTCCCGCACGAGGGGCAGCACCTCGGGGCTGACCGATCCCTCCGACGGCCACAGCCCCAGGGGCTCGGCGCCCAGCACCTCCCCTACCCGCTCCCGCCCCTCGCAGAGCTGGCGACGGGCGTCGTCCGGCCAGCGGTAGTCGGTCTCCAGGGGAAGGTCCGGCATGGCCCGGAGCGCATGCTTCAGGTCGACCAGCAGCGGGAGGATCGGGTGGTCGTAGGCACTCGCCGACACGGCGGGCCCGTCGCTCTCGTGGACCCGACGCCACCAGGTCGGGGTCTCCTCCAGGATCTGGCGCTGCACGTCCATCACCACGGCCTTGTCCGCCTCGGTGAAGCCCTCTCCCTTCTCCCACAGCTCGACGAGGACCCCGAAGTCGCGGCGGGCGGTGGCCCCGAACCACTGGAGGTTGGACCAGACCTGGGCGTCACGCCACTGCTGGACCGACAGCGACCTCCCCCCCTCCAGGCGCTCAGCGAGGTAGGCCCAAGCGGGATGGGCTCGACGCAGGGCGGGATGGCCGGCCACGAAGGTGGAGCGGATCTCCCGGCGCTGGGCGGCGCCGAGGGACGCGGCGGGCACCAGGCTGAGCCGAGCGTGGGGGTCGGTGCCCCCTCCGGCGTAGTGATCGAGCTGGTCCAGCAGGCTGGGCACCACGTTCAGGGTCCAGGGGAGCCCCTGCTCGGCGGCCTCGAGGGCCATGTCCCGGTAGCCGCGGAGCGCATGCATGCGCACCCAGGGCATCGAGGGTTCCGGGGTTCCCGTCGGCCCGGGCGGTGCCAGGGGGTCGCGGTAGTCGGGCTGGTGGAGATGCCAGAGGAAGGCGGCGCGAATCATGCCGCATCTTCGCCCATGGGGCCCGGTCGCGGTACAGTGCCGCCCTCGGAGGACCCGGATGGAGCTGTCCCTCGTCGACCGGTATTGCGCCTCGGCCCACGCCGCGGCGGTCACCGCGGCGGCCCACGATCCGCAGAGCGGCGCCACGCTCACGGGCGATGCGTGGGGCACGGTGGCGATCACGAAGCCTGGAGACCAGTACCCGGGCATCATCTTCGACATGGGTGCGCCCGTGCAGGGCGCCGTCGCGGTGAGCCCGGGCGGAGCCCTCGTGGCCGTCGGCGACGACTACGGAACCGTCGCCGCCTACAAGACGTGGGATGGCTCCTGCGTGTTCGAGGACACCAAGGAGGGTGCAGGCGGAGAAGCCCGCGCCATGCGCGCGCTGGCGTTCAACCCCCAGGGAACCGTGCTCGCCAGCCTGTCGATCGACGGGATCGTGCGGGTCTTCGACATCCAGCGCTGGGAGCGGGTCGCCAACTACCAGGGCTTCAGCGGCGAGAGCATCGAGTTCAACAAGCGGGGCGACCGCCTGCTGGTGATCGACAACCTCGGTCAGCCCAAGCTCCTCGACCTGATGAGCCAGGAGCAGCTCGACCTGGAGATGGTCCCCGGCGGCGTCCGGGTGGCCCGCTTCACCCCCGACGACCGTCACGTGGTCACCATCGGTCAGGGAGGCATCACCCTGATCGGGCTCCCCAACGGGCGCATCCTCAACAGCTTCAGCGCCCGGGGAAGCTCGGGGATGTTGACGATCGTGATCTCCCCCGACGGCTCCCAGCTCGGCGCCATCACGGGGCGGAGCGTGCACACCTTCTCCCTCCCGGACCTCCAGCCCATCGGCTCCGCCAAGCACGGCGCCGCCGAGCCGACCAGCGCGGCCATGTGGGACAACCGGGGGGTCGCGGTCGGAGCAGCCGACGGCATCCTCCACCGGCCGGGGGCGAAGCCGAGCCTCGAGTCGGTCCTCTGCTGCTCGGGCTTCGGCGAGCACCGCATCAGCGTCCACGGCGAGCGCATCGCCGTGTGGAACAAGGGCCGCCAGAAGCGACCGTTCAACGCCCGCAAGCGCTTCATCGAAGCCAAGGTGGACCGCGACGGACGGCTGGCGATCGCCCTCCCCGACGACGGCGATGGTGTGCAGGTCTTCGAGGCCCGCACCGGTCGCCACCTCTTCGACGCGGGTCCCGACACGGCCGACACCCCGAAGATGGAGGTCGGCGGCAACATCGTGGCCTGCGCGCTGACCCGCGGCGGCCTCCGCTGGTACGACCTCAAGGAGAAGAACGTCTTCGAGCTTCCCTGGGTGCGCACCTTCGCTCTGTCGGGCTCAGGCACCTGGCTCGCCGTCGTGACGCCCCAGGGGCAGGTTCGGGTCCTCGATCCCTGCACCGGCAAGGACGCCATCCCCCGCCCCGAGCCCCTGGCCGACGCACCCGTCGCGATGGTCAGCTTCGTCAACCGGCGCCCCGACATGCTCGTCCTCGACGCGGAAGGGGTGCTGGGGGTCTACGACCTCACCAACAGCGTCAAGGACAACGTCGCCGCCGTCGGGCGGGACATCCTGGACCTGAACGTCGATGTCGACCGCCTGTGGGGCATCACCGGGGGGGTCTACGCCGCGGTCCGTTTCCAGGACCCCGAGACCGAGACGGCCAGCGTGATCTACGTCGACGTCCGCAACGGCGAGGTCGTGAGCGAGGTGGCGAACCTCCTACCCTACGCATGGGTCGACCCGGAGACGGGCAACATCCTCCAGCCGGCCCGCGGCGCGGCCATCCTCGAGATGGACATGTACGGCAAGGAGGCCAAGGTGCTGCGAGCGCTTCCCGAGGGCGAGTGGGTGAGCTTCACCCCCACCGGCATCCTCGAGGCCTCTGAGGGTGTGGTCCGCTGATCGGCCTGTGGCTGGCGCTCGCCGCGGCCGGAGAGATCGCGGTCCTCTCGCTCGACGTGGGGCGGGTCCTCATGGTCGACGGCGTGGCCTACGAGGACGCCGAGGCTCGGGGGCTCCCGGGCGGCGCCCACCAGGTCCACGTGGTCGAGGGCAACAGTCGGCTCGTGTTCCGACGTCGGGTGCTGCTGCGGGACGACGAGCGGGTCGAGCTCGACATCGACCCCAAGAAGGCCAGCAATCCCGAGCGCTACCGGGGTCCGATCCCAGAGCGGCCCGACGACGAGGACGACCCGGCGAACGAGCCCCAGCTGCTGGTGGTAGGCGCCGTCGAGTGGCAGAACGTGCGCCTGCATGTCGATGGCACCAAGCTCCCCCTCGATCCCGACACGCGGACCTTCCGTCGCGTCCTCGACCCGGGTAGCCACCGCGTAGAGCGCCTGGTCACCGGCCGCTCCCGCCCCCCTGTCGTCCTCGAGGTGCGGGGTCATCCCTGGCAGTGTGCGATCGGTCGCGACGGCGCCATGGACTGCGTAGAGCTGGTCGAGCCGCCCGACGGCATCGTCGACACCGCGGCCATCGACCGGGAGCTGGAGCGGATGCCCGTCCAGCAGCGTCTGCCCTACCTGCTCGCCCTCGACGCGCGTCTCACCTGTGTGGACGTCGCCCGCTGGATGGATCAGCTCTTCGGCGACGCGTCCAAGCTGACGCTGGCCCTGGGGATGCGGGCGAAGGTCACCGACCCGTGGAACCACGCCGCGCTGGAGCGGGCGCTCTCCTTCCCGGAGAGCCGACGGCGGGTGGAGGCCCTGTACGCCGGGCAGGTGCGGCCACCGGTGATCGAGCGGGAGGTCGCGCCCGCCGGGGAGTAGTCCTCACGTTGCGCGGACCATCCAGGATGCACCTCTGGGGCTCACCACGGAGGCACGGAGGCACGGAGGAGAGACACGGAGAGACCGGCGCTGGGAGCAGCGTCGTCGCGAACATAGACCTGGCGAGGAGTGGGTCGGAGCCGGACGGCTGCTGATGCTCGTACTTTGCCGACGACCGGGAGCCTCTCCGCGTCGTTCTCTGCGTCTCCGCGTCTCCGCGGTGAAACGGACGTCTCGCCGGCGCGACCAGGGCCATTCTGCGGGCGCGAAGGCTCGGGGTTGAGGGGGGTCAGGTACCAACTCCCAACACCTCGCAGAGGTCGCCCGGACGCCCCGAGTTGTCGCAACGAAGGCGGATGCCTCCTCGAGGTGTCGCACAGGAGCGAGATGCCTCCGTCGCCTTCCCCGTCAAGGGTTCTGCGAGCATCCGCGGAACCTGATCGAGATCAAGACCACACCCATAGCTGAAGGCTGACAGCTGACGGCCGAGCCGCCACCGGCTGTACGGAAGCTGCGATGGAGGCAGCACAGACGCGACAGACTCAGTGACCGGCCTTGTCGCCCCACAGCTGCTTCAGGCGCGCATCCCGGCCACAACCCTGGCGATAGCGGCTGTAGTGCCCGGGGTTCTTCAGGTAGAAGTCCTGGTGGTAGTCCTCGGCGACCCAGAAGACGGCCTCGGGCAGGATCTCGGTCACGACGGGCTTGCCGAGCTCCGCTGCCACGGCCTTCTTGCTGGCCTCGGCCTTCTTCTTCTCGTCGGCGTCGCTGGTGAAGATGCCGGTCCGGTATTGGTCCCCCTTGTCGCAGAACTGGCCGTTGCCCTGGGTGGGGTCCACGTTGTGCCAGAACACCGACAGGAGCTTGTCGTAGTCGACCTTCTCGGGATCGTAGACGACCCGGAGCGCCTCGTAGTGGCTGGTGCGGTGGTAGCCGACGTCTTCGTAGGTGGGGTGTTCCTCCTTGCCGCCGGTGTACCCGCTGGTCGTGGAGATCACCCCGTCGATCGTGTCGAAGGGCTTCTCCATGCACCAGAAGCAGCCGCCCGCGAAGATGGCCTCGGCCTGACCCTCCTCGAGAGGGGGCGCAGCCTCGGTGCCGGCGGAGGCAGACGAGGAGCCGCACCCGGCGAAGAGGCCGGCGGTGATGGCGAGACGGGCGATGCGAGCGAGCATGGAACCTCCGGAGGGATTCAGAACCCGGGGCCCCGCGACAGACCACCGAGGAGACGAGGCGGCCCGCGCGGAAACCGGGTCTGTCAGGGGGTACGTCGCGGCCCCTGGCGCGGTTACACGACCGGTGGGGTATCCTCTCCCTCCCTCCCCTGGGCGCCCTGCCCACCTCCCCTCCCCCTCGCCGAGTCCCGCCATGGCCCGCAAGACCTCCGCCCCGAAGAAGGGGGCCTCCAAGCCCCGTGCCCCCCGTAAGCGTGCGCCCGCCAAGAAGACGACGACCCGCAAGAAGGCACCTGCCAAGCGTGGAACCACCACGAAGCGGGCCCCCAGGAAGAAGAGCCCCAGCGCGACGACCAAGGTCCACAAGCGTCCGGTCTCGTGGAAGCGCTGGATCCTCACGGAGCTGGCGGTGGTCGGCGCCGGCGCCGCGCTGGGCATGGGCATCGCCGGTGGATTCCTGTGGAAGCGGGCCGTGGGGGATGTGGAGGCCTACCTGGCCAGCCCGCCGCGTCCCGTGCCCGGGGTGGTGTGGTCCGCACCGATGCAGCTCCGGGAGGGGCAGCGCGCCAGCATGGCCTCCCTCGCCGGAGACCTCCTGGCAGCCGGGTACGAGCGCGCCGACAAGGCGGGACCACGAGCGGGGGTCACCGGCACCTTCAAGGTCCGCAGCGACGGCTTCGACGTGTGGACCGCGGCCGACACGCCCGGCGGCGTCTCACTCCCCGAGGGGACCGTACAGCTGTCCATCACCGAGGGCGTCCTGGTCGACGTCGAGCCGGGTCGCTCCGCCATCCTCCACCCCACGGTCCTCGCCACCATCGGCGACCTGGACACCTCCCGTCAGGCGGTCGAGCTGGACGAGCTGGCGCCGTGGGTCGAGCCTGCGCTCCTGTCCATGGAGGACGCCCGCTTCCGCCAGCACCACGGCGTCGACCCGATCGGTCTGGGCCGCGCCCTGGTCCGCAACGCCCTCGGCGGTGGCGGCATGCAGGGGGGGAGCACCCTCACCCAGCAGCTGGCCAAGAACCTGTTCCTGACCAGCGAGCGCTCGGTCCAGCGGAAGGTGCGGGAGGTCTTCTTCGCAGCCGCCCTCGAGAACCAGCTCGACAAGGACGACCTGCTCGAGCTGTACCTCTCCGAGGTCTACCTCGGCCAGATGGGCGGCCTGCCGGTCCACGGCGTCGAGGCCGCGAGCAAGGCCTGGTTCGGCAAGCGCGCCCAGTCCCTCGAGCTCCACGAAGCAGCGACCATTGTCGGCGTGATACCGGCTCCCAACGCCTACTCTCCGGTGCGGCACCCCGAGCGCTCCGTCGAGCGTCGTGACCTGGTGCTCGCCAAGATGCACGAGCGTGGCCACATCGACGCCGACCAGCTGGAGAAGGCCCAGCGCCAGCCCCTGCGGCTCCACGGCCTGGAGCCCAGCCGGGTCCGGCGGGCCCCCTACGCCGTCGATCTGGCGGTGGACCGCGCCGACACCGCCCTCGGCGAAGGGGCGCTGGCCAGCGGCGGCTACCAGGTCTACACCCACATCCAGCCGGCCCTGCAGCGAGCAGCGGAGGAGGCGGTCGCGTCGGGCATGGACGCCCTGGTCGCCGAGCACCCCGACGCCAAGGGAGCCCAGGTGGCCCTGGTGGCCCTCGATCTCGACACCGGCGCCATCGTGGCCATGGTCGGCGGCACCTCCTACGCCACCAGCCCCTACAACCGTGCGACGGAGGCCCACCGGCAGGCAGGCTCCACGGTGAAGCCCCTCACCCTGCTCGCCGGGCTGGAGGCGGGCGTCTTCACGCCGGCCACCGAGCTCGACGACGCCCCCTTGACCCGCCGCTACGACGGCACCCGCTGGACCCCCAAGAACTACGACGGACGCTTCGTCGGACCGATCACGGTCCGTCGCGCCATCGAGCAGAGCCGCAACATCCCGGCGGTGTTGATGGCCGAGGAGGTCGGACCGACCCGCCTCCAGCGCTTCTACCGGGACGCCGGCCTGGCCGACGCCACCCACCTCCCGTCCGCCGCGCTCGGTGGATTTCCGGTCACCCCCGTGGAGCTCGCGGGGGCCTACACCGTCTTCGGGGACGGCGCCCGCCAGGCCCCCGAGCTCCTGGGCCCGATCACCGACGCCGCGGGAGCCATCGTCCTCGAGCACCCCGTGCAGTCTCAGCGCCTCGCCGCGCCGACCACCGCAGCCCAGGCCCGCAGCGTCCTCGAGGGCGTGATGACCGACGGGACGGGCCGTGGCGCGGCCCGGTTCGGGGTCGAGGGCGCCGCCGGGAAGACCGGCACCACCGATGGGGGCCGGGATGCCTGGTTCGCCGGGCTCACCCCGGAGCTCGCGGTCGTGGTGTGGGTCGGGCAGGACAAGGGAACCCTCGGCCTCACCGGCGGACGTGCCGCGCTGCCGGTGTGGGCCCGCTTCGTGGCCGCCACCGGGACTGCTGGACGCTTCCACGACCCCGAGGGCCTCGCCAAGGTGACGCTGTGCACGGAGAGCGGAGAGGTCGCCGTGGAGGCATGCCCCGAGACCCGGGCCGAGCTCTTCGTCGAGGCGAAGGTGCCCGAGGAGACCTGCAGCGTGCACGGCACCCGGGAGGAGCAGCGCCGCGGCCTGCTGGGACGCCTGTTCGGAAAGAAGAACGCCGAGACAGAGGACCTCCCCCGCTGACGTAGGATGCGGCAGGAGGTTGTGTGGCCTACGTCCGTCTCGCCGATCTCGGGGTCTCCTTCGAACCCAATGGATCCCTGCTCGTGCGCGCCCCCACCCGGGGGATCGGCGCCCGGGTCCCCCCCATGGCGGTCGGGGTCATCGCCTTCTGCTCGGAGCCCCGCGTCGAGGCCGACGTCGCCAAGGTGATGGGCCCCCCAGGCGTCCAGCTGTTCCGGGGCCTGGTCGACGCCGGACTCCTGGTGGACCCCTCCGAGGCCGGCTCCACCCCCCAGTTCTTCACCAACTTCGCCGAGCTCGACATCCACCGCCGCATGCTCTCCGACACCCCACGGGTGGAGGGCTACCGGGCCGCCATCGAGGCCGTCGTGAAGCAGGGCGACCGGGTGCTCGATGCCGGGACCGGCTCGGGGGTCCTGGCGACCCTGGCCGCGCTCTCGGGTGCGTCGAGGGTGTTCGCGGTCGACGGCGCGGAGATCCTGGACCGGGCCCGAGAGGTGTTCGCGCGCTCGGGGGTGGCAGACCGGGTCGAGCCCATCCGTGGGGACTTCGGGGCCGTGGAGCTGCCCGAGCGGGTCGACGTCATCGTCACCGAGACCTTCGGCGCCCTGGCGCTGGCGGAGGGGGCTGTCGACGACCTCGCCGCCTGTGTGGAGCGGAACCTGGCCGAAGGCGGGCAGGTCATTCCCTTCCGCATCGACTTCCACGTGGCCCCCGTCGGTAGCGCCGCGCTGCGAGACGAGGCGCTGGGCGCGTTCACCTCCGTGCCGGGGGTCGACCTGTCGGCCCTCGAGGAGGCCGCGATGCACCGGGCCATCACGCTGCAGACGACCCCCGAGGCCCTGCTCGCCCCCGGACAGCTCGTCGCCCGCCTCCCCTTCCCGACCGGTGGCAACGGCTTCGACGGCGAGGTCCGCTTCGAGCTCCCCGCCGACGGGGAGCTCCACGGCCTGCTGGCCTGGTACGATCTGCAGCTCGCGCCGGGCATCGTGCTGGGCACCGGACCCGACGCGCCCCCGACCCACTGGGGTCAGTGCTTCCTGCCGATGGAGGTCCGACCCGCCGGCGGCCAGCCGCTGGAGGTGGTCCTCGACGTCGGTCCCGCGGCCGACGATCGACGCAGCCTGGAGGTCGCCGCGGAGATCCGCCACGGCGACGACACCCTCCGCGGGAGCTGGCGGGTCCGATGAGCCGCGCCCTGCTCCAAGCCGTGCCGGCGTCCTACGTCGACGCCACCGTCGCCTACCTCTCGGACGGGCGCGAGCCCATCGACGTGTCGGTGGCCCGGGCTCAGCACGGCGCCCTGGTAGAGGGGATGGCGTGGCTCGGCTACGACTGCGCCGTCCTGGGAGAGGAGGGGGCCGGCCCCGACGCCGTCTTCGTCGAGGACCCGGTGGTCGTCCACGGCGGGGTCGCGTTGATGCTGCGCTCGGCGCACCCCGGACGGGCCGACGAGGGTCGACGCCTGGCCCCCGTCCTCGCGCGCTGGGGGCTGACGATCCAGCACATGGAGGCACCGGCCCACGCCGACGGCGGCGACGTCCTCGTCCTCGGCGACGACGTCTACGTCGGGCGCTCCTCCCGCACCAACGAGGAAGGGGCTCGAGCCATCGGGGAGGCCCTGGGCCTGCGGCTCCACCTGGTGACCCTTCCGGGGGAGACCCTGCACCTCAAGTGCGAGGCCAGCCCCCTCCCGGGCGGCCGGGTGCTGGCCACGCGGGCGATGGCCGAGGCCATGGGGGTGGAGGCCGTGATCGTGCCCGACGAAGAGGCCTACGCCGCCAACGTCGTCGCCCGAGGGGCCCGCGCCCTGTGTGCTGCCGGCTTCCCGGCCACGAAGAAGGCCCTGGAAGAGGCGGGCTTCGAGGTCCGCGCCCTGGACCTGTCCGAGATGCGCAAGGGCGACGGAAGCATCACCTGCCTCTCGGTGCGCATCGAGGGCTGATCCTGCAGGACCTGCGGTGTGGCCGCCTCACCACCGAACCGCCGCGCCCCCAGAATACGGGAGGAGGACACGCGGAGTGGTCATCGCAGACGGTCGGGTAGCCGCCGCCCCCCCGACAACTGGTAGTCAGGGCGGTGGCCAGACCACCCGGCCGGTCGCCGACGCACCTGCTCGCAGCCACGTCCACGGTCGCCATGGCTCCAGCGCCTCGGCACGGCGAGTCGAGGTAGCTCCGTGGGGCGGCCACGTCCGCGGAGGGGCCACGGCCTACGGCGGCGGTCTGGTGACACGGAGGGCCGCGGAGCCCCCCGTCCGCGGCCATCCCAGCGACGTCGGCGCCCCATCCACGTGCGTCGTGACACGTGGTTCCACGGGAGGACACACGGAGAGGTCATCACACACCGTCCCGTCACCGCCAGCCCAGACGTGGGGTGCGGAATGTGCCATCGGCATCGCTCGGATGTCCGAGTATGTACGTTACGGCGATACCATGCGCCAGACGACTGGGACGTCCATCGGAAGGACCCAGCCTTCGATTGTGAGTCTATGGGAGAGATTTCGATCGAGGCCGCCGATGAATCCGCTGCACTGTCGTGGGGCAGAGTCCCTGCCGCTTGGTACACCAGCAACTTGCATGGACCGAACTCATCATTCGAATGGAGTCCGGAGTCATACGCTTCGTGGGTTGAGAAGGAATATCCAGCGTCCATGCTCCCCATAGCGGCAGTTGGCGTGGGTGAGTTTCCGGACTTCGCCGCCCTTCGGAAAGCACTCCACGACTGACTGCGTGACCGCCCACATCTGTACCACCAGGTGTCCCCCCAGACTGCCGGCGCGGACGTCTACCTCGGTCGCCGCAGGTTCCGCCCGACAGAGGTGCCTCCTGCCGCTCCCGCCGACATGCGGAAGCCGCGGCGACCGTCGGCGCGGCTGCCGGCAGGAGCCTCGGCCACCGACCAGGCGACGAGGCCACCGCCCTGGCTACCAGTTGCCGGGGGCTCCGCCCCCCTACGGTCCAGCCCCTCTCGGCCCGCAAGCGGGCCTCCATGGCCTGGCTTTCGCCGATCCCGACGGTCCGCCGTCCCGCAAGCGGTCCGACGCACCCTCGGTACGCTGACCCCGCCGGAGGGCCAGCCCTCCTGGCCCTCCCGTGAAGCGACGAGGCCGTCGCCGACGATGACCTCTCCGTGTGCCCTTCGTGTCTCCTTCGTGGTCTTCGTGACCCCTGCTGAGCCACGCACAGCCGAGAGCCTACTCCGAGGCACCTACGGTGGACGAAACGGCACGCAGGGATGGCCGATCGCATCTGATCTGGCCCTACCAGCGGTTCTCCAGCTTCCGCCTCCGAGCGAACTCAGCCCAGTAGCGCTGGATCGTCGCCATCAGCTCCGGCTTCTTCTCGGGCGCCACCGCGGTCTTCACCACGAACTTGTCCCCGGCCACACCGACGCTGACGGCCTCCCCGAAGTGGGCACACATCCGCTGCAGCGCGTTCGACCAGTCGGGCACCAGGTCCATCTCCACCTCGAGGCGGAGGATCTCCAGGTCGTCGCGCAGCTCGGCGAGCTCGTCCGCGTCGGGGGCGGGCTCCTGCCCTCCCCCGATGAGCATCTCGTCTTCGGTCGGCACGGGTCCTCCTCGATCGACCCGCCGAGTGTAGCCCAGGAGACCCCAGCGAGGTCTCCGAGCCTCTCAGTACCGGGAGAGCGGCATCCAGCGTCCGGCCGAGTAGCGGACGCGCCCGCTCTCCTTGAGCTCCTTGAGCGCGTCCTTGACCTGCTTCGGCGTGACGTCGGTGTACTCGGACTTGGCGTGGTGCCGAATGCCTGCCACCAGCACGGCCTCCATCAGGCCCTTCTCGGTGGTCCCGGCGAGACGCTCGAGCGCGATCTGCTGCAGCAGCTTGTGCCGCTCGATGTCGAGCACGGGGCCACCGACGCGGTTCGCGTTGGCGGACGTGCTCCGGGAGGAACCACCGCTGCTGCGACTGCTGCGCCCCTTCCGGTCCGAGGGGGCGCTGGAAGGCTCGACGGCCCGCTTCTTCTTCGGGGTGACGGCCTCTGCCTTCTGAACCTTCGCCTTGCGGACCCCGATGGCGAACGCCTCGGGCTCGGTGTCGGCGATCTTGGCCAGGAGCTCCTGGGTGGCCTCGTGGTCCCGACGCTCGGCCTCGACGGCCAGAAGGTCGCGAACCACCTGCGGAATACGACCCGGCTCGACGCCGTCGAGCTCGGTGATGAAGCCGTCGTAGGAGCCGCCCGCCGGCAGGTCCTTGATCTCGCGGCTGGTGCGGTCGTAGAAGGCCTGGAGCCCGCCGCGAAGGGCCTTGGGGCAGCCCTCGGTGCCGTGGAGCTCGAACAAATCCAGCACGTTGAGGATGTGGACCTGCCCGATCGGCAGCTTCCACAGGTCCGGAACCTGCACCTCCAACAACGTGCTGTCCGATCCTCGCAGGTCCTGCATCGTTCTCCTCCGCCCAGCAGCGAGATGATTCGATACAGCGCCGCGGGGTGCCATCGGGTAACGGGTCGCCCCGGAGGACGCGATGCGCATCACCAAGGTCTACACGCGGACGGGCGACAAGGGCACGACCAAGCTGGTCGGTGGCAGCGAGGTCGGAAAGGATCATCCGCGGGTCGAGGCCTATGGCACGGTCGACGAGCTCAACGCCGTCCTCGGCATCGTGCGCGCCCACGAGCTGCCCGAGCGCCTCGACGAGCAGCTGGCCCACGTCCAGGACGATCTGTTCAACGTCGGCACCGACCTCGCCACCCCTCGCGCCGACCGCTGGGAAGGCATGCACGAGGTGGGAGACGGGGAGGTAGAGCGGCTGGAGGCATGGATCGACGGGCTGAACGACGAGCTGGAGCCCCTCAAGGAGTTCATCCTTCCCGGAGGCGGCCCCGCCGGCGCCACCCTGCACCTGGCACGCACCGTGTGCCGACGGGCGGAGCGTCGGGTGGTGGACCTCCACGGCCACGACCCCGAACAGGGTCCCGGAGCCCTGCGCTACCTCAACCGTCTCTCGGACTACCTGTTCGTGGCGTCCCGCTGGGTGGCCAACGCGACGGGGCACGCCGAGACCCTCTGGCGAAACCCGTCGAAGCGACGGCGGTAGCGCTCATGTCGACAGGACCCGGACCTTCCACCGGACGAGCTGGGCCCCGTTGAACACACTGTGAGCCACGATGGGCACGACCAGCGCCTCGGACAGCTCGTACGCGTAGCCCAGCAGCAGGCCGTGGAGGAAGGCCTGCACCGTCCAGGGCCACAGATCGAACCGGAAGGGAACGTGGACGGCGGCGAACAGCAGCGAGGCCATCCCGATGCCGACCGTCTGCTGGAGAAAGCCCCGAAAGAACAGCTCCTCCCCCAGCGCGGACGTGGACGCGACCGCTACGATGCCGGCCCAGGACACCCGCCCCATGTGGTCGGAGAGCACCGCAGCAGCCCTGGCCCCCGCTGGGGTGCGCTCCCCGAACATCGAGGCCGCCACCAGCCCGACGCCGACGACGCCCCCCACCGACGCGTCCCACGCGGGCTGCTCCCCGATCAACCGCGTCCACAGCAGCCACTCCCCTCCCTGGGTGTGAAGCCACAGCAGGGCCCCCATGATCACCGGGAGGTAGAACACCACCACGAACAGATCCCAGATCCCGGATCCATCGGCGAACAGCCACTCGATCCAGTCGTCGTCTGGCGGGTCGCGGTGGGTCTGGCTCAGTTCCCCGCCACCACCACGCCGGGACCTCCCGACGTGGCCCAAAGCAGGGAGAGGATCACGACCGCCACGAAGGTGACCGCCTGCATGAACACCGACCCGAGCAGCAGGGTGGTCATCCACAGAGGCACCTGCACCACCGGCGGGGTCGCAGCGAGGGCCGGGGTGGCCAGCTGCGCCTCCAGGTGGCCGAGGCGCTGCCGGAGCACCGCGTTTCGGACCCGCTCGTTCTCCAGCGCGGCCACCAGCTCGTCGGGGTCCATGTTCCGGGTCGCCGACTCCACGTGGGCCGACAGGGCCAGGAAGGTCCGGGTCAGCCCCTCGAAGGCCGCCGAGACGTCCCGGGCATCGGTGAAGCGGTGGGCGGGGTCGATGGACAGGGCACGGTCCAGCAGGGTCACGACCTCGTCGGCCAGCTTCTCCTCGGCCTGCTCTGGGTCGACGGCGTCGCCGAACACCCCTCGGAGCGCGTCGCGGACCGCTTGACGGTCTTCGTCGGGGATGCGGAGCGGATCCGGGAACGCCTCGGGGTCGAGGTCGCGGTCCTCGAAGCGCTGGGGGTCGCGCCCGTAGACCTCCATGATCCGGGCCACCCGCTCCATCCGGAAGCGTGGCGACGCGGTGCCGTTGTGAGGGAGCGCCGCCCCCTCCAGCACCATGCGACGGAGCTTGAGGAGGGCGAACAGGCTCGCGGCGAGCGACCAGGTGTCGACGGCGGCGGGATGCGGCCGTCGGGCGTGGAAGAGGACCTCGGGCGCGAGGAAGTTGTCGGTGGCGACCACCACCCGGCTCTCGGCCCACACATCGTCCGACGGCGGGCGGACCGGGGCGCACCCGAAGTCGCTCACCACCCACCGCCCCTCGGCGTTCATCAGGATGTTGGTGGGCTTGACGTCGCCATGGGCAATGTCGAGGCCGCCCTTCCCGGCGAAGTCCCGCTGGTAGTCGCTGATCCGCTTGGCGGCCTCGGCCAGCACCGCACACAGTCGACCGAAGGCCTCTGGCTGCTGGAGCTTGTCTCGCCACCATCGCTCCAGATCCAGGGGACACCACTCGGTGATGACCCCGGTGACCAGGGGATCGCCGACCAGATCGTAGAGCCTGGGGCACGGGAGCTCGCTGTCGGGCTGCTCCCGATGGCGCGCCGCCAGCTCCACCAGGGTGCGGGCTTCCTGCTGCAGGCGGTCGAGGCTCGCCTCGTCGCCCTCCCGCCACTGCTTCAGCGCGAGGGGGACCCCGGCCTCGACCTCGGACGTGCCGCCGGGCTCGCCCACCCCGACGACCTTCCGCACGCTGGACAAGGAGCCATGACGCACCCGCCCCTTGCCCGCCGGGGCGTAGGTGCGATTGGAGCGGCCCTGCCACTCCATCGGAAGGGTTGCGGTGCTCAACCTGCCCTCCGGGTGGTCAGAACCGAACGCGAACGGTGGGTACGGCCCCCTGACCGTCGAGGATGATGCCCCAGGTGAGGGTGCCTGCCCCCACGGCCGCCACCGCTCCGGAGGCGATGACCAGACGGTTGATCTGCCCCTGGAGCTGGTCGATCTCGTCGATGTCGTTGGAGCCGTTGAAGTCGCCCCGCTTCTGCCCGGCCATGTAGTAGACGCCGCCAGCGGCCCCCAGGATTACACCGCCTGCGATCATCAGCGGCGTCTTCTCCTTCGGACGCTTCCGCTTGAGCGAGCCATCGGAGTTGGTGGCCACGGCGGCCTTCTTCTCCTTGGCAGCCTTGGGCTCCTTCTCCTCCTTCTCCTTGGGCGCCTTGGCGACCTTCTCCTTCTTCTCCTTGGGCTCCTTGACCTTCTTCTCCTTCTTGGCCTTCTTCGGGTCCTCGTCGACGACCGCGACGGGCTCGGCGACGATGGCCTGGAGCACATCCTCGGGGAAGGCCGCTCCTTCGATCACCCAGGAGGTGACGCTACCGTCGGTCTGCTGAAGGAGATGGGGTCGCCCGGGACGCGCGGCGGGGGCATCGATGCCGCGCCCGTCGAGCTTGAACGCCCCGTCGATGAAGCGCTTGTCGGGAAGCACCTCGAGCTCGGCGCTGACACCCTTGGCCTCGATGTAGGCGCCGCGCACCGGGGAGTCCGCCGGGAGCTCGCCGACGCCGTACTCATAGGCCTGATCGACCTCGGTAGCGGTCCGGAACCAGCCAGCGCCGGTGGCGGCATCGCCTCCGGCGACCATCCCCGCACCAATGGCCCTGTACGTACGACCGATCAGCTGCCGCGGAAGCGCCGAGTCGAGACAAGCCAGTCCCGCCGCCATGCGGGTCGACACGGTCTTGGCTTCGTCGTTCTTGGCTTCCCGCAGCGCCGTCTCGGCGGCGATCAGATCCGCGAGGAGCTTGTCGGTGCCGTAAGGGGTGCTGCAGTCCGCTGCCTGGGCCGACAGGGGGAGCCCCAGGGCCACGGCCACGAGGGCGCTGATGCGGACGACGGTTCGGGTCGGGTTCGACGAGGGAAGCAAGGCGAGTCCTCCGTCCCGGAGCCTACCACGGCGGGTAGGCACCGTGGGCTGGGCCCTCAGAACCGCAGATCGAGCGTGGGTCGGGGGTCGCCGTCGACGATGAAGAAGAGCACGCCGAAGCCCAGGGTTCCGGCACCCGCCGCCATCGACGCCGTGGAGGCGACCGTGAGGGTGTTGGTGCTCCGCGCCAGCCTCTCGGTGTCGGCACGGGTGTTGGAGGCGTCGAACTTGCCCCGCTGGTTCCAGGCCAGGGCGTACAGCGCCCCCCCCCCCGCGAGGGCCACGGCACCGCCGCCGACCAGTGCCACCCGCTCGGGAGGCCAGTTGTCGGACTTGACCTTGTTCACCTCGATCTTGGTGCGCCCCTGGGGGGTCTCGACCCGCTGTCCAGCCACGGGCGGAGGCGCTGTCGCGGTGTCGTCGATGAGGAGGTCCGCCGGGAAGGTGTTGCCCATCACCCGCCAGGTGGTCGTGCTGTCGTCGAGGACCCGCTGGACGATGTGGGGCCGTTCCAGCTCGGCCGACGGCCAGTTGCTGCGGCGCCCGTCGACGTAGAAGCTGCCGGCAGACCACACCTTGCCGGGGACCGGCTCCGCCTTGACGCTCCGGCCCTCGTCGACCGCGTTCATCCAGCCGACGTAGGCCGGGTGTTCCTCGGAGGGAAGGTCGTCGAGGGTGTAGCGGAATCCGGGGTCGACCACCGCTGCGGTGTCGAGCCAGGCCGCGGCCACGGAGGTCGGGTCGGCGCCGAGCTGCCCAGCGGCGATGGCCCGGTACACCCGCCCGGTGATGACCCGAGGCAGGACCCCGTCGAGGCAGGACAGGTCGGCCTCGAGCTCGGTGGCCAGCGCGGACGCGTCGTCGGCAGACGCCAGGATGGCCGACTCCAGGGCGCCGAGATCATCAGCGAGGGAGTCGACGGCGTACGGCGTGTCGCACGCCCCACCCCATGCCAGTCCCACGAACCACCACATCTCGGCCTCCAGGGCTGCAGGGTAGCACCCTCGGGTCATCCCCGCTGTGGGCGCACCTCGGTGAGGCGCAGCCGGGCGACGAGCTCGGCTTCCAGGGCGTCGTTCTCTGCGTGGTACCAGTGCTTCACGTAGTCCCGCTCCGCCATCGTCTGGGCCTCGCTCTCGGGCACCCCTGCCGCCTCGAGCGCCTCCCGCCAGGACGGGTCGTCGGGGTAGGCGTAGAGGAGGCCGTCCTGATCCAGGACCAGCTGCTCGCCGAGGTCCCCCCGGATCCAGATCTCGCCCCGCGCATCGCGGTAGACGAGCTCCGCGCAGTGCTCGAGGGCATCGACCACGCGCCCGGGCGCCAGCTCCAGGGCGAGCCGGTCCTTCGGGGGCGCGCCCTGGGGACCCGGGTTCTGGCGGTCCACCTTCACCCGCCACAGGAAGCCGAGGGGTGCCTGCATCACCGCCAGGAGCGCCTGGTGCACCCTGGGCAGCTCCGAGGGGGGCGTGCTGATCACCAGACGGGTCTCTCCGCCCGGGGTCCGCTCGAGGCCATAGGCCAGCGGCGGCTCGAAGCCGTCCGGCTCGCCATCGACGGTCACCGACTGCGCCCTCATCGTTCCTCCTCCGATCGCCAGGGTTACCCGTGGCGGGTGGGGCGCGGCCGTATCACGCCGCCAGGCCCCGTCGCCGGGAGGAAGCATGCGGGTGCAAGGACAGCGAGCCATCGTGACGGGCGCGGCCTCGGGCATCGGCCGAGCCACCGCCATCGAGCTCGCCCGTCGGGGGGCGGACCTGGTGATCACGGACCGACGGGCCGAAGACCTGGATCCGGTCATCGAGGAGATCCGCGCCCTGGGTCGCCAGGCGGAGGGCCACGGCTTCGACGTCTCCGATCTGGAGGCGTGGAAGGACCTCCGCGACCGACTCGGCCCTCGCGGCGCGCAGATCCTGATCAACAACGCCGGCGTCGCGCTGACGGGCCCGTTCATGGAGTGCTCCATCGAGGACATGCACTGGCAGCTGGACGTGAACCTGCGAGGGGTCCTCTACGGCTGCCACGTGATGCTCCCCACCCTGGTCGACCAGCCCCGTGCCCACATCGTCAACCTGTCCAGCCTGTTCGGCCTCATCGCCATGCCGGACAACGCCGCCTACTGCATGTCCAAGCACGCGGTGAAGGCCCTCACCGAGTGCCTGATGGTCGAGCTTCCGGACCACGTGGGGCTCACCAGCGTGCACCCCGGCGCCGTCGCCACCCGCATCGTCGCCGACGGCCGCTACCGTGGCGGCAGCATGTCCAGGAAGGGAGCGGTGAAGGTGATCGCCAACGGGCTGCCCCCCGAAGCGGCCGGACGCCTGATCGTGGATGCCATCGAAGCCGGAAGGGAGCGGCTCATCGTCGGTCGCGACGCCAAGCTCATCGCGTCCCTCCGTCACCTCCTGCCCGTGCGGCATCGCCACATCCTGCGGGCCTACTACAGGTGGCAGAAGAAGCGGCGCGCCCGGCACGAAGCCACGGCCGGTTAGACGGCCCCATGCACATCCGCGACATCGACATCGGCGAGGGGCTGATCCTCGCTCCCATGGAGGGCGTCACCAACCTCTCCTTCCGGCGGCTGATCCGGTCGATCGGCGGCTGCGACCTCACCGTCACCGAGTTCATCCCCGGGAAGAGCCTGGCGGAAGGCCACGCCTCGGCGCTGAAGATGGCGGAGTTCGACCCGAACGAGCGCCCCATCTCCATCCAGGTCTACGGCCGGGACCCGGCGGTGATGGCCGACGCTGCCCGCTTCGTGCAGGACCTCGGCGCCGACATCGTCGACCTGAACATGGGCTGTCCCTCCAAGCAGGTGTGCAAGAACTCCGGCGGCTCCGCGCTGATGCGGGAGCCCGAGCTCGCCCGACAGATCGTGAAGGCCATGCGGGCCGCCGTGTCCGTCCCGTTCACCGTGAAGATGCGCGCCGGCTGGGACGCGGATCTCCGAAACGCCCCGGAGATCGCGTGGATGTGCCAGGAGGAGGGCGCGGAGATGGTAGCGGTCCACTGGCGGACACGGGCGGACCTCTACGGCGGCGAGAAGCGCCTCGACACGGTGGCCGAGGTGAAGCACCGGCTCTCGATTCCAGTGGTGGCCAACGGCGACATCGTCGACGTCCCATCGGCCAGGGAGACCCGGGAAGCCACCGGCGCCGACGGACTGATGATCGGACGTGGCGCGATCGCGGACCCCTGGGTCTTCCAGCGCATCCGTCGCGACCGTGCCGGCCTGCCGCCCCTGGTGGTCGACGCGGCCGAGAAAGAGCGGGTGCTCCTCGCTTACTTCGACGTGCTGCGATCCGACGCCAAGCACGAGAAGCACGCCCTCGGCCGCATGAAGCGCATCGCCCGCTACTTCACCGCCAAGCTTCCGAACGCCGGAGACCTGCGCTACGCGGTCCTCCACGCCGACACCGTGGACGAGGCCGTCGCCCGGGTGAAGGCCTTCTTCGCAGACCTCGACGACGACGGCAGCAGCGGCGCCGAGCGTACCCAGGCAATGGCCTCCTGAAGGCTGGTCCTACTGGACCTCACCCGCGGCGGCGCGCTCCAGGAACACGCGGGCGATCCGGCCCTCCATCGCCACGGCTGTCTCGCTGATGCAGGCGGCCACCCCCGCGTCGACGTCGCCACACAGGGCTCGCACCGACAGACGCCACGGCGCGAGGAGGTCGCACTCCCGCGCGTCGTTCTCGTCGATGTCCGCCGCGACGGACTCGATGCGGGCGGTGGCGGAGGCAAGATCGCCGTCGCGGGCCAGGACCAGCGCGCCGATTCCCCGCCCCTGACGCACCAGCCAGGACGGGGCACGGCGGTCCAGGGCCTGGGCCATGGCCTGGGTGGCCTCGTCGAGGCGCCCCTCGGACAGGTGCAGCAGCGCCAGCCCGTGCCAGGCCGTGGCTGCTTCTCCCGGGTAGCCCATCTCCTCCAGCACCACGGCCGACTCCTCCAGGAGCGCCTTGGCTTCGACGGTGCGTCGCTGCTCGAGTCGGATCAGGCCCCGCAGGCGGTCGGCGACGGCCTCGAGCCCACGATGGTTGATCGCCCGTGCGAGGCGGGCCCCCTCGAGCACCGAGTCCTCGGCCTCGCCGACCTCGCCGCGATCCAGGCGGCACCAGGCCCACAGAAAGCGCACGTGGGCCTCCCTGCCCCGATCCCCCGTCTGGCGGGCCAGCGCGAGGGCACGCTCGAGGACCGGTAGCGCGTCGGCCTGGCGACCAAGGCGGGCCAGGCCCTCGGCGAAGTGGGCCTGCAGGCGGGTGCTCCGACGCGCGTCACCGATGCGCTCGAGGAGGTGCTCGGCGTCGTCGACCATCGCCTGGGCCTGCCGGACCTCGTGGCGCTTGGTGAGGAGGAAGGTGGCGTAGGTGGAGAGGAGCGCCCCCTCGGTCCATCGGTCCCCCGAGCGCCGCGTGATGCGCAGGGCCCTCTCGTACTCGACGTCGGCCTCCTCGATGCAGTCCTGCTCCTCGAGGATGCGGGCCAGGGTGTGGCGGATCCGCCCCTCGAGCTGACGGTTGCCGGTCCGGGTCGAGAGCTCCACGGCCTCCCGGATCGCGGTGAGGGCCTCGGACGAGCGGCCCAGCTGGTTCCACAGCGCCGCCTGTGTCGCCAGCGCTCGGGCCCGCACGTCGAGGTGGAGCGGAGCCGCCTGCATCGCCTCGCTGGCGTCCCGCTCCGCCTGGGGGAAGGTGCCGGCCTCCAGGCTGAGGGCAGCGCGATGGACCAGCAGGCGCCCGAGGGACCGCTCACCACGAGGGATCGTCCGGGCGTCGGCGATGGCCCGGTCGAGGACCTGCTGCAGCGAGCTGTGGGGCCCCCGGGCCGACAGCACCGGGGCCAGCACGAGACCCGCTCGCACCCGGTCCTCGGGGCGGGGCGCCCGCTCGGCCACCCCCAGAAGGTTGGAGCGCTCGCGAGCCAGGTCGACGAGGCGCTCGATGCCGCTCCGCGTGTGGAGGCCCTCCATGAGCGCCTCCCCTTCCCGAAGGTAGTAGGCGGCATGCCGGGCCCGGATCACGTCGTTGCGGCCGAGCTCCTCCAGCTTGCGACCGGCGTAGGCCCTCACCGACTCCAGGAGGCGGCAGCGGACGTCGGCACCCGGCGCCTCGTCGAGGACGACGAAGGACTTGTCCCGCAGCGACTGGACCAGGTCCGCCGGCCAGGGGGCATCGGGGTCGTCCTCCTCCAGGATCTCCTCGGCCGCCTCGAGCCCGAAGCCGCCGTCGAAGACCGAGAGCACCGCCAGGGCGTTCTGCTCCTCCGCCGACAGCAGATCCCAGCTCCAGTCGAAGGCGGCCAGCAGGGTCGCGTGGCGGGCCGGGCGGTCGCTGCGTCGATCGCCGAGGAGCCGGAAGCGTCGGTCGAGCCGCTGCGCCAGCTGGCTCGGCGACAGCGTGCCCAGGCGAGACGCGGCGAGCTCGATGGCCAGGGGGATGCCGTCGAGCTGGTGCACCACCTCCTGGAGAACGGCGAGCTCGTCGTCGGTGAAGGTGTCGGGGGATCGGCCGTGGCGTCGCACCGCCGCCGCCCGGGCCACGAGCAGCGCCACGCCGTCGTCCTCGGGAAGCGGGGACAGCTCCAGGATCATCTCGCCGCGGACGTGCAGGCGCTCCCGGGAGGTGACGACGATGCGCAGCTCGGGGATCCGGTCGAGCCAGGACGAGATGTCGGCCCCGACCCCCACCACCTGCTCGAAGTTGTCGAGGACCAGCAGGCCGCCCTCGCCCAGCCGCTCGGCGAGAGAGGCGCCGACCGTGTCGAGATCGGGATCGGCGCCGGTGGGGAGCTCCAGGGCCTCCACCACCTTGGCGGTGACGTCGGACAGCGTTCGGGCGTCGACGAGATCCACGAACCAGGCGCCACCGGGGAGCAGCTCGAACAGCTCCCTGGCGTGGCGACGGGCAAGGCGCGTCTTGCCGGTTCCGGCGGTGCCCAGGACCGTGATGAAGCGGGCTCCTTCGTCGTGGAGGGCCCTCAGGCGGGCGAGCTCGTCGGCCCGTCCGACGAAGCTGGTCCGCTCGGGGACGAGGTTGGTCCGACGGACCTCCTGGGCCTTTCCGGGCGACGGCGGCATCGGGGTGAGGCCCGGGTCGGTGATCGGCACGAAGCGGTAGCCGACGCCATGGACAGAGATCACGTGCACCGGCTTGGACGGGTCCGGCTCGATCTTGCCCCGCAGACGCTTCACGGCGAGATCGACCGCACGGGTGGGATTCGAGGCCCGGTAGTTCCACACATCGACCAGCAGGTCCTCCCGGGCCACCGCCTTGCCGGATCGCTCCACCAGGTACGCGAGCAGCTCGGTCTCGCGGGTGGTGAGGGACACGTCGCCCTCAGGCGTGATCAACCGCTGCCGGCCCAGGTCGACCTGCCCTGTCTGCAACAGGATGGGCAGCCCCAACGCGCTCACACTCGTGCTCAACCGTCACCCCCGGCTGCCCATTGTATGGTCGTGGGCCAACCCGTGTTGCGGACCGCGCCCTGCACCTCCGGAGAGCCCGTGCGCCCCCGACGTCTCGACCCCTCCGACGAGCCCGCCATCGAGGAGCTCCTGCAGACCGCTCCGGTGCTGAACCTGTTCCTGCTCGGCTTCCTGTCGGTGCACCCGGTCGATCGCGCCTGGTGGTACGGCATCGACGCAGGCACCGGTGACGGACGCCTTGGCGGCGTGGTGATGATCCTCCCCGGCCGCCTCGCCGTGCCCTTCTGTCCGGTCCCGGAGCTCGCGTCCGCGCTCGGCAAGACCCTCCGCGCGCTGCACCGTCCGTGCATGCTGGTGGGCCCTCGCGAGGCCTGCGACCGGATCTGGGCGATCTGGGGCCGCAGTGCGCCGACGCTGCGTCACTACGATCAGCGCCTCTATGTGCTGGAGACCCGGCCTCCCGGCACCGAACCCGAGGGCTTTCGACAGGCGCGTGCGTCCGACGTGCCCACCGTGGCCGCCTGGTCGAGCGCGATGACCCTCGAGGACCTCGGCTTCGATCCCGCAGAGGAGTCCCCCACCGCCCACCGAACCACGGTGCAAGATCGCGTGCGCGCAGGCCGTACCTGGGTGCTCCAGCGGGAAGGGTCGATCGTGTTCCAGATCAACGTGGGCACCGTGTCTCGACGAGGCTGCCAGGTCGGCGGTACCTACGTGCCACCGGCAGCGCGCGGCCGCGGCTACGCCTCGAGCGGGGTCGCTGCCACGTGTCGACGACTGCTCGCATCCCACCCTCGCGTCACCCTCCACGTCAACGAAGCCAACCTCCCCGCCGTCCGCGTGTACGAGAAGGTGGGCTTCGTCCGGTCGGAGCCGATGCGCCTGATCACTGTTCGAGGAGACCCATGATCCACGCCGACCGTCGCTTCTCGTCCGCCGTCGAGGCCGCCGTGGAGTCCCTGGAGAAGCGCACCGACGCCGAGGTCGTCGTCGTGGCGTCCGAGCGCAGCGAGGCCTACCGCGATGTGGCCATCGGTGCCGGCGCCATCGCTGCCTTCGCCGTGTTCGTGGCCCTCCTCTTCCTCCCCTGGCCCGTGCCGCCGCTGTTCGCCATCGCCGACGTGATCACCGTGTTCCTCCTGGTCACGTGGGGCGTGTCGGGCTCTCCCCTGTGCGCACGGATCGCCGGGGCCAACCGACGCGACGAGGCCGTGCGACGCGCCGCTGCGGCCGAGTTCCACCTCGAGGCGGTCCACGGCACCCCTCGCCGCACGGGCCTGCTGGTGTTCGTGAGCGGCTGGGAACGGAAGGTGGAGCTCATCCCCGACGTGGGCCTCGAGGCGCGCATTCCCCGAGCCCTGTGGGCCAAGGTCCTCGACGCCTTCTCGGGCAGCGATCTCGATGGCTTCCTCGCTGGACTGGAGGCCACGGGCGAGCTCCTCGCCGAGCACGTCCCCCACACCGAGGGGCAGCGGGTGGACCTGGCCAACGCGCCCCGGATCCGGGCATGATCCGTCGTACCTGGCTGGATCTGGCCGACCCCGCCCCACGGCGCATCCTGGTGACCGTGACGCTGGGCTCGCTGTTGGTGGGCACCCTCCTCCTCGAGCAGCTGCACCTCACGGTCGTGCAGATCGATCTGATCTCCCTGGCCTGGCTTGGAGGACTGGCCATGCTGTGGAGCCTGCTCCGCTGGCGCACGGAGCCCCGGGTTCGCGCCCGACGGATGGGGGAGCGGAGCCGTCGGGAGCAGGCGCTGAGGCAGCGAGGCTTCCTGGTTGGCGGCGCGGTCGACGATGGCCGTGGCGGGATCGACAGCCTGGCCGACCGGGACCCGGCCTTCTCCGAGCCGGCCCTGGCGGATCGGGTGCGACGCCTCCTCGAGGCCCACTGGGCGGGCGATGCCCGGGCCGACGCGTGGATTCGCTGCTCGGTCCCCGACGCCCTCCACCTGGTCGACGTCCGCTGCGTCTCCGTCAGCCATCGCCCAGGTGTGGTGCGGTGCACGCTGTCGGCCCACGGCCCCGCGACGGACGGGGACGGCGACCGCACCCTGCGGATCCACCTGGAGCGCCCGGCGGCGGCATCCTCCGACGAACCCGACGAGCTGGCACGCCTCGACGAGAAGGCCGGTAGCAACGACTGGTACGTCGTGTCGGTCGACACCGTCCCATCCGAGGCCCTGCCGCTCTCCACGGTGGCCGAGGAGCTGGACGCCCACGTGCGCGCCCTCGTCGGACGGGACCCCGACTTCGATCCCGCCGCCCTCCGACGCCGCGCCCTCGCCGTGGTGGAGGGACTGGACGACGCCGACGCGGCGGGCCTGGCTGCGATGTGCACGCCGGGGATGAGCCATGCGGCCACGGCCCTCCGGGGCTCCCTCGGCGAAGGGAGCCTCCCGGAGCCCCTGGACCTCGACCAGGTGCGTCTCGTCGACGTGGGCGCCGACGGTTGGTTCGACCTCGCCGAGCTGAGCTGCGGCCAGGTCGGCCTCGCCTTCCTCCGACCCAGCGGCGAGAGCGAGGCCCCCTGGCTCCTGTGGCGCGCCTGGCGCGGAGGCGCTGCATGATGAGGCGTCTTCCCCCTCACTACGTGCCGCTGGCCCTCTGGCTGGGTCGATGGGCCCCCGTCCTGTGCGCCGTCGCTGTCGGGCTGATCGTCGCGGCCGATGCCGAGGCGCGGGTCGGTGGAGGCCAGCGCTACTCCCGGCCCAGCTCCGGTCGGAGCTCTGGAGGGAGCGGAGGCAGCGGCGACGGACTCGGCATGCTGATCTACCTGTTGATCCGGCTGTGCATCGAGGTCCCGATCATCGGCATCCCGGTGACCCTCGCCGTGATCGGCTTCTTCATCTGGCGCGCCACCCAGAGCTCGGGGCGCGTGGTGCTCCGGACCGAGCACGTGGCCAGCAGCCAGGGCCACGTGGCACCGCGTCGTCGAGCCGGCCCCCGCCTCGGTCCCCTCCTGAAGAGCGACCCGTCCTTCTCGGAGCCCGTGTTCCTCGACTTCGCCATCCTCGTTCATCGCCGCGCCATGGAGGCCTTCTCCACGGGCACCTGGGAGCCCATGGGCCCCTACGTCACCGAGATGGCCCAGAAGCAGCTCGCCCTCGGCCACGAGAAGGTGAGCCGGGTCGACGACGTGGTCGTGGGCGGCGTGCGCATCGTTCGACTCGCCCGCGACGGCGACCAGCACCGGCTCGATGTCGTGTTCGAGGACACCCGCACGGAGACCATCCGTGGTGGCGGGACCCGCGACGTCATCGTGCACGAGCGCTGGACCTTCCGCCGGGCAGCCAGCGCCACCTCCCTGCCTCCCCAGGACATGCAGCGCCTCGGCTGCCCCAGCTGTGGGGCCGCCGTCGAGACCGACAAGCTCGGGGCCTGCACGAACTGCGACACCCCCATCACCGCAGGCCAGCTTCAGTGGCAGGTCGACGGGGTCGAGGTGGGTCAGCGCAGCCGGGTCGTCGCCCCCGAGGTGGGCTTCTTCCAGGGAGGCGACGAGGGCAGCGTACACGTCCCAGTCCTCCAGGACCCCTCCCTCCAGGCCGAGGCCCGCAAGCTCCTCAGCCGCCACCCGGGCCTCACCATGGACGGCTTCGGCCAGCGGGTGAGCCTGGTGTTCCACGAGCTGCAGTCCGCATGGAGCGACAGCACCTGGGACAAGGCCCGCCCCTTCGTGACCGACGCCCAGTTCCAGTCCCTCCGCTTCTGGATGGACCGCTACAAGAAGCACGGCCTGCAGAACAAGCTCGAGGACGTCGAGCTGGAGCGCACCACCGTCGTGAAGATCGGCGTCGATGCCTGGTACGAGTCCATCACCGTGCGGATCGTCGGGAAGATGCGGGACTACGTCGTCGACACCTCCACGGGGAAGACCGTCGGGGGCAACGCCAAGGTGCCCCGGCGCTTCGCCGAGTACTGGACCTTCCTTCGGGCCAGCGGCACCGATGGCACCACCAAGGGCAACGAGCGGGGATGCCCGAGCTGCGGGGCCCCCCTGGACCAGGTCAACCAGAGCGGCGTCTGCGGCTACTGCGACACCAAGATCACCACCGGCCAGTTCGACTGGGTGCTGGCGCGCATCGAGCAGCCGGAGGCCTACCGCGGCTGACCCCTGGGGCCGCGGACGGACCTGGGCGTGCCAGGGGTTGGGAGATCGTGCTACCCCTGTCGCGAGGTGTTCATGCTGATCGTCGCTCTGTCCCTGGCCTTCGCCGACCCGTCCCACAGCGCCATCGACGGCGCCTCCTGGTCGGAGCTCACCCGTAAGAACCACGCCGACGCGGGGGAGATCGTCATCAAGTCCACCCAGATCGGCGGCGTGGACTGCTTCCGCGGCGAAGCCACCACCGACGTGGCCGGGAGCAAGCTCCTCGACGTCGTGGCCGACGTAGAGGGAGCGGTGAGCTGGTCCACCGCCGGCCTCGCCGAGGCGAAGCTCCTCGCCAAGAGCGGCAACAAGCTCGACTACTACCAGTTCCTCGACGTCCCTGGCTGGACCATGGCCTCGGACCGATTCTGGTTCCTCACCAGTGTGGTGGAGAGCACCGACAGCAAGTGGAGCCTGAAGTGGAACCGCCTCGAGAACGGCGGCGCCCATGCGGAGGCCTACGCGGCCTTCAAGGCCAGCCACAGCTCCGCGGTGGAGCCACCGGTCAACGTGGGGTCCTGGGTCTTCGAGGCCAGCGACGGTGGTACCCGGATGACCTACTCGGTGTGCACCGACTCCGGTGGCAGCATCCCCGCCGCGGTCCAGTCCGCCGCCACCCGAAAGACGCTGCCCGACACCCTGGGCGACGTGGTGCGCGAAGCCCGGACCCGCTGAGATGCCCGACGACTCCCTCGCTGCGCTGACGGCCGAGGTCCGCGCCTTCGCCGACGAGCGGGACTGGGCACGGTTCCACTCCCCTCGCAACCTGGCGATGGCGCTCTCCGTCGAGGCCAACGAGCTGCTCGAGCTGTACCTGTGGTGCGCCGACGACGGGCCGCAGCCCCTCCATCCCGCCCGCCAGCCCAAGGTCGCCGACGAGGCGGCGGACGTGCTGATGTGCCTGCTGAACTTCGCCGACCGCGCCGGCATCGACCTCGCCGAGGCCCTTCGCACCAAGCTGATGGAGGCGGAGCGCAAGTACCCGGCCGACCAGGTTCGAGGAAAGGCCCTCAAGTACGACGAATACTAGTGCGGAGGTCCGGATGTGCCTCTTCAGCTGCACGCGTGCCGCGGAGGCTTCTCGAGGGCTTCGGGCGCCGGGCTACGGGCTTCGGGTCGCTGCACGGGAGCCGCCGAACCACGGGCGGACGGCGCCACAAGAGCCTTCAACGGCGATGAATGCGTCGTTGCATGCCGAAGCCCGAAGTCTGGAGCCCGAAGCCTCGCGCCACGGCCTGCGGACATCGGGCGGGGGTCTTCCGAACCGTCCGTACGATGCTACGGCTCGGTCAGCGATGGGTCGCCGTCGCCCTCGACGAAGACCACCCCGTCGCCGACGGCGATGTCGCCAGCCTCCAGCACCGACGCCGTGATGCCTCCGTGGCCCCGCATCGCGTTGTAGCCGCCGGCCCCGAGGTTCTCCTCCATGCGGCTGCACGGGGCACAGGGGCCCGTGCCCTTCAGCAGCACCGTGCCGACCCGAAAGACCCGGTCCTTGAGCGCCCACACGTTGATGCCCGACACGACCACGTTGCGACGGATCTCCTCGGGACCCACGGGACA
>Ga0213839_1000662_pt1 | contig 34185 bp, 32 predicted proteins | sample SWPATP21_FD_160075 | JGI IMG/M metagenome (GOLD analysis project Ga0213839, IMG submission 160075) | Coastal seawater microbial communities from Marineland, Florida, United States - SWPA TP2 #1 | ecosystem: Environmental > Aquatic > Marine > Coastal | place: USA: Florida | collected 2016-08-14
CGGTCCGGGCCCAGGACGCGCAGGGCAGCGCCGGCTGTGAGGAGCTTCATGTTCGACGCCGGAACGCGGGCCTTGTCGGCTGCGCGGTCAAAGAGCACCTGCCCCGTGGCGGGGTCCTGGACGATCCCGGTAAAGGTGCCGCCGCCGTCGGTCTTCAGGGTCTCATTGAGCTTCGCCGAGAGCGCGGCGCCTGCGGGAACGGGCGCGGTGTCCCGGAGGGGTCCGATCCCGCCCGAATCGTTGCCGGGAGCGCTGAGTGTGGCGGGGACCTGCTGCCAGGGCGGGGCAGTCTGCGAAGCATCCGAGGGCCGGTCCGGGCCGAGGAATGCCGGGGCGATGGCGATGCCGGCCGGTAGCGCCACTGCCACCACCAGGAAGGTTTGGAGCAGCAGTGCGGGGATCCCGCGAAACCTGCCGGGCACCGGTCCGGTGCCCGCGGGGCTGGTGCTCGGTTTCATGATGCTGCTGGTCCTTAGTCCTGAAATGTCCCCACTAGTTCCTGAAACCAGCGCCTCTCGCTATATCCTCAATAGTAGTCGGCGGCACCGACAGCCCTTACGCGCGTGCCGCGCACCCCCTGAATTCGTCAAGGAGCATTCCATGAAGCATGACGTGACCATCGAGATCCCCAAGGGATCACGCGTCAAGTACGAAGTCGACCACGAGACCGGCCGCGTCCGCCTGGACCGCGTCCTGTTCACGTCGATGCAGTACCCCACCCACTACGGTTTCTTCGAGAACACCCTGGGTGAGGACGGAGATCCGCTGGACGCGCTGGTGCTCCTGCAGGACTTCGACCTCTACCCCGGCGTGATCGTCGAATCCCGCCCGATCGGCGTCTTCAACATGACCGACGACGGCGGCGGCGACGCCAAGGTCCTGTGCGTTCCGACCGATGCCCGGTTCGACCACATCCAGGAAATCAGCGATGTCAGCGAGTTCCTGATCAAGGAAATCGAGCACTTCTTCACCCGCTACAAGGACCTGGAGCCGGGCAAGTGGGTCAAGGCAGAGGGTTGGGGCGACCGCGCCGCGGCCGAAGCCGAGCTGGAGGCCTCCATCAAGCGCTACGTGCCGGCAGCCGGACACTGATCGTTCCTGCACTCCGACGCGGGGTCACTTACCGCCCATCCGGACCTCCGGAACGGGCGATAAGTGACCCCGCGTTTTTTGTGTGCGTGGTGGCGCAACAGTGAGAACCCTCGGCGTCGACCTCGCCGCGGCCGCGAAAAAGACCGCGGTGGCCGTCATCGAGTGGGCTGACGGCGCGGCACGGCTGGCGCACCTGTCCCTGGACGTCGATGACGAGGAGATCGTCCGCCTCTTCGGCACGAGCGACATGACGGGGATCGACTGCCCCCTCGGCTGGCCCGACGCCTTCCTTCCCTTCATCGCCGGGCACCTGGCGTTCGACGCCGGGCCGGTGCTCGAACACGACGGGATCGCGGGCCGCCGGCTCCTCGCCTACCGGGATACCGACCGGTTCGTCACGGGCAGGACCGGCCTGATTCCGCTCAGCGTCTCCGCCGACCGTCTGGCCCATCCAGCCATGAGGTGCGCCGTGATCCAGGCCAAGATCGCCCGGGCCGCGGGGCCTCAGGCCCGGGACGGCTCCGGTCGCCTCGCCGAGGTCTATCCGGCGGCATCCCTGAAAGGCTGGGGGATCCACGCCCGCGGCTACAAAGGACGCGGTGCCCCGGAAGCGGAAAAGCTGTCCACGGCCCTGGCGGACCTCAGCCTGCAAGCCCCTTGGCTGGACCTGGCGGGCTACCGGGCGGACCTTGCCGGCTCCGATGACATGTTCGATGCCGTCATCGCCTCGCTGACGGCCCGTGCCGTCAGCCTGGGACACACGCTGCGTCCCGACGCCAGCCACGCCGCGGCGGCACTGAGCGAGGGATGGATCCACCTGCCGGCCTGCCAGCTCCCGGACCTGGCCGCCGGATAGCAGCCCGGCAGCCGCCACTGTTACGCTCCCGGCGCTGCCGTCCGGCCGGCAGCTTGCCCCCCAACTACCACCGGGTAGTGTGTGATCCAGAATGTTCACGCTGACCATCAATCAAACCGACAGCCGGCGCGACGGCGACCGCGTGCCGCAGCTCCTCAAGGACCTGCGGCACATCCCGGCGCGCCTCGATTTCGACCGCTCCGTGGAGGACGAGGTCCAAGGCATCCTGGACTGTCCGCATCAGGCGGTAGAGGCGGCCATGATCGCGTTGCGCAGCGGCAGCTGGTACGTGGGCATCGGCGTGGGTCCGGTGAACGAACCCCTGCCGAACCAGATCAAGGACGCCTCCGGCCACGGGCTGATCTATGCCCGGCGTGCCGTGGACCGTCTGCGGAACGGCAAGGACCGCGTTCGGGTGGCCGTGGAGGGCCCGCTGGCGGATCTCGCGGCGGAGGCCGAAGCCGTCCTGCGCCTCCTGGGCCACATAGTGCACGACCGGAGCCACGCGGAATGGCGGGTGCTGGATCTGCTCACGCCGGGAGTGCGGGGGCAGCAGAAGGCCGTGGCCGAGGAACTCGGGATCACGACGCAGGCCGTGAGCAAGGCCGTGGCCCGGTCCCAGTGGAACGAGGAGCACGCGGCACGTCCCGCTGCGGCCCGGCTGCTGGGCCTCATCCTCGACGTCCGCTAGACCGCGAGGTTCCGGGACCGCCCGATCGCGCGCCCGCCCGGCCCGAGCCCCGCTTAGAGGAGGCTGCGGAGCACGTGCGCGGCGCCGTCGTCGTAGACCGACTTCGTCACTTCATCGGCGGCGGCAATGACTTCCACCGGGGCCTGGCCCATGGCCACGCCGCGGCGCGCCCATGTCAGCATCTCGATGTCGTTGCGGCCGTCGCCGACGGCGATCGTGCGGTGCGTTTCGATGCTGAGCCGGCTGCGGAGGTGCTCCAGCGCGCTGGCCTTCGTGACGCCGGCGGCGGCGATGTCCAGCCATGCCGTCCAGCCCACCGAGTAGGTCACGCCGGCAAGCCCGATATGGCGGATCGCGGCGTTGAACTCTTCCGGGGTGTTCTCCGAGCTGAAGACGACCACACGCACGGCGACTGCCTCCAGCATGGTCTGGAAGTCGACGCCGACGGCTTCGACACCGAAGCTGGCGTCCTGGAAGCGCTCCGTGGACAGGAAGTTGCCCTCCTCGTCCTCGAGGGCGTATTTGGCCGAGGGCAGCCGCTTGCGCAGGGCGCGGAGGGCCGGTCCGGGGTCAAAGGTTGCCTTGTGGAGCACTTCGTAGCCGTCCGGCAGCCCGGAGTCGACGCGCAGGATCACCCCGCCGTTGGAGCACACGGCGTACCCGTTGTCGATCCCGATGTGCTCGATGACGGGCAACGTGGCATTGAGCGAGCGGCCCGTGGCGATCATGACGTGGTGGCCGGCTGCCACCACGGCCTGGGCGGCCTCGCGGACGGGAACCGACATGTGGCCGTCATGGTCCACCAGGGTGCCGTCGACGTCCAGGGCGATCATCAACTTATCGCCGGCGCTGTTCCGGTTGCCCTTGCTCCGGGTTGGCCTGGCTTGGACCGAGGCGTTCCGGGCTGCGCCGTTTTCGGCTGCCTTGTTCTCGGCTGCGTTGTTCTGGTTTGTGGTGCGCCGGTCATCGTTGCCGGCGACTGAGGATTCAGTCATGGTTGTCATTTCACAAGTAGAGCAGACACCGCCGTCGGCCGCTAGGACTCACGCCACAGCAGGGCGTGAACTTGCGGTAAATACCCACAGTGCGTCCACAGTGTGAGTGTTTACCCGGCGGCCACCGGGGGGCCTGGACGGTGGTCAGAGCACGGTGGTTAGAGCACGGGGAAGACCGTCATGCCGCCCAGGTACTTCTGCAGGGCGGCGGGGACGTTGACGGAGCCGTCGGGGTTTTGGTGGTGCTCCAGGATTGCGACGATCCAGCGGGTGGTGGCCAGGGTGCCGTTGAGTGTGGCCACGGCCCGGGTGCCCTTGGGCGCACCGTCCTCGTTCAGGACGCGTTCGCGGATGTTCAGGCGGCGGGCCTGGAAGGTGGTGCAGTTGGAGGTCGAGGTCAGCTCCCGGTACGCGCCCTGAGTGGGGACCCAGGCCTCGCAGTCGAACTTCCGGGCCGCGGAGTTGCCCAGATCCCCCGCCGCGGTGTCAATCACACGGTAGGGGAGCTCGCATTTGGCCAGCATCTCCTCTTCCCACGCCAGGAGGCGGGCGTGCTCGGCGGCCGCCTCCTCAACCGTGGTGTAGATGAACATTTCGACCTTGTTGAACTGGTGGACCCGGATGATGCCGCGGGTGTCCTTGCCGTGCGAGCCGGCCTCGCGGCGGTAGCACGAGCTCTGGCCCGCGTAGCGGATGGGGCCGCCCGAAAGGTCCAGGATCTCGTCGGCGTGGTAGCCAGCGAGGGCGACCTCGGAGGTGCCCACAAGGTAGAGGTCGTCTTCGGCGAGACGGTAGATCTCGGCGTCGTGCTTGACGTCAAAGCCGGTGCCCTGCATGGTCTCCGGGCGGACCAGGGTGGGCGTGATCATGGGCACGAACCCGGCGTCGATCGCCTGTTCCATGGCCATCTGGAGCAGCGCCATTTCCAGCCGGGCGCCCACGCCGCGCAGGAAGTAGAAGCGTGAACCGGAGACCTTTGCCCCGCGTTCCATGTCGATCGCCCCGATCAGCTCGCCGATCTCCAGGTGGTCCCGGGGCTCGAAGTCGGGGAATTCGCGCGGCGTGCCGACCGTCTTGACCACGATGTAGTCATCCTCGCCGCCGGCCGGGACGCCGTCCTCAATCAGGTTGGGGATGGCCCGGAGCAGCTCCTCATGGGCGGTCTGGGCGACGTCGGCCTCGGCCGATGCGGCCTTGACGGAGGCGGCCAGAACCTTCACCTCGGCGAGGAGCGCCTGTTTCTCCTCGCCCTTGGCCTGCGCAACCTTCTTGCCGAAGGCATTCTGTTCGGCCCGCAGGTTCTCGAACCGGATCAGCGCCGCGCGCCTGGCCGAGTCCGCAGCGATGATCGCGTCCACCGCGGCTTCGTCGGCGCCGCGGGCGCGCTGGCTGGCACGGAACTTGTCCGGATTTTCGCTGAGGTCTTTTACGTCGATCACCAGACAAGAGTATCCAATCCGACCACCGTTGCCGGGCAATCCGGCCACGGGGCGCTGGAGGGCTACTGTTGGATCACAATGCGCGACTGGCTGCTCTACCTCGTCATCGCTGGGGTCCTGGCGTTTGCCGTCTCCAGTTGGTGGGGAGTGCGCCGGCTGAAGGCGAAGCACACCCGCCGTGCGGTGTGGGAGGAAACCCACAGCCCGGGCCTGGGCCGGCAGAAGGTCGCCGTGGTCCTGAATCCCATCAAAGCCAGATCGGCCGAGGCCCGGGCACTGATTGAATCGGCCTGCGCCGAGGCAGGCTGGGAGCCGCCCCGCATCTTTGAAACCACCGCCAAGGACCCGGGGTTTTCGCAGGCGCGGGCGGCGGTGGGCTACGGGGCCGACGTCGTCCTGGCCTGCGGCGGCGACGGTACCGTGCGCGTCGTGGCCGAGGTCCTCGCCGGGACGGACACCGCCATGGGCCTGATTCCGCTCGGCACCGGCAACCTCCTGGCCCGCAATGTCCACCTGGAGGTCAACGACCTCCAGGGCAACGTGCAGGCGGCCTTGTTCGGGCACCAGCGGTTCATCGATACGGCGCGAATGACCGTGGAGAATTCACGCACCGGGGAATCGGCACAACACACATTCCTGGTGATTGCGGGCATCGGCATGGACGCCGAGGTGGTCAGTGACACCAATGACGGCTTGAAGAAGGCCGTGGGCTGGCTCGCGTACACCGAAGCCGGGGTCCGGCACCTTCCGGGGCGCCGCAAGAAGGTCTCGATCGCGCTGGATGACCAGCCGGAGCAGTTCCGGAAGATCCGCAGCGTCCTGTTCGCGAACTGCGGCCTGATCCCGGGGGGAATCGACTTCATCCCGCAGGCCATGATCGATGACGGGATGCTCGACGTGGTGGTGATGAGCCCGCGCAGTGCTATCGGCTGGCTCGCGATGTATACAAAGATCGTGCTGAAGCACAAGAAGGATCTGCCGGTGATGACGTATTACCGTTCCGGCAAGATCACGATCCGGTGCCCCGAACCTCTGCCCACCCAGCTCGACGGCGATCCTTCCGGCGAGGCCACGAAGGTCACCGTCCAGGTGGCCCCGGGATCGCTGCTGGTCCGGGTCAAGGACGGCAGCGAAGGCGGCTAGGCCAACGGCGGCGAGCCGGTCAGGCTTAGGCGCTGGCTTAGGCGCTGGCGGCCTTCTTCGCGTCTGCTGCCTTCTTCGCGTCTGCGGCAGCCTTGGCGGCCCTGGCTTCGGACTGTTCCCGGATCATTGCCTGCTCTTCTTCGAAGCGCAGACGGTCCGCGCGGTCGGCGTCGTCGCCGTCCCAGTCCTGGTTTTCAGCTGTCGGCTTGGGATTGACAATCATTCCCTGGCCGTCATTATCTGTGCTGGTGCCTGACATGGCCCGCTCCCTCCGGTAGAGGATTTCCCCAATATGGATCAGGCAAGCATACGCACAGTTGGGAAGGCGCGGAAGTGCGCCGGCCGGCATTTGCCTACGCTCTGGGCGAAGCCCCCGGGGTATATTCCGCAACGGCAGATGCGTCGCCGAGTATGTCTTTCACCCACGCATGCGCGGCCCGGAATGCCTGGTCCGAGGTGTGCGGCGCAACGAGGGTCCGGTGGCCGTCGGCACGCCGGTAGGACCCGAGAAAGCGGGTGGCCGGGCTGATCCGGTGGAGCCCTGCAAGCGCATCGGCCACCCGGGCGTCGGCCACGTGGCCGTCGGCATCAATGCTGAAGAAGTAGTGGCCCAGGTACTGCCCGGTCGGCCGGGATTCGATCCGGCTCAGGTTCACGCCGCGGGTGGCGAACTGGTCCAGGATCTCCATGAGCGCACCCGGCCGGTCCTCGGGCAGCGGCACCACCACGGTGGTCTTGTCTGCTCCGGTGCGGGCCGGCAGTTCGCCCGGGCGGCCCACAAGCACGAACCGGGTGACCGCTCCGGGGTTGTCGCCGATGTTTTCGGCAAGCACGCGCAGGCCCGGCTGCTCGGAGGCCACGATCGGAGCGCAGATCGCGGCGTCGTAGTGGGCGGCGTCGCCGCCCAGCAGACCCATGGCGGCAGCGGCGGTGGAAGACCCCGGGATGTATTCCGCGTTGGGAATATTAGCGTCCACCCAGAGCCTGCACTGGGCCCAGGCATGACCGTGGGTGGAGACCCGCCGGATGTCCCCGATCGCCACGCCGGGCCGGGCCACCAGGACGAAGCTGATGGGCACCAGGGCCTCCCGGAGGATCCTGAGTTCCTGGCCAGTGGCGATGGCGTCGAGGGTAGCGGTGACGCCGCCCTCGACCGAGTTTTCGATCGGCACCATGGCCGCATCGGCCGAGCCGTCCCGCACCTTGTCCAGCGCCGTGTTCACATTCGAGGACGGGATGCGGATGGCGTCCGCCGCGCCCGGAACCTGCATCAGGGCCGCCTCGGTGAAGGTGCCCTCGGGTCCGAGGAATGTGTAAGTGACGGTGGATGCGGGCATCGGGTCTTCCTTTTTCAGTTACAGCACGACTGGCTTGAGGCCGTTGTCGGACACCAAGGGCATGCCGGTTTCGACCCACTGGTCCATGCCGCCGGCGACGTTCATGGCGGAATACCCCATGCCGACGAGCCACTGGGTGACCCGGTGGGAGCGGCCGCCGGTGCGGCAGATGACATAGACGTCCTCGTCGGGGTCAAGTTCCTCGATCCGGGCCGGCAGCTCGTCCAGGGGTATGTGCAGGGCGCCCTCGGCGTGGCCCGCGACCCATTCATAGTCCTCGCGGACATCAAGGATCTTGGCACCGTCGGGGATGCCAGACACGCTGACGCTCTGGAAGTCGCTCATGTTCGCCCTTTCCGCAGAATTCAAGATCCGATCCCAGCGTATCCCCCGCCGCTGGCAGCATGCCCCTGCGGGCGGCAGGTTACGCTTCTGGAGTGCGCAAAGGAGACCTCATGCCGGCCGAACACTCCGCGAAGCGGCCCGTCCGCGTCCCCTTCCACGGATCCTTCCACGGGACATGCCCTCCCCTGGCCGCGAGCACTGGACATAAAGCCAAAGTGTCCTCCCGCAGCCCCCAGGAATGGACATGTCCCCCGGCGATGAGGGTCTCCCCGCTCCGGGAACGGCCGGAGTCCCGTCTCCTTGGTTGAAATCCACGAACTCTCCGCTGTCCAGCTCCGCGATGCACTCCACTCCGGCGAGCTCTCCGCCCGGCAGACCACAGATCATTTCCTCCACCGCATCGAAGCCGAAAACCCGCGCCTCGGGGCCTTCATCACGGTCACCGCGGATCAGGCGCGGAAGGACGCCACCGCGGCGGACCGGCTCCACGCCCTCCAAAGCCGGAAGGGCGGCATACTGCCCCCGCTGCACGGCATGCCGCTCGCATTCAAGGACCTGACGGATGTGGCAGGGGTGGTCACCACGCACGGGAGCGCGGCCCTGGAGCACAAACCAGCACTGGCCGACGGTGCCCTTCCCGCCGTGCTCAGGACCGCCGGGGTCATATCGCTGGGAAAGACGCAGGTCCCGGAGTTCGGCCTCACGGCCTACAGCGAGAACAGGATCGCCCCGCCGTCGCGCAACCCGTACGCGCTCAGCCGCAGTTCGGGTGGGTCGTCCGGCGGCAGCGCTGCCGCCGTGGCTGCGGGGCTGGTGCCGTTCGCGCCCGGATCTGACGGCGGCGGATCCGTGCGGATTCCGGCTGCGGCCTGCGGGCTCGTCGGACTGAAGCCCGGCCGTGGGCTTGTGCCGGCCGGGGAAAGCTCCGGCGATCCCGCCCGGCTCGTGGTTGCCGGCCCGCTCGCCCACACCGCCGCCGATGCTGCCCTGCTGCTCGATGCCCTGGTGTCCGGCCCGGAAGGGCACGGTCCGGACGCTCCCGGCGCAGCGGCCGCCAGCTACCTCGAACTGACCGCCCGGGAGCCGCGTCCTTTGCGGATCGGCATAAGCCTGGACAGTCCGTGGCAGACCATTTTCCCTTTCACCCCGGACCGTGAGGCGCTGGACGCACTGGACGACGGTGTCGCGCGGCTTGAGGCGGCCGGCCACGAGACCTCCGAGACCGCGATTCGTTATGACAACCGCTACCCGGACGCCTTCACCACTGCCTGGACGGCCGGCGTCGGGAGCGCGCGAATCGCACCCCAGCGCGAGGCGCTCCTGACCCCGCTCACCAGGACGTTCCGGCGGCGGGCACAACAGCGCAGCGCGTCCAAACTCAACGAATCCCTCGGGTTCCTCCGGCAGTTCCAGCAGGACACGATCGCACAGTACTCCGGGTGGGACCTCCTGATGACGCCGGCACTGGCGCAGACACCGCGCCCCGTGGGCTGGTTCACCGGCGCGGCCCACGGCGGCGCCTACTGGCCGGCCGCGGAATGGGCAGGCGACGCCGACGGCGACTACCGCAAGCAATGCGAATACGCGCCGTGGTCGTCCATGGTGAACGTCTGCGGGCTGCCAGCGATCAGTATCCCGGTGCACTGGACCGGCGGCACTCCGGGTTGCGGCCTGCCGATGGGCATTCAGCTGATCGGGCCGATGGGCTCCGAGGGGCTGCTGCTGCAAGTGACTGCCCAACTGGGGTTCTAGGGGTTTCCAGCCTTCTCCTGGCCGTCGTCGGTGAGGACATGTCCATTCGCTGTGCCACACAGGGGACATGTCCCGCGTTCATTGGGGACATGCTCATCCCTCGCCGCGACGGACGGGCACAACGCCATCATGCCCATTCAGGCGCCAAGAATGGGCATGTCCCCTCGGCCGCCCGAAAACCAACCCCTCCGCCCGAAACCAACCCCGGGCCCCGGCCCGCGACGAAACAGCCCCAGCCCCACCCGCGGCCCGCCACGAAACCAGACACCCACCCGCGGTTCCGCCAAGGACCGGAGCCCCTACCCGCGCAAGTAGCCCGCGACGTCGGCGATGATCTGCACCGATCCGCTCGAGGTATTCGTGATCTTGATGTTGCCGTCGGGCCCCACCGGTACCACAGCGAGGTTGGCGACCGTCTGTCCGCGCACGTAGAACAGGCTCGCGCCCTTCGGTGTGGACGACCCCGAGGCAAATGCTGTGAAGTACCCGTGCGACCTCCCCTCGGTGGCCGTCAGGTTGACCACCACAGCGGCCACGGTGGTCGGGATCCCCTTGACGCCGCGGACGTGAAAAGTCACCGATTCTCCCGCCGCGACGGGACCGGAGGAAACCCGCGTATCCAGGAAGCGCGTGGGATTCAGGGCGCGGATGGCACCCGCCTGGGTGGGTTTGCCGGGCAGGAAATAGCCCGAGACGTCGGCCATGATCTGCGCGGTCCCGGGCGAGGTGTTAGCGACCGTCACTTTGCCGTCCGTCCCGACCGGCACCACGACGAGGTTGGCCACGGTCTGCCCTGCCGCGTAGTTCAGGTTGGATGCCTTCGGCCTCGGGGACCCCGCGGCGTAGGCGGTCAGGAAGCCGAAGGACTTCGCCTGGGTCGCCGTGAGGTTCAGGACCACCGCCGAGGCGTCCCGCGGGATCCCCGACGTGCCGCCGACCTTGAAGGACACCGACCTTCCGCCGGAAACGGGTCCGGAGGTCGCCCGCGTGTCAAGGAGCCGTTTCGGCGTCACGGCGCTGAAAACCCCCGGCGCGGACGGCGTGCCCTCGTGGAAATAGGCGGACACATCTACCATCAGGTGCGCGGACCCCGACGAGGTGTTGGTGAGTGTCAGCCGGCCGTCCGCGCCCAGCGGCACCATGGCGAGGTCGGACACGGTCTGCCCGGCAACAAAGTTCAGATTCGAGGTGCCTGGTTTGCGCGTCCCGGCGGCATAGGCGGTAATCACGCCGGACGACGTCGGCGACGTGACGGTCAGGTTCACCACCACCGCGGACACACCGGCCGGCACGCCCCGCACCCCGGCCACCCGGAAAGTTATCGACTCGCCCGCGTCCACCCGCCCCGGCCACACCCTGGTCTCCAGGAAACGCGTCGGGTCCATGGCAATAGCCCGGCCACCACAGTCCGGCACAGCGAGTGCGGGCGTCGCCGTGCCCGACGCCTGAGTGTTGGCGATCGCCTGCCGATAAGCCGACAGGTATGCCCTTCCCAGATATTCGACGCCCACCCTGGAGAAGTGAGTGGTGTCCCCCGGATTCAGGGCACAGGCCAGCGAGGGCGCAAAGCCGGTATAGGCGACGCGGCCTGGAGTCTGGTACGCGATCTTGTCCACATTGGCCCTGCCCGGCGTGGCTGCGATACCTTCCGGCGACATGCGCCCCACCACAAACGGCAGCTTCGGCGCGGACAGCCGGCTGCGGAAGAAGGCGATGAGCTGGTCCAGCTTCGCGCTGTAGACGGAGGCGCTCGTGGCGGAGTTACTCTCGCCCTGGTGCCAGAGGATTCCCTTGAGCTCCACCGCGTAGCCGGCCTTCTTCGCCGCCGCGATGCCGCTCAATGTCTGCTCGACGGCGAGCGTCGGCAGATCGTCCTCCGGGGCCGACGCCGCGCCGACGGACCAGGTCAGGGCGCCGGACGCGCTCGTGAACGCCGTGTCGCCGTGCGCCGCCGGGATGATCAGGACACCGACGTCGGCGGGCTGGGTCTTCAGGTACTCCCGGGCCATTGTCGTCGCGGGGGAAAGGCCGCTGGGGATGTCGGGCATGTCCAGCGGGACCGAGGCAGCCTCAAACTTGCGGACTTTGGCCCCGTACTGGAAGATGCGGGGGTCCACCGCGTCTGCCGCGCCACCGATGGGAAGGCCCCGCCCTGACATGTTGGACTGCCCCGCCGCGAGAAACACGTGCAGAGTGGTGATGGCCCTTGCAGCCTGCACGGGCACAACGCCCGCGCCCGTGAGGGCGGCGACCGCCAGGCCGATGAGGAAAAGGTGAAGCCGCCGCACCTGAGGAATTGAGGCCGCTGTTGAGGAAGGCACTGCCCCTACCGCCGGCTTTGCCGAGTTCGGGGGACGACAAAGCTTTCCCCAACCAGCCATGGTCCAACTTTTGCCGAGTCACCTTGGGGTTTCCTTGCCCCCGGCGGCCGGCAGCTTCCCGACAACACCCGATTGCGGCCGGCTTCCGCCGCCAAGCCGCCGGCAAATGGACGCTGGCTCCGGGCGGCGGCTATCGTTCACACAAACCCGACCAGGCCGCGAAAGAGGATCGATGAAGATCACCGGTGCAGTACTTGAGGAAATCGGCCGTCCGCGCCCCTTCGCGGAGTCCAGGCCCATCAGCATCTCCGAGCTGGAACTGGCGGCTCCCGGGCCTACCGAGATCCTCGTCCGGCTGGAGGCCGCCGGGATCTGCCACTCGGACCTGAGCGTCGTCGACGGCAACCGGGTCCGGCCGGTGCCCATGCTGCTGGGCCACGAGGCGGCGGGCCGAATCGTGGAGGTGGGCTCCGGCGTCGACGATCTGCGGCCCGGGCAGCGCGTGGTCATGTCCTTCCTGCCCCGCTGCGAGAGCTGCGCGAACTGCGCCGAGGACGGTCGGCTGCCCTGCACAGCCGGCTCGCAGAGCAACAACGCCGGAACCCTGCTGCACGGTTCCCGGCACTTGAGCCGTGGCGGCGAGCCCGTCCACCACCACCTGGGCGTCTCGGGCTTCGCCACTCATGCCGTGGTGGACCGCGCTTCCGCCGTGCCCGTGGACGACGACATCCCGGCCGACATCGCTGCCGTCCTGGGCTGCGCCGTCCTGACCGGCGGCGGCGCCGTGCTCAACGCGGCCCGGCCCCGCCCGCAGGACAGCATCATGATCGTCGGCCTCGGAGGGGTGGGCATGGCGGCCCTGATCACCGCCGTCTCCCAGGGAATCGCGCGGATCATCGCCGTGGACACCCTGGACGAGAAACTCGATCACGCCCGCCGCCTCGGCGCCCACGAAACGTACACCCCGCAGCAGGTCCTCGACGGCGGGGTCAAGGCCAGGTTCGTGATCGAGTGCGCCGGAAATCCGCGCGCCTTCGAAACCGCCTTCGCCGCCACCTCCCCCGGCGGGACAACCGTCACGGCCGGGCTGCCCTCCCCCGACGCCCGCGCCCACTTGGCGCCCCTGACCATCACCGCCGAGGCCAGGACGATTGTGGGCAGCTACCTTGGCTCTGCCGTCCCGTCGCGGGACATCCCGCAATACGCCCAGCTGTGGCGGGAGGGGAAACTGCCGGTCGAGGAACTGATCTCGGACCGCATCGCCCTGGCCGACATCAACCGGGCCATGGACCAGCTCGCGGACGGCCACGCCATCCGGCAGGTCATCATGTTCGACGCCGGCGACCCCGCCTGACCCGCCGGCACCCGCCGCCGCACCCGCCGCACCCGCCGCCGTCGAGCCCTCCGCGGCGTCCTCCCAGGGCCCGTCGGCGGGCCCCTGACGGGCCTGCCGTCTCCTCGCGGAGCAGCCATTTTGGGGCGCCGGCACGGCCCCGGAATCTGCGGAAAATCCGGGCGAAACACCGTCCGGGCTGCTTGCCCCGGGCCGCCGCGAATGTGACAATCCCGCTTCACAATGTCAGCATTAAGTAAATGAGCACAACTCATTTAGATACCCGCCCCGCTACAACGCCGGGCGACACCTCATTTTTTGGCCACCCAAAGATGCTGGCCAGCCTCTTCTCCGTAGAAATGTGGGAGCGCTTCTCCTTCTACGGCATGCAGGGAATCCTGCTCTACTACATGTACTTCTCGGTCGAGAAGGGCGGCCTCGGAATTGAGCAGGGCCTGGCCGCCAGCCTCGTCGGCGCGTACGGCGGCGGCGTCTACCTCTCCACGATCCTGGGCGCATGGCTCGCGGACCGGCTGTTCGGTTCCGAGCGCGTGCTGTTCGGCGCCGCCATCATGATCATGGGCGGCCACATCGCCCTGGCCCTCGTGCCCGGTGTCCCCGGCCTCATCGCCGGCCTGGTCCTGGTGGGCGTCGGCTCCGGCGGGCTGAAAGCCAACGCCACCGCCCTCGTCGGCAGTCTTTACGGCGAGAAGGACGAACGCCGCGACGCCGGGTTCTCCATCTTCTACATGGGCATCAACGCCGGCGCCCTGATCGGCCCCCTCGTCACCGGCTGGCTGCAGGAAAGCCAGGGCTTCCACTGGGGCTTCGGCGCTGCAGCCGTCGGCATGGCCGTGGGCCTGGTTGTCTACGCCCTGGGACGGAGCAAGCTCCCCGCCCAGAGCCACCGGGTCCCGAACCCCCTCCCCGATGCGCAGCGCAGGAAGTACGGCGTGATCTTTGCCGGCATCGCCGTGGCCATCGCGGCGCTGTTCATCACGGGCACCATCAACGCCGAGAACCTGGCCACGTCCATGGCCTACGCCGCCATCGGCGCGTCCGTGATCTATTTCGCCCTGATCTTCAGCAGCAAGAAGGTCGACGCCACCGAACGCGGACGGGTTGCCGCGTTCATCCCGCTCTACATCGCTTCCGCCGCGTTCTGGGCCCTGTTCCAGCAGCAGTTCACCTTCATCGCCGTGTACTCGGAGGAGAAGCTGGACCGGAACTTCTTCGGCTGGGAAATGCCGGCCGCCTGGGTCCAGTCCATCAACCCGGTGTTCATCATCATCTTCGCCGGCATCATGGCCGCCCTGTGGACCCGGCTCGGCCGCAAGCAGCCGGGCTCGGCGCTGAAGTTCTCCATCGGCCTGTTCGTGATGGGCCTGGCCTTCCTGGCCTTCATCCCGCTGTCCGGTGACGGGAAGACCCCGCTGCTGGCCCTGGCGGGGATCCTGCTGCTGTTCACGCTGGCGGAACTGTTCCTGTCCCCCATCGGGCTGTCGGTGACCACCAAGCTGGCGCCGAAGGCCTTCCACACCCAGATGGTGGCGCTGTTCTTCCTGTCCGTGTCCCTGGGCACCACGCTGGCCGGCATCCTGTCCGGCCTGTACAACCCGGACGACGAGCTGCCCTACTTCATCGGCGTGGGCGGAACCGCCATCCTGCTGGCCGTGGGCATGGCAGCCGCCTCGCCCGCGATCAAGAAGCTCATGGGCGGCGTACGCTGACCCGATGAACCCCGCACATCGCGTCCCGGTTGCTTCGCGCGTCTACACCCCCGCCCCCGGCGAGGCGTCCGACGTCGAACACATGCCGGCGGGCGATGTCACCGACGGTGTGGTGCGGGTTGGCGGAACTATCCGCCGCCCGCACCAGCCGCAATCCTTCGCCGTGGGCGGGTACCTGGACTGGCTGGAGGACGCCGGCTTTGACGGCTCCCCGCGCTTCCTCGGCCGCGACACGCAGGGCCGGGACGTCCTGACCTTCGTGCCCGGGCAGTGCGCCGGGGCCCCGCCGGAAGCCTGGGTACAGTCCGAGGACCTGTTGGCCTCCGTGGCCCGCCTGGTGCGGCGGCTGCACACCGCGTCGGCCGGCTTCGTGCCGCACGCCCACGCGTTCCCGCGCAGTCCGTTTCCGAGCAGGCCGGTCCGGCCGAACCCCTCCGATGCTGCCGGGCTCATCTGCCATCTGGACATCACACCGCAGAACGTCGTGGTCCGGGACGGTCTGGCCGCGGGACTGGTGGATTTTGACCTCGCCGGGCCCTCCACCGCGCTGCACGATTCGCTCAATGCCGCCATGCACTGGGTGCCGCTCCGCGACCCCGCCGACGCGTGGCCGGGCTGGGAGGACCGGGACCCGTTCCACCGGCTGCGCATCTTCGCCGACGCCTACGGCTGGACGGAGGAGGAGCGACGCCGGGTCCCGGATGCCGGAATCGACGCCGCAGCGCGCAGCTACGCGCGGATGCGGCACCACGCTGGGACTTTGGGCGGCGGCTGGGCCCGGATGTGGCAGGACGGCGTGGGCGGCCTCATCAACCGCCGGCGCGCCTGGTTGGAAGCCAACGCCCGGCCGCTCGTGGCGGCCCTGACGCGCTGACGGGCAGGGCCCCGGCACGCCGGCGCTGCTGCGGGCCGGCCAGAGTGCTGCACGCGGCGCCGGCCCTGACAGCCTTAACCGCTGTTGCGCACGCTGCCGATGACGAGCCCGAAGATGACCAGCACCAGGACGGTGATGGCGATGCCCACGTAGCCCATCACGAGGCCGGCGATCGCCATGCCCCGGCCGGCCGGCTCGCGCCGGAGGGCCAGATGCCCCAGGATGACCGCGGCCAGTTGCGGGAGCAGGAAGAAGCCGAAGCCCACCAGTGCGGCGATGCCGCAGCACATGCTGGCGATGCTCAACGTCTTGGGCGCCGGCGGCACGCCGTAGTACGCGGGCTGGCCGTAGGCGTTGGGGCTCCCCGGCTGGGCGTAGGGCGACGGCTGGCCGTACTGCTGGGCCGGCTGGCCGTAGGCGTTGGGGTTCCCCGGCTGGCCATACGCCGCTTGGCCGGGAGCATATGGCGGCCGGCCGGACTCGCCGTAAATCGGCGGGTAGGGGCTTGAGAACTGGCCGGGCTCGGGCACCGGCTGGCCGGACTGCTCCTGCCCGTAAGGCACCTCGCCGTACGGCACCTGCCCGGCCTGCTGGCCCGCGTCCGCCGGCAGCGGGGGCCCGGGCTGCGCGAATTGCTGCGTCGCCGAAGGGCCGGAATCGTGGGCGGAGTCGTGGCCGGAGTCCTGGCCGGCGGGCGGTGCCTGCACCGGCGGGAGGTCGGGCTGGTGGTCCGGGAGCCGCAACGTCGGCTGGTAACCCTCTGGCGTCCCGGCCTTGCCTTGCTCGTTTTTGCCTTGCTCGTTTTCCCCGCGCTGTGGCTGTTCAGTCATGGCATGTCCCCTCAGAGAAGTCTCTGGGTCCAGAGTACCGCCGCCGGGCTGCGATGGGAGCGGCCCGATCTTCGGCTTTCTTGCGTCACAGGAACGGCTTTGACGCGAAACCGTGTTGTGCGCCGCCGTCGTCTGGCATGCTGGTGCCATGGCTAGCCGCGCGGGCACAGTTGCCCAACCCCAAGACCTTGTTGACCTCACTGCGCTCCTGGATGCGTACTACGACGTTTCGCCGGACCTTACGGACCCGGGCCAGCGGGTGGCCTTCGGCACCTCCGGGCACCGCGGATCGAGCCTGAAGGCGTCCTTCAACGAACCCCATATCCTCGCCATCACGCAGGCGATCGTGGAATACCGGGCGGGCCAGGGCATTACCGGCCCCCTGTACATGGCGAAGGACACCCACGGACTGAGCGAACCGGCGCAAAACTCCGCGCTCGAGGTGCTGGCGGCCAACGGCGTGCATGTCCTCATCGACGCCCGCCACGGCTACACGCCCACCCCTGCCCTGAGCCACGCCATCCTGACGCACAACCGCAATGCCGCCCCCGGCGCGCCGCAGGCTGACGGGATCGTGGTGACCCCCAGCCACAACCCTCCCGGCGACGGCGGATTCAAGTACAACCCCCCGCACGGCGGCCCCGCGGACACTGACGCGACCGGTTGGATCGCCAACCGCGCCAACGAACTCCTCGAAAACGGCCTGCGCGGCGTCAAACGGATCCCCGTGGCCGACGCCCTCGCCGCCGGGACCACCGGCAAGTTCGACTTCCTCAGCAGCTATGTGGACGACCTCCCCTCGGTGCTGGACCTGAACGCCATCCGCGAGGCCGGTGTCCGGATCGGCGCGGACCCCATGGGCGGGGCATCCGTGGACTACTGGGGTGAGATCGGCGAACGCCACCACCTGAACCTCACGGTCGTGAACCCGACCGTTGACCCGCAGTGGGCTTTCATGACCCTGGACTGGGACGAGAAGATCCGGATGGACTGTTCCTCGCCGTTCGCGATGGCGTCGCTGATCGGCCGGATGTCCGATGGGGCGAAGTTCGACGTCGCCACCGGCAACGACGCCGACGCCGACCGGCACGGGATCGTGACGCCGTTTGTTGACGGACAAGGCGGGTTGATGAACCCCAACCATTACCTCGCCGTCGCCATCGACTACCTGTACCGGCACCGCACCGGCTGGAACCCGCAGTCCGTGATCGGCAAGACCCTCGTGTCCTCCTCGATGATCGACCGCGTGGCTGAGAGCCTGGGCCGCAAGCTCGTGGAGGTTCCCGTGGGCTTCAAGTGGTTCGTGCCGGGGCTGCTGTCCGGCGAGGGCGCTTTCGGCGGCGAGGAATCCGCGGGCGCGTCCTTCAACAAGATGGACGGCAGTGTCTGGACCACGGACAAGGACGGCATCCTGCTGGCGCTGCTGGCCTCGGAGATCACGGCCGTCACCGGCAAGTCGCCGTCGCAGCTCTACAAGGGCCTCACCGACCAGTTCGGCGACCCCGTCTATGCCCGGATCGACGCCGCCGCCACGCGTGAGCAGAAGGCCGCGCTGGGCAAACTGTCGTCGTCGGACGTCACCGCCACCGAACTCGCCGGCGAGACGATCACCGCCAAACTGACCGAGGCGCCGGGCAACGGCGCCGCGATCGGCGGCCTGAAGGTGGTCACCGAAAACGCCTGGTTCGCGGCGCGGCCCTCCGGCACGGAGGACGTGTACAAGATCTATGCCGAGTCCTTCAAGGGTGCCGAGCACCTCAAGCAGGTCCAGGCCGAGGCGAAGGCACTGGTGGACGGGGTTATTTCCTAACTCCCGCCGCCGGCGGCCAACACGGCGCGGTCCCTGCCAAGCGTTTTCGCCTGGTAGAGGGCCGCGTCGGCCGAGGCCACTACAGCGTCGAGGCCACCGGGCCCGGCGTCGGTAGACGCGATGCCGTAGCTTACGGTGGGCAGCCGGGGTATGGTTCGGGACCCGGACTGCTGGAGCCGGGTGCTGATATCCGCCGCGATTTCCTGGGCACGTTCCGGTGTGACGCCCGGCAGCAGCAGGATGAATTCCTCGCCGCCGTAGCGGCCCACGAGGTCGGTGGAGCGGACCGTACCCTCGCAGGCCCGGGCAAACGCCTGCAGGGCAGTGTCCCCGGCCGAGTGGCCGAACTGGTCGTTGATCGCCTTGAAATGGTCCAGGTCCGCGAGGATGAGCGCTGCCGCGGTTCCGGTCCGGCGCAGACGGCGCAGTTCGTTTTCGGCGAGATCCAGGAAGGCCGAGCGGTTGAGCAGACCGGTCAGGCCGTCCACGGTGGCCCGTGCCCGGAGGTCGCGGGTCTGCTGCTCGTAGCTCAGATCGGCCATCGTGAAAGAGGCGACCACGAGCGTGATCGTGGAGAAAACGGTCATGGGTGCCGAACCGAAGGCGGACGTGAAAACCGGCCCCTCCGGACCGTCCGCCAGGAAGGCTACGAGGCGGCCCAGGTAGAAGACGGCCAGGATGCCGGCTCCCACGGCGAGGGGACGGTGCACTCGCGAGTAATCTCGCTCGAGCAGGAACAGCTCCCGGGAACCCAGCCCGATCAGCGCGGTCATGAAGGCCAGATACACCGGGCCTCCCGCCCAGATGTTGGTGGCGGGGTGATCCAGCAACGAAACGACGGCGGTGGCGGCAGGACCGGCCGCGAGGTGCAAGGGCCGGGGCGAGGGTGCCCGCAGCGACCGGGCGCCGGCCCAGATGCTGGCCGCACCGGAGACCAGCAGGACGTTGCCGGACGGGTTCGCCCAGACCTGGTGCACCGTGCCGTCCAGCAGGTACGCGGCGTTGCCGGCCAGGAACAGCAGCAGGGCCATGCACCACCAGCCGCTGTAGGCGGACCGGGTGCGCCGGTAGGTGATGAAGTAGAAGAGCATGAGCAGCGTGAGGTCGACCAACGCCAAAGCGACCCGAAGTGTCGCGGTGTCAAGCATCATGTAGTGGCCCCCCGGTCCGCCCGTAATCTTGCCCGCATTGCGCAGCTTCGTCTCCGAAGTTGACCCAAGTATGGCACCCGCCGGCGGGAATGCATCGCGGGCACCCGCGATGTGACGCCCTGTCCCTTGTTACGGGTTCCCTGGCCCGGGTTTCCTGGCCCGGGTTCCCTCCAGGCGCCTAGACCGGCCGCTGGGTCCACAGCTTGAGAATCCGCCGGGTGGCGTGCCCGCCGTCGGGCGCCATGTCCACCAGCGCGATCCGGTCCAGCGCGACGGCGTCGCCCTGGTGAAGCCGTTTGTCGCCGTGATGGGAGACATGCGGCCGGAACCCCTCCAGGGTGTAGGCCGGCGTGGGGATCCTGCCGGGCAGCTCCTGCACGATCCTGACCAGCGCGTTGTGCAGGGACTGCAGCTCTGCGCTGGGTTCAATCAGGTTGACCGGGATGGACCCGGCCCGCCCGAACCCCGCTTCGCCGCCCACTATCACGTGGCTGCCCAGGGCCGCGGCCACGGGCTCCGCCATGAGCGCGGCGATCGTCCCGGCGAGGGGATCACCCGGGCCGGGCGCCGCGCCCGGTTCGACGCCGGGTTCGGGTGCCGGTTCGGCTGCCGCATCCGCTGTTGTGCCGGCCGGTGTGCCGGCTTTCTGCCGGGGTTCGACGACGTCGAACTTCACCAGGGTGATGTGCAGCGGCCAGTCATCACGGGGAAACTCAAGCCCCTCGGTTACCGGTTCCACGAAGGCCACCGCGATCAGGTTCCGCATGGGAAAAGTGTGCCACGCCGCGGGCCTCAACCACGGGTGTCCGGTCCCGGGACCGGCCGTGCGGCCCGAATGCACCGCGCCGGCGCCCCTGGCGCGGACTAAAATGGGAAGTGGCCCCGGATGCGGGCCTTGCGCTGAACCGCAGAATCGCACCCCGTGTGCCTCCGGCCTGTCCCCCATGGTGCCGGAGGCACCTCCGCGGAACAACAGCGCCGGAGGCACCTCCGCGGCCCTTAGACCGTGCGGACGACGTCCTCGTAGGCGAACTTCGGCTTGGCGGCGCCCCAGGCGTCCGGCCCAGGCTGGCCGATGTTGACCACCAGGAAGCTCTTCTGGCTTCCGTCGGGGAAGAATGCGGCGTCGATGGCGGCGAAATCCGCGCCCGTCATGGGACCGGCGGCGAGGCCGAGGGAGCGGACCGCGAGGATGAAGTAGCCGGCCTGCAGGTGGGCGTTGTTGTTGCCCGTGGCGGCGGCGAGGTCGGGGGCGGCGTCGTACATGGCCTTGGGGGCGTTGTAGCCGGGGAGGAACGCGTCCCACTGATCCTGCCAGGCGGTGTCGTAGCTCAGGACGGCGACGAGGGGCGCGGAGACCGTCTTGGCGCGGTTTCCGGCGGAAAGTGCTTCGACGAGCGTGGCCCGGGCTTCCTCCGAGCGCACGTAGGTGACGCGCAGCGGCTGCGAGTTGAATGCGGTGGGGCCGAACTTCGTCAGTTCGTAGATGGCACGGGCCTGGTCGTCGGTGACGTCGCCGGTGAAGGCGTTCGCGGTCCGGGCCTCGGCAAAGATGGCGTCCACCGCTGCGGCGTCGATTACTGCTTCTTCATGGGCGATCGTCATTCGCATCCCTTTCGCTGGGCCGGCACACGCTACGGCCGGCTTCTCCTCTGTCCTTAGTTGCAACTTCAACCAGCGGCGCCTGCTTCCCGCCGCACCCTGTGACGTCCAGCACAGGCGCGTCCAGCACAGGCACGTCCTCCGTCGACCAGCCCACTCCACCCAGCCCCCGCGGGCGCGCCCTGACGCAACGGCCGGGAAACCCCGGCACGGTAAAGTTGCTCCGGAAGATTCCTTCCCCGCCCCGCCACATATTCTCTGAAAGGCTCCGGCATGAGCATGCTCGGCACCAAATGGAAGCTCCACGGCAACGGCAAGTCCGTCCGCCCCGGTGAGGTCGTCAGGCCGGATGAGCGCCTGACCTGGCCGCTGACAATCGGGATCGGGATGCAGCACGTTGTGGCCATGTTCGGCGCCACCTTCCTGGTCCCGATCATCACGGGCATGCCGCCGGCCACCACCCTGTTCTTCTCCGGCATCGGCACCCTGCTGTTCCTGGTCATCACGCAGGGGCGGGTGCCGAGCTACCTCGGTTCCAGCTTCGCGTTCATCGCACCGATCATGGCCTCCCAGCAGCAGTTCGGCATCCCCGGCGCGCTGGGCGGTGTGGTGCTGGCCGGGGCGACCCTCGCCGTCGTCGGCGCCGTGGTGCAGAAGTTCGGCGCCGGCTGGATCAACAGGGTCATGCCGCCGATCGTGACCGGTGCGATCGTGGCTTTGATCGGGCTGAACCTGGCGCCCGCCGCGAAGGCCAACTTCGACAAGGCCCCGGTGACCGCTTTCATCACGCTGGCCGTCATCATCGTGGTCAGCGTGCTGTTCCGCGGCATGCTGGGCCGGCTGAGCATCCTGGTGGGCGTTCTGGTGGGCTACCTTGTTGCCATGATCCGGGGTGAGGTGGATTTCACCAAGATGGACGGTGCTGACTGGGTTGGCCTGCCGCACTTCCAGACCCCCGAATTCCACCTCGGCGTCGTGGGCCTCTTCGTGCCGGTAGTGCTGGTGCTGGTGGCCGAGAACATCGGCCATGTGAAATCCGTGTCGGCCATGACAGGCCAGAACCTCGACGGCGTGTCCGGCCGGGCGCTGCTGGCTGACGGCGCCGCCACGATGCTGGCAGGGTTTGGCGGCGGGTCCGGGACCACCACCTACGCCGAGAATATCGGCGTCATGGCCGCCACCAAGGTGTACTCCACCGCGGCGTACTGGGTGGCCGGCATCTTCGCGGTGGTGCTGAGCTTCTCGCCAAAGTTCGGCGAACTCATCGCCACCGTCCCGGCGGGCGTCCTGGGCGGCGCGGCCACGATGCTCTACGGCATGATCGGCGTGCTGGGCGTGAAGATCTGGGTCCAGAACAAGGTGAATTTCTCCAACTCGATCAACCTGACCACGGCCGCCGTCGCCCTCATTGTCGGAATTGCCGACTACACCTGGACCATCGGCGACCTGAAGTTCACCGGGATCGCGCTGGGCTCAGCGGCAGCCCTGGTGATCTATCACGGCATGAAGGCGATCGCGAAGGCCCGCGGCACGGTGGCGGAGCCCGAAACAGAGGAGCCCGCTCCGCTCGCGGCCGTGACGGCGGCGGTCAGGGCCGCTGCGAAGCGGGCCCCGAAGAAGCGCCGCTAGACGGCTTAGCCGGCGTCGAACGGCTCCTCGTCGTCCTCGCCGTCCGGAGACGTCTCCTTCGGCAGGTCCGTGCCGGAGCCGTCGGGCAGTCCTGCTGCATCCTGGCCGGACTCCGCGGAGAACGGCCGCCCGGCGTCGGGCTCCTCGGTGTTGGTTGCGTCCATCTCGGCGTCGGCCGAGGGCACGTCGGCCTCGCGGCTGTCCGCGCCGGATCCGGGCTGCGTACTGGTGCCTTCTGAACTCACTTGTTCCTCCGTTCCGCCGAAGCGTCCTGCGCCCGGCTCTCCTGCACTGCCATGGTCTTCTGCACCGAACCGGCTCAGGTCCGGCGGTCCGGCCGGATACATCCCTCCGTTCGGCTACGCCGGGGCCCCGGGTCGCCGGGGCGCGGGTCAGAGGCCCTTGCCCCCGGTCACGGGCAGCACCGCGCCGGAAATGTACGAGCCGTGGTCCGAGGCGAGCAGCACATACGCCGCCGCGAGCTCCGCGGGCTGCCCCGCTCGCTGCAGAGGCGTGTCCTGGCCGAAGGACGGGAGCTTGTCCGGCCACTCCGTGGCCGGGATGAGCGGTGTCCAGATGGGGCCAGGGGCCACGGCGTTGACCCTGATTCCCGTCGGCCCGAGCTCCTGCGCGAGGGCCTTGGTGAACGCCACCTGCGCGGCTTTGGTCATGGCATAGTCGATGAGTTCCGGCGACGGCTTGAACGCCTGGATGGAGGCGGTGGTGATGACCGACGCGCCTGCCTTGAGATGGGGCACTGCCGCCCGCGCCGTCCAGATCAGCGAATAGAGGTTTGTCTTGAAGACGCGGTCAAACTCCTCCGTGGGCAGCGACTCGAAGCTCTCGCGGTTCTTCTGGTACGCCGCGTTCAGCACCAGGACGTCCAGCCGGCCGAACTCGGTCAGCGAATCGTTGACGATCCTCGTCGCGAAGTCCTCGCTGCGGCCGTCGCCGGGAAGCAGCAGGGCCTTCCGGCCGGCCTTCCGGACCCACTCGGCGGTGTCCTGCGCGTCCGCCTCCTCCTCCGGCAGGTAGGAAATCGCGACGTCGGCCCCCTCGCGGGCAAAGGCGATCGCCACTGCCCTGCCGATCCCGGAGTCGCCGCCGGTAATCAAAGCCGCTTTCCCGATCAGCGCTCCGCTGCCGCGGTAGCTGTCCTCGCCGTGGTCCGGTTTCGGATCCATCGGCGCCGTGAGGCCGGGCTGTTTCTGGACCTGCTCCGGGAACGGGCCGGAAGGGTAGCCGGCCCGGGGATCGCGAGGCTGGTCCTGATGCTTCTGCGCGGCGCCGTCTGAGTCACTCATAGTCCACCTTCCCAATGTGTCGGTTTTCCAGGGAAGCTCCTCGGACCGGCGCTGACCGGTCCCTCAGAAACTATCCCGGCGAAGTAAACAGTTTCTACCCTAACCGCAAAGTACTCAGCAACCTTAGTACCGGCTTGTTTTTGGCAACTCTCAAGCCTCGGTTGAGGGCGGGCCGCATGTCGCGGCCGGTCGACAGGATGTCGGGATCGCGCGGAGGAGCAGCCATGACAGGCCCGGCGGCGCCGAGGGATGACGGCACGGACGAATCGCGTGCTGAGCGGATGGACCGCAACCCCGGAGTCCAAGCCCGTGGCCGAACCGCACTACGAAACCGGTGCCTGAACGCAAGGTGGTCGGCACGGCAACCGCCCAGCCGGTGCGCTAGGCGCCTTCCAGGACCTGGCTGGTGACCCAGGTCAGGTATTTGGCGGCGTTGGCGACGGCGTCCTGCGGGCTGCCGGCGACATCGAGCAACTGGGCCGCGGCCACCACTCCATGCCGGGCGAGGTCCTCCGGGGTGACGAGGATCCGGCCGGCCACGACGATCACCGGAATGCCGCGGGCCTGGGCGGCGTCGGCCAGGGCGATGGGCGCCTTGCCGGTCAGCGACTGGCTGTCCATAGACCCTTCCCCGGTGATGACGAGATCCGCTACGGCGAGTTTCGCGGCAAGCCCGGTGAGGCCGGCCACGAGCTCGAAGCCTCCCTCCAGGGCGGCGGTGCTGAAGGCCAGGAACGACGCCGGGAAGCCGCCGGCCGCCCCGGCGCCGGGGACGTTGACGTCCCGGCCTGTGGACTCGCGCAGGACCGAGGCCCAGTTGCGCAGGCCGGCGTCGAGCAACTCCACGGCGTCGGCGTCGGCGCCTTTTTGCGGGCCGAACACGTGCGCCGCGCCGTCGCTGCCGTACAGCGGGTTCTGCACGTCGACGGCGATCCTGAACTTCACCGCGGACAGCCGCGGATCCAGGCCGCTAATGTCCACGGACGCGACGTCGGCAAGCGACCCGCCGCCCAGGGGCACCACGTTGCCGGCGGCGTCCAGCGGCTTGAGGCCGAGCGCCCTGAGTGCGCCGCTGCCGCCGTCACTCATGGCCGAACCGCCCACGCCCAGGACGATTTCCGTGGCGCCGGCGTCCAGCGCGGCGGCGATCAGCTGGCCGCAGCCGTAGCTGTGGGCGCGCAGAGCATTGGCCGGAGTGGGCTCCATATGCGCCAGACCGGAGGCCTGCGCCGTTTCGATCACCGCGGTGACCCCGCCGAAGGCGTCCTTGCGGATGGCCCACGCGGCACCGATCGGGGCCAGGATGGGGCCCACAACCGCGTTGAGCCGCTCCTCGTAGCCGGCCGCGACGGCCGCCTCGAGGGTCCCTTCGCCGCCGTCGGCCACCGGAAACTGAATGGCTTCGGCGTCGGGGTAGACGCGCAGGGCGCCTTCGGCAATGGCGGAGGCGGCTTCGGCGGCGGTGAGGGAACCCTTGAACTTATCCGGGGCGATGAGGATGCGCATGGCTCTATCCTGCCAGTCCGGCGGTCCCCGCACGCCGACACGACGCGGCGGCTAGGTCCAGGTCCCGCGCTCCTGGAGGACCGCCTTGAGCAGGTCCGCGCGGTCCGTGACGATCCCGTCGACGCCAAGGTCCAGCAGCCGGTGCATTTCCGCGGGCTCGTTGACGGTCCAGACGTGCACCTGCAGGCCGTGCCGGTGGGCCCGCCGGATGAAGCCGGCCGTCACCACGGTCACGGCACCGTAGCGGACGGGGACCTGCAGGGCGTGGACCCCCTGCAGCGCCCGCCGCGCCACGAGGGACATCAGCGCCGCCGGCAGAACGGGGCCCAGCAGGACGAATACGGCGTTGGACACGGTGCCGGCCGAACTCGCGGCGGGCCGGCTCAACTGTTTCAGCACCGCGCGGCGCCGCCGGTCGGAGAAACTGGCCACCAGCACGCGGTCATGCAGCCCGTGGCGTTCGATCGCCGCGGCCAGGGCAGCCACGGAATTCCAGTCCTTGACGTCGATGTTGAGCCGGACGTCCGGGAAGGCCGCGACGAGCTCCTCGAAGCGCGGAATCGGTTCGGTGCCGCCGATCCTGGCCCGGGCGACGGCCGCGGCCGGAAGGTCCGCGATCCGGCCCCGTTCCGCCGTGATCCGGTCCAGGGTTTGGTCATGGAAGAGCACCAGCACGCCGTCGGCGGTCGTGTGAACGTCCGTTTCCAGGTGCCTGAACCCGAGGTCGACGGCGGCGCGGAACGCGGCCATCGAGTTTTCCAGCCCGTCCAGCGAAAAGCCGCGGTGGGCCATCGCCAGGGGCATTCGGGGGTCCCCCGGGGCCCGGGCGGCGTCTTCCGGACCGCCGGCAGTGCTGCCTGCAGGTCCGCCGTCGCGATTGCTGGCAGTGTTGCCATCAGGGCCGCTGCGAGGAGCAAAGTAGGGGTGCTGGTTGGTCACACCTGAAGCGTACCCCCGTGTTGATCTGCCGACCGGGCCCGTATTTGTGCGGGCCGGGCGGGCGGGAGCGGGCGTCAGGAGTCGTGCGGGCGGATTTCGACGCCGTCGCCGCAATGCAGCAGCGTTCGGCCGCGGCCGCCGTCGAGGTCCACCCAGACAACGCTGTGGTCCGCCGTCACCTCGTCCACGAAGCCGCCGGTCTCGAAACCCGGCGCCAACCGGACGCTGACACGGTCACCCTGGCGCAACTGCCTCCAGTGCCGGTCCGGCTCCACCCGATGCAGGGGTTGTTCGTCCGTCTTGTTGGTGCGGTACTTGGCCATGATGTCCCCACTATCAGTCAAACGATCCGTCCAGTTCCCAGCCTAGGAGGCCAAGGTGAACGCCAGTTGACCGCCCGCTGGGAATCCGGTGACCGGCCGCAGCGGGGAATGTTCTTCGGGAATGGATCTCAGCGCAGCCGCACACCCAGTTCGGCGAGTTTGGCCTCAAGGACCTGGGCCACGCCGTCGTCGTCGAAGTGCGGTGCCTGCTGGCCGGCCGCGCGGATGGCTTCCGGGTGGCCGCTGGCCATCGCGTAGCCGTCCCCGGCCCAGCGGAGCATCTCAATGTCGTTGGGCATGTCGCCGAAGGCCACCACATCCGCCGCGCCGATGCCGAGGGAGGCCGCGTATTCGGCGAGGGTCACGGCTTTGTTGACGCCGGGAAGGGAAAGTTCCAGCAGGGCCATGTTCGGCGCCGAGTGCGTTGCGGCGGCCAGGTGGGCGACGGCGGGGGTCACCTCAGCCAGGAAGTCGTCCGCGGTGCCCTCCCGGACGATGGCCAGGAACTTCACCACGGAGTCTTCGGCTGTGAGGGTGGTGTGCAGCGGGGCGGGCGTGAATTCGGCAAGCAGCCGGCTTGCGCCGTTGTCGAGGAATCCCGGTTCCAGATGAAAGCCTGTCAGGGTTTCGGCGGCAAACAGTGCAGAAGGGCGAAGCTGCCGGATGATCCGGCGGGCCTCGAACACGGCGTCCAGGTCCAGCGCGCGTGCCGAGAGCATGCGGTCCGCCTCGAGATTCCAGACGACGGCGCCGTTGGAGCAGATGACGGTGCCGGCATGCCCGAGCTGGTCCTGCAGGGGGTGGAGCCAGCGCGGCGGGCGGCCGGTGACGAACACCAGTTCCACCCCGGCGTCGCGGCAGGCGTGGAACGCGCGGACGGTCCGGTCACTGATTTTTCCGTCATGGCCGAGGATCGTTCCGTCGATGTCGCTTGCTACGAGCCGCATACTGCCAGTCTACGTTGGCCGCCGCGGCCGCCGGGACCGAGTGCTAGCGCTGTTCGTAGTGCCCCGTCAGCCGGCCCCGGCCCAGGGTGTGGCTGAACAGTGCGAAGCCGAGGCTGGCAGGGCTGCCGTGCTTGTCGACCTCGAGCTTGTCGACGTCCACGGCGTGGACCACGATCAGGTAGCGATGCGGGCCGTGTCCCTTGGGCGGCGCTGCGCCGACGTAGCCGGCAAATCCGGCGTCGTTCTTCAGCTGCAGTGCCCCGGCGGGAAGGGCCGCGCCGTCGCGGGAACCGGCGCCGGCGGGCAGCGACGTGACATTGGCCGGGATGTTGAGCACGGCCCAGTGCCAGAAGCCGCTGGCCGTGGGGGCGTCCGGGTCGAAGACGGTCACCGCGAAGCTCTTGGTGCCGGCCGGGGCGCCGCTCCAGCTCAGCTGCGGGGATTCGTCCCTGCCTCCGGCGCCCATGACGCCGCTGCGCTGCGCCGGCGGGAGGGTGCCGCCGTCGTCGAAGGACTCGCTGCTGACGTCGAAAGCCGGGACGTCGGGCAGAGGTGCGTAAGGATCGTGGGCTGTCATGGCTGCCTTTCCTGTACTTCCTGCTGTTCTTGTGATGCCTGGTGTGCCTTGCCGGTCCCCACGCTACCAACCTCCGCGCGGCCCAGTTCGGCGCGCGTGGGCGGGTTGGCGCCGGCGCGGGACACGGTGACGGCGGCGGCCCGGGCAGCATGGGCGAGAAGATCGCGGAGACTTTCGGCCGAGAGTTCGCGAAGGGCCTTGCGGTTTTGCGCCCCGTCCAGGCCAAGGTCCACCACCCCGGACAACAGCGCCGCCATGAACGAATCGCCCGCCCCCACGGTGTCCGCGACCACCACCGAAGGAGCAGCGAACTGCGCCGCACCCGCGGCGTTGATGGCCCAGGGGCCTTCGCCGCCGCGGGTCACCACCACCATCGCCGGCCCTTCCGAGCCCCCCAGCCCCAGCCAGCGGCGGGCCGAGTCCAGCGGGTCGGCACCCGGGTAAAGCCATTCGAGGTCCTCGTCGGAGGCCTTCACGACGTCGGCGAGGGCCACGAACTTTTCCGCCTGACCGCGGGCATAATCCACGTCCGGGATGATGCTGGGGCGGCAGTTGGGGTCAAAGCTGATGGTGGCGGATGGGTGGGCGCGCTCGACGGCGGCAAGCACCTCGGCGGCACCGGGCGCCAGCATGGTGGCGATGGAACCGGTGTGCAGCAGCGTGGTTCCCTGCAGCAGGAACGGCAGGCGCTCCGCGACGCCGGGAAGCTCCCAAGCGAGATCGAACGTGTAGGTGGCGGCTCCGGCGTCGTCGATCAGCGCGGCGGCCACGCTGGTGGGCAGCTCGTCGGGTCCCACCGGGAGCAGCACGGAGCTGGACTTCAGGTGCGCGGCCAGGGCCTCGCCGTAGGCGTCGCGGCCGTAGCGGCCAATGAACTGGACCGGATGGTCCAGCCGCGCCAGCCCCACCGCCACGTTGAGGGGGCTGCCGCCGACATGGGCCTGGACGCCGGAGGAACGCTGGACGACATCAACCAGCCCCTCGCCTATTACTGTGAGCATGGTCATACTCTGCCAGAGAATCCGGTCCGGTGCCGTGTGTTGCCCGGACGCGCCGGCACGTGACGGCGCCGGCCCCAAGCGGCGGTGTTCAGCCGGGCCCGGCCAGATCCCCGGGATCGTCAGGCCGCGGCGGTGTCCAGGGCGATCCCGGCGGGCCCGGCGGCGGAGAACCTCGCGTCGATGTGGACCACGTCCCGGCCCGCGCGCTGGAGGAGACTGGCGGCCACGCCGGCACGGTAGCCGGATTCGCAGTGCACCCAGAGCTTCCCGGCAGGGACGTCGTCAAGGCGCAGGAGCAGTTCGTGCAGCGGCACGTTGACCGCGCCCACCACTCGAGATGCGGCGAATTCGTCGGCCCGGCGCACGTCCAGGACGGTGTCGCCGGCGGCCCGGCCCGCCAGCACGCCGTCCCAGCCCACGCGGGGGTACGAGGCGAGGGCAGCCTGCGGCGCCAGGGCGTGCGGATCGGTTCCGACGGCGGCATCCGGGGATTCGATGCCGATCCGGGAGAGATCCCGGATGGCGTTCTCGAGGTCCTCCCGCGAGCCGACGAGGGTCAGCGGTTCACCCCACGGCAGCACCCAGCCCAGGTAGGTGGTGAAGCTGGAACCTGAGCCGTACTCAAAACTGACGCTGCCCTTGAGGTGGCTGCTGGCGAAGGCCACGCGCCGCCGCAGGTCCACCACCCACTCGCCGTCGTCCAGCCGCCGGGTGAGTTCGGCGGCGTCGAGCGACTCGGGAACCGCCAGGTCCGCGGGGCCCGGCCCCCGGATGTTGGCCGGACTCATGTGGGCGTAGTAGGACGGGTGGTCCGTGAGGTTGGCGATGAGCTGGCGGACGAAGTGGTCCTCGTCGGGGTCTGTCAGGGCGTGGTTGGCGGCGAGCTGTTCGCCGATGGTGGAGGCCCGGGCGCCGGTGGCTGGGCCGGAGGAGCAGAACGAGCCGAACCCGTGGGTCGGGAACAGCGCGGCGTCGTGCCCGGCCTCGGCGACAAGGCGCCGGACCGAGGCGTACTGATCGCGGGTCAGGCCGACCGTGTCCGCCTCGGCAACAAGGTCCGTGCGCCCGACCGAGCCGTAAAGCAGGCTGCCGCCGGAGAAGACGGCCTGCTTCCCGCCGTCGTCCACCACGTACGACATGTGGGTGTGGGTGTGGCCCGGGGTGGCGACCACCTTGACGGTGAGCGCGCCCACCCGGACCGTCTGGCCGTCGGTCACGGGTGTGCGCTCGAACGCCACGGGATCGGCGGCGTTGACGAGATAGCTGGCGCCGTGGGCGCGGGCCAGGATCAGGCCGCCGGTGATGTAGTCATTGTGCAGGTGGGTCTCGGCCACGTGCGTGATGGTGACCCCGGCGTCGCGGGCGGCCGCTTCGATGCGGTCCGTGTCCCGCTGCGGGTCGATCGCCAGCGCCACCGAGCCGTCGTGAACCAGGTAGCTGCGGTCCCCGAGCGGCGGGGTCTCGATGACAATGACTTCCATGGTCCCTCCGTAAAGGTCAGGCCCTATTGGGGTCAGCCCCGGTTGACGGGGTGCCCCTCATCCTGCCACTGCATGATTCCGCCGGTGACGTTGACGGCGTCGTACCCCTGGTCTTCGAGGTAGGTGGTGGCCTGGGCGCTGCGGCCTCCGGCAGCGCACATGACGTAGATGGTGCCGCTGGCCGGAACCTCGTCGATGGACTGCACAAACCGCGAGAGCGGGATGCTCCTGGCGCCGGGGACGCGGACCGCCGCGTATTCGTCGTCCTCGCGGACATCGACGATTTCGGTGGCGTCGCCCAGGGCGGCCAGGTCCTTGACGGAAATGCTCTTCATGCCTGTTCCTTTCGAGGGCGCCGGACGGCCCGGCGCGTATTCCAGCTCAATAATGATACCCCTTGGGGTATCATATGCGCTCCGGCCCGTTCGCCGGGCCCCGCCGCTAAATCTAGTCGCTCAAACTAACCGGCAGATCTAGCCTGCCGGATGGCCTTGCTCGTAGACGTCCGGGACGCCGTCGTGGTCCGAGTCGATCTTTTCTTCCTCTTCCGCCCTGCGGTAGTGCTTGTTCCGGGCCCGGAGTACCACGGTGGCGAGCAGTGCGGCAAGCAGCGAGGCTGCGAGGATCCCCACCTTGGCGTGGTCGTCATGGACCGTGCCCTGGCCGAAGCTCAGTTCGGCCACCAGCAGCGACACCGTGAAACCGATGCCTGCCAGGATCGACAGCCCGAAGACGTCGATCCATTTGAAGGAGCCGTCCAGCCGGGCCCTGGTGACCTTGGTGATGAGCCAGGTGGTGCCGAGGATCCCGGCGGGTTTTCCGAGCACGAGGGCCAGGATGATGCCCACGGCCACGGGATCTGTCAGGGCGGCGCCGAGGCCCTGCAGGCCGCCGATGGCCACCCCTGCGGAAAAGAACGCGAAGACCGGGACGGCGATCCCGGCCGAGATCGGGCGGAACCGGTGCTCGAAGATCTCCGCGAGACCCGGTCCCGCCTCGGGTCCGCCGCTGGCCCGGGAGCGGATGACGGGAACGGCAAAGCCGAGCAGCACCCCGGCCACGGTGGCGTGGATGCCCGACGCGTGAACGAGCGCCCACGTGGCGGCGCCGAGCGGCAGCAGGATCAGCCAGGCGGCGATCCCGTGGGTGCCGAAGAACCGGCGGTATTTCTGCACCAGGAACGTATACAGTCCGAGCGGGATCAGGGCCAGCATCAGCGGCACGGGATGGAGCTCGCTCGTGTAGAAGATCGCGATGATGGTGATGGCCAGGAGGTCGTCCACGACGGCGAGGGTGAGCAGGAAGATGCGCAGCGCGCTGGGGAGGTGGGAACCGATGAGCGCCAGGACGGCGAGGGCGAACGCGATGTCGGTGGCGGTGGGGATCGCCCAGCCGTGCAGGGTCTCGCCGCCTGAGAGGTTGACGGCCGCGTAGATGAGCGCTGGCAGGGCCACGCCGCCCACTGCCGCGGCCACGGGGACCACGGATTTGCTCGGCTGGCGCAGGTCGCCGGCGACAAATTCGCGCTTGAGTTCGAGCCCGACCAGGAAGAAGAAGATGGCCAGCAGGCCGTCGGCGGCCCACGCCCCCAGGCTCAGGTCCAGGTGCCAGGGCTCGTAGCCGATGGTGAAGTCGCGCAGGGCGAAGTAGCTTTCCGACGCCGGGGAGTTGGCCCAGATGAGGGCCGCCACCGCTGCGGCCACCAGCAGGGCCCCGCCGACGGTTTCCTTGCGGAGGATTTCGCCGATCCGCAGGGCTTCGGCGTAGCTGCCGCGGCCGAAAACGGTGAGGCGGGAGGGTGCGGGTGGTGTGGAAGAAGGGGGCAGGGCGCTCATGGGGTCCTCAAAACGGGGTCGACGGAACTATGCCGACCAGACTTCCCGGCGCACCTTGGTTCAGTCTATTCACTTTCGAGGGCCCGATGTATTCAGACCAGCAGCTGCTGCACGAGTTCGCGGCATTTCCGGTACGCGGGCGCCTTCGGATCAATGAGCGCAAAGTGGTCCCCCGGAACCTTGAGCAACTGGACCGGCGCGCCGGCCGCCTTGGCCGCCGCGGCGTAGGTCTCGGACTGGCTGACCGGCACGGTGTCGTCCTCCGAACCGTGAACGGCGTAGACGGGAACACTCAGGGGCACCGCACTCATCGGGTCGGCATACTTGTGTCGTTTGGGATATTTCTCCGACGAGCCGCCCAGGAAGTTGCTGACGGCGCCATTGCTGAGGTTGAGCCGCTCGGCGGCCGCAAGGTTCAGTACGCCCGACTGGCTGACGACGCCGGTCAGCTGCACCGCGCCGTCGTCGGCACGGCGCGTCAGTTGACGGTCCGCGTCCGGGGCGCCGAGTCCGGCGAGCCGGCTGCGGCCCGCCGCCCAGACCGCAAGGTGGCCGCCGGCCGAGTGGCCCAGGGCGACCACCCGCTCGAGACCGAGTCCGTGCTCGCCGGCGAGCTCGCCAAGCTTGTCGATCCCCGCCAGGACGTCGGCAAAGGTGTTGGGCCAGCCGCCGCCGTTGCCGGCTCGCCGGTACTCCAGATTCCAGGCCGCCATGCCGTGCGCGGCGAGGTCCCTGGCCAGGGGCTCCCCGAGCTCCGCGCCGTACTGCGAACGCCAGTAACCGCCATGGATCACCACCACCACACCTTGGGGCGCAGCCACCTCCGGGAGGAAAAGCTCGCCCCACTGACTGGGGTCCTCGCCATATTGGTACTTGTGCCTCTTCACAGCGTCCTCCTCGGGGCCCGGTGAACAGGCGGCGGTGACTGCCCCCAGGGTCACCGTCGCTGCGGCAGCGATCAAATCGCGGCGCCGCATATCAGCCATGTGCTGAGCCTACAGTGGGCTCCGCGCGGCGCCGCGCAGGACGGGCCCTGCCGGCGACCGGTGGCGCCGGCAGCGGACGTGCCTGCGGTCCGGCGTCGGGGGTGCGCCGTAAGCTGGACGCATGGCGAGCAATTGGGATCGTTTGGACCTGAGCCTGCGCGATTCCGTGCAGGAGAACGTGGAACTGTACGAGCGGGTCCGGCCTGCCCTGAAACTGGTCACCCGGGATGTCCTGCTCAATCTGCGGACCATGCTCAAGGACACCGAGGTGACGCCGTTGTTCGTCACCGGCCGCACCAAGACCGTGGAGTCCTTCCGCGAAAAGATCTCCCGCACGGAAGAACCGCTGGAGCCGG